>ERZ791871.2272-NODE-2272-length-13455-cov-2.979179_pt1 | contig 13455 bp, 8 predicted proteins | sample MGYA00510280_ERZ791871 | MGnify/ENA primary metagenome ERZ791871 (study PRJEB30046, sample SAMN00792111) | human gut metagenome | study: EMG produced TPA metagenomics assembly of the A metagenome-wide association study of gut microbiota in type 2...
CAAAATCCCCAGGAGGGGCTGGGACCCTGCCGGGTCCCGAACCGCTCCTCACAGGGCCTCACAGGGGCACACGGGCTTATCCTTGTTATTCTTCGTCTTGTTGATACACTTCCCCACCATCTCTTGCGGTGGAGTTCCTGCCTGCACGATGCCCCGCAGTGGGAAGCGCAGGCAGCGGCAGGATGTAGTAGTGGTTGTTGCCCTGGAGCCACTCACCATTCCTTGCACACCGTGAAGTCTTGACCTTTCGGATGAATCCGCGATCCACCAACTGCTTGACCGCGTCTCGTGCAGCGTTTTCTGAACAGTTGCAGTGCAGTGCGATGGTCTTGATGCTGGGCCAGCACAGATCTTTCTGTCCGGCGCAGCAGACCAGGTAGCTATACACCGCCAGCGGGATCGGTTTCAGGTCATAGTAAAAGATGGCATTGCTTATTTGATAGAATCGTTCACCAAGAATTGGCATAGAGTACCTCCGTGTTCTTTTCAAAATTCAGAGATCAAAAATCTTGCGTTCCGGAAGCCTCTCTGTTAGACTGTTTGCAGATGGAGTCTGCGTTTTTCGGAACGCGGCGCGCCGCCGGACTGTTGCAGCAGTTTCGGCGGCTTTCCTTTTTGATTCGAAAACCCAATTGGTCTTTGCATTGTGTGTGGATGCATATCACCACCGTTCTTAAAAACTCTGTTGGCCAGCAACTGGTATTCAACCACTCATCGACATTCCCCCTTCATTTCTCCCTAGAAAACAAAAAGCCACCCAGATCGTCCTTGCTTTTACGATCACGGATGGTGCCCTTCCACTTGACATGCCATTATTCACTTGTAGTACTGTACTGGCCCGCGTGAAGGGCTACCGGGCTTTTGATTTCCAGTATTTGTATTATAAAATCGGAGAGAAGCTGTGTCAACCGCTGACCCCCGGGTCATCTGTGAACCTTCTGTAAACCTTTGACTTTCTTCTACGGGAAAATACCGGATCTCACTTGTCGTCATATTCAAGCAGTCTTTTTTCTTTCCAAAATTTCAAATAGAATTATGTTCTATCTGAAATAACCTCTCTCAAATCCGTAATACATAGTTGAGACAGATCGAGATCCGTCATTGTGAGCGGGATATGAAACCCTATATTCAGGAAAGGAAGGTGTGTGCAATTTGGAAGATCAGGATATTGTCAAGATGTTCTGCATCCGCTCAGAGCAGGCCATTGAAGAACTCTCCAAAAAATATGGGAAGCTATGCAGCAATGTCGCCAGAAACATTCTTAACGACGATCAAGACGCAGAGGAATGTGTGAACGATACATACCTGGGCGTATGGAATTCCGTCCCACCCAAGCAGCCCAATCCACTGTTGACCTACGTATGTAAGATCACCAGAAATCTTGCAATCAAAAAGTACCACGCAAACACTGCTTTCAAGCGAAACAGTTGCTATGAAGTGGCTCTTAGTGAACTGGAAGGATGTCTGGCTGCTCCGAACAGTGCAGAAGCTGAACTATCCGCTCAGGAATTGACTGAAGCGTTGAATCGTTTCTTGTCGACGCTTGATCGGGAAAATCGCATCCTATTTGTCCGCCGCTATTGGTATGCGGACTCCATATCTGATCTTGCGGAACAGTTCGGTATGAGCAAACGCAACATTTCACTTAGATTGTTTCGGACCAGAGAAAAGTTGAGAAGCCGCTTGATGAAAGAAGGGGTGCTTTTATGAGACCGGAAGTAATTTCGGAGGTAGTTGGAAATATTGATCCCAAATATATTCAGGAAGCGGGAACGTATGAGGCTCACAAAAGGAAATCCCAGCAGTTCCCATGGAGACGCTCGCTGGCCGCAGCAGCCGCGATCCTCATTGCACTGGTGGGGATGTTTACAGTGCCCAATATGTCCAATGCTTTCACGGTAAAGGCCTATGCCCGAGAACTGGACAATACAAACAACATTGTGCTGAAAGAAATCGATCTGCTCGATCAGCCGGAATACTGGGGCGGGTACTTTGACGGCGAAAACTATTTTATCAACATGGGGTTCCGCTATGAAGGGAAAAACATTAAAAGCGTGACCTTCACCACGCAGGAAGGATTTTTTGCAACCCAGCAGGTGGAACTGGCTGCGGAGGATACCTGCAGGCTGTACGCCGGTGCGGATGATACGCTTCTCATTTGCGGCAGGGATTTTGAGATTGCCGGAAACAACATCACACTGGAATCCTCGGTGATGGATGAGAATTTGCTGTTGTTCTGGGGCATCCAGGCGTCCTCCAAGGAGAGCATTCCCCAAAAGCCCACGTTTACCGCCACTGCTACATTCAAAAACGGAAAGACACAGGAAATCACCATCACGCTGGATCTTTCTGGTCCCAGCGTCTTCGCAGGCAAAAGCAGCGATGAAGCAATCCAGAGTAGCCTGCAAGAAACTGCGTACTATGAGTCGCTGCCTCTGGATGAACTGACCCTCATTGAGGAAATCCCGGTTACGGACGAATATAAATATTCTCTGGGGAATGGTTATGGTATCCTGAAAATCACGGAGAGCACAGACTTTGATGAAAACGGGATTCATTATGTGGGAATTGGGCAAACCGAGAGTGGGGTACGAATCTGCCTCGTGCGGCGCAACGGGGACGGGAGCCTTACTGGTTGTACCTACCTGGTGCCTGAAAATCTGATTTATCAGGAAACCGATGCAGATACGGGCGCATCCATGTCTGTCCGCCAGACTGCAGAATATTATAAGAATATTCCTCTGGATCAATGTGAACTGTTAGAAGAAAAAAAGGTCACCGATGTCTATGAGTATTCCATTGGAAAGAAGACCGGAAGCTATCAGATTCCGGATGGATTAACTTTTGACGCGGATGGGAACTTCCGCTTGGGCAAAGTGTCCTCTGGAAATGTAGCCTATATTCCTGTCATTCATCAGGATAGCTCTGGAGATTTGACCGGACGTCTCTACCGTGTTCCGGAACCTTTAACTTTACAGGAGTCCAACAGTGTGGAACCTAGCGTATCGCAAAATACGCAGAAAGAGACACCTCCAGCTGTCACTGAATCGGAGAATGAGACCGAACCTCAGGTACAAAAGATTAATCCTTCTTCGGGTTCTTCGGAGGGTCAGAAATCACATAGCGACTCCACAACTTCCTCCCCCAAACTGGAGGTAAATGAAGGCAACGGATACACAGCCTCTGTTGGCAAGGTCGACCCAGAAGTACTACGCAAATCGCAGGAAGAAACAGCATACTATTCCGATACGCTGTCCCTGTCGGATTGCGAATTGCTGGAAGAAAAGGCCGTGACAGATAAATTTACCTATACCATTGGCCCTGGCACACATGTCTATAATGTTTCTGAACTAACGCCTTTTAATGATAAAGGCGACTGCGTCGTAGGCATCGACTCCAATGCAGACGGTGTTTTCCTTGGAGTTCTTCATCGCGATGCCAATGGTAGCCTGTTGGGACGGGTTTATCGTGTTCCGGATGACTTAGTCTACGAAAATGTTTGTCGCTAAAGTTCGTTACAAGCATTGGCGGAGAATATGTTTCTACAATTCTCCGCCAGTGTGTAGTGTACTTTGCTATTACAAATTTACCGCATGATAATTGGGTGATTGTACAATGAAACGAATTTCCGTGTTCTTGGTCTCTCTGGTTTTCCTATTCGCGTGTTCTGCCTGTGGAGACCTGTCAGAGCAGAAAGAGCCGTTGCAGGAGCATGACGACAATCCCATCGAAGAGTATCAAGAACCCACGCAGCCCGAAAAAGATGTCGCTGCACCGGAGAAAATCGTATTGGATGGTCAGAGTATCTCGTGGGATGAATTCCCCATGCCATCGGCGCTTGCTTGATGGCTTGACGCTAACGCTCTTTTTCAGGGTGCCTCGACTAGCTGATCCTGCAGTTTTCCTCTTCAATCAAAACCACCGGCTGCGCCGGTGGTTTTCGCCTACAATAAAAAGGGTTTACCGCTTGCGCGATAAACCCAAAACCTTTTCAAGCGCTTTGGTAACATTCGGAGACAAGCACTGGCCGCCAGCGCCAGGAATGGTAAAAACAAGCCCTTTTTCAGGATGCTTGAATTGATGATGATCCCCCTTGCAGCGGATCTCCACCCACCCCGCCTCACGCAAAGCCTTCGCTGCCTTACGATAAGTAACCTGCTTCATATTCGTTCGCTCCTCTTGTACAAGAAATTTGGTGCACTTTATGCACAAAAAAGCAACCAGCACAACCAATATCTGCACAGTCAGAAAGCGAATATGCACTTGAAAGGTATCTTTATTATAACATGTAAAAAGTGAAAAGCAAGTCTAAGAAAAAGTATTGACACGTATCAAATACGTGTTATAATAATAAACATCAGAAGGAAACTGGAGTGAAAACACATTGAAAGAGAATTATACCTATCCTGTCATCGTAGATCAGCGAGATCCCGAATGTCTAACCGTCATCTTCCCTGGATTCGACGGAGGAGACCCTGCAATTCCTGTGATGACCTATGTAGTACCGGGGCAGGATTTTATTGCTGCTGCCCAGGATATACTTGCGCTCCAAATTTTAGAATATGAGAGCAGCGGCAGGGAACTTCCTCCTGAGAATATGGCCGTTTCTCCGGCAGACGGTCAGCAGTTAATCTACGTGAATCTCTGGATGCCCTACCATCGAAGCACGATCAAGGAAACTTACGTGAAGAAGACGCTGACCATTCCCGCCTGGCTAGATATTCTGGCCAAGCAGCAGAATATCAATTTTTCCGCCGTGCTGGTGTCCGGGCTGAAGGAAGTTCTGGGACTCTCCCACACGCCAACGGACAATGAAAAAAAAGCCATCTATGCTGACCGCTCTCGGAACAACGGGTAATCGCATACAGGATGGCTGCAGAAGGAGGTGATCCGCAGTGGAAGAACTGGTTGTGGAACTTGTGGTTTCTGTAGTTCGCGAGATTCTCGACATCTGAAAAGCAGAATCTATATGAGAGGACAAGACAAGAGGTGAAAATATGGATTGATCTGCATGATTCCCCCTGGGACAAGCCGGGCTGGAGCATTGGCTGGCTGACCACGGCTGGATCCTTGTATATTAAGAGGCATGCGTGTCTGGCGAAAGGAGGTAACGTGTATGTGGGAGAAGGTTGCAGTAGCAGTTGCTGTGGCAGTGATTCACGAAATCTTTAAGGACTGAACGTTGGCTGTTGAGCCAGTCTGAGGAGGTGATAAAATGTCCAAAATTACCACGGTCTGGGTTGTGGATAGCCGGAATCGTTTCGACTGTCTCTGATCAGCAAACTATTATTACCAAGGAGGAAAGTGGGTAAAGATGATTCGCCATTACGATCTGAACAAAACGGCGCAGAACATGCACCTGTTGTGGAATCACAGTCTGATTGCGGGAACCCCGGAGAATTTCACCGTCTATATTTGGAAGAAGGTTCGGAAAAATGCTGCGGCAGCGTATTCCGGGCCTTCTTCGGGTTATAGATCCTGTTTTTCCAACAGAGCCTGAAACGGGCGGATGGATTTAGAGTCCCCATACCCCGACCCCGGCTTGAACTGTGCACGGCTATAGCTTTACAATAAAGCAAGGCTCGATCCGGCTTTTTGTCCCAGAAAGTCCAGGAAGCTGATTGTCCGAGCAAACAGGGAGACGGTGAGAATAACAAATAGATGCGCAATCGGATCCTGCAAACAGGTAGACATTTTGTGCAGATTGTTTATAATTGATTTTGCAAGAGATTAGATTTTCGCAGGAGGCCTATGCCATATGACGGAATTTGCAAAAGAGCTACTGGAAGATGTCAAACCGGGTGACTATGTTCAACTCTTCTGTGGTGTAGAGATCCAGGGAATTGTCATCAAGTGGTCCGAAAATATTCTCTACATTGAAAAAAGTGATAAAACGACTGCTAAAATTCTGCTCAATAGCCTGCAAATGCTGAATTTGATCAAACGGGGTGCCTCTGAATCCGGTGAAGGAAACGTGCGGGAGACTGCTGCCCCCTTACTGAATGACAACCTTGTTCATCCTGTGCAGGATAAACCGGCTGAATACCGTGTTTTAAGGCCGCTGACGGATCTGGATCCCGGCCGGTCAGTTGGTTTTTCCGCGTCTGAGGCGATAAGCGATCTCAGAAAACAGCTGAAGGCTTGCGAAAACTCCGTACTTAAAAAAGCAATGGGAGGCATTCTTGATTCGTTGAACACGGCAGTCAAAAACAAAGAAATCAGCTATAAGTATCACAATCTCCGGTCCAGAGTTCTTCGGATTTGGGACGACTGTCAGTCGGAGCCTGATTATAAAATCTTCTATTTTGCGCTGGGTACTCTTGCGGTCATAGCCGGAGATTACGAATACTCGCTGGAGCCGATGGTCCGTGCGCATAAATACACATTGGCCGCTTATGCTGCAGAAAAGGGAAATCTGACAGAGTCCGCCCAGGTGCTCTCTCTTTGCGCACTGCTCAGTGGTGAAAATCCGAATATTGATCAATCCATTGCTGAGATCTGCACAGCGCGGAAGGATCCCGATGTGCTGGAAACGCTGCTTGATCTCAACAAAAATGATCCTGACCGATGCGAATGCATCGCTTCCTGTGCATATGCTCTTTTTACTGCAAGCGGCGGAATGCTCCGCTCCGATCTCCCGCTGCACTGCTCTGCTTATGATGCTGCAAAGCAGCTACTCTCCTCCATTCCTGATGGCTGGAGAGGCCGCGAGACTGCCGTTTCCTATTGGAAGGAATTTCAGAGCTACTCTTATCCGAAAACCAGTGCGGAACCTGTCACCTGTGCATGCGGGACGCTGACCGGCTATGTGAATGTTTTCAGTCATGAGGAAAAGTGGGGGTTTATTTCACCGAATCACTATTTTTACATCAAGCAGGTACGGGATGATTCGGAGCGCGGGATTCTGCTGAGAAAAATGCTGGAGGCGGGTCTGTGGTTCAGGCTGGAGGTTTCCTTCCGAATTGGTGAGAGTGCAATACGCCCTGGAACAAGCGCCGCCACATCAATAGAATTAACGGAAAATGGTTATCGAGAGGCCCTGGAACGAAGCAACTCCCAGGAGCAAAAGGGATCCATAGATGCATATTTCCCCGAATATGAAGATGGGCGCATACGGTCATCCGATGGAAAACTATACGAATTTAAATGGGAATCCATCATTGACCCATGGTTAAGAGCGTATTATTCCAAAAACTTCGAGCCGCAGAATCAGGATGTTACTTTTGATGTAACCGGGAAACGTGCAATTAATATCCGCTGGAGAAATCCGCCAGACAGAGATCGCGAGACATACGCCTGCTATGTATCTGAAGCGGAAATCAATGCGTGGAATCTGTACGTATCTGGGGAAACAGCTAAAAAGGACAACCTAGCATCTGCCGCAGAAGATGTGTATACCAAGTATCCTTATGTTGACCTGGAAGAATGGGAATCGATTCCTGAAACGGAGGAGGATTCCCCCCTGACCTGGGGCGGTAAAACGCAAATAGGCGTGGAAAAGCAGAGCAGAACGCAGGAGGCTCATTTGGAGCCGGCCTCAAAGGTATTTGCGAAGTCTGATACCGGAACTGCGCCAGTACTGACCAGAGAGGCAAGAATCCTTGCAGAACAGGCCCGAAAAGAGAGAATCGCCGGACATTTGGAGCAGGCGGCGGCTTTGTTTGAAAACGCCCTACAAGCAGGCGGCTTTGACGAAAAAGTACTCAGTGATTACATCACGGCGCTGCAGCAAATTGGCAGGGTCGATGATGCGCTCGCCATTCTGAAAATGTACGAGCGGCGGCTTTCCGAAACCAAATTGCTCAACCTGAAAATCGGCCTGTACGATAAGAAAAAGGATTACACCGCCCTCTGCCCGCTGTATGAAAGTGCGTTCCAGATGGCCGCAACGGTATCAACGAAGTCTCATAATCTGATCCGATTAATTGATGCGTACATCAAAATTGAGAAATATGAGAATGCACTCAAAGCTTGTAATCAATGGGAGACATTTTATAATCAAAACCGTTATAGCAGCGATGCGGAAAAGCTGAAAAAAGCAAGTCCTCACATTGCACGTCACAAGGCATACTGCTATTATTTTCTAGGCCACAAAAAGGAAGCTCGTGAAATCGCCACATCCCTGCTCCGCACCAACCCTGCAGATGCGATTTCCAACCGAATTCTGGACAACACACTTGAAAACTGGAAAGTGTCTGCTGGAGCAGACGATACGGAAAATGCCCTCATAATCCCCAGTACAGATGACTTTGACGGCGATGGTTATGACGACTGGGGCGATGCAGACTTCGGTGACGGGCAGAATGAATCCCAGTCCCAATTCAGCCGCTTTGTCAGGCATAGAATTCAGCAGGCAGATATTGCCGCCAGCCTAAAATCGCCCAATATCCGAGATGGGCGGTATATTGGTTCTGTGGCAGAAGGCCAGCGGGATGTCAAAAATCTGTTGAACAGACAGGGGGTAACACCGAAAGCAAAGAGCGACTCCTTTTTTGCGATCTGTAAGCTGCTGGAGCAGATTGAACAGAACGAAGCTGGAAAGGTCAACTACATGGCGCAAAAGGTGCGCTTTTCTGGAAAAGCGATGGCTGCCTGGGGTGACGTGATGGTATCCCAGGCACGTCAGCTTGATTCCGCCCGGATGGCCTATCTGTATGCACTGAAAATTTTGACTCCTATCGATGGGCACTATGAACAGGAGTGGGTTGATTCTTATAACCGGTATATCAAGTCTTTCTTTCTTGCACAGAGGGGCAGCAATTCTCTGGAGGAATACATCAACACGCAGACCAACCGGCCCAATCGCGATAGGGTCAATACAGATATCTTTGTCAAGAATCGAATTCCGGAAGTGCTTTTGCACGAATTTGCAGTGGGTATGCTGCTTTTGACAGAAGCTATTGGCAGTCAGAAAAACCGGCAGACGACTTTCTTGGAGGAACTGTACAGCAAAAATCCGGAGCTGAGAAATGCCATCTGCGGCCAGCTACGTTATTTCTTAAATTCCGCGGCACCTTCCGGGGTTAGTAAGGCTAGGTTCTGCGATATGATGAGACATGCAGCGGTAAAATTGAAGGAGCATATAGCTGGCCTGAATCAGGCACTCACTGATATCAGCAATATTTTGATGCAGGAGCGCATCTCAACAGAGCAGCTGAATGGGCTCAAGCCAGACCAGTGGAAGGAATATCTGACTGGCACGGATTATAGCCGCCTGCGTTCGATTTATTATGTTGTCAAGCGGTCACAAGACTATTACAGCAGCGGTGATTTTGAAAGCCGCGCAGAATGTCTGCGTACCGTGCCCCTTGAGGTCAATGAGCTGCTGCAGGATATTCAGAACGAACCGACGGACATTTCCTATGATATTTTCCTGCCGGCGCTGGATCAGATCTCCCTGAGGCTGAGAGAAAAGCAACGGGAACTGTACCAGACATTCCTTCCCAAAATCACCATTCATGAGACAATCCAGCCTTCCCGCATGCGGAATGGGAAAATCCATGTCCGGCTAACGCTGGAGAATGATCTCAATTATCAGGCAGCTGATTTTCTCCGGATCACAAAGGTGGAAGGTCTGGAAATTTATGGCTTTGAAGTGACCTCTCCTGTCGTGCAATCCCTGCGTGGAGGTGAGGAAACAGAAATCGGACTTTACGTGGAGATTGCCGACAGCGCGGATGCGAGCGGGAGTTTTGATGCCACGGTGTGTTTCTCCTATAAATGTAGTGACGCGCCGCAGAATGAGATCACGAAAAGCCAATCCGCTGACTTTAATTTTGTCATTCGAAACGAGGCATTTGAGCCGCTGAAAAACCCCTTCTCCGCCTTTGAAGAAAAGGTAATGGAAGATGAAACTATGTTCTTTGGCCGATCCACACAGATTCAGCAAATTTTGGATATGATACATACTTCTGACGGAGGTATGAATTATGGCCGTGCCGTTGCCATGTATGGCCAAACCAGAACCGGAAAAACCAGCCTTTTGTATCATTTGTCAAATAAGCTAAAGAGTCAATATGGGGATGATTTACTGATTTGGGATATCGGCAATTTGGGTGAGATCGATATTGAGGAAGGCTCCGCCTTTATGGCAAATTTTGTATATAAGCTGCTTGACACAGGGAATGAGGCCATTTATAGGAACAAAGGTCTTTCAAATATTGTGGAAGAATCAGATCTGAACCCTCCCCTGGATCAAATCCTTGAAGCCCCCCGTTTTGCCGTATCCCTCTTCAATACCTATATGCGAAAGCTGAATGAAATCCTCAGGCGAGAGCGCAAGCTTATCATATTGATTGCGGATGAGTTCACGTATCTGCATGGATATATCAAAGCGGGAAAGATTCCTCAGGAATTTATGCGGTTTTGGAAGGCTCTGCTGCAAAACAACTGTATCTTTGCCATTATAGCCGGTCAGGATGACATGCCAGAGTTCATGAGGGAATACCCGAATGAATTTGCCTGCATGGAGCTGCTAAAGCTGAATTATCTGGCGAAAGAAGATGCAAAACAGCTGATTCAAAAGCCCCTGGAGGAGCAGAACGGCCGGAAGGACCTGTTCCGGAATGATGGCTCTGTTGATGAAATTTATCAGCTGACAGCCGGAAGCGCTTATCTGACCATCATCCTTTGCTCAAAACTAGTCAGTTACCTGAACGAAAAAGGCGCTTATATGGTCACCAAGGGAATTATTGCAGACTTTCTCCGGACTTGCGTCCTTTGCCCGAACAGCTTTCTTATGGAAAAGCATTTTGAACCCCAGATCGATGAACGCGGTCATGTGAAGCAGCTGCATACGATCAATGAGAAAATTCTGCTGTCTGTGGCCCGGTTGTCTCAGGCAGGGGGAGGCTATGCCATGTTGAGCGATATTACATGCGGAACACTATCCCGTGATGAAATTCAGCGCTACATTGACCGGCTGGTAGACCGAAATGTCCTTGTGAAAGAAGGGCGCGACGGCTACTGGATTCAAGTGAAGCTGCTGGAAAAATGGCTGATCAATAGGATGGGGGCATGAGCGATGGCCAATTTACAGGAAAATATATTTGTTGTAGGCCCGGTGGCTTCTGGGAAATCCTTCTTCGGAAGACGGCAGCAGATTGAAGAGCTGGAAGAAACGATATTTGCCGGCGTTGGTTCCCGAAACCTGATAGGACCTACCAGAATTGGAAAGACTTCACTGGTAAATCAGGTATTTGAGCGAAATTGGAATTATCCAAATCGTCTCTGTGTCCAGATGAATATGGGGAGCTGCAATGATGCCTACGACTTCTGGACAACGCTTGCCAGTGAAATCGAAGACCAGATCAAAAGTGCACGCTTGTGGAATTCAGATTTTGAGCGTTACTACCGGAGACTTTGGGATGGGGCAACTCCCCAAAACGAGAGATGGTGGACGGTCTTTAAGGGTCAAATCCGGAAGATCATGACGGAAGTCCGGGAACAGGGATACCGCCTGGTATTGTCCATCGATGAATTTGACTCTGTTGAGAAGCTTTTTGCCCAGAATTCTTATTATTATCAGCTGCTACGCTCCTTCTATTCCGAACCTGCCTATTCAACCAGCGGCGTTCTGATTTCCCGCCGGAGACTCCACCTGTTTGAGGCAACATGCCCATATATCTCGACGTTCCACGGGGTTTTTCCGGAGATGGTGCTGCTTCCGTTTTCTGAAGAGGACATGGGAGAATTCTACGATAATCTGGACCGTTACGGCATCGTTTTGACCCCTGACGGAAAAGAACAGCTGAAATGTTATACAGGGAACATGCCCTATATGTGCTGTATGTTCGGGCAGCAAGCTATCGCGCATAGGAAAGAGGTCCAATGTTATGGAACTCAGCAGATCAGTGCAGTTATCAAAAGATGTCTACCCCAGATTAATCGTCACTATGATGATTTGATTGCCCGATTAGAGGAAGATAATCATTTGCAGTTCATCTTTTATCTATCGATCGACTCTCGGTGTCCCAACATTACAAGCCGGGATATCGAAAATATGGTTGCCATGGGGATTCTGATTCCAAAGAATAAAGATGGGGCATCACAGTATTATGCTTTTAGTCAAGATTTTATGGCCTACCTTTGCATGAGACCGCTAAAGCTGCCTGTCTGGGAAACTATGACATCCAGCGAAATAAAAATTAAGAAAATTTTTCAACACGAATATCCCAAATTGGCAGCAATTACATATCAAATACTCATTAGCGATGGTGGAACTTCTGCCATGAGCAGCATCGATGAGGAGTATCCTGAATTACACCTCAATTGGCATCAGGTGAAGGGGTATTGTGAAAATCTCTCCGCACATAAGAACTGTCCTACAGTGATTGACGTGTTAACACTGTCAAAGGTAATTGATGTAATGCTTAATACCTGGGACAGCAGATTTTATCGGTATTTTCCCGGGAGTGAGGATTGGAAGTTTAAATTGGGAGAAATTAAGAAGCTCCGAAATCCTCTGGCCCATGCTCAACTCGAGTATATTGATGAGAAAGAGTTGGCCATTTGTATGAAATATTGTGATGAAATCATTCATATGGGGTGCTAAAAGAAGATTCCCAAATATTGCGGATAAGGGAAGCAGTACAAATGACTTCTATCAGATAACCCTTTTATAAAGCCTTCCAACAAAATGGATAAAACGGCTTAAGATACCCTGCCGATTTTTTGACCGTGCAATCTATGGAACAATTTGCTTGTGGTTTTGGGTATACACCCGTCTCCTCTCCATCATTGACCACAAGCCCACCACAACCTCAATCGGCTTGGCGGAACGGCATTGTCTGATCCTTATACTGACTCAGATGACCAGAGTTGCAAAAGTGATATTCGATCTCAATGGAGTTCAACCGAAAAGAGGAGTTTCGAATCCCTAAACGTTCCTAATACCTTTGTTTTTGTGCAAATCCATGCTGCACACACCATTATCTTCCATTTTACTGCGAAATGCCAAACTATGTCAGAGGGGAGAAACGTTTTCAAAGCCATTGCCCTACCCGAACTTTGTTATGATTCGTCTTGTTGATATATTTCCCCACCACATGGTGCGGTGAGGGCCGTGCATAGCAGGTTGCCTGAACCGAAAACAGTGCTTGACATTTTCCCGATTGCAAGCTACGATCACGGCAACAAGGCTACCTCTTGTGGAAAGAGTCCCCGGCTTTGCCGAATGAGCTGAGCCAAGGCTTTGACCAATACGCTGACCAATATCCGAATATCAGCGAGTGGACACAGTGGACAATGACCTCTTGGCTGCTCTGAAAAAGTGGAGCAAAAAGTACTGGAAAGCGCCCAATAGCAGGACTTTGACGTCCAGACGGATCTTCACACGCAGGAGGTCACTGGTTCGAGTCCAGCAGTCTCCACCACGAAAATCCCTTAGAGCCGCAAGGCTCTGAGGGGTTTTTCTTTTTCCGGGGCAGAGCCAGCCATATGCCTATATAAAGAAAT
>ERZ791871.2303-NODE-2303-length-13238-cov-8.736631_pt1 | contig 13238 bp, 7 predicted proteins | sample MGYA00510280_ERZ791871 | MGnify/ENA primary metagenome ERZ791871 (study PRJEB30046, sample SAMN00792111) | human gut metagenome | study: EMG produced TPA metagenomics assembly of the A metagenome-wide association study of gut microbiota in type 2...
TTTTGAGCGGCCCCTGGGGGGATTCCAGCTTCTTGCGCAGCCGGTCCAGCACACGCTCTCGGCTGCGGCGGTCCGACTCGTCGGCCCCTTCCCATTCCGCCATCGCCGCCCCGCTGTCCAATACCTCCAGCGCATTGCGCAGGGTATCCTCCGTCATCTGGCCAAGCTTCCACTGGATGTCCGCCAAGATCAGCCGGAACACGGGGAGGTCTTCCTCGCTCAGCTGCAGCTCTTTCCAGACCAGGGCCGCCGCCTCTTCCGGCGTGTGTCCCTCGCACAGCTGCTCATAATATTCGGCCGTGATGTCCAGTGGAAGATCTCCGCCGTACAATGAAGTGTCCCATGTGCCCATTTTCCGCCTCCTTCGGTAAACCATTCTGGCCCCCAGCCCAGAACAATGCCTGAGGGCCGGATAGGTGTGTTTAGTCGTTGTCCGCAGAATGTTGTGTCATATAGGCCATGGCTATAGCCAGAAGAGTAGTACGCCAATTATCTATATCATTTAGCCAAGCACATTCTGGAACAACTTGACTGAATTTTACCTGAGCATGTCCAATCACGGTACACTGAACATCCTTCACACCGTACATCCCTGCAATAATAAAGCTTCTGGTAAACCAATACAGCGCTTCCTTTAAGTCCAGCATAGGCGCGTCCTCAAACGCTTCCATATCGGGGATGGCATCTCCCATCCAATCCAGTACTACAAGGTCGCCGCACTGCTCGATTGACGGATGGCGGTTGCAACTGGTTGGGTGATCTGTATACCCAACCACCTGTACCATAAAATATTTGTTACGGTACATCTCAAACTCTGGATTTCGGTCGGCAAAGCAAGGCATAAAGCAAATTGAAATGACGTCTCCTATCCTGAACTTAAACTTTTTTGGTTTGGGACGCTTTACTGTTTTGGGCGGCCCCTGGGGGGATTCCAGCTTCTTGCGCAGCCGATCCAGCACACGTTGCCGACTGCGGCGGTCCGACTCGCTGGCTCCTTCCCATTCCGCCATCGCCGCCCCGTTGTCCAATACTTCCAGAGCGTTGCGCAGCGTATCCTCCGTCATCTGGCCCAGCTTCCACTGGACGTCCGCCAGGATCAGCCGGAATACAGGGAGATCTTCCTCGCCCAGCCGCAGCTCCTTCCAGACCAGGGCCGCCGCCTCTTCCGGCGTGTGACCCTCATAAAGCTGTTCATAGTATTCATCCTTGATATCCAGCGGAAGATCGCCGCCATACAACGAGGTGTCCCATGTACCCATCTATCCTATTTTCCTCCTTTTTCATTCAGTGTCCGAAGCCAGGCGGCACGGTCTCTTCCAGCATACACAGCAGCTCGTTCTCTGTGATGTCACCGACCATCTCCGCAAGAACTTTTACTGTATTGCTGTATTTGTCAGATCCCATCTTCTCCGGGCTAATGCTTCTAATCCGGTTGTATGCTGCTGCATACAGTTCATCAAAGTAGATGGTCATATAGAACATCTCTTTGGCTCGGGCATCATTTTTATCTGTCGCTTTTGCAACAACAGTTAAATCTACTCTTTTATCCCCAAATTTACCACTAGCATTATGTGAGGCAAGTCTTCTTTCCGGCTCAACAGTCATACCGACATAAACTACATCATTCTTGGGCGGTATATTTAGTACATAGACACAATAGCCGCGTTCCAGTTTCTGATTCGCCCTCGCCTCTACCTTGGCCTTTACTTCACATCTAATTTTTGTAAAATATTCTTTGTAATCTTCTGTTCCTGCATACGTTACGATGGCAGACCCATCTACAACCGTGACTAAGTAGTCGTAAGCGGAGTTTTTGATAGACTGAATATAGCTTTTCAGTTCATTTCTTTCGAGGGTGTTTGCGCCAACACCAAGTGCATCCAGTAGTTCTCCTTCTAATTCAGAAGTAGAGGGGACATAGGCCCCTATGGTCGCTTGATCAAACTTTCCGATGTCCTGGATATTTGTCAGCGTCTTTGTATACTCCTCATACTCCTGGATAGACTCAAAATACGTCTCAAATGTACGAACCCCACGATTGATATCATTTATAACGCGATTGTAGCCATCAACCAAATTGGGATAAACCATGTCTGCGACCGTGCGACACAGCTCCTGGAGGCCTTTGAACAATATAACACTGCCTGCTGCTATTAGAGTAAATGCTCCAGCAGAAAGGACTACCGTTAACGCCATGCGGCCATCAGGATCAATTTTTGTTATGGGAGCATTTTCAACATACAAATACTGAATATATTGAGTTGGATTATCTGGTGTTCCCTTCAATGGGTCCATTGCGGTAAACCGTTTATTGGGGGCATCGTACATCCGCGCCTTGGCGTAGAACTGGTCCAGCACATCGTCATACTCATGGGTAGCATAGGTCAGTTCCGGGAGCAGGATACGGAACCCCTGGTCTACGGTGATGTCTGTATAAGCGCGCACCTCACCCCAGTCGGTGTAGTCCGCCCGGGCCGTGACACGGCCATACTGGTCGGAGAGATTCACCACGCTGCCCAGCCGGTCGGTGTGAACATAGGCCATGTTCACGCATTTCTGAATGTTCTGCCCCCACCAATCGCTGCCCTCGCCAGTGACCTTTACCTGAACCTTATCCAGGCCGTAGACATAGCGGAAGTCATAGCCATCTTCCTCGGATTTCATCAAAACCCGCTGATCGACATCCAGCCGGGTGTAGTCGATCACATAGTCTGCCTTCACGACCTCGGGGCCATGGGGGCCTCCCACCGTGGTCTCGATGCTGGGACTCTGGCAGTGGAAGTCTGTGTAGCCGTGGGTGTTGTCCTCCAAGATCAGCTCCGACCCGACGCGCACACCCAGGCCATTGAAAGTGTAGAGACTTGCCTCACCAGCCTTGTTAGTGCCCTGGACCATACGGTTGGTCTCATCATACTTGTAGGTAGCGATGGTGATGGTCTCTGGCCCGGTGGTAGTGGGGGAGCAGATTTCCTCTTCCTTCACCAAATTACCGCGCTTGTCGTAGGTATAGCCGTAATTATGGATACGGGTGATCGTCTGCTCATAGCCGCATACTCTCTTGGCCGTCATTTGATTCAGGTCGTTATACTGGTAGGTGTCCAGATCCTTTGTTGTTGGACCGGCCTCCTGCAATAGGTTGCCCAGGGTGTCATAGGTGTAAGTATAGGAGAGAGTGTTGTAAGGATAGATCTCCAGCTTGCGGGTGCTGCCGGTCAAACGGTTCAAAGCGTCATAGGTATAGTCTGTATGGCTTTTCTTGTTTTCCACCGCATCGCTGTCCCGCTGGAACTCATGGGTCACGTTACCCTCAGCATCGTAGGTATACTCAAACTTGATAGATGGCGTCTTGTTGTAGAGTTGGAAGGGGTCGATATCTACCGTCTTAATCAGATTCCCCTCGGCATCGTAGGTGTACTCCTCCACCCAGCCATTGGGGTAGTGCAGCTTCACCGGCCGGTTGGCATCGTCATAGGTATAGGCATAAGTGCCCTTGTCCGGGTCGATCACACTGGTCAGATTGTTGACCGCATCGTAGAAATTTGAAACGATGCCTCCGTCCGGATACTTTACCGTAACCTGATTGCCCACCTCGTCGTAGGTGTATTCGGTCACATTTCCCTTGTGGTCAGTGGCCTTTTTGAGTTGTCTCAGCAGGTCCAATTCAAAGGTGTTGGTGCCGGTCCAGTCATCCATTTGGATCAGTTCGCCTACCTTGTTGTACTGGTAGGAGACCGCTTTACCCCCATTGTAATTGATGCTCTGCACCAAATCAAGGGCTGTGTAGGAATATTCTGTGACATAGCCGTCGGCATCAGTCTTAGACACCAAGTTTCCATTGCCGTCGTAGACGTACAGGGTGCTGTCGCCCAAGGCGTTGATCTCCTTGGTCACCAGGTTTCTGCCGTCATACTCGTACAGGGTGATCTCATGGCTGTCCACGTTATTGACTGTATCCATACGATGGAGATCCATGGAGATAAGCTGGTCATTCTTGTTATAGGTAAAGACCGCTTCAGTTCCAAGAGCGTCTATGGTCTTCACAATATTGCCGTTGCCGTCGTAGATGTACTCGGTCAGGTTGCCGTTCTTGTCCCGCACTGCAGTGATCCGGCCAATGGCGTCGTAGCGGAACCACTGTGTATTGCCCCGGCGGTCTGTCTGGCCCACCACCCGGTCCATTGCATCATACAGGTAGGTGGAAGTTCCTGCCGCGTCAGTCAAGGAGGTCAGGTTGTAATTGGCGTCATAGACATAGCTGGTGGTCACGCCCTTGGCGTTGGTCTCTGTACTCACGTTACCCACCGCATCGTAGGTATAGGTGGTGGCATTCCCCTTTGCATCGGTGACCTTGACCACCCGGTCCATCGCGTCGTACTCAAAGGAAGTAGAGAAGCCCAGGGCATTGGTCATCTGGGTAAGGCGGCCATTTTCATCATAGGTGTATGCTGTCACTGCACCCTCTTCGTCAATTGCCTTGATCATCCGGCCGTCTGCATCGTACTCGTTTGTGGAGGGATTGCCCTCAGCATTAATTTGCTCTACCACCCGGTTCAGTCCATCGTAGACATATCGGGTAGTATTGCCGTTGCCATCGGTCTCCGAGACGACATTTCCATTTCCGTCATAAGTGTAGAAGAAGGTATACCCCTCGGCATCGGTATAGCTTGTAAGTTGATTTCTGGCGTCATAGGTGTAGCTGGTCACATTGCCTTCTGGGTCAGTGGTCTTCACGATATTCCCATTGGCATCATACTGGGCATAGGTGACACCGCCATTGGCATCGGTAATGGAGAGTGCCCGGCCCAGTTTATCGTAGGTGTAGGAGGTGGTATTGCCCACAGCATCGGTGGTGGAGGTCAGATTTCCGTTGACATCGTAGACGTTGCTGGTAACGCCTCCCATGGTGTCGGTCGTAGAGAGCAGGTTGCCCGCCGCATCGTAGGTAAAGCTGGTAACCCCACCCATGGCGTTAGTGATAGAGCTCATGCGGCCATCGGCATCATAGGCGTAGGAGACCACGTTGCCCAACGCATCGGTTGTGGAGAGCAAATTTCCATTGGCGTCATAGACGTTGCTGGTTTCAGTGCCATCCTTATTGGTGGTACCCACTACTCGTCCTAATCTGTCATAGAGGAATGTCGTGGTGTGTCCTAGAGCGTCGGTCTGAGAGGTCTTCCGGTCACGTTCATCATAGGTATAGCGGGTGGTGTGTCCCATGGCGCTGGTAATCTTCAGCAGATTGCCGACCGCATCATACTCGTAGGTTGTTGTATTGCCCAGTGGGTCAGTCTGAGAAGTCCGTCGTCCATCTTTATCATAAGTGTAATGCCAGGTGTTACCGTTCTTATCAGCTTCCTGAATAAGCTGGCCAATGGCGTCATAAGTCTTACTGGCACTGTAGTTGAGGGCGTCGGTCTCATTGGTCTGGCGGCCTTCATTGTCATAGGCATAAGTAGTCCGTGCTCCTCTGGCATCGGTAATCGCTGTAATACGTCCAAGCAGGTCATACTCATAACGGGTCACGCCTCCTTCCGAATCGGTGACCGTACTTTGATTGCCGACGGCATCATAGGTATAGCTGGTAGTACCGCCCAACGCATCGGTGACCGTGCTTACCCGGTCCGCAGCATCATAGGTATAAGTAGTCGTAGCCCCGTTAGCATCGGTGACGGAGGCGATATTGTTATCCCCATCGTAGGTATATGTGGTCGTGAACCCCATGGGGGTTGTCTTGCTGAGCACGTTACCTACTGCATCATAGGTGGAACGTGTTACGCCGCCCATAGGATCAGTCATAGTGAGCATATGGCCATCGGCATCATAGGTATAGGATATCACACCGCCCATCTCGTTCGTGGTGGTAAGCACCTGCCCGTTGGCATCGTAGGTGTAAGAAACGCTGGAGCCATCAGCATAAGTAGTCTTTGTTACACGGCCCAGAGTATCGTATTCCTGCGCAGTGATGCGGCCCAATGCGTCAGTGAAGGAACTGGCCTGGTTCAGGGTATCATACTCCGTAGAGGTCTGGTTTCCCTCCGGGGTGGTGGTGGAGATCAGGTTTCCAACTTCATCATAGCTGTAATGTGTGGTCTGGCCAAGCGCGTCCACGCTGCTTACCATGCGGTTGTTGGCATCATAGGTATAGGTCGTTTTGGCGCCGGTGCGGTCTGTTTGGGAGAGCAGGTTGCCGTTAGCATCATATTCCATCACAGTGCTGTTGCCAAGCGCGTCTTTGGTTCGGGTATTATTTCCCACACCGTCATAGGCATAAGAGGTTTCAGCGCCGCGGGCATCGGTGGTAGAACTGGTACGCCCCGTACTGTCATAGACCGTGGTAGAAGTCCCGCCAGCAGGATCGGTGGAGGAGACCTGCCGGCCATCCTTGTCATACTTGTAGCTCCAGGTGCCGCCATTGGCAGTTGTCATAGAGATCATCTGCCCGGCTGCATCGTAGGTGTAGGTAGTAGAGTGACCGTTGGCATCCGTGGTCACAGTCATGTTGCCGCGCTCATCATATCCATAGGTCGTGGAGTTCCCCATCGGATCGGTCATCTTGAGGACTTGATTCTGGATATTTCGTTCGTAAGTGGTATGGTTACCCATCCAGTCGCTCTCGCTGGAATTGAAGCCGTTGCCGTCCACTACATAAGTTTGGATATTGCCCTGGGCATCGGTAGTCTTGACCAGCTTGCCAGCTTCGGTATATTCGTAGGTTACGGTATTTCCCTGGGTGTCGGTCTGGGATATCAGGCGGCCCTGCCCATCATATTCCATAGAACTCTTGTTGCCCTTGGCATCAGTGACGGATGTGCAGTTACCCGTGTTGTCATAGGTATAAGTGGTAGTGTTGCCCTCAGCATCCGTTTGAGAAAGCAGATTGCCCATAGCATCATACTCATAGGCGGTCGTATTACCCCTTCCATCTGTAGAGGTCAGGACCTGTCCATTCCCATTATAGGTATAGCTGGAGGTATTGCCGTTTCGGTCTATGAAGCTGGTGACATTTCGGTCTTCATCGTAGGAATAGCTTTCGCTGGTCCCATCGGGATAGGTGATAGCGGAGATGTTGCCATTATTATCGTGTTCATAATAGGTGGTATTGCCTTCACGGTCTGTCTCGGAAACCCTTTGATTCAACTCGTCGTAGCTGAATTTTTGCGTACCATTCTCATTGGTGGATTCAATGATGCGGCCAAGCTCGTCATACACGATGGATAAATAATAGCCATCGCTCCCGGTACTGGTGTTGCGGCGGTTTTCAGGATCATAGGTAAAATCAAAGGTGCCGATGTCGGCGGCGTACTGATGGATGACACGGCCTTCGGAGTCATAGGTATTCTCTACATACACCTCGCCCTTGAAGTTCTGAACTGTGGCGAGGAGGCCGTTTTCGTAGGTGTACCGGAGGCTGTCACCGTCCGGATTCTCTGCGGAGATCAGAGAATCACCGTCATAGCTGAGAAGAATGGAACGGCCTGTGCTGTCGGTTACGGTTTCCAGATTGCCTTCGCTATTGTAGGAGAGCGCAAAGGAACCAGTATCGTTGGAGATCCGAGTGAGCTGGTCTCCATTGTATGAGAGAGAAATAGTATTCCCATCTAAATAGGAAATGCGCTCTAACAGGCCGTTATCGCTGAAATCGTAGACAGTCCCATTCCGGTCAGACAGATGGAAGCCGGTGGAATCCCGATCCAAAGTGTAGGCAGAGCCAGCCTTGGCTTGATAAGAGCCATCGTAGATGAGGTCAAAATAAACGTCATGACCACCAGGTAGCGTTACTTTGGCATAGAGCAGGCCGGTTTCCAGGGAATAACTGTAATTGTGAGACCAGCCGTTTCCCAGAGCATGATTATGCTCCCCATCGGAGGACTCATAATAACGTATGAAGGATAGATCATTCCTGCCGTAGAGAGCAAAATCCTGATATTCCCAGCTAAAACTGCCGGTGAGTAGGTCAACAGGATCTTCTGTAAGTTCTCGATAAAGTTCCCAAAATTGAGCCCAATCCGCAAGATTATCCTCAGAATGGTCGATTTCAAAGGCCAGGAAGCTATTATAGACCGCTGCAATATCGGTGGTGGGCTCCAGAACGATTACATAGCGGGCACCGTCTTCGTATTCGGGCAGGAAGGGCTCGGCACCTTCACTTTCGACCACGCGACCGTCCCAGAGGATGTAGTTGATGATGGACTTGGCTGCGTCTTCCAGATCTCCATTGGAAGCAAATATCGAACCGCGATTGAAGATAACGTCATCATATGTCAGTTCCGGACGGGGGTCATCCGCCAACTCTGAGGAGGGGGATGACTCCGGGAGAGGGACCGACTCAGATGGAGCGGGTTCGATTGAGGGTGCACTTTCTTCGGGCAGAGGCACAACACTTTCTTCTGGAGCAGGGCTAACACTTTCTTCTGGAGTGGGTACTGCGCTTTCATTCGGCAACGGCTCAGTGGTTTCAGGCAGAGTGGGAGCCTCCGTTTCGACAGGAGGTGTAGATTCTTTCATGGCACCCTCTTGTTCAGGCATCATGGGCTCCTGTGTGGCTACACTTCCCTGGAGCTCAGGTAGGTCACCAGCCATTCCGACCGGAACATGAGAAGAGAGTGCGTTGGAGAGTTGCTCTGGCGTTCCTGTAGACTCAGAAGTTGGTTCATTTTCACTGGGAATGGGATTTTCCGACTCGAAAGGCAGGAGTTCTTCTGGCCCCCCTGGGACCGGCGTTGCAGATTCGTCTGGGGCGGGAAGCTCACTTTCTTCGGGAACAGGAGACTCTGTTTCTGTTGGGGGCAGATTTCCACTTTCCTCCGGTAGAGGTGTCTCCGTCTCAACAGGAGTCGGAGTATCGGTCACTTCGGGACTTGCGACCGGTGTTTCGGTCGGTAGTGGAGAGATGTTTTCCGGAGTAGGACCGCCCTTATACTTTTCCAATGGGAGCTTCTTTCCGGCGAAGCCATATGCGTAGTCACCAATAATCGCCTTCTGAGGTCGCATACCAGTAGGGCGGGGCGTAGCGGTCTGGTGACTTGGTCTTGCAGAAAACACGACAGGGATGCGGCAAGCTGTCCAGTGGGCCGGATACCGGAAACAGAGATCTACGCCGCCTTCGTTCGGATGTACAACAAACTCAGGGCCAACGCGGACATCGTCCTGAAACCGGCCCTGACCCAACTGGATGACCTGGAGCGCGCCCTGCAACGGGAAAACCCCGCCATGTTGGAGGTCAACCGGGCCATTGCCCAGGCCGCCGAGCAGAGCCATAACATCAGTAAGCTGCAAGCAGCCGGGCTGCTGGACACGGATGCCTGCGCCGCCAAGCTGAATGCCATCAACATCCAGCTCACCCAGCTTCGGAGAGAACGCCGCCGCCTGCTGGAACATGACGATATCGAGGACACCATCGGCAGGCTGCATCAGACGGCGGACGCCATAAAGGCCGGGCCGGAACGGTTGGATACCTTTGACGAGGATCTGTTCGAGGAACTGGTGGAGGAGATCGTGGCAGAGAGCCAGACTCGCATCCGGTTCCGGCTCCATGGCGGAATTGAGCTGGCAGAGAAAGTCGGGAGGGCAAAACGGTGAGCTATCGGAAGATACTGTATGGCTATCAGATCCAAAACGGAGAACTGACCCTAGTGCCGGAGGAGGCCGCTGTGGTCAATCGCATAGCGGGCCTCTACCTGGACGGCCTATCCTATCAGAAGCTGGCCGACCTGCTGAATCAGAAGAATATCCCCTTCAGCCAGGAAGCGCCGGCATGGGACAAGCACAAGGTCAAACGCCTGCTGGAGAACCCCCGTTACACCGGACAGAAGGGCTATCCGGCCATCTTAGACGGTGGGACTTTTCACTGCGTCCAGAGCCGCATTCAGGAAAAAACGGCAAAACAGACACCCAAAGCAGAGCGGCCAGCCCTCAAGTTGGTAAGCCGTCTGCACTGTGCCGCCTGCGGCGCGGCCCTCCATCGGATGGGCGGCAGGAACCGCCAGAGCGACACCCTATACCTGAAATGTGTCCAATGCGGCGCTGTCATCACCATGCGGGACGAAGTCCTGCTGGATGAGATCGCCCGCCAGACGGCGGAACAGGAGCGGCCAGAGCGGATATCCTACCAGCCCTCCGGGGAGGTCGTGCGTCTCACCAACGCCATCAACCGGGGGCTGGAGCACCCGGACGATCCACAGGAGATCGTCTCCCTGATCTTGCAGGGGGCCGCGGCGCGGTACGCCTGCTTCCCCGACATAACGGAACAAATCGACCGCCCGCTGGATGTGTGCTTGGACCATATCCGTCTGGCGGTTTCTCATATCAACTTATCGGAAGAAGGTACGGTGGAGGCGGCATTCCCATCCGGCCACCGGGAAAGGACAGAACATGGAGCAGACTGTACAGCGGCGGGTGCGGATCATCCCCGCCAAGAGGGATACTGACACCCCGCAGCCGGGGAAAAAGAAGCACCAGAGGGTAGCGGCCTACTGCCGGGTATCCACCGACAGCGAGGAGCAGATCACCAGCTACGAGGCGCAGAAAGCCTACTACACCCAGAAGATCGAGGAGAATCCAGACTGGGAGCTGGCCGGCATCTTTGCTGACAAGGGACTTTCGGGGACCAGCATGAAAAAGCGGGAAAACTTCAATAAGATGATCGCCGCCTGCAAGCGGGGCAAGATCGACACCATCCTGACCAAATCCCTCTCCCGCTTCGCCCGGAACACGGTGGACTGCCTGGAAACAGTGCGGATGCTGAAAGCCCACGGCATCGGCGTCATCTTTGAAAAAGAGAACATCAATACCCTCACCGAGTCCAGCGAGTTCCTCATCACCCTGTTCAGCGGTTTCGCCCAGGCAGAAAGTGAGTCCCTCAGCAAAAATATCATCTGGGGCAAAGAGGAGAGCAAAAAGGCAGGTAAGGTGCCCTTCCAGTATAAGAAACTGCTGGGTTACCGGAAAGGGCTAGACGGAAAGCCGGAGATCGAACCGCAGGAGGCAGAGACAGTGCGGCGCATCTATCGGAGGTACCTGGATGGATGTAGCCTGTCCCAGATCCAGCAGGAGCTGGAGGCGGACCGTGTCCCCACTGCCCAGGCTGTTCAGCGGTGGTCGTATCAGGTGATCCGCAACATCCTCACCAACGAGCGTTACATTGGGGACGCCATGCTGGGCAAAACCTTTATCACCGATTGCATCAGCAAACGGGTGAAGAAGAACAACGGAGAGCGGGGCCAGAGCTATGTGGAGAACAACCACCCCGCCATCATCCCCAGGGAGCTGTTCTACCGGGTACAGGAGGAGATGACCCGACGGGCCAGCAAGCGGAAGGTGATGCAGAAAACTGGCAAGACGGAGCTGGGCAAATACTCGGCCAAATACGCCCTCTCCGAGCTGCTGGTGTGCGGGGAGTGCGGAACGCCCTATAAGCGGGTGACCTGGGCCAGGAACGGAAAAAAGCGGATCGTTTGGCGGTGCATCTCCCGACTGGAATTTGGAACGAAATACTGCCATAACTCCCCCACACTGGACGAAGAAAAACTGCATCAGGCCATCCAGGAGGCCATCAACGAGTTTGCCCAGGCTGGAACGGAAGTGAAGGAGGATATGCTGACATTCACTGCAATGGCCTGGGGAGGCGATGCCATTGATGGAGTCAGTCTCATCGACCTGCGTCAGAAACTGAAGGACATCACCGCCCAACAAGCACTACTGCTGGATCAGGTGCTGGAACACATGGATGACGAGATCCTCAATGCTCAGCTCAAGGCAATGATGGACGAAAAACAGGCCCTTCAGGAACAGATCGCGGCAGCGGAGCAAAGCCAGACCCACAATGCAGCCCAGAAATCTCGGATGGCGGAACTGCGGGAGTGGATGGCGAAACTGGAGGTCAACCAGCAGTACAGCGATGAACAAGTACGCATGGCAGTGGAACGGATCACAGTGGTGGACGCTGAGACCATCCGAATCCGCTTTCGGTATCCAGGGGCGGAACTGGAGAAAAAACTGTGATATAATTAGGAAAAGGAGACAAATAGAATGGAACTTTACATCACAGGAGATACCCACGGAGACTTTAGCCGTTTTCGGCCTGAGAGCTTTTATGAGCAAGAGAGACTGACAAAAGAAGATGTCATCCTGGTCGCCGGGGACTTCGGCGGCGTGTGGTACGGCGACAGCCGGGATGACGCAGGCCTGAACTTCCTGGACTCCCGGCCATTCACCACGGCCTTCGTGTCCGGCAACCATGAAAACTATGACGCCTTGGCTGCCTACCCCCAGGCGGAGTGGCACGGCGGCAGGGTGCGAACGATCCGCCCCTCGGTGCTGATGCTGGAGCGTGGGCAGGTGTTCGACCTGGGGGGCAGGACATTCTTCACTATGGGCGGTGCCAGCAGCCACGACATCCAGGACGGCGTTCTGGAGCCGGACGCGCCGGACTTCCTGTGGCGGTTCCAGTGGCTCAACGCCCAGGGCGCGGCCTTCCGGGTCAACCACCGCTCCTGGTGGCGGGAGGAGCTGCCCAGCGAGTCGGAGTATGCCGAGGCCAGGGCCAACCTCGACCGGGCCGGGTGGACGGTGGACTACCTCCTCACCCACTGCGGTCCCACCAGCATCCAGAACGATCTCCTGGGGCCGCTGTCCAAGCCAGATGCCCTCACAGACTTTCTGGAGGAGATCGGCCAGCGGTGCCAGTTCAAGTATCACTTCTTCGGACACTACCACAGGAACGAGATCGTTCGGAAAAAATGTGTGCTGCTATACGAGCAGATTATACGGCTGAAGTAGAAGGAAACGTGTGATGTCCATCACCTGTTTCCTTTTAGAAACTAAAATTTGAAAATATCTTAAGCATTGTTTTTTGCAGGAGGTTATCGTATACTCTTATTGGGACTATGTTTGGTCGTAGTTTAGTCGAAAACACTCAGATTAAGCATTTACTGTAGCTGATTCTGTTAATAGGAGTAACATGTATGAGTGAGATAAAGATTAGAGATTTATACACTGGAAAACCGGATGCAAAAGACGAAATAAACTTTGAGGGGTTGGAGGAGTTTATCAAGACTTTTGTTGTTGCAGACCATTTTCAACTCGATTCTCTATTATATGGAAATAATTGCTTTATTACAGGATTTAAAGGGACTGGAAAAACCGCTCTCCTATTTTATTTGGACAACAAGTTGAAGGACGAAGATGATATGTACCCAGAATTCTGGACACATAAAAAATTGAATTAGGTGCACATGGAT
>ERZ791871.2316-NODE-2316-length-13154-cov-5.004122_pt1 | contig 13154 bp, 18 predicted proteins | sample MGYA00510280_ERZ791871 | MGnify/ENA primary metagenome ERZ791871 (study PRJEB30046, sample SAMN00792111) | human gut metagenome | study: EMG produced TPA metagenomics assembly of the A metagenome-wide association study of gut microbiota in type 2...
CATAAAGGAGGCAAGGGATTGATCGTTTGCCCTAAGCGTGTGGTAGTCGAGTTCCTAACACAAGCGGAACAACACTTGCACATGAAAGTAACCTATGTCCGAACTATGGCAGATGTGATGATATGTCCTACCGACATCATGGTAACAAACTACGAACGTGTGCGTGATGGTGAGGATGGAGTGAGAATAGATCCGTCCTATTTTACTGCAACATCATTGGATGAAGCCAGCGTGTTGCGCGGATTCGGCACCAAGACCTATCAGGAGTTTCTACCGTTGTTCTCGGGTGTCCCTTACAGGTTTGTTGCTACGGCTACGCCCTCTCCAAACCGATATAAGGAGTTGATACATTACGCAGGTTATCTTGGCGTGATGGACACGGGACAGGCTCTTACGAGGTTTTTCCAACGTGACAGCACAAAGGCAAACAACCTGACGCTATACCCCCACAAGGAAAAGGAGTTTTGGTTGTGGGTAAGCACATGGGCGTTGTTCCTGACGAAACCGTCTGATTTGGGATATCCTGACACGGGATATGAGCTGCCCGAATTGAGAGTGCATGAAGAAGTGGTAGCCGTTGATAACTCAACTGCCGGAACAGATCGTGACGGCCAGGCTTTGATGTTCCGTTCCGCAGCGTTGGGATTGGCTGACGCTTCACGTGAAAGACGGGAGAACATGAGCCTGAAAATAGGCCGTGTAGTGGAAATCATCAACCGGCCCGAAAACAAGGATGACCATTTCCTTTTATGGCATGACTTGGAAGCTGAACGGCTGGAACTATGCAAAGCGATTCCAGGTTGTAAGGCTGTCTATGGTTCACAAGACGATGAAGAAGCCGACAAGGTAATATCCGACTTCAAAGATGGCCGGCTGAAATACCTTGCAGCTAAACCGGAGATGCTTGGTGAAGGTCTGAACTTCCAGTATCATTGTCATAAAGCAATCATGTTCATTGACTACCGCTTCAACGATAAGTTCCAAGCGATAGCCCGTATATACCGCTTTATGCAACAGCATCCCGTTGATCTCTATCTGGTCTATGCCGAAAGCGAGGGTGAAATATTTAAGAGCTTCATGCAGAAATGGGCACAACACCGGGAAATGGTCGCAAATATGACTGAAATTGTCCGGCATAACGGTTTGTTCGGTTTGCAGGCCGAGGAAAAGATGATGCGCTGGATGTTCGCCAGTCGGGAAGAAAAATCCGGCAAGTTGTGGAAAGCAATCAATAACGATAATGTATTGGAATGTCAGAAGATGGAAAGTAACTCTGTAGATCTGATCGTAACCAGTATCCCGTTCTCAAATCATTACGAATACACGCCTACATACAATGACTTTGGGCACAATGAAGATAACGATAAGTTCTTTGAACAGATGGATTATCTTACACCAGAGTTAATGCGCATTTTGAAACCGGGTCGGTTGGCCTGCATCCATGTGAAAGATCGTGTTTTGTTCGGCAACGCCACGGGGGACGGTATGCCAACTATTGACCCGTTCAGCGAAATGACTGTATTTCATTACATGAAGCATGGCTTCCGATATATGGGACGCATTACGGTCGATACCGACGTGGTGAGGGAAAACAATCAGACCTACCGTTTGGGCTATACCGAGATGTGCAAGGATGGTTCCAAGATGGGAATCGGATGCCCTGAATATGTATTGCTTTTTCGCAAGTTGCCTACCGATACCTCCCGCGCTTATGCCGACCAGCCTATCACGAAGGACAAGAGCGAATACTCGCTGGCCCGTTGGCAGATCGATGCCCATGCAAGTTGGAAGTCTTCCGGCAATTCATTGTTGTCATACGAAGATATGAAAGGTGCTGGAATAGATAAGATTCGGCATTTGTTCCGTAACTACGAACGTGAACATATCTATAACTATGAGGAACATGTGTCTTTTGCGGAAGAGTTAGAAGCATACGGAAAACTTCCAAAAACATTTATGGCTGTCGACCCTGTAAGCAAGAAGGATTGGATATGGGATGATGTGGCCCGTATGAGAACGCTTAACACAAAGCAATCACAAAAGAAACGACAAAATCATATTTGTCCTCTTCAGTTAGATATCGTTGAAAGGCTGATTGAACGGTACTCGAACAAAGGAGAATTGGTATTTGACCCGTTCGGAGGTATCGGTACTGTCCCTTATTGTGCTATCAAGTTAGGTCGTAGGGGACTTTCAACAGAACTCAATTATGATTATTGGAAAGACGGGCTTTCTTATCTGCGGAAAGCGGAGAACGAAGTAAGTGCTCCTACATTGTTTGATTTAATGGCTATATGATTATGAAACAATACAATAATTGGGAAGAAATAGACAAAGACACAGACGGACTTGTTACTTCATTGACTTACATTGTCCTCTTCGTAAATGATCAAGTTTATAATTACGCACTTAATATTTACGATAGTTGCCGTAATACTCCATACTACAGGCATTCCGTAAAGAAGAACATAAACGAATTGAAAAGATTCATGGAATCATACAATACAAATATTTGCCGGATTGCGAATGTCAATGTTGAAACGCTTGCGGTTATAACGCAAAGCATGGAAGACGATATTAAACCTCATATTGACAAATACGGGTTTGCTATAAGTCAGACGCTTTTAAATAATGGATGTTCAGGAGAACTGAACCATCTAATATCAATCGCTTCTACTATTGATATGTTATGCCAAACATCCAAGATTACAATACGTGATTTTTACACATCAATGCGAAAATTGGCCCCAATAGCTGTGAATCCTTTGGCTTGGCTATCTATTGACAAAGCCATGTTTTACGCAAGAATGATAACGGATAATCTAACCCCAAAGGATGTAAGCATTAATTTGAACGATATACCTGCTATATCTACGGCATTTCAAGCTATTGCCAATAAAATGTTAAGTCCGGATGTGTTTGAAAAGGCGTTTAATGAATGCCTAACAAGATAGTGAAATGAAAAAGTTATTATACATAGACCTTTTTTGCGGTGCCGGTGGAACTTCTACCGGCGTGAACACAGCGCGTCTTCATGGCGAACAGTGCGCAGAAGTCATTGCGTGTGTCAATCACGATGCGAATGCCATTGCGTCACACGCTGCAAATCATCCGGACGCGCTTCACTTCACAGAAGACATCAGAACGCTTGAACTGTCACCACTTGTGCATCATCTTCAGAAGTGTCGCACGAAGAACCCTGACGCACTTGTTGTGCTATGGGCATCGCTTGAATGTACGAACTTCAGCCGTGCAAAAGGCGGTCAGCCACGTGACGCAGACAGCCGGACACTTGCAGAACATCTTTTCAGATACATCGAAGCAATAGCCCCCGATTATATTCAAATCGAGAATGTCGAAGAATTTATGTCGTGGGGTGAACTTGATGAAAACGGAAAGCCGGTGTCAAAAGACCGTGGCAAGTCATATATCAAGTGGGTGAACAACGTGAAGAAATACGGCTACAACTTCACGCATCGCATACTGAACGCAGCAGACTTCGGCGCATACACATCGCGCAAACGCTTCTTCGGCATCTTTGCGAAGAATGGTCTGCCGGTTGTGTTCCCGAAACAGACACATTGCAAGACAGGTGCTGCAAGTTTGTTCGGCACAATGCCGAAGTGGAAGCCAGTGCGTGAAGTTCTTGACTTTGAAGATGAAGGCAAATCAATCTTCAACCGAAAGAAACCGCTTGCAGAAAAAACGCTTGAACGCATATATGCCGGACTGATTAAGTTTGTCGCAGGTGGCAAAGATGCCTTTATGGTGAAATACAATTCGATGAACCAACGCGGAAAGTATGTGCCGCCGTCACTTGATGAACCCTGCCCCACTATCGCGACACAACAGCGTCTTGCACTTGCATCAGTGTCTTTTCTGTCAAAGCAATTCAGCGGTCAGCCTGACAGCAAGAACGTGTCTGTCGAAGAACCGGCAGGAACAATAACGACTATTGACCACCACGCATTTGTGAAAGCGCAATTTATTGTAAACTATCGCTTCAATAATACAGGTCATTCTATTGAAGACCCAGCACAAACGATATGCACGGTAGGTCAAATTGGTGTTGCATCTTGCAGTTTCATCGCAAATGAGTATTCGGGCGGTGGTCAGCTTTCAAGCATCGAACAGCCCAACCCGGCTGTGCTGACGAACCCGAAGCAGAAACTTGTCACCGTGAAGCAGCACTACTTGATGAACCCACATTTTGCGTCAAATGGCGGTTCTGTCGATAAACCGTGTTTCACGCTCATCGCAAGAATGGATAAAATGCCGCCATATCTTGTCACGACTGAAACCGGCGAAGTCGCTATTGAAGTCTATGAAACAGACAGTCCTATGACTGTCAAAATCAAAGAATTTATGGCACTTTACAACATCATAGACATCACTATGCGTATGCTGAAGATTGATGAACTGAAGCTGATAATGGGTTTCCCGAAAGACTACGAACTTATTGGCACACAGGCAGACCAAAAGAAATTCATCGGCAATGCAGTTGAAGTGACTATTGCCAGGAAGTGGTGCGAAGCACTATGTGAAGAAATATACAATCGTAAAATCAAACAATTAGCATAATTATGAACCGGAAAATCAAATTCAGAGGGCGTATAACTAAATCAACCGAATGGGTTTATGGGTCTCTTATTGTTTATCCTGATGGGGAGTACAACATACTTTCTCAACGAAAAGAAAATTCATCTAAGATGGATGATTGGTGCGTTGATAAACAAACCGTTGGCCAGTTCACGGGCTTGTATGACAAAAATGGACAAGAAGTATATGAGGGGGATATTGTTAAAAGAAAAATTATAAAAAGTGATTTCTATCCTGAACAATATATGCCTCACATAAAGGAACAACATGAGACAAAAAGATGGGTTGAATCTCAAACGGGAGTTATAAAAATGTGTCCAGAAATACGCTTTGGGGAGGAGTTTATAACTCGGATGCCTAAGCAAAAAGATATAGATAATGGTATTATTGATAATTTTGATTATGAAGTCGTTGGTAACATATACGACAACCCAGAACTACTGAAAGGAGGCACGAAATGATTAAGGCTTTAATATGGGCGATAATATCGCTTTTGATGCTATTTGTCATGACATCTGGAATATCTATTCAGCTCAAACCATTTCGTATAGACATTACTTATCCATATTTCGGATTAGGAATTGTATTGACCGCCATAGGGCTTACCCTGTGTATCGGATCAGCGTACTACTATGGAATCTCAAATAACCAATACAAAGATGGCTATAAGAAAGGATTTCATGCCGGCGTTGAATATGTTATAGAATTTGCAAAACAAAAAAAGAATGAAGAATGAGCATAAATAAAGTAATCCTTCTCGGTTATGCTGGAAAGGACCCTGATGTGAAAGATGTTGCCGGGACAAAGGTCGCCAATCTATCGCTTGCTACAACGGAGAAAGGCTATACCCTTCAAAACGGGATCCAGGTTCCAGACCGCACGGAATGGCATAGTCTTATCTTTTGGAAAGGTCTGGCCGAGGTCGTAGAAAAGTATGTCAGGAAGGGTTCTCAAATCTATATCGAGGGCAAGATCAAGACCCGGCAGTATGAGGATAGAACGGGATCAAAGCGGTATGTGACAGAAATATTTGTTGATAAGCTGGAGTTATTGGGAAGTAGACTTGCCCAGCAAGAAGCCAGTCCACAATCGAAACTCTATCAACCTGAACAATCAAGAGAAGATCTTCCATTCTAAAAAATACAAGAGGCAACGCCCCGAACCACCAGTAACGTTACCTCCCCACACGATTATTTAGTACAAATATACTATTTACTTCTAAATAATTGTGCCATGTTTTCAGAAATTGCGGAAATAAAATCAATTAGAGAGCAGAAATCAAAGTTATCGGAAAGGGAAAAAGAGCTGACAGAACCTATATTGACGGACCTTGATATGATAGGAATGTTATATCGGTGGTTCCAAGAGATTATTTCTCAAAAGGAGATATTTAGGTCAGGGAATGTTACCCAACGAAAGAAATTCATTTTTATCATCTTGTTTTTGTATTCTCCGAGTACCCTTGCCGGAGGAAAGATGAAAAATGGCCTTCGAGATAAGCTGGCGGAGGTTTTAGGTGTAAATGCCCAGACAACCATATCCAATAACCGTAATAACTTGGTTTTCTCTTACCAGCTGTACAAGTATTTCCGGCAAGATGTGGATTGGATATATGGGGAGATGATGGAAAGGATAAAGCCGGAGAAGTAGGTCGGCTTCGTTAATTGTTAAAAGCAACAAATATGTTACTGTTTTCTTTGTGGTTACTTTTGTGGTTGTAACAAAAACGTTATATTTGTGGCGTCAATTAAAAAGTTCTTTGATTTTATGAAGTATTCAGAGTTTTACAAATTGATTGAATCAGCAGGCTGGACAATCAAAAAGGGGACGAACCATTACAAATATGTTCATCCCGACTTTGACTACTTTATCCCTGTCGGTAGGCATCCGGCAAAAGAGATTCCAAACGGTACTCTTGATAGTATGATGAAAAAGGCGAGGTTAAAGAAGTAAAAGGACTGCACCCACTTCGGTGGGTGCTTTAATTGACGAAATTAAAAATGGCACGATTATGAAGAAGATTAAGGCGATTATCGAAAAGGCGAATGATGGAGGTATTTCTATTTATTCGGAAGACGTGAACGGTGCGTATGGTTTCGGTCTTACGGAGCAGGAAGCCAAAAATGATTTCCTGTCTGTACTGGAAGAACAGGCTGAATATTACAAAGAGAAACATGGTGAGTTTCCTGTGTGGTATAAGTCTGGCTATTCTGTTTCGTATATTTATGATTTGAGTGGATTCTTCGAGGCATTCCCTTTCATTAATGCCAGCAAGTTCGCAAAGGAAATTGGATTGAACGAGTCTGTTATGCGAAAATACAAAGGAAAGATCGTTACAGCTTCCGAAAAGCAAAAGGCTATAATCCAAGAGGGGTATAATAATATCCTCAAAAGAATGGAAGCTGTCAGATTCTGATATTCCAGCCGGGAGGCTCCAATATAAAATCAAAGATTAATTGACAAGAGAGGGCGCATCGTTTGGGTGCGCCTTTATTGCTTTTAATAAGGTTATCAATGAGTAAGCCAGTTTAGTGCTCCAGCTCTATTTACCATTTGGGAAATTTCTTCTGTAAAATCTTATCAGAGTATTTATATACTTCATTTGCAATTCTATAATACTCAGGTTCTTCAATCCTTCGATTACATTCACTGTCTTTCTTAAGATTATCGAAGTCTTTATGCAATTCTATAATCTTTTTTGCATTTTTATCCGTCTTGTATCTTTCCTCAAATTGTACAAGATATTCGATAAGATTAGATATGTCTTTAAAAGCAGAACCACAACCATGTAATGAATAGTCTATATCTTCTTTTTTTAGAGCGTATTGTGCTTTTATTAGAAGTCTAAATAACTGCTTGTCTATATTGTTTGCAATATCAGACTTCATTTTAGCTTTTTCTTTTCTATAACTCCAGTGAGTATCTGCAATATTTTCTATAGTCCTTTTTAAATATGGGGAAACAAAGACTCCGAAAACAAAGCTAATTATTATATATATTATTTCTAATGTTTCCATATTACTCTTTATTTATAGTATTCTTTCCCTCGTATATTCTTATGTTCCGACATACGTGGTTCTCCGTCAAAATGTATTTTACCTCCGCAGTGTGGACAGGTGATGGTGTTGGTATCATCTTTTACTTCTTCCGGTGATGCAAAGAGTTGCCACATAGGAACGTCCAAAGCTTCTGCTACTTTTTCAAGCGTTGGGTAGGATGGGCTTTTTAATATGGCGTATAAGTTCTGCCTTGTAGTATTCATTTTTTCGGCAAAAGATGTCATATTATACCCTTTTTCTTTAATAAGTAATTCTATCCTATTCATGCTATTATGTTTTTTGCAAAGATACGTTTATTATAATAGTGTCAAATATATCATTTACAAAATAAAGTTAAAAGAAAGAATATTATTTCTTATTTTGTTTGCAGTGTCAAATATATCATTTACATTTGCATCATCAAACAAGAAGTAATAACAATTAAAAGATATACGATTATGGCAACATCAGTAATTAAACAGAGAACAATAGAAAAGTTCATCATGTCAGAGTTTGCACAAGGTAACTTAGATACACAAGAACAAGTAGCCTGTATGATTATCTTGATTCAGAAGAAGCTGAATATGTCAGTAGAACAGGCTGGTGACTTCGTAAGAAAGGCAATAGGTATTAACGCTTAAATACATACGATTATGAAAGCAGATTTAGTTTTAGTTATCAGCCCAGAAACACCACTGATGAAACAATTGGGCAAAGTATTAGGCAAGTTATGTTCTATGTGTGATTTTTCTACCATAGAAAGAGGCGAAAAGTATGTCACGATACAACATGATGAAACCGGGCTTGTAGTGGCTTATACGAGTGAAGAACGGTTGAATGTGAAACATTAAATAAGATTGATTATGAACTCAATAAACAAAAACGGTTGCAGCGTATGTCAACCCGGTAAAGAGAATTACACTACCTACAACACCAGGTTGAGAGGTAAAAGAGTGAGAATGTACCAGTATGACTACCTTACAGAAGATGGTGGGTTGTTTTCTTGTTGCGCGCCAACCTTAGAGGCGTGCAGAGAAAGACGGGACAAATGGCTTGGTTCACGACAATAAATCGATTGTCATAAATAACGATTGTAGAAGTTTCTGTATCTTTGGTTATGGTTGTACCTTAGTGGTATGATCGCGGGTTAGAGCAGTGGTCAGCTCGTCACTTCGACTTGGTGAAGGTCAGCGGTTCGAGTCCGTTACCCGCAACTAACATAAATTTTAATTTTACACGATTATGAAAGTATTAGCATTGACTATTAAGCAACAGCCTTTCAATGAAATATTGACAGGCGAAAAGACTGAAGAGTTTAGAGAATTGAGACCTACCATGTATTGTTCAAGATATGTTGTTTATCGTGGCGATGATGGTAAGGTATATAAAATGGCATCGCTCGTGCCTAAAGGTGTCGATTGTAAGCCTGAGATAGTAAAATATGATGCACTGAAACTAATAACAGGTGAACAAAAAGGCACACGTCCTTATCTGATTGTTGAGGTAAAATCAGCACAAATAGAAGTAATAACAGATGAGGACGATAATGTTATAACTTATGAGAAAGACGGTATGACGTATGCTATGGCTCAAATAGTTTATAAGTTGGGTAAGGTGTTAGATAAATTCAATTGTTAAACCATAAAAATTAATTGCCGAGTCTATAATTATCAGAGAGGTGACAACATTGGTGCGCGAAGGGGTGCATCAGGTCGTATTCAAAGCAGAGAGCAGCAACAGAGGGACTATAACCGTTTGTTTGGTGCGAAATGATGAATATACAGCAACATTCATCAAAAGTTATAGCCACGGTCAGCAACCAGACTGACCGTGTGCTATTGTTTTATTCATGCGGTAAAGACTCTATCGCCATGCTTGATATGGTTGCACCACATTTTAAAGAAGTGGTGTGCGTATTTATGTATTTTGTTAAAGGACTGAACCATATAAACAGATTCATAAATTATTCAAAGTCGAAATACAACAATGTGACATTTTTAGAAGTGCCACATTGGAATTTATCGAGAGCATTGAAAATCGGATTATTTTGCCAGCCACAAAAAGATGTTAAAATACTAAAATTAGCGGATGTGGTAGAGCGTGTCAGAGCGCATACAGGTATTGACTGGTGCTTTCTTGGAATGAAACAATCGGATAGCTTGAATCGTAGGTTAATGCTTAGGACATATGAGGATGAAGCTATAAACATAAAGTCAAAAATAGCATATCCTTTATCATTGTGGAAAAAGAAAGAGGTGCTTGCATATATCAAATTTCACAATCTTCCAACTCCAGTTGAATACTTTAAAGAAGCCGGTAATGGACTTTGGTTTGATATAAAGGTATTCTTATGGTTAAAGAAAAATGAGCCAGAGGATTTACAGAAAATATTGAAAGCATTTCCATTGTCAGAAAAAATATTGTTTGATTATGAGCAAAGAACTAAATAAATATTTTAAATCAGAGTCTGTTGAAATTGCTCGTAGTAGCATTCAATTTGCAAATTATAATCCAAGGAAGATAACGGATTCTGCATTGAAAAAGTTAAAGCAGAATATTAAACGTGTTGGAATGCTTGGAGGTATTATATGGAATGAACGGACAAATAATTTGGTTTCCGGTCATCAGCGTGTGACCGTCTTAGACCAGCTCAACGGATATGATGGAACAGAAGAAACTGATTATATACTTCGTGTTGACAAGGTAAATCTATCAGAAAAAGAGGAAAAAGAACAGAATATCTTTATGAATAATCAATCTGTTCAAGGAGAATTTGACATAGATGCCTTACGCAACTTATTAACTGAAATTGATTTTAAGAGTGCAGGATTAACAGAACAGGATTTATCAATCATTGGTATTGATTTTGATATGCCTGTTTTAGAAGAAATACGGACAGGGATAGAAGATATGTCCAGTTCTTATAATGAGGGTAAAGAAAGAGAGAAGAAAATTGCCGAATTATCACGAGAATCCCAAATAGCACATAACAAGGAAGTCAAGCAACAGGTAAAGGATGCTGCACAGAAACAAGCTCAGGATATGGATGCTTATCTAATGCTTTCCTTTGATACATTTGAAGCCAAGTCTGCTTTCTGTGAAAGATTTGGTTATGATCCTTACTCCAAGTTTATCAAGGGTGAGGTATTCGATGAACAAGTAGAAAGAATTGAATGATAATGAAAGCATCAGAAGAATTTGGAGAAATTATCGACAGAATAGACAATCTGTTAGGTGCATTGGAGTTACCGATGCCAGCAGAGTTCCATGTAAATCAGATGAAACATGAACTCAGTGATATGTCGGAGAAGTTGAAACGAATATACGTAGAAGAAGAGAGCGAAAACCCTTGGGAGGAATAAATGATGAAAGGTGAATCTCAAAAAAGTAAACATACGGGAAGAAAGCCCAAATTCGACTACAAGAGCGAGGAATTTCTCTCTCAGGTGGAAACGTATGCTAAAAAGGGATTCACGGATAAGGAAATTGCACTTAGTTTAGGGATCGAACCTGAAACTTTTTGTAGAGCCAAAGGCAAATATCCGCAATTAAGTCAAGTTTTAGCGCGGGCGCGATGCGCTATTAATTCCCTTGTCAGAGCAAAGTTCCTTGCAATGGCATTAGGCGGTATCAAGACCAAAAGTACCGTAGTAAGAAAACTGAAAGACCAAGAAGGAAACCTGACCGGTGAAGAAGAATTACAGGTAAGTGAAAGCGAACTGGCTCCGAACCTTCAGGCAATGTCCGTTTGGCTATATCACCATGACGAAGAATGGAGAAAGGTTGAGCGTAAACAAGACGAAGAAGCAGATATTCCTAAAGATATTGAACACGGTGTTTCTATTGATTCATGGATTAAAGACAAGTTGAAATGATTGTTCCCCAAGAAATATATCATCCGTTATACACCGACAACGAGAAATTTATTATTCTCATCACTGGAGGTCGTGGCTCAGGAAAGTCTTTCAACGCTTCCACCTTCATCGAGCGTCTGACTTTTGAAATGACCCCTGTTGAGAAAATAGTACATCAGATTCTTTATACCCGTTACACAATGGTGTCGGCTGGTATGTCTATCATCCCTGAAATGATGGAAAAGATAGAATTGGATGGCACTACGAAGTATTTCAAGACCACCAAGACGGACATCGTAAACCGCATGACAGGCAGTCGCATCATGTTCCGAGGTATCAAGACTTCTTCCGGGAATCAGACAGCCAAATTAAAATCCATTCAGGGTATCACCACCTTTGTTTGTGATGAAGCGGAAGAGTGGACCAGTGAGGAAGAGTTCGACAAAATTATGCTCTCCATCCGTAAGAAGGGAATCCAAAACCGGATTATAATCATTATGAATCCCTGTGATTCCAATCACTTCATCTATAAAAAATACATCGAAAATACTCATAGGCTGGTAGAGATCGACGGAGTGCAGGTACAGGTTTCCACCCATCCGAATGTCCTTCATATTCATACAACCTACTTCGATAATATCGAGAACCTTTCTCCTGAGTTCTTGAGAGAGGTTGAAGAAATGAAAGAGAAGAATCCGGAAAAGTACGCTCATGTGGTTATTGGTCGCTGGGCTGATGTAGCCGAAGGTGCGGTGTTTAAAAAGTGGGGTATTGTGGATGAGTTCCCGATGTGGTGTAAGAAAGTGGCTATCGGATTGGATTTTGGTTATACCAATGACCCTACAGCAGTTATCCGATGTGGAATCATAGACAATGCGCTATATTTGGATGAAGTGGATTATAGAACTGGATTACTTTCTGGAGATATTATAAAAACCTTGCGTCCTTGGGGTTTGAAAGTGATAGCCGATAGTGCCGACCCACGACTTATTCAGGAAATCCACAACGGAGGTATTAAGATTTACCCGGTAGAAAAGGGACAAGGTTCTGTCAATGCCGGTATAGACAAGGTGCAGGGTATGGAAATTTACATTACCAAGCGTTCTTATAACCTTCAAAGGGAGTACAGAAATTATGTTTGGGCAAAAGATAAGGACGGGAACTATATCAACGAGCCGGAAGACCACGACAATCACGGAATAGACGCTGCTCGCTATTATGTACTGGGTGAACTACTTGGCAAGATTCAGAAGCCGAAAGATTTAACAGGAATATTTACTCACTAAAATTATAGATTATGCCATTAACACTCGAAGAAATATTAGCATTGCCTGACATCGGGCAGAAGATAAACTACCTGAAGAAAGGTAGAAAAACCGAACTTCCAGACCGTTGTAAACTTTGGGACGACTGGAATCCCGAACGCCATGAAATCATGGTTGACAAAGAGAAGTACCCGGATAGAAAAGTTCTTGAAAAGGAAGCGGAAAAAGTTTTTGATGAAAAGACTGGTAAGACCTATGAAATCGAAGCACAATATAAGACTGAACCGGTAAACCGTATTTCTATCCCTTTGGAGCAAGATATTGTCAACATTCAAACAGCTTTTACGGTCGGCACAGAACCGTCTATGGATTGCACTCCGACTGATGATGATGAAAAG
>ERZ791871.2317-NODE-2317-length-13154-cov-2.508665_pt1 | contig 13154 bp, 11 predicted proteins | sample MGYA00510280_ERZ791871 | MGnify/ENA primary metagenome ERZ791871 (study PRJEB30046, sample SAMN00792111) | human gut metagenome | study: EMG produced TPA metagenomics assembly of the A metagenome-wide association study of gut microbiota in type 2...
TGGTGGGCGCGCTGGTCCACAACGCCGGGTCGGTGGCGGTGATCCTCCACTCCGCCCTGCTGCTGAGCTGGCACCGGCGGTAGGCTCTACATATAAAAAGGGAACGCCCCTGGGGACGTTCCCTTTTTTGTTAGGACTCCCAATCCGTGTGGAAGGTGCCGGGGCGATCAGTGCGCTCATAGGTGTGGGCTCCGAAGCAGTCCCGCAGGGCCTGGACCAGATTGACGGACATCCGTGCGGTGCGGCTCTGGTCGTAGTACAGCAGCGCCGCCCCCAGGGCCGGCAGGGGGATGCCCCGGGCAGCGCCTGCCAGCACCGTGCGCCGCAGGCATGGCTCCGCCTGAGAAAGGGGCTCCCGCAGGGAAGACGCCAGCACCAGCGGCTCTGTGCCCTCCCGCAGGGCCGACACCAGACGCTCCAGCAGCGCCGAGCGGATGATGCCCGCCCCGCCACAGCTCCACCACGGATGCCAGATCCACGTCCCAGCCCAAGGCCCGGGAGGCCTCACCGATCAGCTCCAGACCCTGGACATAGGCGCAGAGAATGGCGGCGTAGAGCGCCCGCTCCAGCTCCGGCGCCGTCAGCGCCAGGGGCGACAGCTCCGCCGTGCAGGGCAACCCTTCGGCGCATTTTTGCCGGTCCTCCCGGCGCTGGGAGTAGTAGCGGGTGAAGAGGGCCTCGTCGATGCAGGGAACGTACACCCCCCGCTCCGCTGCCTCCACCACAGACCAGCAGCCGGTGCCCTTCTGCCGGGCCACGTCCAGCACCCGGTCCACCAGAGGTCCGCCGTCCTCCTCTTTCCGCAGCACGGCGGCGGTGATGTCCACCAGATAGGAGGCAAGAGGACCGGTACGCCAGCCCTCAAACACCTCCGCCATGGCGGCGGCGGAAAGGCCCATGCCGTCCCGCATGAGGCCGTATATGTCTGCCAGCTGCTGCATCACGGCGTACTCAATGCCGTTGTGGACCATCTTCACATAGTGCCCCGCACCGCCGGGCCCCACATAGCCGCAGCACAGGCCGTCGTCCGGGGCGCGGGCGGCAATGGCCTCCAGGCTCTTCCGGCAGCGCTCCCAGCCCTTGCGGCTTCCCCCGGCCATGAGGCAGGGGCCCTCCAGGGCGCCCTTTTCCCCGCCGGAGACGCCTACGCCCAGGAACTCCACGCCCTCCTTGGCGGCCCGCTCACAGCGGCGGATGGTGTCCTGATAGTGAGAGTTGCCTCCATCGATGACCACGTCTCCAGGCTCCAGCAGCCCCAGCAGCTCCTCCAGCACCTGGTCCACCGGCGCGCCTGCCGTGATCATCAGGAAAACCACCCGGGGCCGGGCCAGGGCGGACACCAGCGCCGCCGGGCTTTCGCACACGGTCCACTGCCCCGCCGGGCAGGCGGAAGCAAAGGCCGTCCGCTCCCCCTCCGCCTTGCTGTACACCGCGGTGGGGATGCCGCGGCGGATGAAATTGAGCGCCAGGCTCCTGCCCATGACGCCCAGGCCGTACAGGCCCATGGCATAGGTATTCATCGTTTTCCTCCCGTCTGCGACCCTCCTGCCCAGACAAATCTGGCCGTGCGTCCCCCGCAGGAACGCACGGCCAAACTTCAGGCCATGCAAAGTGGCCGCTGCTGTGCTTTTTTAGTTGACCTTGAACTTGCATTCGCCGCTCTGGAGCACGTCCAGGGCGTTCTGGGCGGCCATAAGGCTCATCTTGCTGCTGGCCTCGGCGGTGGCGGCACCGGCGTGAGGCGTCAGGATGCAGTTGGGCAGCTCCGTCAGGGGGCTGTCGCAGGGGGGCTCCACCACCGTGGCGTCCAGGGCGGCGCCCCGGATCTGGCCGGACTTGAGGGCCTCATAGAGGGCCGCCTCGTCCACGATGCCGCCCCGGGCCGTGTTGACCAGGATGGCGGTGTCCTTCATGGCGGCAAACTGGGCCGTAGAGAACATATTCTCCGTCTCCGGGGTCAGCGGAGAGTGGAGGGTGATGAAGTCGGACTCCCGGACCAGGGTGTCGAAGTCCACATAGGTGGCGCCCACCTCGTCAGCAAAGGCCTGGTCCTGGAACTGATCGTAGCACAAAATGCGCATCCGGAAGCCCTTGCACCGGCGGGCAACGCCCTTGCCGATGCGGCCGGCACCCACCACGCCCAGGGTCTTTTCCCACATCTCCAGGCCGGAGGGGCGCTCCTGCTTGCCGGCCTTGATGGAGTTGTTCATAAAGGTGACATTCCGGGCGCAGTCCAGCATCAGGGCCACCGCCAGGTCCGCCACAGAGTCGCCGTTGGCGCCGGGGGTGATGGTCACCTGGATGCCCTTTTCCGTGGCCGCAGCCACATCCACCTTGTCATAGCCCACGCCGTAGCGGGAGATGACCTTCAGCTGCTTGGCGGAGTCGATGAGGGACTTGTCATACTCGTCCAGACCGGCGATGACGGCGTCGGCGTCCACGATCTCCCGGCGGAGCTGCTCCTCCACGGGGCCGTCCGCCGCCACCAGCTTCTTCACCGTGCAGCCGGCAGCCTCCAGCAGGTCATAGGCCTTGCGGTCCGTGTTGCCGAAGGACCGGGCCGTTACGATCACTTTATAATTTGCCATTTCTCTCATCCCTCATTGACCAGCGCCACGGCCTCCTGGGTCAGACGCTTGATTTCATCGAACTTTCCGGCGGCGATCAGATCGCCCTTGACCATCCAGCTGCCGCCGCAGGCAATGATGTGCTTGTTGGCCAGATACTCCTTGACATTGCTGGCGTTGATGCCGCCAGTGGGCATGAAGCGCATCTCGGGGAAGGGGCCGGACAGGGCCTTGATGGTGGCAAGGCCGCCGTACTGGCTGGCGGGGAAGAACTTGACCACTTTCAGGCCGTGGCTCATGGCCTGCATCACCTCGCCGGGGGTGCAGGTGCCGGGGAAGATGGGGATGTTGTTATCCACAGCGTACCGGGTCACCTCATCAAAATAGCCGGGGGTCACCAGGAACTTGGCGCCGGCGGCCACAGCGGTCTTGGCCTGCTCCACATTGACCACGGTGCCGGCACCCACCAGCATCTCAGGATAGGCCTCACTGATGGCGCGGATGGAGTCCGCGGCGGCGGCGGTACGGAAGGTGACCTCCGCCACAGGGAGGCCTCCGTCGATGAGGGCCTTGGCCAGGGGCAGCGCGTCCTTGGCGTCCTCCAGCACCACAACGGGCACCAGCTTCAAGCTTTCGATCTTGGCATTGATATCCATATAGTTTCCTCCTTATGCCGGGCAGTTGCGTCTGTCCGGCTGTATGTATGGTTGTTATCGGGCACTGCTGCCAGAGGCGTGGTAACACGCCAGATACCGCCGGAACTTCTCCTGGTACAGCTCCGCCTTTTCCGGGTTGGGCTGGATGGTGCCGGAGACCTGGGGCTTATACTCCCGCACATCGCCGATGACGCCCAGCAGCTCCATGGCCAGCACCGCGCCGCCTAAGAGGCTTCCGTGGACCACGTTGTCAATGGTCAGAGGACGGCCGAAGATGTCGGCGCACATCTGGCTCCACTCCAGGGAGTTGAGGATGCCGCCGGAGATCTTGATCTCCCGAGGCGGCTCGTTGACCTCCGCCAGGATGCGGTAGCAGTGGTAGAGATTGAACAGCACGCCCTCCTGCACCGCCCGGTACAGATCGTTGGCGTTGTGCCGGGGCAGCACATTGGCAAAGCCGCCCGTCCGGTCGTCGTCCCAGCCCGGGCACCGCTCGCCGAAGAGGAAGGGCAAAAACACCGGCGTGGTCACCTTGTCGGTGACGCCCGCCTCGATCTCCCCGTAGCCGGTGCCGGCGGGGAAGAGGCTCTTTCTGGCCCAGTCCACGCAGTTGCAGCAGCCGTTGGTGGCCGCACCGCTGAGCCAGGCTTTGGGGGAGAGATAGCACCAGGTGCTGGGGGTCTGGGGCAGCACCGGCTGCTCGGTAGTCAGGCGCAGGGCGCCGCTGGTACCTACGGAGAAGGTGGCCACGCCCTTTTCCAGAGCACCCACGCCCACCTGATTGAGTCCGCCGTCGGAGTTGGTGGGGATCACCGGGATGCCCTCGGTGACGCCTAAGAGGCGGGCCGCCTCCTGGTTCAGCGGGAAGGTCTCATTGTATTCCACCAGGCGGCTGAGATGGTCCCGGTGCAGGCCGAAGGCCTCCAGAGACTCGTCGTCATAGTCCCGGGTGTGGATATTGAGCAGGCCGCTGCCGGAGGTCAGGCACTTGGTGGACACCCGGTGCCCCGTCATGCGGTAGGTATTATAGGTGCCCTGGCTGACCGGGAGGTACTCCTCCACCTTCCAGCCCTGGCGCCGCAGCAGCTCCAGCTTGAAGAGCGGATAGATGGCGTTGACCATGCAGCCGGTGCGCTGGTAGTAGCGGGAGACGTAGGCCGGGTCCTTGCGCAGCTCCCGGCACAGCTCCGAGGCCCCGGTATAGCTCCACAGGTACACCGGCGTCTGGGGCTCCATTTTACTGTTGCACAGCGCCACACTGTGCCAGGTGCCGCTGAGGGAGATCATGTCGATCTTCTTCCCCTCGGCCACCTCCCGGCCCACGGCCATCATCTGGCGGTACACCGCCTCGATGTCCCGGGCCGCCGGGTCGCCGCTGGGCTCCGGGCCATACTCCCGGGCGGCGGTCTCAAAGGTGCCATCCTGGGTATGGTACAGCATCGCTTTTGCGGAAGTCGTACTGGCTTCCAATACGAGAATTTCCATGATTTACACCTGCCTTCTGCCGCTTTATGCGGCTGATTGCGCCCGCAGGCGTTTTAAGAGCGGCAGTCCACGACCACCTTCACCGTACCGCAGTCGGGATCGGCGATCATGTCAAAGACCTTGGGGGACTCCTCCAGCGGCACGATGTGGGAGACCACCTTCTCCAGCTCCTCCTGGAGCACAGCAGCCAGCTCCACGGTCTGGCGGAACTCCTCCTTGGTGTACACCCGGGTGCCCACCAGGGTCTGCTCCTTGAAGTTGATGGCCTGGAGGTTCACCGCATGGGGCTTTTTGTGGACGCCGGTCATGCAGATGGTGCCCCGGACACGGGTCAGATCGGTCATCTGCAGCGCAGCGGGCTCGGAGCCGGAGCACTCGAAGAGGATGTCGCAGCCCTCGCCGTCGGTGGCGTCCCGGACGATCTGGACGAAGTCCTCCTTGGCGGAGTTCACCGCGGTGAAGCCCAGCTCTCTTGCCAGATCCAGGCGCTTTTCAAACACGTCGGAGATGAAGATCTTGGACGCGCCCAGGTGCTTGAGGACGATGCCGGTGAGGATGCCGATGGGGCCCGCGCCGATGACCACAGCGCAGTCCAGGGGCTTGAGCTGGGCCATGTGCATGGAGTGGACGATGACGGCCAGAGGCTCGATGACCACGGCGGCCTTGTCGCTGACCCCGTCGGGGACCTTGAAGAGCATGTCCTCGTCGGCGCAGACGTATTGGGCCATGCCGCCGTCACAGTCGATGCCGATGAGGCCCAGGGAGTTGCACACATGGGAGTTGCCGCTGCGGCAGGCAAGGCACTGGCCGCAGCTGAGCAGCGGGAAGCACACCACCCGGGCGCCCTTCTTCAGGCGCTGCCCGTCGGCTTCCAGCTTGCCCAAAAACTCATGGCCCAGCACCAAAGGCGCCTTGGCCCGGGGATGGGTGCCCAGGAAAATGCCGGTGTCGGAGCCGCACACGCCGCAGTAATCCACCTTTACCCGCACCTGTCCGGCCTTGGGCTCCGGCACAGGGACCTCGTTGACGACCACCTGCTTGGGTCCGGTATAGACCAATGCTTTCATCTTGCTTCCACCTTTCTCACTCGTTTTCCACAAAATCAGCCTGGTGATTTACTTTACCACGAATTTCATCTCCGCCCCGGTCAGCAGCGCCGCGGCGTTCTCCGCGCAGATCATGCTGACGGCCTCAATGGCCTCCTCGGAGTACATGCCGATATGGGGGGTGACCACCACCTGATCCAGAGTCAACAACGGATGGTCCTTGGGCATGGGCTCGCTGACCACCACGTCCATGGCGGCTGCGGACAGCTGGCCGGACTTGAGAGCCTCGTACAGGTCCTCCTCATTGACGATGCCGCCCCGGGAGGTGTTGATGATCACCGCGCCCTTGCGCATCTCTCCCATCTCCTTGGCGGAGATCATGTTCCGGGTCTGGTCCGTAAGGGGCAGGTGCATGGACAGGTAATCGCAGTTGCGGATCACATCGTCGGGATTTTCAAAGAGCTCCACGCTGCCCTGGAACTCCTCGGGCACCTCCTTGACAAAGGGATCATAGGCCAGCACCTTCATGGAGAAGCCCTTGGCCCGGCGGGCCACGCACTTGCCGATGGCGCCGAAGCCCATGATGCCCAGGGTCTTGCCGTAGACGTCATGGCCGATGACGGTCTTCCACTCCCCCCGGCGGACGCCCCGTTCCGCCGCGCTGATGCGGCGGGCGCAGCTGAGCATCAGTCCGAAGGTCAGGTCCGCCACGGCGTTGGAGTTGGTACCGGGGGCGTTGGTGACGATGACGCCCTGGGCCTTGGCGGCGGGCAGGTCGATGTTGTCCAGGCCCGCGCCGTGCTTGCAGATGAGCTTGAGCTTGGGGCACTTGGCCATGACCTCCGCCGGGAACTTGTGGCCGCCGATGATGAGGGCGTTAAATGCGGGGATCTCCGCGGCGAAGCGGTCCATATCGAAGCTGTCCCGGTCCATGGACACCTCCCAGCCCGCCTCCTCCAGCACCCGCAGCGGCTTGTCGCTGATCTGGCCGAAGGAACGGGAGGTGATGAGTACTTTCTTCTTTTCCATTGCGTTCATACCCCTTTCTGACAGGAGAGGATCTTCTTGAGGCCCTCGGTGGCATAGCTTTTTTCCTTGGAGATGGGCAGCCAGCCCACCTCCTTAATATAGGGATGGCCCTCCAGCAGCGTGGAGTAGAGCTGATACATATAGGCGTTGGAGACCACCACCGCCAGATCGCAGCCCTTCCACTCCCGCTGGCAGTACCAGCTCAGGGCCTTGGGGAAGCCCCCGTTCATCACGCCCTCGGCGTAGGACTTGCGCTGGGCAGGGGTGCCCTGGTTGAAAAGCCGCATGGCGTGGCAGATGTAGATGGCCCGGTTGAACCCGTAGGTCTCCAGGTTCCGCACGCCCTCCTTCACCATCTCCGGGTCCAGCTCGTCCCCCTCGGCGCTCAAAATGGGCGAGAGGATGGTGGCGGTCTTGAGGGCGTGGAACAGCTCTCCGGTCATGCTGGAGAGGATGCCCTGGACCTGCTGGTCCCGAATGAGGGCGGTATGGGTGTGGGACCCAGGCAAAATCAGGGCGATGGTCCGGCCGGGATAGCGCTCCTGGAGGGTATCCAGGGTGCCGATGATCTCGATCTCCTCGCCCCGCATGTTGTTGACGTGGGTGATGTCCTCCCCGGTGGTCTTGAGGCCGGGGATCAGGTAGAAGTCCCGATGGAACACCTTCTCCTCCCGGAAGCGGTACACCGACTGGGCAAACCGCTCTACCGTGGTGGGAATCACCAGGTGGGGAATCTCCTTGAGGCCGTAGGGACTGGTGACCATGCCCGAGGCATAGATCCCCTCCTCGATCTGTCCCTCATCCACACCGGTGGCCGACAGCATTCCGTCATAGAGCTCCTTGAGCCCCTGGAGCAGCACCAGGTTGTCCCCGGCGATGGAAGAGTCCTTGGAGCCCACCGCCTTTTTCTCCGTATAGCGCACCTGGAAATCCCGGTCCAGCAGATAGATCCGGGAGTTGGAGGTGCCGGAGTCGTAATAGACCAGAAACTCTTTTTCCATGGGATCAGCCCTGCAGCGCCTTCATATAGGCCTCGGCGGTCTTGGTGATCTCGTCGAAGCGGCCCTCATTGACCAGCTTGGCGCTGACCAGGTTGCCGCCGCAGCCCACGCCGATGCAGCCGGCCTCAATGAAAGAGGCGCAGTTCTCCGGGGACACGCCGCCCACTGCCGTCAGGGGGATGTGCTTCAAAGGCGCCTTCAGCGCCTTGATGTAGGCCGGGCCCAGAATGCCGGCGGGGAACAGCTTGACGATATCGGCGCCGTACTCATAGGCCGCCGCCGTCTCGGTGGGGGTATAGGCGCCGGGGATGGACACCATGCCCAGGGCCTTGGTCTCCCGGATCACCGCCTCGTTGACGTTGGGGGAGATGATGTACTCGGCGCCGGCTTCCCGGGCCTGATGGACCTGCTCTACGGTCATCACCGTGCCGGCACCCACGGAGACCTGATCTCCAAAGGTCTCCCGAATGGTGGAGATGGACTTGAGGGTATCCTGCCGTTTTTCCTCGCTGCTCTGGTCGAAGGTCACTTCCACACAGCGCACGCCGCCGTCCACCATGGCCTGCACCAGTTGAACAATTTGTGCGCTGGGAATCCCGCGCACAATGGCGATGATCTTATGCTCCCGGATAAATTCCAAAACATTTCTTTCCATCGTTTTGTTCCCTCCTGACATGTTTATCTGCGGTGAAAAAATACCAAGCTCCCGCCCTTTTCCAGATTTCATTCACTTTTTGCCGGTAGACTTGCGGATTCTCCCGCTTCTCATTCGTTAGTATAGTAAAAAAAGAGCATGAATGCAAGATGCTTTCCTGTCAAAATCACAAAACAGCTGACAAATTTTTCACCCACTTTCGTTCTGCAAGAACACGTCTCCCACGTGTTTTGCACAAAACATTTTCGGTTTCTATTCCCCCGGTTAAAAAAATGTGGTAAAATATGTTGACTTTCCGGCAAGTGCAGCTTGCCGGCACACAGATTCGTCTCCGGAAGCGGCTGCTCTCCGGCGGCAAACAGTAGAAAGGGGCTTGATTCATGATGCGCGATCTCTTCGACCTGACAGGTAAAAAGGCCATCGTCACCGGCGGCACCCGGGGACTGGGTCACGGAATGGCAGAGGGTTTGATGGAAGCCGGCGCCTCCGCAGTGATCTTCGGCACCACCGACAAGGTGCACGCCGTGGCGAAGGAGTTCCAGGACAAGGGGCTGCAGTGTCAGGGTCTGGTGGTAGACCTGCAGGACCCGGAGGCCCGGGAAAAGGGCTTTTATGAGGCGGTGGCCCTGCTGGGCGGGCTGGACATTCTGGTCAACGCCGCCGGCATCCAGAGCCGGCACCCCTGCGAGCAGTTCCCCATTGCCGACTGGAACCGGGTGCTGGAGGTCAACCTCACCGCGCCCTTTGTCCTCAGTCAGATGGCCGCCAAGGAGTTTTTGAAAAAAGAGGTCCCCAGCGGCAAGATCATCAACGTGGCCTCCATGCTCAGCTTTTTCGGCGGCTTCACCGTGCCCGCCTACGCGGCCTCCAAGGGCGGCGTGGCCCAGTTCACCAAGGCCATGTGCAATGAACTGGCCGGCCGCGGCATCAACATCAACGCTGTGGCCCCCGGCTATATGGACACGGAGATGAATACCGCCCTCACCGATCCCAGCAACCCCCGCTTTGCGGAGATCTCCAAGCGAATCCCCGCCCACCGCTGGGGCAACGGCGACGATATGAAGGGCGTCACCGTCTTTCTGGCCTCCCACGCCTCCGACTATGTCAACGGCGCTGTGATTCCTGTGGACGGCGGCTACCTGGTCAACTGATTCTGCACATAATCTGCATATAAAAAAGGACGCCCATTGGGCGTCCTTTTTTATACCTTATTTAATATATGGTCTCTTACAGGACCGTCACGCCGCAGGCCGCAGCGGAACGGAGCACATCCTCGCTGGGCATCTTTTCACAGATCAGCACGTTGATGTCCTCCATATGAGCGAAGGTATAGGGCATATTGCGGTCGATCTTGTCGGTGTTCATCAGCATGATGACCCGCCGGGCCTTGCGGATCACCTCGGCCTTGATCTCGCTTTCATAGGGATTGCCGGAGGTGAAACCGTTCTCCAGAGAGAAAGCAGAGGTGGCCATAAAGGCGATATCGATGTTGATGGACCGCAGATACTCCAGGGGCAGATGGCCGGAGCAGGAGAAGGTGGTCCGGGACAGGCTGCCTCCCAGCAGCGTCACCTGAGGCTGGGTGGTCCGGGCGACAATGTCCATGGCGATATTGGGCGCGGCAGTGAAGAGGACCAGATTCTGGTCCGGCATCTGCTTGGCCAGCGTCATCACCGTGGTGCCGGAGTCAAAAAAGATGGATCTCTTTTCCTCCAAAAAGGCCAAGGCCTTTCCACAGATCACATTCTTTGCCTCAATATTGGAAATCTCCCGGCGGCTGTAAATATCTTCTGCCGGGCCAATATTCTGCGTGTTGATCCGGGCACCTCCCCGCACACGGATGATAGTGCCCTCTTCTTCCAGGGCGGCCAGATCTCTGCGAAGCGTCATGACAGATACATCCGGATAAAGGGCTGCCAGCTCCTCCATCCGAACGGTCCTGTGCTCGGCGATATAAGTTCGAATTGCATTGCGGCGTTCGTTTATCATAGCACAGTCTCCCGTAATTTCATTCTTTTCCCTACAGTCGTTCTTTTTGACATCAGGTTGGAATCAGGCTCTGCCCATTGTCCACTGCGAAAAAAACAGCCTGAAAGCGATTTTTTCATCGTTTCATCTTTTTACAGATCATATCATAGTTTTTCACACATTTCAAGAGGGGAGTGTCCCTTTTTCCTGTTGCACCGCAGGAAAACGAACAGAGGTTCTCCGGCTCTTTTTCACCCATTTTGTTCTTCCCGTTTTTTCCCGCTTTAAAACCTGCAACTGGCTTAATTCCAAACAAAAGCCGGTAAATTTGGCGTTCTCTTTTTTCTGTTTTCCGGAAACTTTTTGCGCATATCTCCAAAATATGGCAGATGTTTTTTCCCTTTCCGTTTTCTCTTTTGTTACAAACTGCCTTATGATGATTCACGCATTTTTCACATTTTCTCCTTTCAGCCGCCTCTGCGCCCGCTTCAATTTCCTCCGCAGCGCTACAAAATTCACACATTTTGAACATAAAAAGTTTGAAGCAAACATCAAGCTGTGCACATGCACCAAAAATTTCTCGAAATTTGAGTGAAAAGCCCCGATTGACGATAAGTAAAATGCCATTTATAATAAAAGCATCGAGAGGAAAGAAAATGATGTTCGTTTTGTTCTAAAAATGTGCGTTTCTTCTTTTCAAGGGGAAACGCAGCCCTCGCGAAAGTAGTTGTAAAAAGCAATCCAATTGATGTCCAAACGATCAAACCACATACGGATACAATTATATGAAGGAGGAACTCACTTATGAGCCAGTATTCCACGTTGAAGCGCCGTCCCGTTTTGTTCCCCGCCTCCGCAGCCGATTTCTCCAAGAATCTCTTCGCTATGAAAGAGGAGATCAAGGCTCTGATTGCTGACGATCCCGCCAACAAGGCTGAGTACGCTCAGGCCGCTGTGGAAGTCGCCATCGACCTGCAGTCCGCTCTGACGGATTGGGTTTTGACCAAGCTGGTGGACAAGGCCGACTGCAAGGCCGCTTCCGAGGACCTGCTGGCCTTCGCCGCCGATGTGGGCGCTGACGCTGCCGCCATCGACGCCGCCAAGGCCGAGATCGCCTCCATCGCTGACAGCTCCATCCGCAAGATGTGCGATATGTACCGCGAGGGCACCCTGAACACCGTTTGGGGCCACGACTATGCCTCCGGTCTGGATCACTCCCTGCGCCGCGGCGCTCGCTGGGTCACCAGCAACCCCTGCAAGATCCAGAACTTCAAGGTGGACTTCCCCGACAAGTACGCCGCCCTGGTGGAGGAGATCAAGCGCGAGAACGCCGGCGAGTCCACTTCCGTGATGGCCGCCCAGATGTTCACCAAGGTCTGCGCCATCAGCGCCCGGGCCCTCCAGCCCATCTATGAGGCCACCAACGGCCAGTGGGGCTTCGTGTGCATGCAGGTCGATCCCCGGGAGATCAAGAACACCCAGGCCATGATCGATCAGGTCCGCTTCTGGAACAAGGCCATGGCCAAGGAGCTGAACATGGATCAGCCCAACGTGGTGTTCAAGCTGCCCGCCGTGGAGGCCGCCATTCCCGCTGTCAAGGTGCTGCTGGAAGAGGGCTATCGCCTGTGCATGACGTTGAACTTCTCCATCACCCAGCACATGGCCTTCGCCGAGCTGCTGAGCAAGGGCAAGGATAACGAGTTCCTGGTCCTGATGGCCGGCCAGCTGGACGACAAGATCGCCGCCGAGCTGGAGGGCATGGGCGTTGCCGATGCCAAGGTCATTGCCCGTCACGGCTCCGAGGCTGTCATGCGCAAGTCCTATCGCATGCTGGCCGAGAGAGGCTACAAGAACCTGTCCATCATGACTGCTGCTGTCCGTGGTCCCTGGCACATCCAGAACTCCATGGCTCCCGTGGACGGCGCTACCTTCCTCATCACCACTGTGACCGGCAAGGTCAAGGAGTTTGATGCCGATCCCACTCCTCTGGCTTCCATCCTCGATCAGCCCACCGAGGAGAAGTACATGGATATTCTCAAGAAGAGCAAGGTCTTCATGCAGGCCTTCAGCGATCCCGAAGAGGGTATGCTGCCCTGGGATGCTCTGTATGACTATCCTCCTTTCGTCGGCTTCTTCAACAACTTCACTGCCGCTTATCAGGAGATCGAGGACGACTTCAAGGCCTGATAACAGCATCTTTTCGGCGGACGGCCCCGTGGCACGGCGCCGTCCGCCGATTATCTCCGAATATTTGAGTTTTCATAGGGAGGAACAGTTCAATGGCTTCTTTGATCAGAATGCCACAGAAGGGATTGTCGGAAGACAGTGCAATCCTCAGTAAGTGGTATGTAAAAGAAGGCGACGCGGTCAAGAAGGGCGACTATCTCTTCGCCATCGAGACCGGCAAGGCCACCTTCGATGTGGAATCCGAAGAGGACGGCGTGGTTTTGAAGACCATCGGCGGCGAGGGCGATGAGATCCCCGTCAAGACCGTGGTTTGCGTCGTGGGCCAGGCTGGCGAGAGCTTCACCCTGGACGACGGTGCAGCGCCTGCTGCCGCTCCTGCCCCCGCGCCTGCGGCTCCTGCCGCTGCTCCCGCGCCGGCACCCGTTGCCGCCGCTGCCCCGGAAACTGCCCCTGAGGGCGTCACCTTCGTTCGCATGCCCCAGAAGGGCCTCTCTGAGGAGAGCGCCATCTTGAGCAAGTGGTATGTCAAGGAAGGCGACACCGTCAAGAAGGGCGACTAC
>ERZ791871.2332-NODE-2332-length-13029-cov-3.058964_pt1 | contig 13029 bp, 13 predicted proteins | sample MGYA00510280_ERZ791871 | MGnify/ENA primary metagenome ERZ791871 (study PRJEB30046, sample SAMN00792111) | human gut metagenome | study: EMG produced TPA metagenomics assembly of the A metagenome-wide association study of gut microbiota in type 2...
GGCTGGTGGAGCCCCGGATCACCGCGCCCAGGGCGATGACGGCGTCGTAGCGGCCGCTCTTGGCCATCTTGGAGGCGATGAGGGGGATCTCAAAGGCGCCGGGCACCCAGGCCACGTCCATGTCCTCATCCCGCACCCCATGGCGCAGCAGCGTGTCCTGGCAGCCGCTCAGGAGCTTGGAGACGATGAATTCGTTGAACCGGGCGCAGACAATGCCCACGCGCATCTCCTGGGCGACGAGTTTTCCTTCAAAGCGTTTCATGTGATGTTCCTCCGTTCGTTTTTCAAAAATATCCCCTGGCCGGGATCAGTAGTTGAGAATGTGGCCCATGCGGCGCTGCTTGGTCCGCAGGTAGAAGAGGTCGTCCTTGGTGGCCTCCATCTGGATGGGCACCCGCTCCACGATCTCCATGCCGAAGTCGGAGAGCTGATAGACCTTGTCCGGGTTGTTGGTCAGCAGCCGCAGCGTCTTGGCCCCCAGATCCCGCAGGATCTGGGCCCCGGTCCAGTACTCCCGCAGGTCCGGGGCAAAGCCCAGCTTCACGTTGGCGTCCACGGTGTCGAAGCCCTTCTCCTGCAGCTCATAGGCCTTGAGCTTGTTGATGAGGCCGATGCCCCGGCCCTCCTGGCGCATGTAGAGCACGATGCCCCGGCCCTCTTTTTCGATCTGCTGCATGGCGGCGGCCAGCTGCTGGCCGCAGTCGCAGCGCTTGGAGCCGAACACGTCGCCGGTGAGGCACTCGGAGTGGACCCGGCACAAAATGTCTTTCCCGTCGCCGATGTCGCCCTTGACCAGTGCCACATGGTGCTCGCCGGTCAGGTCGTTGACGTAGCCGTAGATCTGGAAGTCGCCGTAGCGGGTGGGCATCTTGGCGCAGGCCTCCCGCACCACATGCTTGTCGTGAAGGCGGCAGTAGTCCTGGAGGGCCTTGATGGTGATGACCTTCAAGCCCCACTCCCGGGCCTTTTCCAGCAGCTCGGTGGTGCGCATCATGGTGCCGTCATCCCGCATGATCTCGCAGCAGAGGCCGCACTGGCTCAATCCCGCCAGACGGCACAGATCCACGGTGGCCTCCGTGTGGCCGTTGCGGGTCAGCACGCCGCCCCGCCGGGCAACCAAAGGAAACACATGGCCGGGCCGGCGCAGGTCCTCCGGCCGGGTGTTGAGGTCCACGCACTTGCGGCAGGTGTAGCCCCGCTCGGCGGCGGAGATGCCGGTGGTGGTGTCCACATGGTCGATGGACACGGTGAAGGCGGTGCAGTGGTTGTCGGTGTTGACCTTGACCATCTGTTCCAGCCCCAGCCGGGCGGCCACCTCCTCGCTCATGGGGGTGCAGATCAGGCCCTTGGCGTACATGGCCATGAAGTTGACGTTTTCCGTGGTGGCGAACTGGGCGGCGCAGATCATGTCGCCCTCATTTTCCCGGTCCGGGTCGTCGATGGAGATGATGATGCGGCCCGCCCGCAGCTCCTCCAGAGCCTCCTCCACGGTGCAGAACTGATTTTCCATGTTGTGGTCCTCCTCTTGTTGGGTCCAAAGGATTTTGTAAAAAGATGTAGAAAAAGAGCGTCAAAAGCCGTTTTGGGCCAGGAATTCCCAGGTGAGCTTGCTCTGGGGCTGGGCCGCTTCCTGGGGACGCAGCAGCTTTTCCACGTATTTGCCGATGATGTCGGTCTCCAGGTTCACCGTGTCCCCAGGGTGTTTTTCACTGAGAATGGTGACGGCCACGGTGTGGGGGATGGCGGAGATGGAAAACCGGTCCGTCTCCACCCGGGCCACCGTCAGACTGATGCCGTCGATGGTGATGGAGCCCTTCTCCACGATGTAGCGCAGCAGCGCCGGTGAGGCGGACACCGTGTACCACACGGCGTTGTCGTCCCGCCGGAGGGAGAGGATGGTGCCGGTGCCGTCGATGTGGCCGGAGACGATGTGGCCGCCGAAGCGGCCGTCTGCCGCCATAGCCCGCTCCAGGTTCACATGGCTGCCCACGGACAGAGCGCCCAGGGAGGAGCGGTCCAGGGTCTCGTGCATCACGTCGGCGGTGAAGGCGCCGTCCAAAAGGGCAGTGGCGGTGAGGCACACGCCGTTGACCGCCACGCTGTCGCCCACCTTCAGATCTCCCAGCACCACGTCAGCGCCGATGGTCAGCGCCGAGGAGTGGGCGCCCCGGCGGATGGAGCGGATGGTGCCGATCTCCTCAACGATCCCTGTGAACATGGTCTGCCACCTCTCCTTCCAGCAAAAAATCCTCCCCCAGAGGGGTGACGGTGACGTTGCGCAGAATTGCGGCCTGGCCCGGCACATCCACACCCAGGCCCGACACCGGACCCGGCGCGCTTTTGCCGCCAAAGAGCTTGGGGGCCATATAGGCCTGCACCCGCTGTACAAGCCCGGCCTCCAGGGCCGACCAGTTCAGCGTGGCGCCGCCCTCCAGGAGCACACTGTCGATCTCCTCCTGTCCCAGACGGTCCATGAGGGCGGTAAGGTCCACATGGCCCCGGTGCTCCGGCAGCGTCCACACCCGGCATCCGGCGGCTTCGTAGGGGGCCTTTTTCGCCTCATCGGCGCAGCAGGTGGCCAGCACCGTGGGCACCTGGGAGGCGGTGCGCACCACCTGAGCCTCCAGAGGCGTCCGCAGATGGGTGTCGCAGAGGACCCGCAGGGGGTCCCGGCCGCCCTCAATCCGGCAGGTCAGCAGCGGGTCGTCGGCCAGCACCGTGCCCACCCCGGCCATGATGGCGGCGTACCGGTTTCGGTCCTGGTGGACCCGGCGGCGGGCCGCCTCGCCGGTGATCCACCGGGAAGCGCCGGTGTGGGTGGCGATCTTGCCGTCCAGGGTCATGGCGTATTTCATCACCACATAGGGCCGCTTGGTGCGGATATAGTGGAAAAACACCTGGTTGAGGGCGTCGCACTCCTCCCGCAGCACGCCGGTGACCACCTCCACGCCGCTCCGGCGCAGCTTGTCCAGTCCCTTGCCTGCCACCAAAGGGTTGGGGTCGTCGGACCCCACCACCACCCGGGCGATGCCCGCGTCCAAAATGGCGTCGGTGCAGGGTGGCTGGCGGCCCTGGTGACAGCAGGGCTCCAAGGTCACATACATGGTGGCCCCTCTGGGGTCCTCCCGACAGTTTTTCAAAGCGCTGCGCTCGGCGTGGAGGTCGCCGCAGCGGGCGTGATAGCCCTGGGCGATGACCTGTCCGTCCCGGACGATGACGGCGCCCACCATGGGGTTGGGATTGGTCCGGCCCATGCCCTTCCGGGCCAGGTCCAGAGCCAGGCGCATATACGATTCGTCTTTCATCCTTCGCCTCCCAAAGAAAAAATGCCTTGAACGGATCTCGTTCAAGGCATCATGAAAAGGCCATGGGGCCTGCGCCCCTGGTCTGCTGCTTTCCTTTGAAAAACAAAAAGCCCTGGAATATTTCTATTCCAGAGCGGCACCATGGGCGCAGGAAACACTCCCTGCTTCCACACGATCTTCTTCCATCCAGACTGTACTGTCGGCTTCGGAATCACACCGAATCATGCCTTGCGGCTCGTGGGCTGTACCACCGGTGGGGAATCGCACCCCGCCCTGAAGATCCTCATTCAATTGTCCACATTATAGCCCCCTGACAGTGCCCTGTCAAGTCCTGCCTGCTGGCTGGGGAAAAAGACGTCCGGCCCCTCCCCATGGGAAGGACCGGACGGGACATACGGGAAGCGTCCGCCTACCGGATGGCGGAGATAAGAAGCAAAAGGGCAAAGGGCACAAGACTCAGCCGCGCCCAGAGGGAGTCACTCTTTCGAAAAAGGAAGAAATTGACAACGACCTGGAGAAAATAGAGGAGGGAGGCCGCCAGCTTCACTGTGCCGCCGGCGAAGAAGGCCAGGGAGAGCAAAGCGATGGCCACCACATAAAAAAGAGAGTAAAATGCCCGCTTTTGCGTCAAGCGCAAGACTTCCTTTCTGCCGGCAAAGCGTGTTATGCTCTGGCTGCCTGGTGGCGGCGGATGGCCTCCTCCATGCGCTTGAGGCCCTTTTCGATGATGGACCGGGGCATGGCCAGATTCAGCCGGACAAAGCCCTTGGCGTTGTCCACAAACAGCCCGTCGCCGCCCTCCAGCAGCACGCCGGCCTCGTTGGCGAAGAACATGGGCAGGTCCTCCACGTCGCCCAGGCATCCGTTCAGGTCCACCCAGGCAAGGTAGGTGGCCTCGGGGATGCGGAACACCGCCTGGGGCAGATGTTCCTTCAAAAAGGCACTGACAAAGACAAAGTTCTCATCCAGATAGGCCCGCAGCGCCTGGAGCCAGGCATCGCCCCGGTCGTAGGCGGCCTGGGAGGCGGTGACGGAGATGGGGTTGACACAGCCGAAGAGCTTGTCATGCTCAGCCATCAGGGCCCGGACCTTCTCGTCCCGGACGATGATGTTGGAGAACATGAGGCCGGCCATGTTGAAGGTCTTGCTGGCGGACATGCAGGTGATGAGCCGGGGATAGTCGGGCATCACCTTGGCGGTGGGCAGGTGGCGCCGGCCCTGGCGGATCAGGTCGCAGTGGATCTCGTCGGAGATGAACCACAGCTGATACTTCTCCACAATCTCACAGACCTTGCGGGTCTCCTCCTCGGTCCACATCCGGCCCGTGGGGTTGTGGGGGTTGCTCCAGATCAGCAGCCTCACCTTGGGATCGGCGGCCTTGCGCTCCAGGTCTTCAAAGTCGATGGTGAAATAGCCGCCGTCGTCTTTCAGAGGGGAGCACACCAGCTCCCGGTGATTGAACTCCGCCGCGTGGAGAAAATAGCCGTAGGAGGGAGAGGTGACCAGCACCTTCTCGTCCGGGGCGGTCAGATCCCCCACCAGCTCATAGAGGGCGGGGATGATGCCGGGGCTGAACACCAGCTGCTCCCGGGGGAAGGTCCAGTCGTACTTGTCCTTGCACCAGGCGGCAAAGGAGTTGTAGTAGCTGTCGTTGAGGATCTGGCTGTAGCCGAAGATGCGCTTGTCCACCCGGTCCTTGATGGCCTGGCAGACCTCCGGCGGCGTGGCAAACTCCATGTCGGCCACCCACATCCGTACGAACTCGTCGTCAGCGTAGGGGAACTTCATCTCCGGCCCGGCGTGGAAGATGTATCCGCGGAAGCCGTCGGTGTTCATGGCGTAGGTATTTCTGCGGTCAATGATCTCGTTAAAATCGTACTTCATAGTCCCTCGCCCTTTCTTCAATGTGTGTTCTTCCGCCTGTGGGGCGGCTCTGTCAGGGCCATTGTACCACGGTTCGTCTGCTTTTCACAACCAAAAAAACACGGCGGGGAGGGAAGAATAGGAAACATTTGCCAAATCCGCAGTTTCTTAAAGGTTTCTTTAAGGAACGGGGACTATACTGCATCGTGACTGAATGGGCGCGCAGCGCCTGAAGGAGGAACTGCTTTGATCGAAGTGAAAGATCTGGTGAAGCGCTACGGGGACCACCTGGCGGTGGACCATCTGAGCTTCACCGTGGAGGACGGGCAGATCTACGGCTTCCTGGGGCCCAACGGAGCCGGCAAGTCCACCACCATGAACATCATGACCGGCTATCTGGCCGCCACCGAGGGCGAGGTGCTGGTCAACGGCCACAGCATCCTGGACGAGCCGGAGGAGGCCCGGCGGGAGATCGGCTATCTGCCGGAGATCCCCCCGGTGTACCCGGACATGACCGTCATGGAGTATCTGCGCTTTTGCGCGGAGCTCAAGAAGATCCCCAAGGGGGAGCGGGAGAATCAAATCACCCGGGTGATCTCCCTGACCCACCTGGAGGACATGGCCGGACGGCTGATCCGGAACCTGTCCAAGGGCTATCGCCAGCGGGTGGGCCTGGCCCAGGCCATTCTGGGCTTCCCCCGCATCATCATCCTGGATGAGCCTACCGTGGGTCTGGACCCCAAGCAGATCATCGAGATCCGGGACCTGATCCGTCAGCTGGCCAAGGACCATACGGTGATCCTCTCCTCCCACATCCTCTCCGAGGTGCGGGAGGTGTGCGACCGGGTGATGATTATCCACAAGGGCCATCTGGTGGCCTGCGACACGCCGGAAAACCTGGAGGAGCAGCTGGCGGGCGCCGGCAGCCTGGAGCTGGTGGCCAAGGGTACGCCGGGCGTGGTCGCGGCGGTGCTGGACACGGTCTCCGGCATCCAGTCCCGTCGGATGGAAGACCGGGGCGACGGCACCACGGCGGTGTCTTTGAGCTGCGACGGGGACATCCGGGAGACGCTGTTCTACGCCTTTGCCGATGCCCGATGCCCGCTGCTGGAGCTGCGGCATCAGGCGGCATCCCTGGAGGACGTGTTCCTGGAGCTGACCGAAGGAGACGGGGAGGAAGCGCCCCGGACCACCCCGGCCCCCGCCTCTGAGGAGACCAAGGCGGCTGCGGAGGAAAACGAGGAAGAGAAGGAGGCGCAAAGCGATGAAAGCAATCTATAAGCGGGAGCTGGCCTCCTATTTCAACTCTATGATCGGCTATATCTGCGTGGCGGTGATGGTGGTGTTCATCGGCATCTACTTCATGGCCTACAACCTCTTTGCCGGTTACCCCTATTTCTCCCTGACGCTGAGCTACGCGCTGTATATCTTCATGGTGGCGGTGCCCCTTCTGACCATGCGCTCCCTGTCCGAGGAGCGGCACAGCCGCACGGACCAGCTGCTGCTGACCTCCCCGGTGACGGTCACCGGCGTGGTGGTGGGCAAGTACCTGGCCATGCTCACCGTATATCTGGTGCCGGTGCTCATCGCCGGACTGTGCCCGCTGATCATCGCCCTCAACGGCACCGCCTATCTCAAGGCGGACTACGCCTCCCTCTTTGCCTTCTTCCTGTTGGGCGGAGTGGAGATCGCCATTGGCCTGCTGATCTCCTCTCTCACTGAGAGCCAGGTCATCGCCGCCGTGGGCACCTTCGGCGTGCTGCTGCTGTTGAATCTGTGGGACGGATTGATAGGCTATCTGCCCACCACCGCCTCCGGGTCGCTGCTGGGGCTTTTCATCGTGCTGCTCATCGTGTGCTTCCTGCTCCAGTCCCTGTCCAACAACTGGAAGATCACGGCGGCGGTGCTGGGGGTGGGGGCCGTGGCCCTCTTTGGGTTCTACTTCGCGGATTCCACTGCCTTTGTGGGACTGCTGCCGGACCTGCTGGGCCGGTTCAGCCTGGTGGCGGCCTTTGACAGCTTCGCCAGCGACCACGTCTTTGACGTCTCCGGCGTGCTGCTGTACTTGTCTTTGATCGCGCTGTTTCTGTTTTTGACCGTCCAGGTCATCCAGAAGCGGCGCTGGAACTGAAAGGAGGCGCCGGACATGGCAAAAAACTGGAAAGCATCCCTCCGCACCGCCGCCGGGCGTCACAGCTCCCGGCGGGGCGCCTTTTCCGCCGGCCTCACCGCATTGGTGATCGCGGCGGTGATCGTGTTCAACCTGCTGGTGGCCCAGCTGCCGGAGAGCATCTCCAAGCTGGACATGAGCGACAACAAGATATATACTGTCACTGATACCTCCGTGGAATACCTGGCGGATCTGCAGGAGGACGTGGCCATCCACGTGCTGGCCAACCGGGACGAGATGGACCAGCGCATCGTGAAGTTCCTGGACAAGTATGTATCCCTCAGCGACCACCTGAGCCTGGACTATACGGACCCCACGGTGTACCCCTCCGTGCTGGAGACCTACGGCTGTGAGGAGAACACCATCGTGGTGGAATGTGCCGCCACCGGTAAGCAGGAGACCATCGATATCGGCAGCATCATCGGCTACGATATCTACTCCTACTACACCACCGGCACCTACACCGAGACCGAATTTGACTGCGAGGGCCAGCTGACCTCCGCCGTGGACGCGGTGGTGTCCGACGCGGCCTACAAGGTCTATCAGATCACCGACCACGGGGAGACGGCCCTGTCCTCCTCTGTGACGGACCTGCTGAAAAAGAGCCACATCACCCTGGAGGATGTGAACCTGCTCACCGACGGCGGCATCCCCGATGACTGCGACCTGCTGGTGTGCAACGGGCCCACCAGCGATCTGGCCGACGACGAAAAGGACATGATCCTGACCTATCTTGCCGGCGGCGGACAGGTGATCTACCTCATGTCCCCGGATCTGTCGCCCCGGCCCAACTGGGATGAAATTTTGGGGACCTACGGCATCACCGTCTCCGACGGCATGATGGCGGACACCCAGCGCTACTACGCCAACCAGCTGGACGCCTTCTTCCCGGAGGTGGACAGCTCCGTGGACGCGGCCTCCAATTTGACCAGCGACTCCATGGTGCTCATCTACCGCTCCCGGGGCATGACCCTGGCGGACCCCGCCCGGGATACCATCACGGTCTCCTCCTTCCTGAACACCTCCGACAAGTGTTACAGTGTGGTGGATGAGAACACCCGCACCCAAGGGTCGTTCAGCATCGGCGCCTTGGCCACCGAGGACACCGACGGCGGCACCGCTCGGCTGACGGTTTTCGGCAGCAGCTCTCTGGTGGACGAGGGCATCACCTCCAGCTTTACCAACCTGTCCAATCTGGATCTGTTCCTGAACTGCTCCACCGCTGGCTTTGACGATATCTCCAATATCTCCATCGAGCCGGTGAGCCTGCAGGTCACCCAGAACACTATCACCACCGGCGGCATCTGGAGTGCGCTGTTCATCTTCGTGCTGCCCCTGGCCGTGCTGATCTTCGGCTTCGTCCGCTGGATGCGCCGGCGGAAGCTGTAAAGGGAGGCACGCCATGAACCGAAAGCAGAAGAAAACCATGCTGCTGACTCTGGGCCTGGTGGTGGTGCTGGTGGTGCTGCTGCTGGGCGTCCGGGCCTGCAGCGCCCACCAGGAGGAACAGGAGGCCCAAGAGGCGGAGCAGCAGCGGCTGGAGAGCCAGGTGCCCACCGCCTCCGACACCTTCGAGAGCATCACCTATGACAACGGCGATGTGACGCTGTCTTTCACCCATGATGACGACGGCAACTGGATCTGGGCCGACGACCCGGAGTTCCCCCTGGATCCCTCCTATCTGGAGAATCTCTCCGACCTGATCACCGCCCTGGACCCCATGCAGACCATCACCGACGGTGACACCCTGGAGTCCTACGGCTTGGATGCCCCCACAGGCACCATCACCGCCACTGCCGAGGACGGCACGGAGACGGTGCTGCTGCTGGGCAAGGAGCTCTCCGACGGCTCCTACTATCTCAAGACCGGGGACAGCGACACGGTGTATGTGGTCTCCTCGGAGCTCCACGAGTGCATCAGCAAGGGCATCTATGACATGGCCATTCTGGAGGACATCCCCGCCCTGACGGAGGACCGGCTCCAGAGCCTGACCATCTCCGGCGCCCAGAGCGTCACCTTCACCGTTACCCAGGACGACGAGGACGGCGCGGTGTGGAAGTCGGAGGGCGAGGACGTGACGGAGCAGGTGGAGGACCTTGCCTCCCAGCTGGGTGTATTGAGCTTCACCGCCTGCATCGACTATAAGCCCAGCGACGAGGCAGTGAGCATCTGCGGCCTGGACGACCCGGCGGCAGTGCTGACAGCCACCTATCTGGACGATCAGGGCAAGGAGGCCCAGGTGACGCTGACCATCGGCGGCGAGACCACCGACGGCACCGGCCGCTACGCCCGGCTGAACGATTCCACCACCATTTACAGCATCGGAAGCGATGCGGTCTCGGAGATCCTGGCCGTTGCCCAGAGCGGGCTGGACGGCCTGAGCCAGTAAAGCCCGGCAAGGCGCCGGAACCGGATGGACCGCCGGGAGCGCAAAAGCTCCCGGCGGCCTGAAAGGAAGCGGAATATGCGGATTCTGATCGTAGAGGACGAGGTCCGTCTGGCGGAGACGCTGAAGGACCTGATGGAGATGGAGGGCTATACCGCCGACGTCTGCCACGACGGGGAGGCGGGCCTGGACAACGCCCTGAGCTCCATCTATGACGTGGTGCTCCTGGACGTGATGCTGCCCAAGCGCAGCGGCTTTGACGTGGTCAAGCGGATGCGTGAGGAGGGGAACAACACGCCTGTGCTGCTGCTGACCGCCCGGAACGACGTCTCCGACAAGGTGACAGGGCTGGACTGCGGCGCGGACTACTACCTAACCAAGCCCTTTGAGCCCAAGGAGCTCACGGCCTGCGTCCGGGCCCTGGCCCGGCGCCAGCCGGAGCTGCGGGAGGATGGGGTCCGGCGGGCCGGGGACCTGAAGCTGGAGCAGGCCACCTTCCTGCTCAGCTGCGGCGAGCGGTCCGTGCGCCTTTCCCGGAAGGAATATGACATGATGGAGCTTTTGATGCTCAACCAGCGCATGGTGGTGCCCAAGGAGAAGCTGCTGGTGAAGGTGTGGGGGTATGAATCCGACGCGGAGGACAACAATGTGGAGGTCTATATCTCCTTTCTGCGCCGGAAGCTGGAGCATCTGCACTCCCGGGTGAAGATCCGCACCATCCGCATGGTGGGCTACTGCCTGGAGACGGGAGAGGAGAACTGAAGGAAAGGAGGAGACGGATATGATCCAGAAGCTGCGGCTGAAATTCGTGGCCATCTGCATGGTGTTGATGACGGCGGTGCTGGGAATCGTGTTCGCCTCCTTCTACATCTCCGCCCAGTGGAACATCGAGCGCAGCAGCCTGGAGGTGCTCCAGCGGGTGATCCAGCAGGACTCCTACGGTCTCCTGCCCGGGCGAAACCAGGACCAGCTCCAGCTGCCCTACTTCACCGTGGAGCTGGCGGGGGACAACACGGCCTATGTCACCGGGGGCACCTACTCCAATCTGGACAACACCGACGAGCTGCGCCAGATCCTGGGATTGTGCCTGGAGGACGGACGGGGCAGCGGCACCATCGACAGCTATAACCTGCGCTATCTGCGCCGGGACAACGGCTTTTTCCAGCGCATCGCCTTTGTGGATATCTCCATGGAGAAGAACACCCTGGACGATATGGTCCGCTCCTTCCTCCAGATCGGGGGAGTGGCCCTGGTGATCCTGCTGGGCATCTCGGCGCTGCTGGCCTGGTGGGCCACCCGGCCGGTGGAGACGGCGCTGCATCAGCAGCGCCAGTTCCTCTCCGACGCCTCCCACGAGCTCAAGACCCCCCTGACGGTGATCCTCTCCAACGCCGAGCTCCTCAGCAGCGCGGCCCTGGAACCCCGGCCCGCCCGCTGGGCGGACAACATCCACTCCGAAGCCGGGCAGATGAAGACCTTGGTGGAGGAGATGCTGACCCTGGCCCGGGCGGACAATATGCCCCGGACCGCCGTCCACACCGCCCAGTCCCTGACGGACATCGTCACCGACACGGTGCTGAGCTTCGAGCCGGTGGCCTTCGAGGCGGGCAAGACCCTGACCTCCCAGATCGCCGACGGCGTGGAGGTGGAGGGCGACGGGGACAAGCTGCGACGCCTGGCTGGGGTGCTGCTGGACAACGCCGTGAAGTACGCCGACGAGGGCACCACCGTGGAGGTGACGCTGGAGAAGGCGGACCGGCGGGCCCGGCTGACGGTCATCAACCGCTGCGCCCCCATTCCGCCGGAGCAGCTGCGGCGGCTCTTTGAGCGGTTCTACCGGGCGGACGCCTCCCGGGGAGAAAAGAGCGGCTTCGGCCTGGGACTGCCCATCGCCGCCTCCATCGTGGAGGAGCACAAGGGCACCATCAAGGCTGAAAGCGACGACCTCTCCACCCGCTTCATCGTCACGCTGCCTTTGAAAAAAGCATAGTTTGGGCCTGCCTTTGTCCGGGCAGGGCCCTTGGCCGCCGGGAGATTCCCTCCCGGCGGTTCTTTTTTCTCCCCGCGGCGCATAAGGTTGTCCCAAGAGGTGATGCTTACGAAACGGGACAACAAAAGATGGCGGGGAGTGGTGCGGCGGCTTCTGGCCCTGTGTCTGGCCGCGGGGACCCTCTGGACGGCGGCGGTGACCTGCCGCAGCGAATCCTGGACAGCGGCCCTGTCCGCCCTGCGGACTCAGGCGGCGTCCCCCTTGCGGGCCCTGCGGTGGGAGCTGGGGGATCTGTGGACGGAGGATGGACTGTCTCCCGCCACGGTGATGACCCTCAGCGAGTCCCCGCTGCTGCTCAGTGCCCGGGCGGCGGTGCTGGAGCTGTGGTCCAGCGAGGCGGCGGAGCCCACGGAGCCGGAGGGCTCCGATGAGGAAAAAACCCCAGTGGAGGAGACGCCTCTGGAGACCCTGGACTTCACCGAAAATGGCATCCCCGCCCGCACCCTGGTGCCCACCAGCCCCGCCGGCTATACGGTGGTGGGGAATGTGTATATCAGCAACTCCACGGACCACGCCCTGGACGCGGCCTCCTTGCAGAAGGACTTTGACGCCCGCCTCACCGGAGAGGAGCCCCAGGTGCTGATCCTCCACACCCACGGCAGCGAAGCTTACACCCTGCCCCCGGACGAGAGCTATGTGGCCTCCGGCAACCACCGCACCACGGATACCAACTACAATGTGGTCCGGGTGGGGGACGAGATGGCGGAGGTATTCGGTCAGGCGGGCATCTCCGTGCTCCACGACCGGACGCTCTATGACTATCCCAATTACAGCGGGGCCTACGACCGGTCCCTGGCGGCCATCAACAGCTATCTGGAGAAGTACCCCTCCATCCGCTTCATCCTGGACGTCCACCGGGACGCCATCGAGGACAGCGAGGGCAACGAGTACAAGGTGGTCTCGCCCATCGAGGGGGTGGGCACCGCGGCCCAGATCACGCTGGTGGTGGGCAGCGACGGCTCCGGCCTGCCCCATCCCAACTGGAAGGAGAATCTGAAGCTGGCCGTGGCCATCCAGGAGAATATCGTCTCGGACTATCCCTCTCTGATGCGGCCATTGGTGCTGCGCAACTCCCGCTATAACCAGCACGTCACCACCGGCTCGCTGCTGGTGGAGATGGGTGCGGCGGGCAACTCCCTGGACGAGGCGCTGCTGGCCGCCCGGCTCTTTACAGAGCAGATGATCCAGACCATCCAGGCCAAAGAGAAATGAGAAAGCGGCAGAGGAGCCGGGACCCGAATAGGGTCCCGGCTCC
>ERZ791871.2349-NODE-2349-length-12928-cov-3.038375_pt1 | contig 12928 bp, 8 predicted proteins | sample MGYA00510280_ERZ791871 | MGnify/ENA primary metagenome ERZ791871 (study PRJEB30046, sample SAMN00792111) | human gut metagenome | study: EMG produced TPA metagenomics assembly of the A metagenome-wide association study of gut microbiota in type 2...
ATTGGAATCGCAATAGAAAGTACAAACAGTCCAAGAATCGTGAATCCAATTCCAAGGATCAGACGATCTGTCCTTGAATATTTTCTCTTCTTTTTCTCCATCTTCTCTTCCTCCTATAATCCCTCTCCATCATTCAGCTTCTTTACAACCCAGTTTACAAAAATCAACAGAATTACATTTACAACTGAATTAAACAGACCTACTGCCGTAGAATAACCATAATCACCGTTCAAAAGACCGATGCGATATACATATGTAGATAAAATTTCTGATGCCGGCAGGTTCATATCTGTCTGCAATGCATATGCCTTCTCAAATCCAATGCTCATAATATTTCCTGCCTGCAGGATAAACTGAATTACAATAATGTTCTTAATCGCCGGAAGCTCCACGTACCAGATCTGCTGCAAAAGGTTTGCACCATCCATAACTGCCGCTTCTTCCAACTCTTTGCTCGCATTAGATAATGCTGCAGTATACATAATAGATGCCCAGCCTGCAGTCTGCCAGATTCCACTTGCTATATAAATAGTACGGAAAGCAGATGGCATTGTCATCCAGTTTGTGCTAATCCCAAGCAGCCTGTTCAAAGGTCCTACCGGTGATAACAGCATACGAACCATACCACAGAGTACTATTACAGATATAAAATTCGGCATATAGATCAGAAGCTGTACTTTTTTCTTGATCCCTGTTTTTTGAATACGATTCATAAGTAATGCCAGAATAATCGGAACCGGAAATCCCCATAATAATCCATAGATACTCAGCTTTAACGTATTCAGCAGATAGTTCATAAAATCTGGTGATGATAAAAAACGTCTGAAATATTCAAGTCCAACCCATGGACTTCCAAGTACTCCCTTGATTACATTATAATCTTCAAACGCAATCAAAAGCCCTCCCATCGGGAGATACTTAAAAATGATTGTCAGTAAAAGTCCCGGCATTAAGAAAAAAAGATATAACTGCCAGTTTTTCTTCACATACGTAACCTTATTTCTCCACGTCTGCTTGCTTACGGGCTTTGCTTGGTTCTGCACTGTTTTCATGCACTTTTTCCTCCATTCCTTTCATACATTGTTCACGAAACCGGTTAAGTAACCGGTTACTTTATAATCTGATGTTACTACATCACACACTCTCTGTCAACACTTTTCTTCATTAAAATAACCGGTTACGTAATCGGTTATTTTAATATTGCCTTTTTGTATAATAATTGCTATACTAAAAAAAATATTTGCATTTATTTATAAGGAGAATAAGTTTTATGTCAAAAAAACAGGTGACATTTGCAGATATTGCAGCATATACCCATTTTTCAAAAACTACAATATCAAGATATTTCAATCATCCTGATTCCCTTACACTTGAAAATCAGGAAAAAATTTCTCAGGCTCTTGATACCCTTGGCTATAAAAAAAATAAACTTGCAAAAGTTCTGGCAAACGGAAAAAGTGAATTTATCGGAATCATTATTCCGAATCTTTATCTGCATTATTATTCTGAAATGCTGACACAACTGCTGTCCAGCTACAGTGATTATCACTACAAATTTCTCGTCTTTAGCAGTGAACATGGGGCTGAAGAAGAACAGCAATATATTGAAGAGCTCCTATCCTATCAGATTGAAGGTCTCATTGTTTTAAGTCATACGCTGTCATCAAAACAATTATCCTCCTATCAGATTCCCATCGTTGCCATTGAACGTGAAGCGGAATATATCAGCAGTGTTACCACTGACAACTATATGGGTGCGCTTCAGGCTACCACTCTGCTGATCCGTGATAAATGTGATATACTGATCCACATCAATGTCAATGTTGAGAAAACAGTTCCTGCTTACGACCGTATTCGCGCATTTAAGGAAACCTGTGAAGAATATCAGGTTCCTTATGATATTGATCTAAGTGTAAGCGGTAATTCTTATCAGGAAATTTTAAATGAAATAAGACGTATTTTTACAAGAATAGAAGAGAAATATCCCAATCAAAAAAAAGGTATTTTCCTTTCCAACGATACCTATGCAAACATGTTTCTTAACCTGATTTTCCAGAAATACCGAGAATTACCCTCTTTCTATGAAATCATAGGATTTGATAATTCTCCCATTGCCAGTGAGGCAATTCTCCCAATCACAACCGTTGGTCAGCAGATTGATATTATTGCACAAACTGCCATGGAGCTTCTGGTTCAACAGATGGAAGAACAAAAAAAACGTTCCCCTAAACCACTGGAAAAGCCTGTCCATAAACAGATTACTCCAATATTGATTCGCCGTAATACAACCAGTTAAAACTAACCTTTCATTTTTCTCCGGAATACAATCTGTCCCAGAAATATTTCTGCCATACCGGATATTGGAATACTTAATTATTCGGGCAAAAAGGGGATGCCGAAAAGTGGTATTAACCGGCATCCCCTTTATTGATTGTATTATCTTATTTCATATGATCTTTTTCAGTTATTTTGCGAATAACCCGGCATGGATTTCCGGCAGCCAGACTATATGGAGGAATGTCCCTTGTCACAACACTTCCTGCTCCTATTACACATCCCTCTCCTATGGTAACACCACCACAAACAACCACATTGGATGCCAGCCAGCAATTATCTTTTATAGTAATTGGTTTCGCATATCAAGATTATAAAAGCTTCCATCTTCTCTTTTTCTGATATTACGTTCTTCAGGTAAAAATGGGTGCATGGGAGTTGCCAATGTGACATTTGGACCAATCATCACATTGTCTCCTATATGTACTTCACATACATCCAAGCAGGTGAAATTAAAAATTGTTCCAATTCTTTATCCGTTGGTCATATAACTCTCCACTTATCATTTTTTCTCTTTCTGTCATTTCTGATAGCCTCCAGTAAAAATTTTATTACCAAGTTAGTTATTTCCGAGTACTTGATAAGTTTTTCCTACTGCAATAATATATAGATAAGGAGAATCACTGGCAATGCAATCGTAAAAATTTGCGATTGATTTTTTGATTAATTTTAACTGTGTTATGGTCAAAAATCGTTTCTAACTCATGGGATTGTAAAACAGATTTTTGTACCCATCTATCAGGGCAAAATAACTGATATCTTTTAATTTAGACGCAGTGAACTCACGGTCAACAATAATCATCCCTTTTCGCGCAATGAGATTTCTAATCTATTCTTCATAGTTCAAAAATGGTTTTATCGGTTTTAATGCTTTTTCTATCGCTATAAAAATCTGCGTATATAGAAAAACGGAGGACCCTTAGTTCCTCCGTCCGGTCGCAGGCATCGCAAGTTTCTGCAACCTGATCACTGACAAGCATTTTAATACGAGTCTTTCTAAAAGACAAGTGCTTTCTGCGAACATTGTCCATTTGCACCATGACTCCTGCATTAGTTCCAAGATTACTTATAAAAACAATCTACAGTTTGGAAAAATCTATTCCAAACCAATTGGCAATTTTGCTTTGAATGTTCTCTCTTTCAAGCAGGTTCAATGGTTTTCTAATAATATCTTCTTGTTTCTACCTTAAGATATTATGAGAAAGAATGCTTTCCCTATTAAAGACTTTCAGGATAAATTCCAACAAATGAGAGCAGCGGAAGTACACGGAAATCATGTAAAACAATTTTCACTTTCTGGGCTTTTTGCCCCTTAACAGAAATGATCTTCTTATAACCAATTACCGTTCCTGTGTAAATACTGTTCCATATTTCCCCCTCTTTAACAAATATCTCAAATTTTTCCACTCTCTGACTATAGCAGACAGCCTCTTTTAATACCAGATACCCTAAGTTGTATGAATCGTCCAGACAAATGGTTATTTCTACTGGCAGTTCGCTGCTTTCAGGCTGAAACCAGGTTTCTGAAGTATCATCTGTCAAATCAGAAACCGGATGCGTCGGATCTTCATTTTCTGAAAAAATATGTGCTGTACTCATTAAATTATTAGTAAAAGATTTCTTTTTCCAACTTCCAAATTCTTCCAGACGTTTAACATCATTTTCATGAAGAAGCCCGTTTGGCATAGGTGGAATATTTAACAAAAAGGTTGCATTTCCTCCAACAGCCCCAATATAGATATAGATCAGCTCTTCCAGACTTTTCACCTGATCATCTTCTTCTGGATGATAAAACCATCCAGGTCTTATAGAAGTATTTACTTCTGCCGGATACCAGATCAGATTCGTTTCACCTTCAAGCGCTCTTCTGCTTCCAAGATCTTCCATGTCGCTGGTGATCCGGCGCATTCTAAATTCCTTATCATCGGTTTGCTGGCTTCTTTCCTGTACACTCTCTGCAAGTGCTGTACGTGCAGGAACAACACTCCACTCAGATTTTCTTACATCGCCAGCTTCATTTCCGCACCACCTGATATCCGGTCCACACACACAGATACATGCGTCTGGCTGATATTTTCTGACACATTCATAATAGCGTTTCCAGTCATATATCTGTTTTTTTCCATTTGGTCCTTCTCCGCAGGCACCATCTAGCCAGACACTAAAAATATCTCCATAACCGGTGAGAAGCTCAGTCAGCTGTGCCAGATAGTAATCATCATATTCTTTTCCGCTTCCGTAACAAGGCTTGTTGCGATCCCATGGCGAAAGATAAATTCCAAATTTCATCCCATAACGACGGCATGCTTCAGACACTTCCCAGACCACATCTCCCCTTCCATTTTTCCATGGACTGGAGACAACGCTATGGCTGGTATATCTGGTCGGCCACAGGCAGAAACCATCATGGTGTTTACAGGTAAGGATTACCCCTTTCATACCTGCATTTTGTGCTGCAGACACCCACTGGTCTGCAACAAACTCTGTAGGATTAAAAATTTGTGGTGTTTCTGTTCCATCTCCCCACTCACGATTGGTATATGTATTCATTCCAAAATGAAAGAACGCATAAAACTCTGTTGCCTGATAGGCAAGCTGGCGGCTGGAGGGAACTATTTTTATTAATTCCTGATCAGTTGGCATTTTATTTCCCCTTTCATTTTACCCTTTTAACCCGCCTGCACCAATTCCCTGAAGCAGATATCTTTGTCCAATCAGATAAATAATGATTGTTGGAATCATAATAATTACAAGTCCTGCAAACAGTGCACCCCAGTCCGTGGCATATTTCTGCACTTCAAACAAGTTTGCCATTCCGATGGGAAGAGTTTTCTTTGCATCTTCCGTGAGAAGAACAAGTGCCAATGGATATTCATTCCAGAAGCCCATGGCACTTAACATCGTAATGGTCGCAATTCCGGGTTTTGCAAGAGGCACCATAACTCTTGATAGCAGTTGGATATTAGTAGCACCGTCAATTCTTGCAGATTCCTCGTAATCTCTGGGTACTGCAGACATAAAGCCCTGTAAAGTAAAGATACAAAAAGGAAACTGCATAACTGCATAAACAAGGCATAGTACCGGCAGGTTATTTAATCCATTCACAGCCTGTAATTCCAGAAACAAAGGAATCATAATGTAGGTAGCCTGCAGAAAAATACATGCCATATAAATGGCAGAGATCAGTTTGCTGCCCGCAAAACGGTATCTTGCCAGTACATAAGAAATGGGAATAACCAGAAGCAATAGCAATACAGTGGAAAACACAGTCACAAATATGGAATTTCCAAAATAAGCGGCGATATTTGCTTTCTGCCATGCTGCCACAAAATTATCCAAATTCAAAGCTGTGGGCAATGCATAGGGATCTGTCAAATATTCTGCATTTGTCTTAAACGCAGACATCAGGTTCCAGAAAAGCGGGTACAAAAAGATAACGGTAAACAGAATCATCAGGATTCTGATACACCAGGTTCTTACAGTTTTCATCAGTCTCCCTCCTATTCTTTTTCAGATGATACTTTTTTAGAAATCATTGCAAGCACAATTGCAAGAATCAGGGTAAACATGGCGATTGCCATGGCATATCCAAAATTAGCGTTTCGCATACCCTGCGTATACATATACTGTAAAAGCACACTGGAAGCACCGTTTGGTCCACCGCCTGTCATAACGTTGGACAGAGTAAAACTTAAATTGATAGTACCAGACAGGGAAAGTATATAGGTCGTTCCAATGGATCTGCGAAGCAGAGGAATGGTAATCCTAAAGAACTTCTGCACTCCTGTTGCACCGTCAATGGAAGCAGCTTCATAAACCTCCTGGGAAATCCCGTCAATGGAAGCCACATGCATAACCATATAATAACCAATAGCCTGCCACACCAGGGCTGCACCGATACACCAGAGAGCCGTTTTTCCCTCTCCAAGCCATGCGTGTTTCCAAGTGGAGAGATGGAACAGATCCAGCATATGATTCAGAATTCCTCTTGTGGGATTAAACACAAAAGACCACACAATGCCAACTACAGTCATGGAAACAATACTTGGGAAAAAGAATACGGTCCGGTAAAATGACTTTTCCTTAAGCTGTCCCTGAGTAAGGATAAATGCAAATACAAGACTTAGAAATATGGTCACAGCCGGGATTACCAGCATCAGCTTAAGAGTATTAAACAGTGCCTGAAGAAAATCCTTATCCTGGAACATATACTTGTAATTATCCAAAAATACAAATTTGCTGTTAAAGCCTACGCTAAGTGCAGTGGAACTGGTAAAAGACAGATAAATGGCATTTACCATAGGCACAATCATAAAAACAATGGTTAAAATCAATGCAGGAAGCGTACACAGGGCTATAAATAATCTGGGCTTCTTTACCACGCTTGTTCACCTCTTTAAATTTAAAGTATTTAATAAATGTGGATGACATCACCGATTGGCGATATATCTGTTCAGGGTTACAAAAGGCTGCTGCATGCACTGTGCAGCAGCCTTTCCATGCTTTACCGTTTTTATCCGGCTGGTATATGAAGTTTAGTTGGCAGCTTCCATATCAGCACGAACCTGTGCAAAAGCATCTTCCACATTCTGTGCCCACTCTTCCACTGTCATTTCATCATTCATAACAGATGTAATCGGATTAAATATCTCATCTTTCGGGTTAACCTTGCAGTCAGCCGGAACTGCTGCGAAGCTCATAATCAGGGAGGAGGCATTTGCCTCTTCGTAGATTCCGTACATGTTGTAGATTGCAGTAGACAGCTTATCTTTTGCTACTTCACGGGCACTCTTGGTAGCATAGAGGGCACCGGAAGCTTCTGCAAAAGCAGATACAGATTCATCACTATACAGGAAACGAAGAAATTCTTTTGCAAGTTCTGGATTCTTGGCAGCTGCCGGAATGGAAAACTGCTCGCAGCTGTCAAATACATAGTGCACATCGTCTGCGTTCTCGGTCGGGATCGGAGCCATTGCAAATTCAAATCCATCTTCTCTTGGCGCATCCTGCATCTCATTTTCCATCCAGGTTCCGTTTGTGATAAATGCAGCTTTTCCAAACATCATCTCTGTCTGAGACTCTGTATGGTTCATACCAACAGTGCCCTCTAACAGATAGCCTTTATCTGCAATCTCTTTAATATGACTTAAAGCCTTTAACACACCCTCATTATTAAAGGAACCTTCTTCGTAATTGGCAATCTTAGTAAGTGCTTCTTCGCCGCACTCATTTGCAATTGCCGGCCAGAGCATTTCTTCCATGTATCCCGGATAAATTCCCTGATATGTGAAAAGTGCACGTCCGTCAATATCTTTTACCTTATCACCAAGTGCAAAGAACTCATCCCAGGTCTTCGGCACTTCCAGATTATTCTCATCAAAGAATGTTTTGTTGTAAATCAGACCCTGCGGACCACTGTTGAATGGTGCCAGATAGATCTCATCATCTCCGTATGGTGCACACTTTGTACTGGAAAGGATCCCATCTGTAATATCATCGCGAAGGGTACCGGTTCCAGCATAATTTTCTCCGTCAAAAACATCATCCAGGTTGAGAAGTGCATGATCTTTGATCAGGGAAAGGATTACACCATCCTCACCACCATCGTTAAGACAGATAAAATCAGGTGCATTTCCAGCTACAATCTGTGGACGGATGATATCTCCAATTGTAGGGCTGATAGTCATGTTTACTTTCACGCCCTCATGGCTTTCTTCAAAAAGCTCCACCATCTGGTTCCAGTAAGCATCCCCATATCCACCCTGGAAAATGGCAATGTTCAATTCCTGTTCTTCTGCCTCTGCAAATGCAGTAAGCGGGGAAAGTACTGTTGCTGCGCTCATAGCAAGGATCATAGCAGAAGCTGCAAATCTTTTCTTCATAGGTTGTTTCCTCCTTCTTGTTGGCTTTTATTATGTTTGCCTGATGATATTAGTATAATGAAAAATCTTCTTGTGGTAAATTCACAAAACAATTCTTTATATGGAACATTTTTCTGTTATTTTTATATAATATGGATTTTCTTGCGACATATATGTACAATCTTTTTCTATTTGTATTTTAAATGGATTATCTTGTTTTTTTCCTGTATAATAAATCTGTCACAATCCGATACAGTCATGAAAATCAGAACGATTTTTTCCATCTTTACCGGACCATGTACGAATTATTTTTTAGAAATGAGGGACAGCGGCATGGAAAAAAGACAACGATATCAGGGATTTCGAAAATTCAGTATTAGAACCAGGCTGATCATAGCGCTTTTCTTGATCTCTATTGTACCATTAACAGGAATCAGCTTCTATTCGTTTCATATTTTTTCAGAAGCGCTTCGGGAAAAACTTTCCACTTCCATCTCACAGACTTTATCCATGATCAATCTGAATATGGTAAGTGAGATTGAAAAGTATCAGTATCTCTGCGGCTCCATCTGCATCAGTCAGGAAATCAAGGACGGTCTTCTGAAAAAGGGTATGACAGATACGGAAAAGAATCAAGCCATCAATGAAATCCAACATATGATTCGAAGTAAAATCATCTATCCTGCACAGGCAAAAAACATTACAGTATATGATACAGATGGGAATATTTTTTATGATTTGGGATATGATGGGTTATATTCGGATGATGTAAGCAGGATCCTGAGTCGTCTTGAAGAAGAAAATCAGGATGTATGGGCATACGCACATACTTACCGTAACCGGGACATCCTGATTCTTGGAAGAAGAATTTATGAACAATACAGTCAGAGTCGTGTAATTGGTTATACCCTGATTTCCATTGATGAAAAAATTTTTTCCAAAACAGTACTGGAACCAGTAGGTCTGGCTGACTCTTCCAATATTATGTATCTGAATATGGATGGAACAATCCTTTCTTCCTGGGATCGTAGTATTCAACTGGGGCAAAAAACCGAAAAAAAGCTGCTGAAAAATATTCAAGCAAGACTTCCAAACAGAACAGATTTTTTCAGCATTTACAAAGATGGCGAAGAACAGCTGGTTACTTATATTTTCAATAAAAACCTGAACCAGCTGTTTGTATATACCATGCCATATCATTATATTAATTCTGAAGTTAACACTATGTTTTGGAAAATCCTGGCTGTGGCATTCTTCCTTGTTCTACTCTGCATTGGAATTGTAGCTATGGTGTATCCTGGAATTACCTCCCCCATCAGAAGCATGCTGGATTTTTGCAGGGAATTATCAAAGGGAAATCTTTCCGTACGGATCCAGGATGACCACAAAGACGAACTTTCCGATCTTTCCGGAAGCATGAATCATATGGCAGATACCATTGAGAGCCTGATGAAACAACAGAAAAGCCAGGAAAAGAAAAAAAGAGAATTGGAGCTACAGATGCTTCAATATCAGTTAAATCCTCATTTTCTTTTCAACACTTTAAACAGTCTGCGCTTTGTAGCCGCCATGCATAAAGACCAGATTGTAAGTGATGGAATCCAGGCCCTCAGCAGTCTTTTGCAAAATACACTGACTAATAAAAACGAGTATATAACCATTCAGGAAGAGCTTGAGAACCTGGAAAACTACTTCGCGATTTTAAGAATCCGGTATGCCGGAAGCTTTGAGTACTCTTTTGACGTAGAAGAGGAAGAACTGCTCTCCTGCCTTGTTCCTAAACTAATCCTGCAGCCCCTTGCAGAAAATTCTGTTATGCATGGTTCTTCTGATGACGGCTCCGTTATGGAAATTCTAATCACCTGTTGGGAAGAAAACAATCATCTTATCATAGAACTCTGTGACAATGGAAAAGGATTTGAAGTGACACCTGCAGCGCTGGAACCTCATACAAACCGGAAAAAGATTGGAATTACCAATGTAAATGACCGAATACAGCTGAATTTTGGAAAGGAATATGGACTTAAGGTCAATAGTCACCCTGGAGAAGGAACCACATGTACGCTGACTCTTCCCTTACTATATGTACAAGAACTGTCAAAAGATTATAACAACTAAAAATCACAACCACTTTTGCCCACAGAAAGGACTTTTATGTACAGTATATTAATTATTGACGATGAACCAATCGTAAAAATTGCGCTTCGCTCCATTCTTCCCTGGGAAGAGCATGGTTTTTTCATTTGTGGAACAGCATCAAATGGTCTTGAGGCTGTTCCACTGATTGAAAAACATCATCCGGATATCATTATCACTGACCTGAAAATGCCTGAAATGGACGGACTGGAACTAATTCGTTTTCTGAAGGAAAAAGAATATCCCGGAGAAATACTGGTACTAAGTAACTACGAAGACTTCGATTCAGTAAGAAGTGCATTGCTTTTAGGTGCTGCGGACTATCTGTTAAAAATCAAAATTCAACCAGATACACTCCTTGCCTGTCTGAACAAAACCACAAAAAAAATGCAAAATACAGCTGACCGAAAAGATTCCATTCTGAAAACAGACATCACTGAACCCATAACCGATCATCTTCTCTCCTTTTTTCAGGGAGAAGAGTCTCTCGATTCGTTCATTGAAAGATATGGAGCAGAAAAATTTGGATTTATGAAACATTCCTGTGCTGTATGCTATGTAACGTTTGAAAAATTTTTATCAAATGATGCATTTTCTATATCAGCTAATCTGCTGCGAGATATGATACTGGATGCTGTTCAGGGAGTGCTACAGCCATACATTCTTGTTCTTAGTGCCCATAATGCGCTCGTAGTATTTTCCCAAAAAGAATTAATGTGCAGTCAAGTAAAAGTGGAACAGCTGATAAAAAAGCTGTATAACCGTTTTACCATGTACCAATCCTTTGCACCAGATATGCCATATAAAGAAAATCTGAAAAATTATGAAGAGGCCAGGACCACATATCAGGACTTTCTTCATAGTGAGGGGCATTATAAAAATGATGTTGCCAAAACCCTTACATACATAGAAAATAATTACATGCACCGTCTCACATTATCCTCCATTTCGGCAAATGTCAATCTCAGCACTAGCTATTTATGCCGTGTTTTCAAGTCCGAAGTAGGAACAAGTATTACCAGCTACTTAAACAATCTGCGGATAAGAAAAGCTGCTACACTGATAAAGGAGAATACCTTTTCCCTGAAGGAGATCTCCGTTATGGTAGGAATTGACGATCAACTTTATTTTAGTCGATTATTCAAAAAGTGTATGGGAATTTCACCTTCTGAATATGGGAAACGATTTCATCTATAAGCAGGTAATCTGATATAAAACAGCAGGATGTCTTATAATCACAAGATATCCTGCCTTTCATATATCATAATATATTCTTTATATCAGCGTCTTCTGATAACTGCTTCCAGCATTCAGGACGATTTCTTCTTCCATACCATTATATAAGATTACCAGTTTCGCATCAATTGGAGATTTCAGATTTATTTCCGTAACCCGTTTTTCTTTCCACTTGAAATTAAGTGTGATATTACCAGGCGCTTTCACGCCTTCTGCCATCCCATCTTTCCATTCATCTGGTAATGCCGGAAGAAAAACAATTTTCTGCTCTTCATACTGAACCAGCATTTCCAGCACAGCAGCAGCAAATCCAAAATTACCATCAATCTGAAACGGAGGATGGGCACAAAGCATATTCGGATATATCCCGCCACCTACCAGACTGCATGCTTCTTCTCTTGTTAAGCGAAGCTGATTTTTTAATAAAGTCAGGGCATGATTTCCATCTCCAAGTTTTGCCCACAGGCAGGCTTTCCACGCCATACACCAGCCGGTTCCCTTATCCCCACGCCTTTCCAAAGAAGTTCTGCAGGCTTCTATAAGAGGTTCATTCTCTTTATGAATCTGGTTCCCAGGATATAATCCAAACAGGTGAGAAATATGTCTGTGATTGATATCTGCTTCCGGGTAATCATAAAACCATTCCTGAAGCTGCCCTTCTTTCCCAATTTTATAGGGAGGAAGTTTCTGAAGCACATTTTTGACTGCATTTGTAAAATCTTCTACTCCAAGAATTTCACATGCTTTTAAATATAATCCAAACAGTTCTCTCAATATGCTGATATCCATTGTTGACGCAAACGTAACACTATGTGTCGTCATATCTGGTGCAAGGAATGTATTTTCAGGTGAAGTAGAGGGAGCAGTTACATAATATCCCTTATAAGGTACCAGATAGCCCAGATAAAATTCTACGGCCCCTTGTATAATCGGAAATGCCTTCTTTTTTAAAAAAGCTTCATCCAATGTATAGCAGTAATGTTCCCATAAATGACAGCATAACCATCCAGAACTCATCGGCCACATGGAATATGTACAGGGATTTTCGTCCTGTCCAAATTGTCCAACCGGGCTTGAGTGTCCCCAAATATCCAGATTATGGTGGCTTACCCAGCCAGCCAGATGATAAACATCCTGAGCTGTTTTTTCACCTTTTTTTGAGGTACGTTCTATAAGTTCAAGCAAAGGCATATGACAGTCACTTAAATTTGCTTTTTCTGCCATCCAGTAATTCATTTCCGTATTAATATTTACAGTATAATTACTGCTCCAGGGAGCACGCATATGGTGATTCCAGATTCCCTGAAGATTTGTACATTGTGAACCGGGTACAGATGAACAGATCATCAGATAGCGGGCAT
>ERZ791871.2350-NODE-2350-length-12917-cov-5.838983_pt1 | contig 12917 bp, 8 predicted proteins | sample MGYA00510280_ERZ791871 | MGnify/ENA primary metagenome ERZ791871 (study PRJEB30046, sample SAMN00792111) | human gut metagenome | study: EMG produced TPA metagenomics assembly of the A metagenome-wide association study of gut microbiota in type 2...
TTTGATGAGCCAGAGCCACGAAGGCTTTCGTGGCTCTATTGCAGAACTTTTGGGAGACAAAAGCAAAGCCCGCGGAGGCGGCTCGCGCGGGCTTTGCGGAAGGGGCGACCGCAGCGGAGTTAGCTGTCTTACATCGCCGGTCCTTCGAATTGAGAGCCCTGGAGGTTAGATGCCAGCTACGGGCTTTTTCCAGGGCTGATGCGGGAGCAGATCTTGCCGGAACCTTTAACTGTTCCAGATCTCTCCGTTCGCATAACTATTATGCTTCCGGAGCCTCTTTTTCGCCTCATCGAAAATCCTGTTGTTTCAGAGGTTTATCTCTTATAAACTGGAAAAATTGGGGGTGATTCAGGGGAGCCTGATCACCTCCTTTTCTTTTGCCCTCTAGCACCTGCTCTATTGACGCAATTGCTTTGACATTCGCAGTCTCTTCTATCAGTTTCTATTAGCTGCTGATAGATCTTCAATAAAAACTATCAAAATCTATCAGTTTCTCAATCATTTCTCATACCGATGGGAACCGCTCACCGGTGAGCCGCGCATTGCGAAGCGACGCTAGTGCCTGGGCAGAAAAGACTCTCTGTTACTGAGCCTGAGACGGCGGGTTTGTCACGGAAGCGCCAAAGCCAACGCTGGCCCCGATTACGGCTGTGGTGATGTGGCGCTTAGGGACGATGCCTGCTGCGAAGCTGTTTGAGTGTTGGGCATGGAGAGGCCTTTATATGCTGCCCGACATTTTCAGGAATTTCGACCTGGTCTTTTGCCGTCTGCAGGCGAAGGGCTTTTCGGACAAAAGGAATCTCTTTTCTTGAAAAATTTATGCACGCGTGCATAAATGCGTGCATACGTGATGACTCCTATTGTGCTTTACAGCAGCCCTGCCGGACTATTGTCCGACAAGTTCTGTATCGGAAAAATAAGAGAGGAAAGAATCGCTTAGGAATGCCGGACAAGGCGAACCCTCCTGGCCGTTGAGAGTCTTTTCACCGTCTGCTGGCGAAATGCTTTTCGGAGAAAAAGCATAGCTTCTCTCGATAAATTTATACACGCGTGCATAAACTCGTTTTTAACTTATGCACGCGTGTATAAAAATTATCCTTTGTAGGTATATCGAGTCTTCCTGCGATTTTCTCTTAAGCGATTGATTTTATTTTATTACCCCGATTCTTGGCGCCCCTCACACCGCTATTACCGACACGTAAGAAAGCCCGTGCCTCCGGACGCATCTATTGTGAGGGCTTTGCCAGGACAGGTTCTTCTCAAAAGAGCTGCGTTTCTGAGAGTCGCTTCATCAGCGCCAGAAATTGACCCACCTCAGCCAGAGAAACACCGCCTGTTGCAGGAATCCGTTTAAAGAAACGCATCCAAGATCTTCGTTCGTTTCCTTCTATCAGGAACTGATAGTTTTTATGCCTTTTCTATCAGCTGCTATTATTTTTTGAGTAAAGACTCATAGAAGGCTTCAGTGTGGGAACTGAGAGAACGCGGGGAGGTTTTGAGTGTTCAGACAAGAGCAAAGCCCGCGGAGGCGGCTCGCGCGGGCTTTGCGGAAGGGGCGATCGCAGCGGAGTTAGCTGTCTTACATCGCCGGTCCTTCGAATTGAGAGCCCCGGTGGTTAGATGCCCTACTGGCTTTTCCCGGGGCTGATGCGGGAGCAGATCTTTGCGGAACCTCTAACTGTTCCAGATCTCTCCGTGCGCATAACTATTATGCTTCCGAACCCCACTTTTCGCCTCATCGAAAATCCTGTTGTCCCAAGAGATTCAGTGATCTACACTTAAAAAGTTGAGGTGATCCGGGGTCTTTCCGGGTCACCTTTTTTCGTTTCCGATGCCCCAGGGGACGGATGAGCGGACCGCAGCTCCCGTTGTTCCTTCCCGCTATGCGTATCTATCAGCAGCTGATAGTTTCTCAATAAAAACTATTAGAAAATCTTAGGAACTATCAGGAACCTCTTCCCCTGCCATCCTTGAATCGGTTTTCGCTAACCGCCTTGAACCGTCCACATTCAATTCCAGGATCCTTCGCCGATCGTTCACCCTACAGCCAAATGTTCACAAAGTATCTGATTTGATCTCTTATGACACTTTTGTCTGCTGTGAACGGAAGCGTTCACTATTTTTCCTGATCCCGGAAAATCGGAGAACCGCAAAGCCCGATCTGGCTTAAATTTCTTCGCGCTCGGAGTTGTCTGATTGATTCATAGATAAAAGTAATATCTAAATATGGTCATAGCTTTTACTTGTAAACTACTTTTGTAGTTGGCATGCCTACAACACGAAACTGACCCCCAGCGTGCCCTGAGCCGCTTTATTGTGCCTATCAGCCGTTCTATAAAATCTATTAGCTGCTATGAGTTTTTATGAATCCGCTATCAGCATCTGTTAACTCGAACCGTGTGAAGCCCTGTCACTATGACATCTGAGATCCGAAAAGCTTTTCTCTCTGAGAATCTTTCTGAACAGAAGGACTGGGTGGTCTTTGCCCGGAATTCGGAAGCCGGTCACTCCCGGCCTGAACACGTGCATGACGTGGCGCAGCTTCTCTATGCGGAATCGGGTGTCATGCTCCTCGTGTCCGAAGGCATCCCGCGGCTCGTGCCGCCCCATCAGGCGCTTTGGATTCCGGCTGGCATCCCGCACTCTCTCACCTTTATTACGGAGACGCGGCTTCGGACGCTCTACTTCCCCGCTGAATCTTCAAAACGGGTTTCCGGTTCGATCCGCGCGATGGAAGTGTCTGATCTCCTCCGGGATCTGATCGCGGAGCTCTTCAGGAACACCTATCCGCCGTCCGTCCAGAAGCAGATGAGCCGCCTGGTACTGAGTCTTCTCCATGGAACGGCACCCACCGCGGATCCCCTCCCGCTCCCCACGGATCCCATGCTCCGATCCGCCGCGGAAGGAATCCTGCGGGAAAGCCGCTGGGCTGTGCCGCTTGAGACACTCTGTGATGAGGTTCACCTGACGCCCAAAACCTTCGAGCGAAAGTTCCTGAAGGACACAGGGATGACCTTTAAGGCCTGGAAATCCGCAGCCCGTCTCTGCTCCGCGCTCGACTGCCTCGCGAAAGGGATGTCGATCAAGCAGACCGCGCTTCACCTCGGGTTCTCTGGCCCCGGCCCCTTCAGCGCCGCTTTCACGAAATTCTTTGGTCTGACTCCCGGTTCACTCGTTCAGTCTCTCGGGAAACAAAAAGACCGCTGACCAAAAACACCGGTCAGCGGCTGAGGGAGGTTAGCTTCTAATTTCTTACGGCTCAGAGCTTCTTCGGAAGCGCGAGCGCGAAGATCCCGGCGAGCGGCATGAAGGATGCCGCGAGGAACACATTCTCAATTCCGATGATGTCAGCGAGCCACCCGAAAAACGCGGCGGCCGCGCCGCCAAGACCAAACGTCAGCCCGAAGAAGACACCGGACACCATACCGGTGTGCCGCGGCGCGACATCAAGCGCGCAGACGAGAATCGCGGAGAAGGCGGACGAGATCACAAAGGACACGAGGATCACGAGCGCGATGACACCCCAGAAACCCACGTAGGGCACCAGGAGCGCGAACGGCGCCGCGCCGAAGATCGACCCGAAAATCACCTTCCTGCGGCCAAAGCGATCGGTAATCGGACCGCCGAGCAGCGTCCCCGCGGCTCCCGCGCCAAGGAACGCGAAGAGCGCGTACTGAGCGGTCACCGGATCCACATGGAATTTCTCCATGACGTAAAACGTGAGGAAGTTCGTGAGGGACGAGATATAGACCTGCTTCGAGAACATCAGAATGAAGAGGATCGCGAAGATGAACTTTACGTTCCAGGCGGTTCCTGAACCCGAGGCAGCCGCCGCGCTTTTCACGGCTTCAGGCGGTGCCCGGTGATAGGTCTTCGCGACACCGACGAGAAGGAGGAACGCGAGCGCGGCGGAGAGGCTGAACCAACCGATGCTTGACTGCCCATACGGAATCACGACAAGGGCAGCTGCGATCGGTCCCATCGCGGAACCGGCATTCCCTCCCACCTGGAACACGGCCTGAGCGAACCCCCGCCTGCCGCCCGAGACATCCTGAGCGGTGCGGGAGGATTCCGGGTGAAACACCGCAGAGCCGCATCCGATCAGAGCGACCGAAATCAGGATGGCGGGGAGCGTCGCCGCGTGAGCGAGAAGAATGAGACCAAGACCTGAGAGCAGCATTCCGCAGGGGAGCGCTGCCGGCATCGGGTGCCGGTCACTCACTGCCCCGACGAAAGGCTGCAGAAGTGACGACGTGATCTGCACGGTGAGCGTGATGAGACCCACCTCAGCGAACGTGAGGGCGTTCGCTTCCTTCAGGACAGGGAGCGATGCCGGGATCACCGACTGAAGCAGATCGTTCAGGAAATGCGCCGCGCTGATGGTGAGCAGAATCCCCATCGCGGCAGTTTGATTTTTTGAGTCCATCTTTTTGGTCCCTCCAACGCGGACCTGAATCTTTCAGATGGAGTCAGTTTATGTACGGGGGTTGTCGTTTAAACGACATTAATAGAACCTGAAACGACATTCTGCGAGATCAGGAATCTGATTCGGAATCATCGCAGCTATTTATCAGAAATCCAATAGTTTCTATCAGTTTTTATGAGTTTCTGATATTTCCTAATATTTGCTATTAGTTTTTATAGATTGGAACTAGAAAGACCGATGATCTGTTTGCAGCGGCAGGGAAGATCTCCATCGGGAACTCAGACCCCGGGATTGATCATCCAACTCCCTCATCCGAGATGCGCCTTATCTCCTCACTTTCATTAAGTTCTATGAGATTCTCCATAAATCCTGATAGCTGCTATTAGCAGCTGATAGTTTTTATATCAGACTGACATTCAGTGACCTCCAGAGACAAAAAAACCGGCACTCGAAAAGAGTGCCGGTTCTTTGCTCAGGTCAACCAATGAATGGTTTATCAGTGGTGCTCGTGCGGCGAGAAGACACGATCCGCGGAAGCAACCGTAATCCGATAATCCGAGAACACGCCTTCCATCGATTCGCGCTGGGCTTTGCGATGTTCTTCAGAGGTGAGGAAGGCCTTAACGGATTCGTTATCCTTCCAGACCGAGAGGCTCAGGACCTTGTTCGGTTCGGACACGGACTGGAAACGTTCAGCTCGAACGAAGCCCGGAACATGAGCGAGGTGAGACTGAATCTGCTCGGCCTTAGCGAGGAAACCGTCTTTCTGTCCCTCAAGCAGAGTGACTTCGAGCAGGACTACAACATCAGCCATGAGTTTCTCCTTAACTTTGAAAAGGTTCAATTAAGGACAGTACATCACAGCTATCTGAAGCCGATCTGAAGAGAAATCTTTCTTTACGTTTCAGCCGTGCCTCAGATACCGGCGATCACTTCTTCCGGTCCCTGGGTGTCGATATTGATTTCGGTCCACGTCTGATGGGCATATTCCTCATGCTTCTTCAGCGCGCTGAGGTCAGACGGAGGCGGAATCGGGCGTCCGGCTTCGCGTTCACCTTTAACCCAAATCACAGAGGCTTCCTTGAGATTACGCATTGCTTCTTCAAGCGTCTTGCCGACAGCGTAGCAGCCCGGCAGATCCGGAACAGTGAGACTGAAAGCATAGGCGCCGCTGCCCGGTTCGATTGCAACTTCGTATTTCATACGAGAGCTCCGTTTACTGTTGAGATCAGGAGAAAAGAGCGATGGTCACACTCCGTTCTCCAATGCGAAAAATTCAAACGGCTTAGTGTCTCACAATCGTATCGGAAAAGGTAGTCCTTCAGACGAACCTATTTGTTTGTACAGTGTGTTTCTTCTATCTGTCCGTATCCGCAGAGGCGCTATCGGTAATCCCAAAAGTTATTCAATAACTATCAGTTCTTATGATTTTCTATTAGCAGCTAATAGCAAATCATAGATTTCATATACGGTTAACATCGCCAGGTGCCAACGGCCGGCAGAACCCGCACCTATATCCGCATCACTGTTCGATGAGGCAGAGAGACAATAACTGTCAGTCATACACGTTGGTGCGTCACTTTATGTCGCATTGAAAATGACTTTCTCTGCAGGAATCTACAAAAGAGCTGTTGGTGGATTTCTTATCAGTTTCTATTAGTATCTATTAAATACTATTAGTTTTTATGAGTTTCTGATAGAAAAGCAATACTGATAGGAGCGGAACCAAAATCCCCGGCGGAAAGAGTCACTGGCTTGAGACGAAGATCGGTTCCGATTTCTGATAGCAGCTATCAGTGTCTCTATAAAAACTCATAGTTCCTAATAGAAAAGGCTTCGGCCTCCGGGCCAAAGCCTTTTCACACGCGGCTGATCAGCCGTGCGGTTCAACTCAGAGTGTCAGACGCATTTTGATATGCGGAATTCCATCCTCGAGGAACTCATCCGACACCTGAACGAAGCCAGCGTTCTCGTAGAGCTTTCTTGCGTAGACCTGAGCCTCAATCGTGAGACTCTCGGCGTGAAGCTTTTCCTTCGCCACCTGGATACCGGCGTCGAGAATCTTCGTCCCCAGGCCGCAGCGTCGTTTCACCGCGATCACGCGGCCAATTGAGCATTCATCAAACGTCGCGCCTTTCGGGAGCACGCGGAGGTAAGCCTGAATGCCGTCCTCGTCTTTCATCCACACGTGATACGCGACCTTATCGGCGTCATCCACTTCCTGATACGGGCACTTCTGCTCCACAACAAACACCGAGACCCGGAGCTTATAAATCTCAAAGAGCTCCTCTGGCGTCAGCTCTTGGAGCGTCTTCACAAAGAGTTCCATCTTTCTTCCATTGCTTTGAATCACTTTTGAGCCGTCATTTTGTCATAAAGCCGGGACTGACCTCACTTCTCATAGTTTCTTATGATTTTCTGATAGATACTAATATTTTCTATCAGTATCTATTAACACCATGCAGATCACGGTGACTCCAGCCGTAAGTCAGAGTCTGGGAGTAACCAAGGCGCATCAGTCTCTTTTGCAGGGTACGGTAAACGTTATAAGTGGGATTTGAACCTTGTGTTGTGGCTCGCGGGTCTTCAACGGAGCGGGATTCGTGCCGACTTGATTGTTTCCAGAGCAACGTGTGTCATTGATAGATGCTGATAGCTTCTATTAGTTTCTATTAATTGATCTGAAGACAGGAATCGTGCTGATTCCGCCCCCTGCTCGATAGCCTCGTTCCGGGTAAGGCTGCTGAACCGGATCGGCTTCCGGGTACGGTATCCGTTATAACGGATTCATACACCCTAATCGCCGGCTTCCGTGCTCCAATCCTGAAATCCACCGTCCGCGCCGATTTCTGGCTGGACCGGTTTACTCATCTATCTTTTAATATTTTCTATTAGATTCTATTAGTATTTATGATTAGCTGATAGTTCCTCTATGGCCGCGTCCCTTTGAGACTCCACACAGCATATTTCGCATTTGGAACGTGGCTTATTTCCAGTTCGCCCTTATGAGTTTCTATTAGAAGCTAATAGAAGCTCTTAGGCTTGAACCTTCATTGAGATACCGGTTTCCAATCGGTATAGGGTACGGTTTCCGTTATATCGGGTTCATTTCGTCCGATAACGTTTACCGTACCTGAAAGGGTTGCGACTGTTCTTTAGGGCGGTCGTTCCAATGCTCGTGGACAAATACTGACCCACCCCTGCTTTTCCCGATCCCTTCGGGAGTCTTTTTCCTGATTGATAGCTTCTATGCGTTTCTATGATTTGCTAATAGAAACTAATAGAGAGCTAGTTGGTGAACCAGATCCCGGAGGAAACGTAGACCGATCTCGCTTCGGGTACGGTAAACGTTATAACGGGGAATTGAGCGCCCGCTCGCTTTCTGATCCGGTACGGTCTCCGCTGCAACTGGTTTCTCTCCGTTTTCTCTCTGATTTCGATTCAGGGTACGGTTTCCGTTATTTCTGACGAGATCACGCTGAACTGCCGCCTCATTAATAGCTTCTATTAGCTTCTATCAGAAACTGATAACGGGCAGGCACCCGCCCTTTCCCAAACGGAATTGGAGGCTCAAGCCTTTTGGCACGGACACGGATCCTCCGCGCCCTCCTTTTCCAGTACCGTCCTGAAGACCATCACATCCCGAGACAAGGTGTGGTGACCACGGGCGGCGGACTTCTCCCCTCCAGACCGGGATCCTGAGCCTTACGCAGACCGTTTTTTTGATGGGTACGGTTTCCGTTATATCGAAAGAGAAGCCTCTCATTCAGACTGAGACCGTCGGCTCTTCCTTTGTCTTCTTATTAGGTACGGTAAACGTTATCGATCACGGGGCTCGCATATCTGCTAGTCAGCCGTCTCGAAGAGTTTCACGTCGATCCGATTCACATCGTCCTCTCAGGATCGAGGTACCGAAGTAACAGTCGCGTGTCAGAAGATCTTCAGCTATGGGTACGGTTTCCGTTATATCTGAAAGAGTCCTGCCTCCGTGACGTCCTTCTTCATCATGATCCCCTCAATTACTCCGTTGCCTGTCGCTCCTGACTGAGGAATAACGAATTCCGTACCTGTTTAATAGAAACTATTCGTATCTATCAGTATGTATTAGATGCTGATAAATGATGGGGATTCGACCATTAATCGCCTCCACACCTGGCGTCGGCAGTCCTGACACTTCTGACCGCTATCCATTTCGCTTTTCTTTTTGGGACAATCGCGCTTTGGCTGCCGTTCACGGCATCGACACAGGTGGTCGAAGACCTTTTCGTGTCGGAATGGGTACGGTTTCCGTTATATCTGGAGCTTAAAAAAATCCGAATGCCTCACCCGACACTGTTTTTTGAACTTTTTAAATCAATAAACTTTTTTGTAATCAAATAGTTATACATTATCAATGTTTCACGTGAAATACAGACACTTTTCACGGGACTTTTGAAGTATCGTTTAACTATTTGATTTTATGTTATTTAATATTTTCTATTAGTTCCTATTAAATTTCTGTCATTCTGAGCAGATTCCGCCTGACCCGAAAAGAACTGAAAAATGGGTGGAAATGGACTTTTACTATTTGGTATATTACTTATAAGTATTTTTTAAACATGAAAACATGTCTTATCGCCAGAAAATCGGCAGAAGCCGCGAAACCGAAAGACTGAAGGAATTGCTTTCAGCGCCAGGACCTCACCTCATTACGGTGCGAGGAGAGACCGGTGTCGGTAAAACCGCACTCCTTGAAGAGGCCGCGAAAGAACGGCGTCTCTTCCGTTTTGAGGCCGCGGACATGAATAGCCGGCTGCTCCTCAGAAGCTTTACTTCGGACTTCAATCAGTTCTTCGGGAAGAATGAAGCGGAATTCCCTTCCTGGGAAGACGCCCTGAAATCGGTGTTTGAGGCGTCTCTCCAAACGGGGTCCGCTATCGCTTTTGACCGGTTTGAAGCGCTCTGCGGCGCGGTGCCGGAATTCCCCGCCGTGCTTCGTGAGGTCTTTCAGTCCGTCCGAACTCCCTCCCCCTGCCCTCTCATCCTCTCTGGCGGCGGTGTCGCCTGGATGCGGGAAACGGTTTCCGGCTTCAAGAGCCCGCTTTACGGCCTTCCGAATACGACAATCGAACTCTCGGGGCTCTCGCTTCGCGATATGCCAGCGTTCTTCCCCGGGTGGACGCCAGCCGATCAGTTCACCGTCTGGGCGCTTTTCGGCGGCGTTCCCGGTGTTCTCGCGCTCTTCAATCGGGAGGAAACGCTGGACACCAATCTCTCGCGTCTTCTCACCCGAGGGAGTGTCTTTGACTTCGCGGTTCGGCTCGCGACCGAAACCCCTTTCCGGGAACCCCGGATCTATCACTCCATCATGTCGGCTGTCGCTCGTGATTGCGACACCCCGGGGAAGATTGCCGCCTGGATCGGTGAAACCGAGGCGAAATGCGGCAAATACCTCTCAGGACTCGTCCGGTCAGGTCTCGTCACGAAGATCTTCCCCTGCGGTGTTCCGAAGGACGGCAGAAAGGGCCTTTACCGGCTTTCCAGCCCCGCGCTGAAGCTTTGGTACCGGTGCCTCTTCATGGGTTCGGGAAACGGTGCCAGCGGGCTTAAAACGCGTTTAAATGCGATTCTCGGTGAACCCCTCGCTCTGGCATCCTCTGACGCGCTGACGCGTCTGGGACGCCGTTCCAGGCTCCGTTTTATGCCGGAGGAAAGCGGGCTGCTGGAAGGGGTTCAGAGCGATTCCGGTACCCTTTTCGCCCTGACAGACGCCTCGAAAACGGATTGGCTGATCGGTCTCGCGTCAGCTGATCCGACCCCCGTGGGAGAGGCGGCGCTGCGGGGCTTCGCGCTTCACGCGCTGAAAGGCCGGGATGACCGCCGCACGGACCTTGCGGCATCGAGCCTCGCGGGGTACACGGATGAGGCCCGGAATTTCGCGGAAACCGCTGGAATCCGGCTTCTCGAACTCCCCGATCTCCTCCGATAAAAAAAGACCGTCAGGTGATTTCTGACGGTCTTCGCTTCAGAGCCTTTTACTCTTCAGTCTTCTTTTTCGCGGTCCGCGTGGTTTTCGCCTTGACGGTCTTCACGGTTTTTGCGGTCTTCGTGTTTTTTGTCTCCGCTTTCACCGCGGTTTTGGAAGCAGCCGCTTTCTTCGCTGTTTTCGCGACCGTGGTTTTCACGGGTTTAGCCGTTTTCGAGGTTTTCGCCGCGGCCGTGGTTTTCGCCTTGGTGGTCCGGGTTTTCTTCACCGCGGTCTTCTTCACTTTCGGCGTCTCTTCCACGATTTCTGGTTCGAGAATCGGTTCCATCGCCGCGGCTTCAGCAGCCATCTGTTCCGCGAGTTCAGCCGCCGCTTTCTGGGCCGCCCGCTTCGCCGCCGCGTCTACCTTAGGCTTACGAGGCTTGAACCCGAGCTGTTTCAGCCACGGCACATAGACTTTCTGCACAAAAGCGGGTTCCGCGAGGTGCAGTTTCAGCCATTCGACAAATTCCTCGATCGAATGGCCCTTCGGAGCGAACTTATTCGCGCGAAGCCAGTTAAAAAATTCGTGGGACTTGTAGCCCTTCTTCTCCGCGTACGCCTCATTCGCGCCGCCAAGCAGATCCGCGTAGTACGACACCTGGCGCGCGGTGAGCACGGCCTGGTGATCATCGAGTTCCAGCGAATCCATGACAGAAGTCTTGCGGCGGCGGGATTTCTTCGAATCATCGTCATCCCGCGCGAGCTGCACATGATTCTTCGGCGACAGGTGGAATTTCAGCTGTGTCACCTTGTTGTGGGCCCCCCGGATCAGCTCAAGTTCCACGCTGAAACGCGTGAATTCCGAGCTGTTGATCTGGCGGATAGCGACGTCGAGCACCCGCTGCTTGAAGTTCCCAAACCGCGTATAAGCGTCTTTTAAATCAAGGAGATTGCGGAGTTCCTCAAACGTCGTGAAGAACGTCCGGTCCGGATGGTTCTGGTACTGAAGGCACATCGTGTAGATGCGGATCGCGAACACACTCCGCAGACCCGTGAGTTCCATGAGATTGAACTCAGTGAACTGCTCTTTCAGGCGCTGAACAAAGGGGATAAAGGCCGGCGTGAAACGGAATCCGATCTGACCGTGCCCTTCCGCGTACGTGACTGACGTGAGGAAGTGGAAACGCTCGAAAACCGGCTTTGTCGGATCCTTTCGGAAGAGGTCGTACGAACTCTTGAACGCCGCCTGCAGTTCCGGGAAATTCTGAATCGACCGCATCTGAATCGTGGCGAATCCGTTGAAGAGCGAATCCGACACCTTGCGAAGCGCCGCGTACACCTCCTGCTTTCGGGTACCGAGAGCCATGATGTCGGTGGCGTTCACGAAGTAAGTCTTGTTCGGATCAATGGCGTCGACGTTGGACACATTCGCGATCGCGCTCATCACCACGCGCAGCTGGAAAAGATCCAGGTGATACGACGTGAGATTGAGCGGATTCGAATAGCGAACAACCTTCGATTCAACGTATTTTGTCTTCGGTTTTTCAGCCATAGCCCAGATCCACAAGGAAAATTGACAGGTACGGTAAACGTTATAACTCAAATCCCCATAAACAAAACGAGCCGAAAGGTGATGGCCTTTCCGCTCATTTTTTTGGTGGGAACCTGTGCATAACGGTGACACTTCCGATTACATAGTACTAGCTAAGAGAAGAAAATTCCAGCCGAAATTCATAAATCTGCCCCCTCCCTTCAAACCCGAAAAAAAGGGGCTGGTACGGAAGACGTTGCAGCAGCGGTACGGCTTCCGTTATCGAAAGGTACGGCAGACGCTGCACCAGGGGTACGGTAAACGTTGCTTCTGGCCACCCTCTATATAGAAAAAGAATTTAAAAAGATAAAAAGTAAGAAAAGAACAGAGCCTGTGGATAACCCAAAGACACAGGCTTTTTCTTTAAAAATCGTCATTAAGGTACGGTTAACGTTATACCTGTCAACAGACACTCACACTCAAAATCACCTCAGAACCGAAAAAAACATTAAAAAGCCTGTGGATAAGTCTCAAAAATAACCCAGTACGGTCTATGTTATCCGTGAAGTACGGGAAAAGTTATCGAAGGGTACGGCAGAAGTTACCTCAAGGGTACGGTAAACGTTGCTTCTGAGGCCCCTCTATATAGAAAAGGTTTTAAAAAGATAAAAATTAAGAAAAGAAACCATTCCCGCAAATTTCTGTGGACAACCTAAGTGAAGTGTGGTAGCGGGTACGGTTTCCGTTATATCTGACTGAAAAAACAACAGAAAAGAAAAATGGTACGGTAAACGTTATTCAATATTTCTAATGTGCTTTCAATAAGATAGAACGATAAAAGCGGATAGAAAAGAGAAGAAAAAAGAGAAACGGCTGCCTTTATCCCTTCACTTTATGGGTACGGTATCCGTTATCAGTGACTAAAAAGAATTGAAAAAACAGGTATCTAACAAATCAAAAGAGGGTGAGGAAAATTTTGTGGGTGACTCTGAGATAATTGCTCTTGGAGGAGC
>ERZ791871.2352-NODE-2352-length-12900-cov-8.753211_pt1 | contig 12900 bp, 5 predicted proteins | sample MGYA00510280_ERZ791871 | MGnify/ENA primary metagenome ERZ791871 (study PRJEB30046, sample SAMN00792111) | human gut metagenome | study: EMG produced TPA metagenomics assembly of the A metagenome-wide association study of gut microbiota in type 2...
ACAGGTCAATCCGTGAAAATCCGCGATTCCGGACACACTTTTTGACCCTTAACCCCCTGGACCGGTTTGCCGTCGGCCGTGGCGGTCACGTTCTTCAGCTCGGCCGCGTACGCGCCGGCGTCCGGCAGGCCGGATCCGTCGTCGTACGCGAACGCCCATTCGAGTAACCGGTACATGAAGTCCGTGAATATGCTCGGGCGTGAACACCTGGCCCGCTTCGGATTTCGTCTTGTAATGGTTGAACTCGTTGAAGAAGATGCCCATGACCGCAAACCAATGGAAACAAGCCCTATTCAGCCACTCCGAGGGAGAGAACACGAGGACAAGCGCCAGCACAGAATATCCTCAGCAGTACAATGCACGGCAGCGGAAAACGAATTGGAGGAATCGAGGCCATCAAAGTGGGCATGGACGAAACTGGCGTTAGCGGATTCTTCTGCTCGTCATCGTTCTGATCGGACAGTGTCGCCGACCGTATTATCAATGAGGGCCGTCAGTCCGCTTTCATCGAATTTGTCGTAGTTTTCAATATCGTAGTGCATTTGCAATTCCAGCCAGTATTCCGGCGGCGTGCCCAACACGTAGGCGAGATGGTATGCGAGGCTTGTGGTGATGCGTCTTTTCCCGCGTATTATTCCACTGACGGTGGTTTGTGGCAGGTTCATGGCTTTCGCCAGACGGTACATGGTGATGTTGTTTGGTTGCAGGTATTGGTGTAGCAGCACGTCGCCCGGGAGTGGCGCATGGCCTACATCGTTCATAGCTAAACCCTTTCACGCAATTCACTGACTTTTTTCTGATAGTAACAAAAGAAGCTACCGTTTTGCCTCGGAATGCGGGAATACGGTTTTGCCCGCCTCTCCCCTATATGGGGTCAGAGACGGGCAGAACTCACTGCTTGCAAGGGATATCAGCCCTCGACTGCATGCCATCCGTCAGCGTGCTTGGCGGAGCGCACCTTCACGAGCACGCAGCCGGCGCCAGCGATGGTCATGATCGCCGCCAGCGTGGCGATTGCGGTGGTGTCCGATCCGGTGGAGGCCAGACCATTGTTCGTCACGCCTGCGGCCTGCTTCTTGGCCTGTTCGGCCTTCTGCTTCTTGGCCTGTTCGGCCTTCTGCTTCTTGGCTTCGGCATCCTGCTTGGCTTGGTCGGCCTTCTTCTGGGCTTCCTGCTGCTTCCTGGCTTCCTCCTCGGCCTTCTTCCGGGCTTCGGCTTCGGCCTGCTTCGCATTGGCGAGCTCCTTGTCGGACGCCTGCTTGTCGGCGAGCTTGGCATCATAGTCCGTCTTGGCCTTCTCGTATGCCTTGTCGGCCTCGGCCTTCGCCTTGTTCGCCGCTTCGAGCTTCGCCTGGGCGTCGGCCATCTTCGCGTTTGCCTTCTTGAGGTTCTCCTCGGCGTTCTGCAGACGCTTGATGGTGTTCTGGGCGTCGTTGAGCTTGCCGGTGGCCGCGTTGAGGTCGTCCTTCGCCTTCGCGTATGCGGTCTTGGCGTCGGCGATGGCCTCGTCGGCGGCCTTGACCTGCTTGTCGGCGGCTTCAACCTTCGCGTCGGAAACGGTCTTGGCGTCGAGCGCGGCCTGCTTGGCCTTCTCGGCCTCGGCCTTCGCGGTCTTGGCGTCGGCCAGGTCGGCTGCGGCCTTCGTCTTGTCCGTGTTGGCCTGCTTGATCGCGGCTTCCGCATCCGTCTTGTTCTTGGCGGCGGTCTGGGCCAGCTTGTCGGCGGCATCGATCTTCGCCTGTGCGGCGGTGACCGCCGTGTTCGCCTTGTCCACTGCCGTCTGGGCTGCGGTCTGGGCGTCGGTGGCGGTGGCGACTTCGGACCGGGCTTCCTTGGTGGCCTGCTGGGCGGCGGAATAAGCCGCGTTCTTATCGGCTTGATCCTTCCTGGCTTCCTCCAACGCCTTGGCCTTGTCCTCGTTCGCCTTCACGGCCTCGTCATACGCTTTCTGCGCCTCGTCGGCGGCAGCCTGCAAATCCCTGGCCTTCTGCGCGGCCTGCTGGGCTTCCTCAGCGGCCTTCCGTGCGGACTGCTGGGCGGCGGCCAGCGCCTTGGCCGCATCGGAAGCGTCCTGTGCGGCCTGCTTGCTCTTGGACAATGCGGTCTGGTATGCGGCGTCGGCTCCGGTCAGGGAATCACGGTAGGCAGTCAAATCAGTCAGGTATGCGTCAACGTCCATGATGCGGCCCGCGTCGGAGCCGATTCCGTTAGCGTTTTCGGTGAACAGCTGACTATGGGTGTTCCCGCCGATACCCGTGATGTTGCCGTTCTGGCTGACGCCGAAACCGGTGAGGGTCAAATCGGGGTTGACCAGCGTGGTGTAATGGCCATAAGCGCAGGGTTTGACGGGCTTGCCGTCCGAGGCCTTGCAATCCAGGACACCGTCGGACATGTCCTTCTCATACATGGACTTCTCCGTGTCGTACCAGCCCTTAAAGGGATCAGTGTAACCCCAGGCGAGGTTTTCGCTGGCGGGGAATTGAAGTGGATGGTTCACGTTGTTGTTGGCATAATCCGCATCCGCCATGGCCTGTGCCATCAGGGTGTCACTGACCTTGAGGGGCTGCAGGCCTTCCTTCGCGCGAAGCTGATTGGCTTCCTGGATGAACTTCAGGGCCTCGATCATGTTGTCCAACGTGGTCGCATCACCCTTGGCACCATTATGAATGGCGTCAAGATACTCGGTGACGGTCGGATCGGTGAGAACCTTGACTGCCTGAGAGGCACCCTTGTCGCCGAAGTAGGCCACTGCGCCCTGAGACAGCTTGTCCTGAGCCTCGTCTGCCGCTTCCTTCTTGGCGTCGGCCTCGCTCTTGGCATCGGCGGCGGCCTGCTGCTTCGCCTCGGCGTTGGAAGAGGAATCGGACACCGCCTTGTCGGCATCCTTCTGCGCCTGTTCCGCCTTCTGCTGGGCGGTGGCGGCGTCGGCTGCGGCCTTCTTCGCCGCTTCGAGCTTCGCGGCCAGGTCGGAAAGACCTCCATCATCCTTGGACAATTGCTCGACCTTGGCATCGGCCTTCCGCTTGGCTTCAAGCGCCTTGGCCTCGGCCTGCCTGGCCGCATCCAGCTTGGCCTGCGCGACGTTCACCGCCTCGTCGGCCTTCGTCTTGTCGCCGGTCGCCGAAGCCTGCTGCCTCCTGGCTTCCGTCAGCTCCTTCTCGGCGGCGGCCTTGTCCGTCACGGCCTGCTTCGCGTCCGCGTCGGCCCGGCCGGCCTTCTTCTGCGCATCACTGATGGCGGTATCCGCCGCATCGGCCTTCTTCTGCGCGTCCGTGGCCTGCCTGTCGGCCGCATCAATATCGGTCTGGGCCTTGTCGGCGGCCTGCTGATGGGAGGCGGATTCGGCCGTGGCCTCATCCTTCGCGGTCTGTGCGATCCGCTTGTCGGCTTCTGCCTTCGACTGGTCATCGGATGCCTGCCGCATGGCCTTGCTGGCGTCATTGATGGCGTTGGACGCGTCGTTCGCGGCCTGCTGCGCGGCCGCGATCTTGTCGGCCGTGCCGGTCGCATCCTGTGCGGCCTGCTGTTGGGCCTTGTTGGCGTCGTCATAATTCTTCTGGGCCTGCTGCTGGCCGTTCGCGGCTGTCTGCTGCTGGGCGGCGGCGTCGTCGAGGTTCTGCTTGGCGGTGTCCAGTGCGGCTGCGGCGGCGTCGGCCTTGGCCTGTGCTTCGGTCACGCCGGTCGGGGATGCCTGTGCGATGGCCTGGTTGGCTTCGGTGGTGCTCTGCTGTGCCTGCTGGATGCTGTCTTGGGCCTGTGTGATTGCCTGATTGGTTTGGTCGCCGGTGGTTGTGGTTTCGTCGGCCATTGCGACTGCCGGAGCGGCAAGGGTTGCCATCACGGCGGTGGTTGCCACTGTGATCTTGGTGATGCCGTGTGTCATGGGGAGTTTCTTCTTTCTCGTGTATGTGTCTTCCTTTTCGGGTTTACCCCGATGTCGGGAGATTACGTGTTTTTGTTTCACAAACATATAGTAACACCTTTTTTTACTAACGCAAATTGTCACTATCATGTGTCTGTGGCAAACCTATATGATGACCCACGGCACGCCGACTGCGACAAAGCGAAAATCCGACAGCCAATATCCCCGTCACGGTGACGCCCGAAACAAAAGCCGCCTTTTTTACGTCCCCCGTGGCATCTCCGGGCAAGGGGGCCTGATCGGGCATGCTGTTGCGCTCCCCCGTGACAAGCAGTCGCAGCGTATTGCCCTGCCCCGTACAGGTGAGGAGCGTGACCTCGTCCTTCCCCTTATGGACACGCAACGATTTCGTGTCGGTAGGAGAGACGATGCGTTTGCTGGTGACTCGATAGGCGAGCGTGTTACCCATGACCTTGATATAGAACGGGTCGCCGTCTTCGAGTTCACCGAGCCGGGTGAACAGGGTCGCGCCTTTCAGATTCGAATGACCGGTGATTACGGCGCGCGTATTCTTGCCACCGATAGGCAGACTGGTGCCCGCCAGATGGCCGGCCGCATGTTCGAGCACATCTTGACCAGCTCCGTGGAGGATGGGCATGTCGACGCTGATCTTCGGAATCAGAATCTCACCCATGGCATCCAACCCATTCACGGACAGTTGACGCCGGTATTCGGCATCGCCCTCGAAATTGCCCTCGGTCTTCCCATCGAACACAGGTTCGCCTATCTGTGGCTGACCGCCTTCATAAAGACGCTGATTATATGCGATGGCAGATTGGATGACGCTTTGACGGGAGGATTCCGGAAACAGCGCGGCCGTCTGGCTGACGGATCGCGCCTGCTCGTCAACGGCGCGGTCGCCGAGCGTCTGCTGGATGCGGGGCATGGCGACAAGCACCATGCCCGCGATCAGGCAGATGACTGCGGCGACCGCGTAGATCCGGGAATGGCGGACGAGCCGGCGGGCGCGATTGTCGCGCGCCCGCTTGTCGCGGACCGCATCCGCGACGCTCTCCCACACGTCGGTTTCGGCCGCTGCCGTCACTTCGCGTGCTTTCCGCCGGTGATCGGCATGTGCTTACCGGTGCGCTTGGTTGCGGCCATGCGCGTGCGTAGCATCGGCATCATCACGCCGAGCGCGATCAGCATGAGCGCGAATCCGGCGTACAGCCAGATGGTCGGCACCTGGGCCTGTCCGCCCGTGAACGGCAGGGTGGTCAGGCTCGGCTCCCACTGGGCGTACACGGTGGTGCTGCCTTCGGCGGGCAGTGTGACCTTGCCTTCGCCCGGCTGCAGGAAAGTGCTCCCTGCGGGCGGGTTCTTCTCCGTGCTCCATCCGACGAACCGGTAGCCGGGTCGGGTGATCTTCGGCTCCTTCGCGTCACCGGGGATGGTGACGGTGGAGAAGGCGTCGCCGGTCACGTCATCGACATGGCCGATGCCGCCGTTCGGGTTGAACTTCAGGCTGGCACCGTTGATTTTCCACTGCGCGTAGAGCACGGAGGTGTTCTTCGGCGTGGACTTGTCGTTGGCCGTCAGCACGTAGTCGGCTCCCGTGGCGTATGCCTTGCCCTTGCCGTCGGCCTGCGTGTTCCAGCCGGAGAATGTGTAACCAGGACGGTCGAACGGGTTCGTGATGGTCTTCACGGTCTGGTCGACAACACCGTCCACCGTCTTGGTTTCCGAGCCGACGGTTCCGATGTTGCTGTTGTACACCAGGTGTGCGGGGTCGGCCTTCCATTGGGCCCACACGGTGGTGGTTCTCGGTTCAAGCGTGTGTTTGTCGCCCGGTTGCAGGCTTGGGTCGCCGCGTTTGCTGGTGCTCCAGCCGGTGAACGTGTAGCCTGGACGGTCGAAGCTGTTCTGGCTGATGGTCACCGTGTCGCCGGTGTTGCCGGTGGTGTCGGGTGTGCTGCCTGTGGTGTTCGGCCAGTCGTTGCGGTACTGGATGGTTGCCGGGTTTGCCTTCCAGATGGCGTACAGGTCGTTGCCTGCTGGCTTCATCACGTACTGGCTGACGCCGTTCTTGCCTTCGCCGTATGCGGTGCCGGAACCGTCCTTGGCGGTGTCCCAACGAACGAACGTGTATCCGTCGCGGGTGAAACCATTGGCGTTTGTGGTCAGTTCGTCACCGGTCTTGCCGGATTGTGCCGCCGTGTTGCCTCCGGTTGCGCCGTTGCCGTGATAGGTGAGGGTTTGCGCGTTACCGGCCCAGCAGGCATATAGGGTGCTGGAACCACGCAACGTCCACTCGCTGTTAGGTTTCACTGCATTGCCCTTGCAGTCGGCCTGAGTGTTCCACGTGACGAACGTGTAGCCGTCGCGGGTGAATCCGTTGTCGCGCACGTTGATCTTCTCGTCGGTCTTGCCAGTCTGCGGGTCGGTCTTGCCGCCGGTCGCCCCGTTGCCGTCGTAGGTGAGGCCGGCCTGGCCGGGCGTCCACTGCGCGTACAGGGTGAGCGTGCCGTTCGCCGTCCACCTGGCTCCCGGCGCGTACCTGGCGCCGCTCCCGTCCGGGCTGGTGGCCCAGCCGGCGAACGTGTACCCGTCGATCGTCCAGCCGTTCTGGCCGATGGTCGGCGTGTCTCCGGTGTGGCCATCCCAGTTGGGGGTGCCCTGGCCTCCCGTGGTCTTGCCCGCGGGCGGGTTCGGATTGTAGCGGATGTGGGCCTCGTTGGCCGACCATTGGGCGACCATGGTGACGATCCCGTTCGGCTGCGTGGTCAGGTTCGTGACCCACTGGCCGTCGCCGTACGCCTGCTGGTTGTCGGCGCGCTTCCACCCGGCGAACGTGTATCCGTCACGCGTGAACCCGTTCCGGCGCAGGTTCTGGCCGATGTTGTATTGGAACGCCTGATCCGGGGTGTTGCCGCCGGTCGCCCCGTTGCCGGTGAATCTGACGGTGTACCCGTTGCCGACCCAGTGCGCGTACACGGTCACGTTGTTGGTGAGCGGCGTGTTGAAATCGTATTTGTTTCCGCCGTTCGGGGCCGTGTACCAGCCGTCGAACCGGTAGCCGGGAATCTTGCCCGTGTCGCCGGCCGCCCAACCGGATTTGTCGGCGGCGGCCGTGTTGTAGGGCACGGTCTGCGATGCGGGCGTGCCGGGCGCGTTGCTGCCGGCGGGCGCGTTCACGCTGTACGACAGGGTGGGGTTGATGGCCCACAATGCGTATACGGTCTTCGCCCTGGCGGGCATGACGATCTCCGTCCTGACGTTCGCGTTCAGCGTGTTCCGGTCCATGGTGTCGCCGACGGGCACGTCCCTGTCGTTGGCGTCCGTGTTCGCGCTCCAACCGTAGAACGTGCGGTTGGTCTTGCCGATCTGGCTGGAATCCCAGCAGTCGGAGTCGGCCTTCGCGGTCGCCAATGTGATCCTGGTGCCGGCCGGATAGTAGACCTGGCAGCCGGATACGGCGCCCGTCGTGGCGATGGTCTCCACGCGCACGGAACCGTCGGATCGGGTGATCGTCCGCTGGCTGGTCCCGTCATCCTGTCTGGCGGTCGTGTCGGTCGGCACCCTGCGGTCGTCCGCGATGGTTCCGGATTCCGGTCCGGCGCTCTTGTCGGCCGCAAGCCTGACCGTGCCATCCGTCCCGGATGCGGCGGTTTCGGTCCTGCCCGTCTCGGTGCGCGAGGGCACTTGGCCGGTTCCGCCGTTCCCGTCGTAGCCGAGCCTGTAGGAGAGGCGGAAGCTCAGGTCGTCGATGATGCTGTCCGCGCGCGCATCCGCTCCGTCCCGGTCGAAGCCCTTGTAGGCGATCATGGTCTTGGTCTGGCCGGCTGGGATGACGACCGTGCCCTCGTAGGATTCCCAATCGTCGGAATGATCCCACGGATCGTGGCCGCCCTCGGTGGCGTCCATGGAATCGGAGTGCGTGTAGGCGACGGTTCCCACATCGCCGGTCTTGTCCCCGTACTTCTGGCCGGTCTTGGAGACCGTGGTGCGGGTCAGTTTGACTGGGGTGAGATGATCCTTGTCGGGGCCGGTGAGCAGGGTCACGCCGCCCGCGTTGCCTTTGGAGCGGCCGGAGTGGCGGATGCTGAACGTGTAGCTGGCGCCGGGCGTCGTGTTCACGGTCTGGGCGACGGTACGGCCCGCATGCACGTCGGCGGCCGTGTTCCCGTCCCTCTCCCGGTGTAGTTCGAAGTTCTGGTTGCCGCCGGTGGCGTCCACGTCCTGCCAAGCGAACGTGGCGGCGGTCAGGCCGCCGGCCTTCACGCCCGTCTGTCCGGCCATGGCCTGCGCGTAGGAGCGGATCATGCCCTTATTGGGCGTCACATACACCCAGGGCAGGCCCTGCCCCTCCTTGGCGATCGTCCACTTCGGGGTGTCGAACCCGCCGTTCACGGCCAGCTCGTCGCCCGCGGACCTGGAGGCGATGGTCTCCACCTTGGCGTCCGGAGCCTTGAACGCGGCCGGCTGCGTGGAATCCGCCTTCGAACTGGAGGGCACCTTGCCCTTGTCGTTCTTCTTCAGATCATGCACCGTCAGGCCGGAAGCGGTTTTGTCAGCCGCGAGTCCGACACTGCCCGTGGTCTTGGACTTGGCGGGCTGGACGGTGTTCTCCTTGCCGTATTGACTGGAGGGCACGCTGCCGGTCGCGTCCGAAGAATTCTTGTCGTAAGAGAGCTTGTACGCCTTGTCGAAGCTTAGGTCGTCGACGCAGTTGCCTTCGGCGGTGAAGTCGAGGCCCTGGCCGTTGGAGTCCCTGACGCTCCTGAACGTGAAGCGGGTCGTGGTCGAGGTGGCGAGGTAGTCGCCGGTATAGGTCTCCCACTTGCCGTCCTGCGCGGTGCCGTGCGTGGTGATCGTGGTGCCGACGCTGCCGGTCTTGTCCGACCCGTTGGATGTGGTGCGGGTCGCCTGCTGTGCGACGGTCTTGCCGGGTTCGCCGATCATGACCTGCATGCTGTCGTCCTGGCCCGCGTTGCGGGACGCGTGCTTGAGGCTCCACCTGTACACGACGCCGGGCGTGGTGGCGATGTCCTGGTAGATGTACTTGCCCCGCTTGGCTGCGGCGATCTCGCCCCACACGTTGCCCGCGTTGGTCGGATACGGGGTGTGGTTGCGGCGCTGCACCTCGACGGTGTCGACGCCGGCGGTGGCGTCGTTGGATTTCCAGCCGAACTTGCCGGAATCCCAGTTGTCGAGCTTGCTGTGCAGCGGGTTGCCGATGACGCCGGTCTTCGCGCTGATCATGGCGAGGTAGGTTGTGTCGCCGTAGACCCTCTGGTTCTCGTTGATGATCTCGTTGCCGCGATAATCGAACGTGCCGTTCACCAGATGGTCCGGCAGATTCGACGTATTATCCGCCACCGTCTTCACGTTTCCGGTAGTCTTCGATTCGGCGGGCTGCACGGTGTTCTCCTTGCCACGCTGGTTCGACGGGACCTTGCCGGTCGCGTCGGATGCGTTCTTGTCATAGGTCAACTTGTAGGAACGGGAGAATTCGATGTCGTCCACGAGATTGCCGACGTTGTTGCCGGGCCGGGTCTCATCATCTTTGAACCCTTCGAGGCTCTTGAACATGAATACCGTGTTCTTCTGTCCTTCGGGCACCTGGTAATAGCCTTCGTACGTCTCCCACTGGCTGCCATGGTCTCGGGGATCGGTGTTGGATACCTTTGTGGTGATGGTCGTGGACTTCCCGCCCACCTTGTCGCCATGGCCGTTAGAGGTGACGCGGGTCATCTCCACAGGCGTCGCGTGGGCCGTGTCGGAGCCCACGAGGACCTGCATCTTGTCGGCATGGGAGGATTGGCGGCTGGCGTGCTTCAACCGGATCTTGTACAGTACTCCGCCGTTGCCGGTGGACACGTTCTGGTAGATGCTGGTGTTGTCCTGTTGGGCGACGATCTCCGCATACGTGTTCTTGGTGTTGCGATCCTGCTGCAATTCGACCCTTGAACCGTTCTCGGTACTGGACCATGCGAACCTGGAAGAGTCGAAACCGGGGATCTGCCCGATCTTTCCGTACTTGGAAAGATCGGTGGTGGACATGTTGTACCAAAGCGTGCCGTCATCCGATTTGAGGAACGTGCGCAGATCGGCATAGGTTCCCTGCTCGTTCTCCTGAATGTCGGAGAACGAGGGGTAGGAGAAATCGCCATTAGCGAGGGAACCGTACCGGACGTTCTCGTCCGCGACTGTCTTCACGGTTCCCGTGGTCCTGGCCTTGGTCTGCCTGACGGTGTCGGCGGTCTCGTCGGACGGGACCTTGCCGGTCGCATCCGACGCGTTCTTGTCGTAGGACAGCTTGTAGGCGCGGGCGAATGTCACATCATCCAGAAGATTGCCCTTGGTGGGGTCGAGATAGTTGACGGCCTTGAAACCGAACCGGGTAGTGGTCTGCCCGTCCGGGATGACGTAGTAGCCCTCATAGGTCTCCCACTGGTCGGAATGATGCCAGCGGTTCTCGTTCGTGACCCTCGTGCCGATGGTCTTGGACTTCTCGCCGACCTTGTCGCCGGCCTTGCCGTTCGCGGCCACTCGGGTCATCTCGATGGGTGTGCCGTTGATGACGACCTGCATCTGGTCGACGTTGTCCTTGCACAGGCTGGTGTGCTTCAACCGGATCTTGTACAGTGTGCCGGGGATGGTGGCGAGGTTCTGGTAGATGGTGCGTCCGGGTTCGGAGGCGACCATTTCCGCGTAGGTGTTGCCGTCCATGCTGTCCTGTTGGAGTTCGACCGCTTCCGCGCGGTCCTTCAATCCGCCTTGGTCGTGGCCGCCTTTCTGGTCGGTCTTCCATGCAAATTTGGACTGGTCGAAACCGGGCCAGTCCACCCAGGAGGCGAGATCGGCGTCGGAGTGTTTCGCGTTCCTCATGTACTGGCCGTTGTTCGGGTCGACGCTTGTGTATGCGTTCGTCATGTAGCTTGGCGCGTCAACGGTCTTCCATCCGCCCGCGGGCAGGTAGTCGAATCCGCCGTTGACGAGCTCCCTTGGATACGTCGTGGCGGCCGATGTCGTCAGGCTCGTGATGGTCTTGCCGATGTCGGGCATGCGGATCTCGTCCGCGTTCGCGGTGCCCGCTGTCAGGAGCCCGCCGCCCAGGAGGGTGCCCGCGGACAACAGTCCCGCGACCGCCCGTTTCAACCATGCGTGCATGTGTGTTTTTCCTTCCCCGCCCCTTGACTGTCCGTGACGGATGGACCAGGACCCGCACGAACCCCTTGCGGCGAGCCAAAAGAACCATGAATGAAAACGAGAGGGGAGGGGCGCGGGACACGGCATGATCCGGATTGTTCCGCGCCCCCGTATGTCAGACGGCCGGGGTGTCTCCGTCGTGCGTGAGCATCAGCGCGTCGCGGCGGTTGCGCGCGCCGCGCACGGCCATGGTGCCGCCGATCGCGAACAGGGGCATGGCGCAGGCCAGCCAGAACGCGAACGCGAGCACGCCGCCGGTCTGCGGCAGTTGGGTCAGGTTCGCGACGTTCTTGACCTGGACGGTGTTGTTGTCCAGCCTGCTGGTCAGGTTCGGCACGGTGCCGGTGCCCCTGTACTGGATGCTGGTGCCCGCGTCGTCGATGGTGACGGTGAACGTCGGTTTCGCGTAGCTGGCGTAGCCGGCCGGCTCCCGGGTTTCGGTGACCGTGTACGTGCCGTAGCCGAGGCCCTTGAACCGGATGAGGCCCCTCTGGCTCGCGTCGTCCCTGTTGTCGGCCGTCCCGTCATGGTTCGTGTCGCCGGTCACGAACACGGTGGCGGAACCCTGGTCGGCCGCATCCGACCATTTGCCGGTGTTCCAGTCGAGATTCATCCACTTGCCGTTGCGCTGGATCTGGAACCGGGCGCCGTCGAGCAGCGTGTTCACGTTGCCCGCGTCCACCTTCCGCAGGGTGAAGTCGTAGGCCTTGATGTCGGCCTTGTCCTGGTCGGTGATGGTCGTGAAGTGGATGCCGTCGGTGAATGTGCCGTACGTGTGGATGGTGTTGGTCGGCGGATCGGTGACGCTGGCCTTGTCGACGGTCATGCGGTAGGTGATGACGATCGTCCTGTTGGAGTATTTGTCGAGAAGTTTCCTGCCGTCGATGCCCCAGCCGCCTGCGGGGATGGCGAGATCCGGGTCGGCGGGCTTGTTGTCCGCGGTCTTCAGGGTCGGGTCGCCGGGGATGCTCTTCGCGTTGTTCTGCGTGGTCCCGTCGTAGATGACCGCGTCGGCCGTGATGTCGGTCCGCGGCGCGTTCTTCAGCCGGACGCTCAGCGAGCCCTGCACGTACGTCTGGCCCTTCGGCTGGTCGATGAGCTTGAACTTGACCGCGGAGGCGGCCTGCTTGTTCGGCACGGTCACCTCGACCGTGTTGGTGACGGTGTCGCCGACGGTCACGCCGACCGGATCGGAGGCGGTGCCGTCCTTGCCTACCGTGGTGCCGTTGCGCTGCACCTGGACCTTCTTGTCGACCCTCACGCTTTTCGCCTTGACGACCGCGACGCCCAGGGTCCGCCACTGCGGGTCCTTCGCGTCGTTCTTCATGATGTTCGCGTTGCCGGATTTCGTGCCGACCATAATCGGGTTGCCCGCGCTGTCCGTGATGTAGTAGAGGCCCTCGGCCGGCACGTTGATCGTCAGCGTGGACTGGGTGGTCGTCAGGTTCGCGCCGCCCTGGATGGCGGCCGGCCGCCTCGAGGACTGGGCCAGGGCCTTGCTGATGTTGCGCAACTGCCTGGTCTGGGAGTCCATCTTGATGTTGGCGATGTTGCCCGCGTCATCATAGCCGTACACCTTGCCGATGTCGTCGGCCGTGCTTGGATCGTACGCGTTGGCGATGCCGATCGCGTCGGCCGCCCACGCGTTGGATGCCGTGTCGCCGCGCACGCCGAGACTGCTGATCCGCGTGCCGTTCAGGATCTGGTCCGTGTACGTGCCGATCCGGTACACGTCGAACGTGTGGCCGGCCAGGCTTGCTCCGTCTGCGCCTTGCAGTGTGATGGTCGCGCCGGCCGTCGTGCTCGCGGCCGCGGCGTCCGTGGCC
>ERZ791871.2361-NODE-2361-length-12840-cov-2.451232_pt1 | contig 12840 bp, 9 predicted proteins | sample MGYA00510280_ERZ791871 | MGnify/ENA primary metagenome ERZ791871 (study PRJEB30046, sample SAMN00792111) | human gut metagenome | study: EMG produced TPA metagenomics assembly of the A metagenome-wide association study of gut microbiota in type 2...
GGATGATTTTGAGATCGCAAAAATGCAAGAGGTAATTGCCAACTGCCATTTTTTGTGAGCGTCCGTATTTAAAAAACGCCATAAGATTCCTGCGTTCTCGCCAATGATGTGTTTATCCATGTTATACTACAGTTAAAAAAACGTCTGATATAAGATTTTCGTTACAATTCATTTGTAACCAGTACCAAATCTAACGATTTATTCAGACTTGCAAAACAAAAACTGAAAAAATGACCATAACTACAGACTTATATCACAAAAAATAATCCGGACAAGAATATTTTCGTTTTTGCCGCATCAGTCTGAAAAGACTATGCTTTGCTCGTCAAACAGCGGAGCTTCCTGTCCGATCTCCACAAAGATGGCTTTGTCCGGATGGCTCTCGTGGATTTCAAAATAGCGCATACCACTGTTGCCGATGCCCCAACCGCCACAGGTGGAAGGTATAGGTTCTTGTTCCGACTCCTTGATAAAGCTTTCGGCAGATGCGCCGCTCAACTCCAGAACATAACGCTGCACGCCTTTTCTACCGGAATTGATTTCACGAAATGCACAGGTTATCGCAGTGTTCCATCCGGGTGACTGCTTTAACAGGGGAAGAAGATCTGCTATGTTTTGGGAAGGCAGTGGGAATACCTTCATCTTCATCTGAAAAGACGCTTTCTTGCTGCAGTTGTCATCCACAGTGCCGGCTTCACCTCCGGTATTCACAACCATGCGAATAGTCTCGTTGCGCTGTGCCCAAAACTTCATTCCGTTGCCTTCCACAATCTCCCAACGGAAGCCCTCGTAGGGTTCCCTGACTGGAGCAGAAGGAAATTCAGGAAGCGTTTTTTTCATATTACATCCTGAGAGAATAAAAACAGAGATACAGAAGAAAAATGTCATAATCCGTTTCATAATGACTGCTTGTTTTTTGAGTTTGATACAAAATCTGATTGTAAAGGTAGCCAAAATCCATGAGAAAAGGACGGTTGTCCCAAGGGAAAATCAGGAGGGGATGGCATTTCAACCATGTAGAAAAGCAAAAAGGATGACTAACCTTTGTAAGGCCGCCATCCTTTTTATCTATGGATTTCTTTGTGGTTTACCTGCAAATAAACAGGCTGTGCCGTTGTGCTATCACTGGAATGCCAGATACTTTCCTTTGGCAACTTCTTTTATTTGCAGCGTAAGAGAGTATGAGTTTTCATCCGTCAGCACAATTTCAGAAGGGCATCTTCCGGAGGCCGTCTCTACCATGAAAGAAAGATGCTTGTTTCTGTCGAAATCGGCCCGGTTTCCCCGGATCATGACCTTATCCTTTTCCTCTACATAGGCAAAATCAAAGTTCATGCTTCTTCTTTCCTGCCAGAAATCCCCGTAGTCCTCAAAGTTATAGAGGCCGATGTTTTGCCTGTCCATCCGTTCCACCAGCATCTTTTCTGCCAGCATCTTCCAATCCCGGTTCGGATGTATCAGCAGGATGGCAGGTGCATAGTTCCCGGCCAGCTTGTTCAGGATCTTCAGCCAGAAATCCGGTTTCTCATGCCAGTTGGTCTCGTCCATCGGATCGCTGTTGATCACGTCACTGAAATGAAGCGGCATCTGCAACACCTTGGACTGCCTTCCGGTCCAGTCATTACCAATCCGTTCCAGATAAGGGAAACAGGTCATCACATCGCCTGCACCGTAACAGGAACTGAACGAATAACCGGCTTCCTCCTGCACGGCGGGGATGTTCTTGTTCATCAGAAGATGCCCGGTGCGGAAGGAACGTACCCGGTTGCCAAGGTCCGTTTCCAGAATTTCCTTCGACAAGGCCACTTCTGCCCAGGTGGAACCGCCTGTGGTGATTTCAGTCTGTACATCATGTCTGGCATTATAGGATTCACGGGTGGTTTTTACAATGGGGAAACGGGCCGTATTGCTGAAATCAGGGAAATGACCGATGGAATGGCTGCCCACTGTATGCCCGGCTGCTATCAGCTTGCGGGAATTTTCCACTCCCTGTTCGTCATAGAATGCCGACAGGTAAGGAGAATCCCTGTAATAGTGCGTAGTCAGGAAATAGTGTCCCTTCAATCCGAGCGAGTTCTCATAATCCGACATGTAGTGCATCTCCTCGTAGGCTGTCCGTGAATCACAGTCGTGGGTCGGAATCAGAACCGACCGATAGCCTGCCGGTACCGTCGATTTCCATACCGCTATCCGGCTGGATTTCATATAAACGGAACGGACAAACAGCGGAAAGGCATCCGCAGAAGGTTCAAAGTCATTGCTGTACGAACGCTGGGCCGAAAAGTCCTTGTTCAGCTGGGGACGTTGGATGACATCCCTCCAGAGCAATCCGAAGGAATACACCCGGCCCTTGCCGACTTCATTCACCGTGACCGCCGGCTCACCTGTATTGAATTGCGCCAAACAGGTAGCCGAGGAAAGGGTATAGCCATATGTCTTGACGGCAGTACCCAGTTTCTCGTTTCCCAAGGAAAAATCCTTCTCCTCGGGTTCATCCATGTATTCCAGTTCTTTCTCCGTCATCATGCCGTCTTCCCACGAAGCGAAATACCGGACTTTGGAGTAGGACGATGCGGTAATGCCGAACAGTTCCGCTGTTTTTCCGGCCGGTTCGATGCAGGCAGGCGATACGATGGTGCCACCCGTGCTGACCCAAAGAGAAAGCTGTTCCAGCTCTTCTCCGGTGAACGTGGTATTCTTTACCGGCGAGGAGAAAAGTATCATGTTGCCTTCCTCCATGGCCTTTTCCAGACTCTTAGTTGTAAAGCATGGTACACCTGCCACCTCCAGTATGTATTCGGCAGAATAAAGATTCCGGCTGTTTTCACTGCCCTCCTCCTTATCCCCGTTGCGGGCATTCAGGTCGAGCAAGGCTACGCCTTTACTCTTGACGAACGGATCGGTATCCTCCACCCATTCCTTTGCAGGCTTATCCGGCTCGGGAGGCTTCACTTCCTCCGGACTGTCGTCGCTGCATGCACAAAACAAAGCGGCAGCAAGCAATAGCATGACGATATTATAATATTTTTTTCTCATAATGATATTTTACTTGTTTTACATGAACACGAAGGAACGCCGGATCAGGGATTCGACCTGCGTTTTCAGTTGCTGCATGTTGATAGGCTTCGACATATAGGAATTCATGCCGCTCTTCAGTATCCGTTCTTCGTCAGAAGCATAGGCATACGCTGTCAGCGCCAAGATAGGTACGTCTGCGGAAATCTTCCTGATTTCATTGGCTGCCTCGTAGCCGTTCATTTCCGGCATATTGATGTCCATAAGGATAAGTTGCGGGTTACACCGGGTAAACATTTCCATGGCTTCCCGCCCGTTCCAGGCATGATACAGGTTATAGTTCTTGCCGAGGATGGCATTGATCAGCTTGTAGTTGCTCTCGTTGTCTTCCGCCACCAGAATGTTTGCTTTTTCTGCAGCTATCTTCACTACTTCCTTGGGGCTGCACTGCTCCTTGCGGGTTTCTTCGACCGGATGATAAGGAATGGTGAAATAGAACGTCGAGCCCTTACCCAGCTCAGAAGTCAGCCCAATTTCACCGCCAAGGGTCTCGACGATACTTTTGCAGACTGGGGGTCCGAGCCCCGTTCCCTGCTTGAAGGAATTGAGCTTCACGAACCGGTTGAACACCTCCTGCTGTTTGTCTTCCGCGATACCGAATCCGGTATCTTCCACGCTGAAATACAGCATATCACCTCTCAATTCATATCCGAAGGAGATGCCTCCCTTTTCAGTGAACTTGATGGCATTGTTCACCAGGTTGGTAATAAGCTGTGTCAGGCGGTTCCGTTCCGAGCGGATTACACAGTGTTCCATCCCCAGTTTATATGACAAGGTAACAGGATTTTCTGCAGGAATATGCTGCAGGAGTACTCTGTGAAGATCGGTCATCAGCTTGTTCAGGTCAAAATCCGAATGAACGAACTCCATGGTGCCGGCTTCAATTTTCGACAAGTCCAAAATGTCGCCCACCAGTTGCAGCAGCAAGCCGCTGTTGCTCTCGATGATGCCGGCATACTCATTCCGTTCATCCTTGCTGTTGGCATTGACCAGCAGTCCGCTGAACCCTACGATGGCATTCAGTGGCGTACGTATCTCGTGGCTCATGTTGGCCAGGAACGCCGATTTCAGCCGGTTGGATTCTTCCGCCTGCTCTTTGGCCTTGACGAGTTCTTCTTCCATTTCCTTGCGGTGGGTGATAATCTGCCGGGTACCGACCAGCGTGAGCGGCTTTCCATCTTTATCCCTGTTGCCAACAGCTGCCCGCACCTCCATCCATTCGAAGTGCGGCTTTCCGTTCACAGACTGTACCGTACGGTATTCCGTTTTCAGGTTCTCCTTCCTGCCCGAAATAAGTTCATCAGCCTCCCGGTGTATACGGTCGTAATCTTCGGGTACGATGAAGGAATACATCTTCTCTTCCGTCAGGGCAATATCGTGCTGGCGGCTTTCTCCCTTGGCATCTCTGACAAAGCGTTGACAATGCACGGTATGCGTGTCAAGTTCCCACTTCCAGGCAGATACGTGCGTGGTCTCCAGAGCCATGTTCATCTTCTTGTTCATGCTGCGCATGGCTTGCTGTGCATTGTGCAGTTCAGTACAGTCCATACAGAAATACTCCATGAAGCGTCCTTCCTCACTCGGGCGTACCATGATGTCGTAATACCTCTTCAGGACAGGATAATAATACTGGAAATTGATGGACTTTCCCGACTGCTTCGCCAGATTGGATGCCTTCAGGAAAATAGGCATGGAGTCCAGGAAGAGCGTACTGCCTATCTTGTCAATACATTCTTCGCGCTTGAAAAGCAGGTCGGTAAAGGCCTTGTTCACATCCCGGTAGATCGTGTCTATAATAATCCCGTTCTCATCGGTAATCATTTCCTGATACATGTAGAGCAGCGGCATGGTATTGATGATTCCCCGGATGCGTTCCTGCATCTTCTTCTCCTTTCTCTTTCTGCTCATCAGATGGCAGACCAGGCGGATGGGTATATAGAGGATGAAAACAAGAATGCCCAGCACCAGCATGATTCCGGTCCATACATTGGAACGGAACCATTGCAGCGGTTCCTGGCTGATGCTGTCCGGCCGATTGTAGAACAAGCTTTCTTCCGGACAGTCGTCCAAATCCAGATCAAAGTGCTTCAAGGCACTGTAGTTGAATGTGGGAATTCCTTTTTTCGGACTGTACACGGGGATGTCGCGCGGAGCCGTTCCGCAAAGGATACTGTAGGTGTTTTCATACATTTTTGCCCGGTAGGACTGTCCGTCCGTGAAATAGCCACCCAGACAGTTCCTCCAGTTGTCCGTGCCGAAGTTCCGCAAGGTGAACAGTGGTGTGTCCAGCGAACCGACGGTGTGGAAGAAGTAGTCCTCCATGACAGCATCCTTGCCTGTATGGCTCCATTTACTCCAGCTGGAGTAGAGGGAAGCGGTAGTACGCCTGTCAGCCTCGGCAAGGGTAATCAGCAGTTTGTCCGTGGACAAGCTATCGGAAGAGAAATGCCGGAAGGTCATACCGGGAAACTCATCCGACACGATACGCTGTATGTCATAGCTGCTCTGCCGGCATGAATAGCATCCGTCGCTGATGTAGTAAACCGTGTTCAGTTGCGGCATGAGGCGGTGCATCAGGTACAAGGTTTCATACGGGAAACTGTTCGCCTGAAGGTAAGTCAGGTTCAGTCTTTTCCGCAGGTCATCCAACAGGATTTGTTCATCCGGTCTGACAGGCTCGTGATTCACAAGCCGCTCCTTAGGCCCGGTAAAATTACGCTCGCCGGCCAGAAGCAAGGGAACATCCGGCCAGCAGTCGTTGAAATCATCACAAAACGCATAACTGTAGAAGCCTAAGAGCAGCACCAGTTTGGGCCGTTTTCCTCCGGTGCTGTTCACGATGGCTGTTTTTGCACTGTCCATTTCGGCCAGGCTGTTGATACCGGATTCATCCAATTGCCTGATAAGAATATCTACATCCTGCTCAGCCTTTTTAGCCACGCTTTCTACAAAGCGGTAGGTCCTGTCCGTACTGAAACGATGGGTGGACGTAGAACTGACCACCAGCACGCAGTCCTTGCCCTTGCGGTCGGTCGCAAACAGCCGTGCCGGCAGTCCTAACAGCAGGACAACTAAAATATATTTCACAATCGTGTTCATCATCTGTCATATTTTTGAGTGGTTACCTCCGTTACAGCTGGAGGATAATCTGAAACATATATCTGCCGTCTTCATGCTCACCTACCACCACACCGTTCATGCGCGTGGCTGCTTCCATAGCTACCTGTGTGCGCTGCTCAGCCTCCTGCATCCCTGCTGCATCCGTTGTATCCGAAGCAAACGAGATGACGATATTGGCAAGGCCACCATCCACATATCCTTTGACTTCAATCTCTTTTTCAGCCTTGCGGCAGGCAAACGAAAGCAAGTTGGTGAGAATGGCCTGAAACAGGTCCCCATCTACTGCCACGTTTATATGTTCCGGCAAGTCCGTCCGGAATGCCAGCTTCCGCTGCCCGGCCAGCGGCTTCAGTATCGACTGTACGCGCGACAGACTTTCAGCGATAGTCACCTGAATGAGATTCACATCTGCCTGCTGAATCCGGTTTGTCATCCATTCGGCCAGTGCCTCCGGAGAATGGTCTGGCAAAGAATAAAAGCTGTCATCGAGCCATGGTACCGGCAGGCAAAGAACTGCATCAGCCAGCGACAACACCGTATCGGCCTTCCGGCAACCGGTCATAAAAGCCAGCAGTCGTACCAGGGTATCATATCCGGCACACTTCGTTGTCCCGTTTTCTTTTTGCATCCGGCTGCTTTCCGACAATTTTATCTGGTTGAGGATGCTGTTCACGATACGTTCCTGAATGAATGGCTTGGTGATGAACTCATTCGCTCCCGCTTCCAGACCTTCCTTGATGTCGGAGTCCGAATTCAAGGCAGACAGGATAATGACAGGAATATCTTTCGTAGCTGTATTGGCACGGATAGCACGGGTCGTTTCAAATCCGTTCATACCCGGCATCATGATATCCATCAGAATCACGTCAGGTCGCACACGGGTCAGCAGTTCCAAAGCCTGCTGACCGCTGTTTGCACTGGCGATATTGAAATTCAGCTTGGAAAGCATCCCCTTCACCAGCATGACATTTACCGGAATGTCATCTACCACCAATACGGTGTATTTTGAATAATCTGTTTCGTTCATAACTCATCTTTTTATAAATAATAGTCCGCATCCGGCAGCACATTCATGGCATCAAACAATACACCTTCCGGCTTCAGCAACGATCTCCAATCCTTTTCGATAAATTCCCGGTGAGCTACGCAGAGAATCACGGCATCGAACTTTCCTTTACAAACTTCCAAGTCATCCAGCAAGTCAATGCCATAGTGGCGCTTCACTTCCTCAGCGCTTACCAATGGGTCATATATCGAAACATGGTCGGTCAGTGCTGTCAGGAACTCATAGACATCTTCCACTTTGGTATTGCGTGTATCCGGACAGTTGGCCTTGAAAGCCATACCCAAAATCAGGATGTGCGAATCTACCACGTGAATGCGCCGTCCCATCATACATTTCACCAGTTCCTCGGAGATGAACTGACCCATGCGCTCGTTAATTGTTCTGGACTCCATGATGAGTCGGGGATAGACTTTATGTGCCCAGGCACCATGAATCAGATAATAAGGGTCTACACCGATGCAGTGACCGCCTACCAAACCGGGACGGACATTGACAAAGTTCCACTTGGTAGCTGCGCACTTCAATACCTCTGTCGTACTGATACCCATGGAGCGGAAAATAGTACAAAGTTCGTTCATCAGCGCTATGTTGACATCACGCTGCGTATTTTCCACCACCTTGGCAGCTTCTGCCACCCGGATGGAAGAGGCCTTGCAAGTGCCGTTTTTCAACACCGACCCATATAGCCATTCTACAAAATCAGCCGTTTCAGGGGTAGAACCCGAAACAATCTTCGTAATGTTTTCCACCGTATGCTGTTTGTCGGCCGGGTTGATACGCTCCGGAGAATATCCGGCAAAGAAATCCTGGTTGTACTTCAAGCCTGATTCTGCAACCAGTACCGGTACACAATCGTGTTCGGTACATCCGGGATAGACGGACGATTCATAAATCACCACATCACCTTTTTTCAGCATACCGCCAATGGTGCGGCTGGCCGATTTCAGCGGCGAAAGATCCGGATTGTTGTCCTCATCCACCGGGGTAGGCACACACACGATATACACATTGCACTCCTGCATGTCATGGGCATCATCCGTCAGATGCAAATGCCCGCCGAGTAACGCGCGAAGGGTACTGCTGTCCACTTCACAGGTATCGTCTTCAGCTGAAAGCAGCTTCTTCACCCGCTCCGAATAACAGTCAAAACCTACTACATCAAACTGCCGGGCAAACAGACAAGCCAAAGGAAGTCCTACATATCCCAATCCTATCACACCAATTTTTACATTCTCTTTCATACTCTTATTTATCTTTATTTTATTACTCTATTGACTATCTGTAAAAATTTATTTTGATTATCAAGTTTATTGTCAAGCGTTTTCCAGCTGAGCACACACCGATGTCTTGCGCGGATTCCACGGGTCCTTGTACGATGAGAAGAAGAACAGTTCCTGGGTATGCGCAATCAGACGGGCAAACCGCAGAAAGTATCCGTTGTAAATCGAAACAAAGGGAAGATAGGCGAACAGGTAAAGTTCCTCACGATGATCAGGAATGCCAGCATCGAGAAGCAGTAGCGTATGAAGAAGCCCAGCAATACAATCTCGAAGAAATGGTCGTTCCGTGTCAATACCAGGTTGATGATATAGAACAGCCAGATGAAATTCAGTACCGAATCGTAAAAAATATTCTCCAAGTTCGACAGAAAATTGAGTATGGAGAAGTTGCGGTTCGGCAAGAGGATGTCCCGGTGCTTGCGCACACGGAAGCGGATGAGTGATTTGGACCAGCGCAACCGCTGCTTGAACAGTTTTTTCCATCTGACCGGTACGTTCGTCATGCAAATGGCATTGTTGGCAAAACTGACCTTCCAGCCAGCCTTGCGTATCTTCTGCGTGATGTCACCGTCGAGTCCGGGTCCGATGTCCCAATAACCGACCTGCTTGAGTGTCTGTACCTCGAAGGCACCGAAAGCACCGGATATGACCCGGTAGATGCCCAGGGCACTGGTCACCGTACGCCCTACCATGATGGTCTTGAGATACTCCAGTGCCTGTACCGATGTACAGATATTTTCTCTGTTGTTACGCACTTTTACACAACCGCCTACTGCCTTGATGTCCGGATCCATATAGAACGGGAGGAGAATCTTCTCTATCGCATCCCGGTCCAGCGAAGAGTCCGCATCCAGGTGGACTATGTATTTTCCTTTGGCATAGTAGGCACCGAAATTGGCTGCGCTGGCCTTGCCGCCCCGCTCGTTGAGACGCAGGTAAAGGTCGATGAGCCCCCGGCGCTCCAGGTCGGTGCAAATGAGCGGAGTACTGTCATCCGAACCGTCATCCACAATGATTACCTCGTAGTTGCGGTAGGTCTGCTCCTTCAAGGACATCGTCAGTTTATAGATATGTTTGCCTTCGTTCTTGCCCGGCACCAGAATCGTCACTAACGGATTATCACGGTAAAGCAAGACAGCCGCCTGCTCTTCCTGCCTGACGATGGATTTCCAGTTGGCACAACGGTACAGTACCACCAGTGACTCCGCCAGGTAATACCGGGGAAATTCCAGAAAGAACAGGAACCAGTAGGTGTTCAGGATGCTCGACAGTGACAGACCTTCGAGGTAGGTCACGAAAGTATCGATCTGATTCAGTATATAATCCATAAGCAAAGACAGATTAGTACAACGGCTAGGGCCGCTACAGCCAGCAGAAGAACCGATGGCTGTTTGTACAGCGACGTTTTTTTCAGAGTGCCATCACAGACCGTTTCGGTTTCCTGTGGCAGCGGAGCCGTCTCCAGCGGCACTTCTTCCCGGTACGGCAGTCCCTTTTCCCGGAAGGCAAAGACCTTGTCGGGAAAAGGCGAAACGTAGTGCAGGCTGTCGGTAAATTTCTCGATATTGTCCGAGAAACGGGCTACGGCATAGCATATCCGTTCTTCGGGGCGGATGTGCGAAGCTGCCTCTGCAAGCAGGGCATCCAGTCTTTCATACAGCCGGTCGTCAGTCGCTCCTGCCTGGCTGTCCTCTTCATATACGGTATTCTTCAGGTAAACCATGTGGTTGGCCGATGATACTCTGTAAGTAGGGAAGCATTTGCAGAATCGCGCAATGAAGTCGGTTTGCAACGGGCAGGTTTCCTCCTCCCTGTTCAGTATCCAAACCTTGACCACCTCAATACCGGCATCTGTACCGCCGGTTCCTTTCAGTTCGGACAGCATCCGTATTTTGCCGGTGAAACGTTCGTAGTCCATGTAGTTATCGTAGAAATCCGTATAGATGGTGAATCCGATGTTGGGGGAAACGATGGCTTCCTGACCTTCTTGCGTTATCTCATAAGAGGTGATGTTATAAGGGGTCAGGTCGGACACATCGTTCTGGCTGTGGCAGGTGGCACATACCGCCGTCATACGCGGCTGCAGAAACGTGTGCTCACAGTTGGAACAGGAATAGACCATGGAGGGACGATCGTAATCCACCCCGATATGATGTAACAGACGGTGGCACTTCGGGCACCGCAGCTGGCCGCCGAAGTTATAGGTATGCTCCGGTGAGATATTGGCGCACCTGAAGTGGTGGATAACCTCTTCTCCCTTGATGGCCGAGCTGTGGCAGTACGGACAGTTTTCAATGTACAGCAGATGGCTGTGAAGGCACTGCGGACATAGGTAAATCTTGTTGATGAAACTGGTGGTGCGGATGTACCTTTTTTCCAACAGCGACTGGTTGAACATGATGTATTCGTTCAAGCTGAAGGCTCCCTGCTTGAAGAACAGCTCGAACAATGGGATGGAATAGCCCATGCTCGACATACCGTTAAGCTGTGGTGTAATGGTATAGATACGCCGTGATATTAGGTAGCGGTACAGACGGATGAAGAACAGGTTGCCGGAAAGGAAACGGTGCTCGTCGGGCTGCAGGCCGATGCGTGCGACGTGGTTAATGATTTCATCCACCGTGTCCAGCGTTTCACTGTCGTCAATATCATACGTGTAGCTGTCTATCAGTTCATCGTATTCACCCAGTTGCCCCTTCAGGTCTCTGGATACGAAGAAAGGCTTGTAGCAGCATTTCCGTGAAGTGACCGGATTGATGGAAGCAAGGATGGATTTCACTTCATCAGGGGTCGAAGCCAGGATGAACACCGCATCGAACAGCTCGCGTGGAAAGTCGTTGCTGTCTTCCAAATTGAATGCACTGTCAAAGATTAAAATCCGGCGTTGTCTCTTGTTGTTCTGTATGGTAATCATCTGTTTCCTCCTTTCTTTTTGATGGTGTCAGCCGGGACTACCCGGTTGTTTTCCTTAATCTCCAGTATGCGGCTGGCAAACTCGTCATCTTCAATCTGGAAGTTGTTGGTGCGAACCCTTACCGGCAAATTGTCGGTAAGCACCCAGAACGGTACCTGTTGTCCCGGGGTGAACGTAAAATAGGCAATCACAGCATCCACGTCATGCGAGAAGTTGCTCAACAGATGCTTGGGTATCTGTTCCACCCGTACACCGATAATCGAAAGTTTGGCCTTCAAGGTGATGTCATCGTTGACAATCACCTCCACATATCCTTTTTTATTGATATACTTGACCTTGTTGCTCGGAATATAGGCCACTACGCCCAGGTTACAGGCCGCGTAGTCGCTGTGCTGCAAGTCCATGATGCCCTCCTCACGGAAAGCCACGGTCTCTTCAGCCAGTTTCACATCCGTCACTACCGCATCCTGCGGTGCGCAGGCATACATGACAAGCTGGTTGTTCACCCGGTTTCCACCCGGGGCATTGGGCAGGAAGTTCGTTCCGTAGCCCGAGCGTTGGATATTATCCGCCGCTTGTGCTGACATCCGCTGATAGAGGGCTATTTTACGGTACTGTTCTTTCAGTTTGGCTTCTATTTCCTTACGCTCAGCCTGCAGCATCAGTTTCTCGGTGTTGCCCGTCAGCCCGTAATACACATCGTTCTCCTCGTTTTTCAGACGTTTGTCCAATTCGGCCAGTTTCACCTTCAGTACCGGTATTTCTGTCCGGGCCAGCTCTGCCTGAATCTGCATCCGGTGAAGGTCGGCCACAATGTCGGGAGTGGCGTTCACATTATGCTGTTCCAGCAGGTTACCGAGCAGCACATAGGAATAAAGCGTGTCGCCGGCCTGCACTTCGTCGCCCACTCTTTTATATATTTTCAATACGAACACGTCATCGACGGCACGGATGTGGTTCTGGTCCAGTTTCACATAACCGTCGTAATAGGTATAAACAACCCTTCTCCCAACATAGAGCAGCAGGAGAAGCATGACAGCCGCAAAGATGCAGCCGAAGACTATCTGCTGCTTATGCAGGCGTTTCTTACGATAGATAAGTACCTCTTCCGCATTCAGTTCATTCGGCTTGGTGTTGTAGTTGAAGTTTTTCATTCCGATATTTCTTTTGTCAATATGATTCCTGTAAGTTCTGTGCAACCGGTGGCTTTCTGAAGGTCGAGAATGCTGAGACTTCTGATACGCAACAGACCAATCATCCTTTCAAGACTTTTCAGGTATTCGTTGTATTCCTCCAGACGGGCTATGTGATTGTAGCCGTTCAGGCTTTTGAGATAGGCATCCTTGCGGATGGCGATAAACCGGTAGAGCTGCACCCTGTGGCGG
>ERZ791871.2369-NODE-2369-length-12793-cov-4.620820_pt1 | contig 12793 bp, 9 predicted proteins | sample MGYA00510280_ERZ791871 | MGnify/ENA primary metagenome ERZ791871 (study PRJEB30046, sample SAMN00792111) | human gut metagenome | study: EMG produced TPA metagenomics assembly of the A metagenome-wide association study of gut microbiota in type 2...
TGTTGGTTGGAAACGGGTTGGTATTCCCCGCGCAAGCGGGGGTGATCCTCTGGAGGAAGAGGCAGCAAAGAGGGCGCTGGAGTATTCCCCGCGCAAGCGGGGGTGATCCTCATCTGGCCGAGATGGAAAAGTACAGCTGGAAGTATTCCCCGCGCAAGCGGGGGTGATCCTCAACCCCTGCGCCAGGGAATCGGTTCTGCCAGTATTCCCCGCGCAAGCGGGGGTGATCCTTGTTGCTTTTACCATTGCATCCTCCTGTATCCGTATTCCCCGCGCAAGCGGGGGTGATCCTACCGGTACAATCAGCGGAACCGGAAGTCTGCCGTATTCCCCGCGCAAGCGGGGGTGATCCCGAAAAACCGGAATGGTTGACGATGGATCAGATGTATTCCCCGCGTAAGCGGGGGTGTTTTTCCTAAAATCTAAAGTTTGGGAAGATAAGAACAACCTTATGATTTCAACATATGAAGCCATAAGGTTGTTTTTTTCGTATAGAAAACTTCACTGCCGCATCTTGAAGGTCACCAGAATTTGTGGGAAATGATAGGTGGTTGTTTGCTCAGTTTTTTGGAATATAGATGATTTTGTCACAGGCGTAAAGTTCTTCTCCCCTCTGTTTCGCGTTTCATATCCGATATATTTACAATTCCCATCCAACTGACTATAATAAAGAATGTCTGTTTGCCTGCAACGGCGCGGAACCATATCCATCTGCATCAGGGCGATATGACAGAAAAATGAACTTAAAAGAATGGAAGAAAGAACAATGGATGTAATTGAAAAATTTGGAAATAGGGTGAGCAGCCAGGCGCTTAAGGATCCGGAAAAAGCGCGTCGGCTGCTTCTTGCGGGATACCGCCTGCAGGAAAAGAAGCTTCAGTTTTTGCCGGATCGGGGGCTGCCGTCGTCGGGACAGTATGTGGCGCGGGTGGTTATGAAAAATATCATTCAGTCGCTGTCGGAACCGGAGAATGCGGCGATGGTCAGCATATTTGTGCCGGGAGAGCTGGTGATGGCGGCAGGGCTGACGCCGTACTCAGTGGAGGCGATGTCCTGTTTTATGGCGGGAACGGAGTGTGAGCAGACGTTTCTTCGGAAAACGGAGGAAGAAGGATTTCCGGAGACGATGTGTTCGTACCACAGGGTGTTTCTGGGGGCGGCGCTGACGGGGATTCTGCCAAAACCGAACTGCATGATTTATACGAACCTTGCGTGTGATGGAAATATGATGACGTTTCCGTATTTAAAGGATAAATTTGAATGTCCAGGTTTTTATATTGATGTTCCGTATGAGAAAAACCGGGAATCGGTTCTGTATGTGGCGGATCAGCTGCGGAAATTGAAACGATTTCTGGAGGAGACGACGGACAGACGGATTTCGGAGGAAACAGTGCGGAGTGCGGTAGATAACAGCCGGAAAGCGGCAGCGAATTATAAAAAACAGCTTGCCCTGCGGTGTGCGCATGACCCGGTGACCTCTCTGACGAATGAATTGTATGCGCTTTTTATGTGCCATCTGATGGCTGGCTCAGAGACGGCGGTTACCTATACGGAAAAACTTCTGCGCGATGTACGGATGTCACCGAGGGGAGATGGTCTTTCGGTAATCTGGATGCACATCATGCCATTTTTACAGGAGCCGGTTAAGGATATTTTTAATTATAGTAAGAAAATGCACATCCGCGCCTGTGATTTCATCGCAGATGGATTTCAGGAGATGCATGCGGAAGACCCGTATGAGGCGATGGCAGAGAAAATGGTCTACTGCATTTACAACGGCAGTGTGAAACAGAGAATTGAGGAAGCGGAACGGCTTGCCAGAATCACGGAAGCGGATGGTGCTGTTTTATTTGCCCACTGGGGCTGTAAGGGAACGATCGGTGCATCCAGCCTGATTAAGCAGTCCTTAGAAAAGACAGGACTTCCGACGATGATTCTCGACGGTGACGGCTGCAACCCCGCCAATACCAGCGACGGTCAGGTATCGACGCGGCTTCAGGCGTTTGTGGAAATGCTGGAAAAGGGCAAGGAGGAGAAACACGCATGATTTATTACGTCTGTAAGTACACCCCGATCGAGCTGTTCCGGGGGTTTGGAGAAGAATGTTCTGTTTTGGAGGAAATGCCGGAAAATTTCGAACAGTCGGATCAGATTGCACATGCAAATCTGTGCGGCTTTGGAAAATCGGTCATTCAGGCAGTGCTGGAAGGAAAGGTTGAACAGCTGGTGCTGGTAAACTGCTGCGATTCGATGCGGCGCGTTTACGATATCGTGGAGAGCACGGGAAAATGTAAGTTTTTATATATGCTGGATCTGCCGCATGATGATAATGAATGTGAAAAAGTGAAATTTGCGGGCACGATCCGGAGGCTTAAAAAGGCATATGAGGCATATTCCGGGAAAGTGTTTGATAAACGCGCTTTTATCAAGTCCTTTATTACGCCGGAAATGAACACGGAGCCGTACATTGGTGTGCTGGGCGTGCGGGTCAGCGGCATTCTGGAGGATATGATCCGGGACAATATCCAGATGGATGTGGAAAATCTGACCTGTACGGGTGGTCGGAAACTGTCGGTCGTACAGGATGAAATGTGGAATATGGAGGAAGAGGAGCTGTTTCTTTCTTACGCGGACGTCCTGCTGGGACAGATGCCGTGTTTCCGCATGAACCGTTCGATCCGCAGAAACCGTCTGTATCTGGATCCGAATTTAAAGGGAATTATTTATCACACGATCAAGTTCTGTGATTATTATGGATTTGAGTATGCGAGTATCAAGCGGGATATCAAGGTTCCGCTCCTTAAGATTGAGACTGATTTTACGAGCCAGAGCGCGGGGCAGCTTTTGACGCGCATTCAGGCATTTGAGGAGACGATCGAGGGATCAGAGGATATGGATCCGGGAAAAGGTATCAGTGAGGAGGCAAGAAAGAAGATGGAGTCGGGCATTTTTTATGTAGCGGGAATCGACAGCGGTTCGACAAGTACGGATGTGGTCATACTGGATCAGGATGGAAAAATTAAATCGACGATGATTATTCCGACCGGCGGCGGTGCGATGATGAGCGCCGAGAAGAGTCTGGATCTGGCGATTGAGAAAGCGGGAATTAAGAAAGAGGAGATCGTGCGGATCGATACGACCGGATATGGACGATCCTACATTGACAGCGGGGATGACAGCATCACGGAGATTACCTGCCATGCCAAGGGCGCAAATTATCTGAATCCGAATGTCCGCACTATCATCGACATTGGCGGGCAGGATATCAAGGCGATCAGCATCGACGGGCAGGGAGCCGTGAAAAATTTCCTGATGAATGACAAATGTGCCGCCGGAACGGGACGTTTTCTGGAAATGATGGCGAAAACGCTGGGACTTTCCCTGGAGGAAATGAGTGTGAAAGGGCTGGAATGGAAGCATAATATCGTGATTTCCAGCATGTGTACGGTGTTTGCAGAGTCGGAGGTCGTGTCGCTGGTGGCACAGAATAAGGATGTGGCAGATATTATCCACGGTTTAAATGTGTCAGTTGCCTCAAAAGTCGGCGCGTTGGCAGCCCGCCTTGGAAAGGATCATCCAGGCGAATATATGATGACCGGCGGTGTAGCGAAGAACCAGGGTATCATCCAGGCATTGGAAGAGAAGCTTGGTGCTAAACTTTATATCTGTGATGAGGCGCAGCTCTGCGGTGCGCTGGGAGCGGCGCTATTTGCTTATGAGAAATGTAAAGGCAGCGCGGAGGAAACGCGATGAAGCGGCAGGGTTAAAACACTTGTATCGATATTTTCGTCAGATATTCACTGGGAGAGGCTGTGGCCAATTCGTCGATCACAGCCTCTTTATAAGAGTATTTGCCGGTTTTAAACTTGTGTTCATCGGTCCAATCAAAGAGTTTTTCGTAAGTGGCTTTCGAGTCATAGTAATTTCCCATTAAGTAAGCAACTGCGTAGGTTCCGGCCGGCTTTAAGTGATAGGGGTGATTTTTCGGTTTTGTTATAACTTTTGTGAAAAAATAAGCATAGGTATCCAGATGCTTTTTTCGTAAATCTGCCACATCCAGCATGGCACCATAAGGATGACCGGCATTTAGAGCGTGGGCATTGCAGTAACCGATGTGGCGGCAAAGAGCCTGGATGATTTTCTGATGGTCATCTGTATGAATCGGATCGCTGGGAATCAGATATTCTTCCGGTGTCGTCTCGAGAAAAATACGACCATTTTTATTTTCTGTATGGAAGAATAATTCATCTTCTGTGTATTCTGCCTGTTTCTGATTCAGTGATTCCTGAAGTGATACCAGGGATAATTTTATATGATTGGACTGTAAAGTGAATAAAAATCCAAGAATGCATCTACATTCTGAAATCAGAAATCAAATTAAAACATTATAATCTTCGATGCCTCGTTGGGAAGCCAACGGGGTATTTTTTTACCCAATCAGGCTGTATAGGACACCTCATTTTTGATGTCTTTGGACGGTGCGGGAAGCATTACTGATTGGAATCCTTATATCTATGATATAGATTTTTGCAATACAAAAAGACTTTACATATGGCTATAAAAATCAACTGTATTCCAAGCGGAACCTTCCCCCCCATTTTCTGGAACACGAAAAAGAAGAAACGCTTTCGGTCTATCTGGAGGTCGTCAAATGGGCGCTTCTGGAAGAATGAATATGTCCGAAAAAATGTTGGAATTATAATAATATTAATCGAAAAAATGTGATTTATAATAAAATAATGTCCGCAAAAATGCTGTTTAGCAATGGAAATATGCCCTGAAAAGTGTTAAGATAGAATACAGATGCTTTTGGATGTATATGTTGCGCAGGAGGTTTCTTAATGGAAAGAGAGCTGTTTACGAAACTGGAACGATGGATGAATAAAAAGAACAGAAAGCCGCTGATCATACAAGGAGCGCGCCAGGTCGGAAAAACCTGGATTATGAAGGAATTTGGAGCCAGGTTCTATGAAAATACAGTCTATATCAATTTTGATAATAATAAAGCAATGAAGGATGTATTTGACCTAGACTTTGACTTAAAGCGGATCCTTTCTGCAATCAAAATTGAGTACGGAAAGAGTTTTCAGGCTGAAAATACATTGATTATTTTTGATGAGATCCAGGAAGCACCAAAGGCGCTGGCATCTTTAAAATATTTCTATGAGAATGCACCGCAGTATTCTATCATTGCAGCTGGTTCCCTGCTCGGTGTTGCATTACATCAGGGAACATCCTTTCCTGTTGGGAAAGTTGATTTTTTAAAATTATGCCCTATGAGCTTCAATGAATTCATTTTGGCAGTTGGTGAAAAGGGGTTGCATGAAGCGTTGAGGTCCCAAGATTATGAACTGATCAATGCATATGCCGGGAAATATACGGATTTGTTAAAAAAGTATTATTATGTGGGCGGAATGCCAGAAGTAGTCCAGACATATATTGATTCCGATGATCTATTTGAGGTACGTGAGATCCAAAACAATCTTCTGCAGTACTATGAAGAGGATTTTAGCAAACATGCGCCAAAGGAAGTTGTTCCGCGCATCATGATGGTCTGGAATTCGATTCCTTCCCAATTGGCTAAGGAAAATCGTAAGTTTATGTATGGAGCACTACGAGAGGGTGCACGGGCAAAAGATTTTGAACTTGCAATTCAGTGGTTGGAAGATGCAGGGTTAATCCTGAAAAGCTATAGAGTATCAAAGCCAGATATTCCACTGATTGCGTACATGGAAATGAACAGTTTTAAAATGTTCATGTTCGATGTGGGATTGTTAACAGCAAAGACCGGACTATCAGCAAGACTTCTATTGGAGGGAAGCCGGATCTTTGAAGAATTCAAGGGGGCACTTACGGAACAGTATGTTGCACAGGAGTTACACGCTGCAGGATATCCGCTTTATTATTTTGCAACAGCACGATCAACTGGAGAGATAGATTTTATGTTGCAGGGAGATTTAGACTGCGTTCCGATTGAGGTGAAGGCAGAACAGAATCTCCGTGCCAGGAGTTTGAGGGCATTTTGCGATAAATATAAGCCGGGCATGGCGATTCGTAGCAGTATGTCAAATTATAAGCAGGAAGACTGGCTGACAAATGTTCCGTTATATATGCTTGCGGAATATTTGAAAAGAACAATATATGTGGTAAGCTGATAACAATTTACCTCAAAACCAACGGGGTATTTTTTGTTCTGAATCAGACAATACAGAAGTTCGCGCTAAGCGAACTAATGAAATGGAGGTTCTGGAGTCCCTTCACGGCAATGTAGTATGTGCATTAGCTGCCGGAATCGGTGACTATGTGCGATGTACTCTCTTGGAATATAGCTATCATGATGGCCAGTTTTGGATTTTTACAGAAGGCGGCGAGAAGTTCATAGGACTTGAGAGGAATAAAAATGTCAGTCTTGCTGTCTTTGAAAAGCCCCCGGACTTTGGTGCGCTGAAAAGCGTACTGGTCATGGGAACGGCAAAGCTCATCGAGCCGATGTTATTTGAGGTTCCTGGATTTGATGAATATTCGGAAAACTTGATAAAAAGTTCGATGATAGGAGTTTGAAAAATTTCTTTCGGGAAAGAATCTGTTGCGGAAACGCGGGAAATACCGTATAATAATGCGGTCTGATCTGCACATATGCAACAGATTTGTCCGTAAAAAAATGAAAAATCAGAATTGTGCGTATTTCAGAAACAATTTTTTGCTGTAAGAGTGAAAAAAGTTATGTAAACTGTCTGCAAAAAAATACTTGACAAGAATTTGTGTTTTTACGCTTACGGAGAAGAACAAAAAAGAACTAAAAAACAGCGATGAACACATCGCAAAAAATGAGAAATGTAGGTAAAAATAATTTTATGAGAAAATTAGCATTAAGTGATGAAATCCTTCTCAAGATCTCCCAGCCGGCGCGTTATATTGGCGGCGAGGTGAATATGGTGAAGAAGGATCCGTCGAAGGTAGCAGTTCGGTTTGCCATGTGCTTTCCGGATGTGTACGAGATCGGTATGTCCCATCTGGGCATCCAGATTCTTTATGATATGTTCAACCGCCGGGATGACGTTTACTGTGAGCGCGTCTATTCCCCGTGGATGGACTTAGATCCGATCATGCGGGAGCAGAAGATTCCGCTGTTTGCTGTTGAGAGCCAGGATCCGATCAAAAAATTTGACTTCCTTGGAATTACAATCCAGTACGAAATGTGCTACACCAATATTTTGCAGGTGCTGGAATTATCACAGATTCCGCTCCATGCAGAAGATCGTACCGAGGAGGATCCGATCGTTATCGGCGGCGGTCCGTGTACCTACAATCCGGAGCCGATTGCACCATTTTTCGATCTCTTCTACATGGGTGAGGGAGAGGTGGTGTATTATGACCTCATCGACCGCTACAAGGAGATCAAGGCGCGCGGCGGCAGCCGTCAGGAATTCTTAGAGATGGCGGCACAGATTCCAGGAATCTATGTACCGGCATTTTATGACGTGTCCTATAAAGCGGACGGCACGATCGAGGCTATGATCCCGAACAACCCGCACGCGCCGCAGACCGTTTCCAAGCAGCTTGTCATGGATATGAGCGATACCTGGTATCCGGAGAAGCCGGTGGTTCCGTATCTGCGCGCGACGCAGGACCGTGTGGTTCTCGAGATCATGCGCGGCTGTATCCGCGGATGCCGTTTCTGCCAGGCGGGCATGGTATACCGCCCGGTGCGCGAGCGCAGCCTGGAGGAACTGAAACGTCTGGCGCGGACGATGCTAAAGAGCACCGGACATGAGGAAATTTCGCTGAGTTCTCTGAGCTCTAGTGATTACACGAAGCTGGAGGGAATCGTCAATTTCCTGATTGACGAGTTTGACGGAAAGGGCGTCAATGTGTCCCTGCCGTCCCTGCGTATTGACGCATTTTCCCTCGATGTCATGAGCAAGGTGCAGGACGTGAAGAAGAGCAGCCTGACCTTTGCACCGGAGGCGGGATCCCAGCGTCTGCGTAACGTTATCAACAAGGGTCTGACCGAGGAAAATATTTTAAATGGTTCTGCCGAGGCGTTCAAGGGCGGCTGGAACCGCGTAAAGCTCTACTTCATGCTGGGACTTCCGACTGAGACCGTGGAAGATATGCAGGGCATTGCCGAGCTTTCGGAGAAGGTGGCGGAAGTGTACTATGACACGGTTCCGAAGGAACAGCGCCACGGCAAGGTGCAGGTAACCGCCAGCACCTCGTTCTTTGTGCCGAAGCCATTTACCCCGTTCCAGTGGGCGCCGATGTGCACGAAAGAGCAGTTCTTGGAGCGCGCGAGCATCGTCAACCACCGCATGAAAGAGATGTTAAATAAGAAGAGTCTCCGCTATAACTGGCATGAGGCGGATGTGACCGTGCTGGAAGGTGTTCTGGCGCGCGGCGACCGCAAGGTGGCAGCTGTGATTGAGGAGGCGTACCGCAAAGGTGCAATCTACGATTCCTGGTCCGAGTATTTCAACAATGATATCTGGATGAAGGCGTTTGAGACCTGCGGCGTGGACATTGATTTCTATACGACGCGTGAGCGAAGCCTTGATGAAGTGTTCCCGTGGGATTTCATCGACGCGGGTGTGACGAAGGATTTCTTGAAACGCGAGTGGGCGAACGCACAGGCGGAAACGGTAACGCCGAACTGCCGGATGCGCTGTTCGGGATGTGGTGTCCGTAAGTACGGCGGCGGAGTCTGTTTCGAAGAACGGGCATGAGGAAGGAGCGGTCATGAAGATACGAATTAAATTTCAAAAACAGGGAACGGTGCGTTTTATCGGTCATCTGGACGTGATGCGTTACTTCCAGAAGGTGATGCGCCGGGCGGAAGTGGATATCCGTTATAGCGAAGGATTCAGCCCGCACCAGATCATGTCGTTTGCGTCTCCGCTCAGCGTGGGGCTTATCAGCCATGCGGAGTATGTGGATATTGATGTCAATTCCAGCGGAAATTCGACCGGGATGGTGCGCCGCTTAAATGAGGTCAGCGCCGAGGGGCTGGAGGTGCTCAGCTACCGCGAGCTTCCGGAGACGGCAAAGAATGCGATGTCGCTGGTGGCAGCTGCTGATTACACATTCTGGTTTAAAGAGGGATTTGCACCGGAGGACGGCAGCAGTGTAGAAGAATTTTTTGGGAAATTCCTGACATTCTGCAAAAACGAGACAATTCCGTTTGTGAAGCAGACGAAAAAGGGCGAGAGAACCGTGGATCTGCGTCCGCTGATCTGTGAGGCGCGAATCGCGGAGCGGAAAGAGTATGTTCCGGCGATGGTCGCAGACTGGTATCCGGATCTGGAAAATGAGACGGTTGAGGAGGAAAAACAGGCAGAAGGAATCTGTGTCTTCCTGCGCCTCTTATCGGGCAGTGCGGCAAACGGAAAGCCGGAGCAGGTATTGCAGGCATTCTATGAGAGCCTGGGGCTGACCTACCGCCCGTTTGCCATTCAGGTAGAGCGCGAGGAGCTGTATGCGGACGAGGGCGCCGAGGTCGCACCGGAGTATGTGCCGCTTGAGGCGTATGGAAGCGAGATTGTGTAAATGCTTCAATGTTCATTAAAAGATGAAATGCGAAGCGCCAGCAAAATCCGGCTGCAGGTAGCGCGAAGTGTGAACGGCAGCAAAAAATGAGAGGAGACGAAGAGTTTGGATCAGTTAATAGTGACAAAATGGAAGGATCGAAGCCTGACGGCGCTCCTCTCGGACGGGCACTGCCGGTCGCTGACGCTGGAATCTGGCGATGAAAGCCTGCTGGGGAATATTTACATCGGCAAGGTGAAAAATGTGGTAAAAAACATCAACGCCGCGTTTATTGACCTCGGCGGTGGAAAAAACGGGTATTTCAGCCTGGCGGAAAACCCGGTTCCGCTTTATACAGACGAGCTGAACCAGCTATGTTCATTCGAATATTCTGGAAATTCTGAGAAGAAAGTAAGTACACGGAAACTAAAAGCTGGAGACGAGCTTCTCGTCCAGGTGTCCCGCGACGCCCTGAAAACCAAGGATCCGTCCGTGACCTGCTGTCTGAATTTTCCGGGAACCTATATGGTTCTGACGATTGGAAAACCGCAGATCGGATTTTCGGCAAAAATCAAGGATAATGCCTGGAAAGAGAAGGTGCGGGAGGAACTTCTGACACATAAGGATGAGCGTTTTGGACTGATTGTCCGGACAAATGGGGCGTCGGCTTCCATCGAAACACTCTGTGCAGAAACAGAGAAGCTGAAACAGCAGATGGAAGAACTTTTTGCCCGGGCAGCCTGCCGCACCTGTTACAGCCTTTTAGAGCAGGGTACGCCGCCCTATATCCAGAGTCTTAGGGATGCGAAGAAAGGAACCCTTTCGGAGATCATCACAGATGTGCCGGAGTATGCGAAGAAGATTGAGGCATGGCTGGAGGAAGAGAAGGAAGAGGACAAGGAACAAAAAGAAAATCAGACCCAGGCAGATAAAAATGAAAGCATAAAACAGGCGGTTCCGAAATTGTCCCTATATACAGATGAGAACCTTCCATTAATGAAGCTGTACCGCCTGGAATCGGTGCTTAAAAGTGCGTCGGATCGCCGTGTCTGGATGAAATCCGGTGGATATCTTGTGATTGAACCTACGGAAGCGTTGACAGTTATCGATGTCAATACGGGGAAATACACCGGCAAGAAGACACCGGCGGAGACCATTCTTAAGATTAATCTGGAGGCGGCGCATGAGGTGGCGCGCCAGCTTTCCCTGCGGAATCTTTCCGGTATTATTATTGTGGATTTTATCGATATGGAATCGAAAGAAGATCAGGAGACGCTGATGCGGACGCTCGGGGAAGAGCTTTCCCGTGACCCGGTCAAAACGATCCTGGTGGATATGACGCGGCTTGGGCTGGTGGAGATCACCCGCAAAAAGGTGCGCCGTCCGCTTCATGAGATTTTGTAGCGGTTGAATCATAGAATGAAAAACACAAGGAGAAGAAAAGATGTTTGAAAAAGTATTTAAGCTATCCGAGCATCAGACGACCGTAAAGACGGAAGTCATGGCTGGAATTACGACCTTTATGACGATGGCGTACATTCTGGCAGTTAATCCGAGCATCCTCGGATCGACCGGCATGGACCCGACTGCGGTGCTTCTGGCTACGGCTCTGGCATCATTCATCGGTACTGCCTGCATGGCATTTATGGCGAACCTGCCGTTCGTTCTGTCCGCAGGCATGGGGCTCAACGCGTATATGGCGTATACGGTGTGCGCGGGCTATGGCTATAGCTGGCATGTTGCACTGCTGGCTGTATTTGCAGAGGGTCTGATCTTCATCGTGCTGTCTCTGACAAACGTGCGCGAGGCGATCTTCAATGCGATTCCGTTGACTTTAAAGCGCGGTGTGTCCGTCGGTATCGGTCTGTTCATCGCATTTATCGGTCTTCAGAATGCGGGACTTTCAGTAGACTCTTCCACACTGGTAACGATCATCAGCTTCCCGGAAAATTTCCATACCGCAGGTATCTGCGCGCTGCTGGCGCTGATCGGTCTGTTTATCATGGCGGTTTTATACAACTACCGTGTAAAGGGCGCGATTCTGTACGGTATTCTGGGAACCTGGATTCTCGGTATGTTGTGCCAGGTAACCGGCATTTACACACCGGACGTAGAGAATGGTTTCTACACCCTGTTCCCGACCCTGGGAATCACCGATTTCTCCAAACTGGGAGAGACATTTGGTAAATGCTTTACCGTTGACTTCGATGCAGTTGGAATTATCAATTTTATCGTAGTTATTTTCTCATTCCTGTTTGTAGATATTTTTGATACACTTGGTACATTAATTGGTGTAGCAACCAAGGCAGACATGCTGGACGAGGAAGGCCGTCTTCCGGGTATCCGTCCGGCGCTGATGGCAGATGCGATCGCAACTTCCTTTGGTGCGGTATTAGGTACTTCCACAACGACTACCTTCGTTGAGTCTGCATCGGGTGTTGCAGTCGGCGGACGTACCGGTCTGACTGCTCTGGTATCGGCACTCCTGTTCCTGCTTTCCACCCTGTTTGCACCGATTTTTACGGCGATCCCGTCCTTTGCGACGGCTCCGGCATTAATCATGGTTGGCTTCCTGATGGTGGGAACTGTAACTGAAATTCGTTTCGATGAGGACAATATCACCGAGGCAATCCCGGCATATCTGGCAATCATCGCCATGCCGTTGTTCTATAGCATTTCCGAGGGTATTTCCATGGGAATTATCTCTTATGTGCTTTTGAATGTGGCAGCAGGAAAAGCAAAGAAGATCACTCCGCTTATGTATGTGCTGGCGGTACTCTTCGTTCTCAAATACATTTTCCTGTAACAACTTGTAATAATTTAACCCCTGAAAACTTGACGAAAACAGGTTTTCATAATAAAATAGTCTATATCAAAAAAAGTTTTTAAAATTTTTTTGATTAACGTGCAATAAAATGCGTATGCAGCGCATTAACTTATTGAACGGATGAAAATCATTCCCGCGCGGAAGAACGCGGACAGAGACGAACAAAAACAAATCAAGTTACTCGAAATTCCTTGATGCATTACACTCCGTTACGAACTGTCCAAGATTTTCTGCTGGGATCTTTTCGGTATCGGTTGACAACCAGCAACCGATATTGGGTAAAAAGCGCCGGACCTGCTTGCAGTGCCGGCGCTTTTTACTGTACAAAAAAGGGGTAATTTTTATCAGGAATATCTCATTGACATTTTGGCGGGCAGACGGTATAAAGGACAGAGGGTAACTGTTCACAGGTAGGAATTTTCTGAACTGAAAATTCCGTACGAT
>ERZ791871.2377-NODE-2377-length-12768-cov-2.848266_pt1 | contig 12768 bp, 16 predicted proteins | sample MGYA00510280_ERZ791871 | MGnify/ENA primary metagenome ERZ791871 (study PRJEB30046, sample SAMN00792111) | human gut metagenome | study: EMG produced TPA metagenomics assembly of the A metagenome-wide association study of gut microbiota in type 2...
AGCCGACAAGTTTCATAAAATATGCTATCTTTTCGATAGGCAATGAAGTATAATAAAATTACCAATAAATCAAAAATTGGCGAAGGAGTTGATTGATGGACATGATTAGAATACTTCAATTTTTAGTATTGGCTTTTGGTTTAAAAGAATTGTTTAATGCAATGGAATATCACAAACAGAAGAAAAAGAAATGGGTAATTGCCTCTTTATGTATGGGCATTTTTGCCTGTGCTTGTGCAATTATTTCAATAACAGGTATTCTGTAAGTCGGAATTGATAAGGAAAAGGAGGATACACAGATGAAAACAGTAATTCTTTATAATATTATTTCTCTTATCATCATCTTTGTTTTGATTTTTGTCCTAAGAATTGTCAGTAAGAGTGATTTACGTAAAAATCAACAACTTATTATTAAAGTCATTACAACTATTTTAATTGTTTGTGTAATAGCATTTGTGCTTTTTATTGATGCAATAGCAGTTGGCATTATAGGACTGGTTCCAAATTAACAATTTCAACTTATCAGAATGCTAAACGCAGTAAAAAAACAGAACATATTAAGAGGTGTTTGAATATGCCAGCATATTTTTCTTTGACATTTGAACTGAAAAAAACTCATGATGCCATCGGCGCTTTTTGCCGGGCTTTAATTCATTCTGGACTTACATTTAAGAGCGGATATTGGGGATTTGAAAACGATTCTTTTGAAGATATCAATGGAATCAAAAGAAATTAGATGAAAACTTTGAACTTGGAGAGAAGGAACACCACTCACATGATTATAAACAATTTGTGTTTGATTATTTCGACTTTTCAGAGGTCAGATTATTTATTATGAATAACCAAAAAGAATCTACCTTTACGTTTGAATTAATTGTACCAGAAGACGATTTAGGAGAATATGAGGAGAAGGAAAATGGGAAATATTCCGTACAGAGAAACACAAAACGCATGGAGCAGTTGAAATCTCTGGCAAAAAATGTATGGATTCATTCTTCTGTTTTGGCGATACAGACAAGCTGGGAGTGTTCTTCTTGTCCTCCAGCGGCAGAAAAAATTGCAGCTGGCATGAAACCACAGGCGGAACCATTTTGTATTCTTAATTCTTCTTCTCTAAAAAATGAAACGGATTTTGTTTTTGAAAGTCTTGAACGAAACGGTGTATTAATCGAAAATATAACACAATGGAACTATTAAATAAGGGCAGACAATACATTCTGCTGTCTGCTCCGTTCTCGCTTAGGCAAGAAAAAATAAAAAAATCGGAAGTTGACCGAGCAAAGCGAGGGATGCTTCTTGTCCGTAAGGGCAAGAAGATGGGAGTGGAAAAGAACAAGGAAATTAGAAGTTGTGATTAAGTCTGGAGGTGCAGTGTGGCAAATAGAAAGGTAAAATACATAGGAGTGATTGATGAGGTTGAATATATAACACCCAAGAATAGTCAAAGAATGAAAGAATTAAATCTTACAGAGGAGGATTTATTGAGCGGATATTATATTTATAATCTAGAAGAAAAAAACAAAAGAATATTTGCTGACTTCTGATACCGTATATAACTTCATTGACTGGGGAAGAAATTTTACCGATTCAGATGATCCAGAAAAGGTTAACATTTCAACAACTGATATTAACGATTTTATTCAATACATAAATACCTACACAAATTCCCAACCAAATATGCCTTTTTTCTTTGAGATAGATGGGGAAAATGTGGTAAGCATTACGGAAAAACCAATGGCATAGGCAATTTCCGGAAGTTATACTGTCCCAGATGGATAGGAAAAATCTGAGAAGCATTCTACTGATTCGCAGATTTTCTACATAGAGGTGGTGAATATACGATATGGTTCAAATAAACTTAGGGATATTCAGGGCTGTAAAACAATGTCAAGAACAAGAAATATTTCAGTAAGTAAGATTGAAAGAAAGGAATGGATAAACAATGGACTTTGAAGGATTTGAATTATTATTTTGTGTGGCAGCTTTTGGCTGGATTGTTTATATGGCTTTTAAACAAAAAATGCATAAGATGGATCCTGAAGCATTTAAATTTCTTGCATTGATATTCGGTGGGTTTCTATTAGCTTTTATATGTTTTCTTATCCCAGGCGGAGCTAAATATACATTTGTATTAATAGGTGTTACAATAGGAGGAATGATTACGATGATTTTTTATCATAATATTAAATCTGTTGCTATTTGTAATGAAGAAATTATGGGGGTCTATCAAGGCTATAATTCGTATCCAAGTAAAACAGTATCAAGCTATGCTCCTATTTTTAAATACAAGTACAACGGAAAAACATATGTCCGTCAGTGTTCTAACACATATAGCTTTAAGAAATTAGATAAGGACATGGTTAAGGGAAATGAATATCGTATATATATAAACCCTAAAAACCCATCATCTTTCGTACTTAACAAAAAAGTCGGTATCAAAAATGTAATGTGTATGATGTTTGGAGTAATGTGTATTTTTGTCGGTTTATCTGCGTTATTCGTTTAAATATATTTTTATAATGGGATGATATTTATTATATTCCTCGTATTATAAAGTAGTAGTGTTTATAGCCCCTCTCCAAGGTCTGTAGGCTATACTATTGGAGATACTGTGGATTGTTTTGATTCTCCTACCACTTGATGGTTTCAGAAAGGCTACAACCACAGTCCCTTTGTATATTTGTTAATCAGTTAGATACCGCATGACGGTTTATTTAGAACGAGGTTACAATCGCAAGGAGTACCAGTGGTTCTATAAACAGTATCAAAATATTTACTCAAAGGAGATTTTTATGATTTACGTTGGAATTGATATTGCCAAAGACAAACACGATTGCTTTATTACTAACTCAGACGGTGAGGTATTATTTAAATCCTTTACCATCTCTAACAACCCGGATGGGTTTGAAACCTCATTTCAGAAAATACAATCCGTATCAGATGATTTAACCAAAGTAAAAGTAGGACTTGAAGCCACTGGACACTATAGTTACAATCTGCTTGGATATCTCTTAGATAAAGGTCTGCCAACCTACGTTATCAACCCGTTACATACTAATCTTTACAGAAAAAGTCTTAGCCTTAGAAAGACGAAAACGGATAAAGTAGATGCCCGCACGATTGCGTCTATGATTATGTCTGATGTGAACTTAAAGTCCTACTCAGACACATCTTACCACAATGAGGAATTAAAGTCACTCACTCGTTATCGTTTTGATAAAGTAAAGGAACGTGCAAAACTCAAAACATCTGTCTCACGGCTTATCTGTATCCTTTTCCCAGAATTAGAAAAGCTTGTTCCAACCCTTCATATGGCATCTGTTTACGCTTTGTTATCTGAATTTCCATCTGCTCACGCTGTTGCATCTGCACATCTTACTCGGCTTATCAATCTGCTCTCCCAAAGTTCAAAGAACAGATACGGAAAAGACACTGCTGTCATGTTTCGTGAAGCTGCCAGAAACTCAATCGGTTCGAATATGCCTACAAAATCCTTGGAACTGAAACACACCATTAAACTCATTCAAGAATTGACTTCTGAAATTGATGAAATCGAAGCCGCCATCAAACAGATCATGGATGAAGAAATCCAGTCACCGATTCTTACCATTCCTGGCATCAGTTACCGGATGGGTGCCATGATTATTGCTGAGATTGGAGATTTCTGCCGTTTTGATTCTGCAGATAAGATCCTCGCATACGCAGGAATGTCTCCCTCTACTTATCAATCAGGGCAGTTAGATAACTGTTATTCCCATATGGAGAAACGAGGTTCCAGATACCTCCGGTATGCCCTTTACAACGCCACAAAATACGTCTGTCACTGGGATAAATCCTTTGGTGAATATCTTGCAAAGAAACGCTCGGAAGGCAAGCATTATAATGTTGCCATATCCCATGCCGCTAAGAAGCTTGTGCGATTGATTTTTGCAATGGAGAAATCCAGAAAAGCATATCTGCCAACAGCTTAACTTTTTTTCTGTAAATATCTCCTTTTAGAGTGCCAGCAATGACACTCTGTTTGTCATGCAGTTTTCAAAGTACAACTATATCTGAAGTGCATTTCTGCAATTCATTCAAAAAAACTTCGTTTTAGACTTGACTTTTAATAGTTAGTCTTTCTATCAAATAATGAAGGGGCTGGCCTGGATTGTCCCATATTATATTCAGGTTTAGAAAGGAGGCAGAATGATGGAAAAAATCAAACGTTTAAACTGGTACCAAAAAAGTGTTCTAGTCGTTATGATTGCTATGGCGCTGGTATTTGCAGTAATTTATTCCATGACAATTTCAAAAGTTGGATTTGAATATAAAGATGCAATTTTTGTCCCAAGTCAGGAAAATGGCAGTACCGTGTACTCCGGCAGACTCCGAGGGCAGAAAGCATATTTTTCAGTGTCGCAGGATAAGACAGTTGTATTTCACTATGGCAATAAAATCTACGGCCCATATACAGTAAAAGAAGATAATACTGCTATTCCAGAGGAAGAAAAAACGCTGGAAGGTATCGTTGGTGTGGAACTTAGGCAGGGCCGTCTGACTGGGAAATTGCAGGAAGATATACCGCCTGGACTCTTATAACAATTGCAGCGTTTGTAATCTTTCTAATAGGATTACAGTAAAATAAATTTACTTTTGATGAAAAAAAGGAACTGTTTCCTGCCATTTCCTGCGAACCCGCCTATGAAAAAAGGAACTGTTTTCAGCGACTTCCAGTGGAGCACGAAAACAGTTCCTTTTTTCCTAACACATCTTATTTATTCATCTTTCCCATCAGCATAACAACCAGGGTAATCAGAATGATTACTACGAAGATTCCGCCCATTCCCTGCGCCATAATCTGAAGAGCGATTAAAAAGTTTTCCATCATAATCTTTTCCCTCCTACAGGAACTGTGTCACCAGCTTGATAACAAGACCGCCTGCGATTACAGAGGCAATCTGGCCGGATACGTTAGCGCCTACTGCGTGCATCAGGATGATGTTACCTTTCTCTTCCTCCTGAGCCATCTTCTGGATTACGCGGGCAGACATTGGGAATGCGGAGATTCCAGCGCCGCCGATCATCGGGTTAATCTTCTCCTTGCGGAACAGGTTGATGATCTTGGCGAACATTACGCCGCCGATGGTATCGAATACGAACGCTACCAGACCGATGCACATGATGAGGATAGTGTCGAAGCGTACGAACGCGTCGGCTCTCATACTGAAGGAAATAGTGATTCCAAGCAGCAGTGTAATCAGGTTTGCAAGCTCGTTCTGAGCTGTATCGGACATGGACTGAAGCACACCGCACTCGCGGATCAGGTTACCGAACATCAGGAAGCCTACCAGGGCAACGGATGCCGGGGAAATAAGTCCTACGATAATCGTAACGATAATCGGGAAGGCAATCTTTGTTGTCTTGGAAACTGCCTTCGGGCTGTATGTCATATGAATGCAGCGCTCTTTCTTTGTAGTAACAAGCTTGATTGCAAACGGCTGAATAATCGGAACGAGAGCCATATAGGAGTAAGCGGCTACCGCAATCGCTCCCACATAGTCGGAGTGAAGCACCTGGGATACCAGGATAGAGGTCGGGCCGTCGGCTGCTCCGATGATACCGATGGACGCTGCGTCCTTTAAATCAAAGCCTAATAAAACTGCTACCATGATAGCGAAGAAGATACCGAACTGAGCGGCTGCTCCGAACAGGAACATAACTGGCTGGGACAGCAGCGGGCCGAAGTCGATCATTGCTCCGATACCGATGAATAACAGAATCGGAAGGGCCTCGGAAGCCTCGATTGTCGTCTCAAATAACCACTGAATAATTCCTGGCGTCTCTCCTACGCCTTCCATCACCTGGTTGATAACGCCGGATAACGGCAGGTTTACTAAGATTGCTCCAAAGCCCATCGGCAGGAGCAGAGATGGCTCATAGCCCTTCTTAATTGCGAGCCAGATGAGCAGAACTCCTACTACATACATGACCAGCTGCTGCGGCGTGATGGCCAGAATGCCTTCCAGTAAAAAGTCCATTTCTTTCCCTCCTAATTTCTTTTTTTTCTTCCCTTTTTCTCATTTCAGGGGGTTCACTATCCACGCGGTCTTACTTCATGTCCGGAAACTTCCTTCCTGTCAGGCGCTTTCCCACGAAACAAAAAAAGACTTTTAGCATATGAAACCATATGCTAAAAGTCTTGTTCTTCTGTCTTATAAACAAAAGACATGCAACCACAGGCTCTCCGCCCGGCGTATGTTGACTGCATGTTAATAACTACTCCCTTTTAACGCTAAAGATACTACCACATTTTTCATAGTTCGTCAAGAAATACAGCTTAATTGTTCACTTCTTAACGAACTTTTAGCAGAGCCTTTTATCAGAGCGGCAGACTGCTTCCTAGCTTTCCTCCCTCATATTGACTCCGGCGATTTTGATGTTGACCTCCAGAACCGTCAGCCCTGTCATCGTCTCAATGGCAGTCCGCACCCTCTCCTGAACCTTCTCGCTGACAGCCGGAAGGCTGTAGCCATACTTCATATTCAGCGATAAGTCTACGGAAACGTGCTCCTCGCCCACTTCTACTTTAACGCCCTTGCTGAGATTCTTCATTCCCAGCTTTCCTACCAGCTCGTTGGTGATATTTCCGGCCATGGAGTCCACGCCTTCCACCTCTGTGGCAGCCAGGCCGGCAATCATAGCCACCACCTCGTCTGCGATCTTCACCTCACCCAGCTTACCGTCTCTCTCTAATACATGTATGTTTTTCTCCGCAGCTTCCTTCGGCATCCCCGCTACCTCCTGTCTTTTCTGTGATAGTTTCATTATAGCAGATAGGCGGGCGTTTGCAAGATCTAACCGCAATTACTCCTGAAGCTTCATCAGCGTAATGACAATGTTTTCCGCCGTCACCTCAGCCTTTCTTTTGACAATATCCTCTATCTGGGCACGCTCCGGATCCGTCAGGGAGGAGGCGTTGATCACCACGTCCACCTTGCCGTCTGTAATGCTGACCACCGGATCGGCGAAGCCCTTGGCCATGAGAAGCGTCTCCGCCGCATTCTCCTTCTCCGCTACTGCCGTCATGTCAATCATGTCCTGGACCGCCGTCTCCTTGGCCTGCGGATCGGCGTTCTCGTTATTAATAATCTCCATCAGGGTTTCCTTATTTTTCGCCCTCACCTGCTCCCGGCTCAGCTGCACATTAGCTATGTAGTCTGTAACGCTGGTTCCCCCAGTTAACACTGCCTCCCCCGGGTTATCGATAGAGGAATCTGCCTGTTCCGATCCAGCCTCCTCTCCCGGTTCCTGATCCAGGCTGGCAATCTCCTTGTACTCCTCTGCCTCTGCGCTGCCTGCGCTCACGTTGCTTTCTCCTTCCTTCCCCTGCTGCGCCTCCGCCTGCTGCGCTCCAGGCTGTTTCGTCTCGGCCTCCGCCGGGCCGGATACCTCCTCTCCGGCTCCCTCTGCCTCAGGATTTAAGTTTCCCACCGCCTGATTTTCAGCTAAGATATCCTCGTCCGAAATTTCCATAACTCCCGCCTCATACACGGCACCGGAAAGCTCCTCTTTTGCAGAATAATATCCGGCAGCTGCTATCATAATGGCCAGCGTCGTAATAATAATCTGGTTTCGTCTGAAAATTCGCTTCACTTTCATATTCACCGCTCCTTTAATCCACCCTTTTTAATACTTTTATTTTATGTGCCGGTATATTAAATAATGCTTGCATTGCCTCAGAAATTTCCGTTTTCACGGAAGCGTTTCCTCCTCCCTGGGCGCTTATGACGACGCCCTCCACAGCGGGGCGGAGCTCTTTTTCCACAATCGGCTCTTTTTCTGAACCGTTTTCCACAAACACAGCGCTTTTTTCCGCCTCCTCATCCACCGTTTTTCTGGTTCCTCCGGCGCTGTCTGTCTCCTCAGAGGAAGCCCGGCGCCGTTTCTGATCCTCATGGATAATCTTTTCGCCGGATGATTTCAGGACAATCATCACATCGGCCTCCCCCACCCCCTCTGTCATCCTGAGAAGCTCCTTCACACGTTCCTCCAGCTGTTTTTCATAGGCAGACAGAGCAGACGCCTCTGCGTCCTTCTCCTCCTGTTCTCTGCCACTGCCATCATTACCTCCCCCCGTTTCTCTGCCTCTGTCATTATCATTAGCCCCAGTTCTGTCCATCTTTTCCAAAACCTCCCCAGACACAGGCAGATCCTCTTTCCTGTGGGCAGGCTTCCCGGATCCGGATGCGCTGAACAGAAGCAGAAGAAGTCCTGCGGCAAAAAGAACGATCCACTGATCCCGTTTCTTTTTCTCAGTCCCTGATTTGAATTTTAATATGACGCTCTTCCAGTCCATAAAAATCTGCCAGCTCCTTTCTAATCGCCGCCTCTGCGTCCGGATCTCCGGTATCTGCCCCGCAGCTGTTTTCCAGTCTCTCCTGCCCCTCTTCCCCTTTCTCCTCTGATTCTTCCTTATTCCCCAAATGAACCTGGATCTGATTTTTTTCAATGGATACCTGGCGTATTTCCTGTTCTTTCTCTGATTGTTTTGTTTGCTTCAATTGCTGCGTTTTTTCTAACTGTTTTAATTGATTATTGATTTCATCTGATTCTGGCATTTCCCCGGCAGAATATTCCCATGCCTCCACATCTCCCACCGATACCTCCATTTCCTCTATCATTCCAAATGAATCGCTGCCCTGCTCTCTGTCCACAGACGCTTTCACCTGCGCCCCGCCGTATCCGCTCTTTTCCAGTCTCGCCTCTGCCTGGGCGGAAACCGTTTTCTCATACTCGTCTGCGATTGTTTCGAATCTCTGTCTCTCTATTTCCTCCAGCTGTCCCTGAAGTTCTCCCGCTTCTTTTTGAAAGGAAATCTCCTCAAAGCATCTGGCCAGCTGCTCGTCTAACCTCAGGCTTCCTGTCAGAGGACGAATGACCAAAAGGATCAGAACCATTCCCATAAACAGGCGGACGTATCTGGCGTACGCCTTGCCCGGCAGGAGATTCGTCATGAAATTCATAAAAATCATATAGAAAATTATCGCTTGAATCCAGCTGTAAAACTGCTCCATTGCCGGTTCCGTCCTTTCTCTATGCCGCATAGTAGGATGCGTTGGATGCCATGCAGATCACACCGATGGATACAACCAGAAGAAGGAGGGAAGTAAACACCAGTTTCAGCAGAATCTGATGGCCTTTCCCCACATCGGCCATACAGGCTGTCAGCCGCTTATCGCAGATTGGCTCTGCTGCTGCGGCCATCAAATGATACATGAGCATTAAAACAAAAAGCTTTATCATCGGCACCGCTGTGACAGCTAAAAGCGCCAGCGCCGCCCCGGCTCCCACTGTATTTTTAATTAAAATTCCAGAGCCTAACACCATCTGCGAAACTGTGAAGGCTCCCTGCCCAAGTCCTGGAATCATGGAAACCATCCGTTTCAGAGAAGCGTTTTTCACCGCGTCGGCATAGGGAAGCACCATTCCCTGCAGAAGATGAAAGCCCAGCACAGCTCCTGTCAGAGTTTTCATACTCCATTCTACCGCTGTCCGTATCCCCTCTGTCATCCTGGAAAATACTCCCTCTTTTGTGAGATGTCCTGCCAGGACCAGCAGAACATAAACTCTGAACACTGGAAAAATCAGGTGCGAGAGCAGCCACTGGGCTGCAGTGATGGAAAAAAGCATCCAGCCGCAGCTGGCTCCGGCGCTCAGGCTTCCTCCTGTAAACGCCACTGTCATAAAGTAACCAGGCGTCAGGGCTTTCATTAATTCAAAGGCCTGGCTGACCGCCTGATCCGCCACAGCGATGCTCTCATAAAAGCTGGATGCCAGCAGAGAAAATAAAAGCAGAAAGGTAACGTAAAAGGCCGTTTCCGAAATCTGTCCGCCGGAAAAAATATCAGAAAAACAGGTAAATACGGCCCCTGTTAATGCAATGAGAAGAATCTTCGCCATCTGTCCGGCCCCGGCGGACAGCTCTGAAAACAGACTGTCCGAGATACCGTGAAACGCCATGGAACACGCCTCTTTCATATCCCCCCTGAAAACGGCCTTTAAAAGCTCTTCAAACGAAAAACGTCCTTCTCCCTGTTTACGGCTGCCAAGCAGCTCTTCCACAGAAGAAAAGTCCAGCTCCATGCCTTCCAGGGCAGACAGCTCCTCCTCCCCGCCGTTGTCTTCCTGACGCGTTTTCTCCTCCCATTCTCCCGCTCCCCCTCTCTCCTCCCCCACAGCCCTCCAGGGACATGAGAAAAAAAGCGCGGCAGCAAGGCCTAAGCACAGCGCTATCCTGGACATAACCGCCCCTCCCATTTCTCTCTCTTCCTATTTTAAAAAGGATTCCAGCGTCTCGAACAGGGCCAGCACAATCGGGGCGCTCACAGCCAGAATAGACAGCTTTCCAAACATTTCTATCTGAGTTCCCATCGAGGAATATCCGGCGTCCCTGCACAGCCCGGAAGCCAGCTCCGCAATATACGTAATACCCGCCATCTTCAGCAGGGCCGTCAGATAGGCCTGATTCATCTGAATACAACTTTGGATCTGCCTGACTGCCTCCAAAATAATTCTCAGCTTCCCCGCGCTGTAGAAAAAAATCAAAACCCCAGCCGCCAGGATCACATAAATACCAAACTCCGTTCCCCTGCTTTTAAACTGAACCGCCGTCAGCACTGCAATAATCCCTACAGCGGCAGCCGTCTCCATTCCCACCTTTTTTCGCCTCCCTCCTGATGCTTGTACAGTATATTCCCGGGAGGGGAGTATTAGCACTGGGGATTGAAAAAGGCGCCGCAAAGTCCTTATCTGACTTTACAGCGCCTTATAGCCCATTATTTATTCCGTTTATTTATTCAGTTTTCTTTCTGCTTCTCAGGCTGACCGTTCGGCTTTTTACACCTCAATCTCCCTGCCCAGAGCAGCCTCCACCGCACGGATCAGGCTTCCGTCCTCAATAATCTTCTCGCAGTAGTTGATATCGTCGTAGAGCTCTCTGTCGTCCTCCAGGGCAGCCACTGCCTTTCTCACCAGATCGTAGGCTGCCTGGGTTCCCTTTCCAAGGCCCTTATTTCCTCTCATGTCAATGCCCTGGCAGGCTACCATCAGCTCCATGGCAAGGACTCTTCTCACGTTGCGTCCAATCTCTCCTGCTTTTCTGGCCGCAATGGTTCCCATGCTGACGTGGTCTTCCTGGCCTGCGGAGGAAGGAATGCTGTCCACGCTGGCCGGGTGGGCCAGAACCTTGTTCTCAGATACGAGAGCTGCGGCAGAATACTGAACAATCATAAAGCCGGAGCACACGCCTCCGTTTGGCGTTAAGAAGGCCGGAAGGCCGCTGTAAGCCGGATTTACCAGGCGCTCGATACGGCGCTCGGAAACGTTGGCCAGCTCAGACTCTGCGATGCCCAGGAAGTCAAAGCTTAAAGCCATCGGCTGTCCGTGGAAGTTTCCTCCGGAGATTCCCGCGTGGTCGTCCTTGAAAATAATCGGGTTATCTGTCACGGAATTGATCTCAATATCCACCTTATCCTTCACATACTGCACAGCGTCCTTGCTGGCTCCGTGAATCTGCGGGCAGCAACGCAGAGAGTAGGCGTCCTGCACTCGGATCTGTCCCTGTCTCGTGGTATTTTTGCTTCCCTCCAGCAGAGCGAGGAGATTTCTGGCCGTAGCCATCTGGCCGCTGTGGGGGCGTACCTTATGAACTCTCGGATCCAGGGCGTCCACCACACCGTTCTGGGCCTCGAAGCTTAAAGCGGCGGCTATATCGGCTGTTTTAATCAGATCCAGGGCGTCATAAAGCGCTAAAGAGCCTGCGCTTGTCATGGCCTGCGTTCCGTTGTTCAGCGCCAAGCCTTCCTTGGCTGAAAGCTCGATCACTGGAATTCCGGCCCGGTCCATGGCCTCTTTTCCAGGAAGCACCTCTCCCTGATACTCGGCCAGTCCCAGTCCGATCATCGGCAGAACCATGTGGGAAAGAGGAGCCAGATCGCCGGAAGCGCCCAGAGAACCCTTTTCCGGGATAATCGGAGTCACTCCCTTGTTCAGCATATACGCCATGGTCTGAAGCGTTTCCATGCGGATTCCGGAAAATCCCTTGGAAAGGTTATTGATGCGCAGCAGCATAATGCCTCTGGCAATGTCTCTGGAGAATGGATCTCCGGCTCCTACCGCGTGGGTGATAATCAGGTTTTTCTGCAGCTCTTTGCACTGGTCCTGGGAAATCACCACGTCGCTGAATTTGCCAAATCCAGTAGTAATGCCGTAAACTACCTTCTCCTCTGCAATTAAATCGTCCACCACCTGTCTGGACGCCTGTACCTTTTCCCTGGCCTCCTGGGAAATCTCCACCTGCGCGTTCCCGCGGCATACGCTGACAATCTCATCCAGCGTCAAATCTTCTCCTGTAATCAGCACCTTATTCATAAAACAACCCTCTCTCTTTTATGTATTTCTGTTTGTTATCTCTATTATACAGAGTTCAGCGTCAAAAAACCGTCTATGAAAAGCCGTCTGCGCCAAATCTCTTCTGCAGCTGCGCTCCTCTTTTCCTTAGCTTCTGCCGCGCTGTCTCCAAAAGCTTCTGCGTCTGGGGATTTCTGATTTTTTCTGAAAGCTCCATTCCCTCATAAAAACGACGTTCTGCCTCCTCTAAATTCATTTCTGAAAGGCTTATGAGGCACAGCAGAGCCTCCGTCCGCTCCAGGCCCCAGACACAGCCGTTTTCCTTCAGGCGTTTTTCCGCCTGCTCCAGATACTCCCGGCCCTTCTCTGTGTTTCCGG
>ERZ791871.2383-NODE-2383-length-12736-cov-3.697185_pt1 | contig 12736 bp, 23 predicted proteins | sample MGYA00510280_ERZ791871 | MGnify/ENA primary metagenome ERZ791871 (study PRJEB30046, sample SAMN00792111) | human gut metagenome | study: EMG produced TPA metagenomics assembly of the A metagenome-wide association study of gut microbiota in type 2...
CCTCTTTTTAAGAGGTCTGTATCTGGAGTGAAATATAGGGGCTAGACTCTCTTCAGGGGCGTCTCTTTGCCTGCGGTAAATTCCTATTTATAAAAGAAACTCTTGACAAATGAAAAAGAGTAATATATGATGAATCCTAGTAAGAAAATGGGAATTGAGGAGCAAGATTATGATGATGATGTGTGTCATGCCAATGAATTGCATAACTTGTATCTGCGAAGATTCGCAGATGTATATGTCTTCTGAGAAGGAGACTGGCTTGCCTGCACATAATTATCAGAATGCGTGTTCATAGATTTTAGATGAAGTTTTTTGAAAGGATAAGGGAATTTAAGAATAAGAAAGATTCTCACCTGAATAAGAATTGCATTTACACAGCACTAAAGATGAGTTTTAAGCAGGTAGCGATACCTGCTTTTTTTTCTTTAGGTTTACAATGCTTCAATATGACCTTATAATAGTTAACGTTAAGTTTTAATGTACTCTAAATCTGATAGAAGTTTATATTAAGTTCTTTTCTGCAAAATACAATATGTTAATAGCTCAAGTGTAACAGTCAGACATAGAATAGATATACAAAATGTTCAGGCAGAGAGTACATTTTCAAGAAAGGGAGGAAGGCAATGTCAGAGATTGTAATAGAGAATCTGTATAAATCTTTTGACACAAAAGATGGAAAAGTAGAAGCTCTTAAGAATGTCAATTTAAGCATTGAATCTGGTGATATTTACGGGATTATCGGTATGTCCGGAGCTGGAAAGAGTACATTAGTACGATGTATTAACTTTCTTGAAGTTCCGACAAAGGGACGGGTTCTTATTAATGGAAAGTCTTTAGGAGATTATACTTCAAGAGAACTTAGAAAGCAGAGAGAAGACATCGGAATGATTTTTCAGCATTTTAACTTACTGATGCAGAAAAATGTTTTGGAAAATGTTTGTTTTCCGTTGTATATTCAGGGAAAGTCCAAGAAAGATGCTAAAAAGCGTGCAAAGGAGCTTTTAGATATCGTTGGACTTGGAGATAGAACCGGAGCATTTCCGGCACAGTTATCCGGTGGACAAAAGCAGAGAGTTGCGATTGCGAGAGCATTAGCTTCTGATCCGAAGATTTTACTTTGTGATGAGGCAACCAGTGCACTTGATCCTCAGACTACTTCTTCAATTTTAGCATTGTTGAAGGACATTAATCAGCGATTCAATATCACAATTGTAATTATTACACATCAGATGTCCGTTGTTCGCGAGATTTGTTCTCATGTAGCAATCGTAAAAGGTGGTGAAGTTGCAGAACAGGGAACAGTGGAAGACATTTTCACACATCCCAAAACTGCTGTGGCAAGAGAGCTTCTTAAGAATGATGTCGGTGATGACGGAGAAGAAAAAAGAGGAACGACAGCAGGCGGCAAAGAAATTATTAAGAGCGGGGAAAAGATTCGGATTGTCTTTTCTGAAAACTCTGCATTTGAGCCAGTTATCGCAAATCTGATTCTCAACTTTAACGAGCCGGTAAATATTTTAAAAGCAGATACAAAGAATGTCGGCGGCGTGGCAAAGGGCGAGATGGTTCTTGAATTTGCTCCAGACTGTACAAAGAATAAAGAAATGAAACAGTATCTTTTAGAAAGAGGATTGGAAATCGAGGAGGTGAGTGAGTATGTGGACTAAAGAAATCACAGATATGATCATCAACGGTGTGTGGGCGACACTTTACATGACAGTAGCTTCCACGGTTTTAGGATATGTATTTGGCCTTCCGATGGGTGTGCTTTTGGCAATCACGGATAAAGAAGGATTAACACCAAATGCAGTTGTATATAAGATACTGGATGTAATCGCAAATATCGTGCGAAGCATTCCTTTCCTGATTCTCCTTATTTTACTGATCCCATTTACGAGACTTCTTGTTGGACAGAGTTATGGTTCCACTGCAACTATTGTTCCACTTGTTATCGCAGCGATTCCATTTATTGGACGAATGGTAGAATCTTCTATTAAAGAAGTAGACCCAGGTGTTATCGAGGCAGCCCGCTCTATGGGAGCAAGTAATATGCAGATTGTCATGAAAGTCCTTTTAGTAGAAGCAAGAACTTCTTTACTTACCGGAGCAACTATCGCAATCGGAACCATTCTTGGATATTCTGCAATGGCAGGTTGTGTCGGCGGTGGCGGACTTGGTGATATTGCCATTCGTTACGGATATTACCGCTATCAGACAAGTATTATGATCGTAACCGTTGTACTGCTTGTTATACTCGTACAGATTTTCCAGAGCATTGGTATGTTCCTTGCAGCTAAGCTCGATAAGAGAAAATAGTATATTATTTTTCACTGCAAAAGCTTAAAATAGACTTATAGAGTTTCGTAAAAATGGAAAAATAATTAGATAGAATTCTACAAAACTATCCGAAGCTGATTGCAAATGGTATAAATTATAATTATCGGCTATTTAGAAAATTAAGTGGAAACATTAGTAATTCAATTGTCAGGTGTTTCACACTTATAAATCAAAATCTTTTCTAAAATAGTTATAATAAAGAAAAAGAGAAAGAGAGGAAACAAAAATGAAAAAATTTGGAGCATTTTTATTAGCAGGTGTACTTGCAATCGGAGCTTTAACAGGCTGCGGAAGCACAGACAAGAAAGCAGAAAGTTCAACAGGAAGCACAGATACACAGGTAATCAAAGTTGCTGCTTCTGCTACACCACACGCAGAAATCTTAGAGGAGGCAAAGCCACTCCTTGCCAAAGAAGGATACGACTTACAGGTAACTGTATTTGATGATTATGTACAGCCAAACGAAGTTGTAGACAGTGGAGATTTCGATGCGAACTATTTCCAGCACGCTCCTTATATGGAACAGTTCAACAAAGAAAAAGGAACTAAGTTAGTAGATGCAGGAGACATCCACTACGAACCATTTGGAATTTACCCAGGAACAAAGAAGAGTCTTGACGAAATCGCAGATGGTGATGAAATCGCTGTACCAAACGATACAACAAACGAAGCAAGAGCATTACTTCTTCTTCAGGACAACGGACTTATCAAATTAAAAGATGGTGCCGGACTCACAGCAACAGTAAATGACATTGCAGAAAATCCACACAACATCAAAATTGTTGAGTTAGAAGCAGCACAGGTAGCTCGTGTAACAGGCGAAACAGCATTCGTTGTCTTAAACGGTAACTACGCACTTCAGGCAGGATACTCCGTAAAGAAAGATGCACTTGCATACGAAGCATCTGATTCTGAAGCTGCAAAAACATATGTAAACATTATCGCAGTAAAAGAAGGCAACGAAGACAGTGATGCAATCAAAGCCTTAGTAAAAGTTCTCAAATCTGATGATATCAAGAAATTCATCGATGAGAAATATGATGGTGCAGTAATTGCGTTTGAATAAATAGGAATTTGCCGCAGGCAAAAGAGACGCCCTCTGTAAGATAAATAAAGCATATTTGTGACTTTAGTCGCTGCAGGTTGAATGCTCGCGTAAAAGCGCTCGCATCCAACCTTTGCTCCGAGGCCACAAATATGCTTTATTTATCTTACAGAGGGCTGTGTTTTGGCTGTGGAGGAAAATTCTATTTATTGCTGGAGGGATTTGAATAGGCTCCAGAAGGATGTGGCTTTCTGTGGAGTTGTTTTTTGAAGGACTGACTCGAATTACTTCTATCTCTCCTGACTTCTTCCCCAAATCTTTCTGCTAATTTGCCCGGGCAGCCAAGAAACAGAAGTCCGAGAATCAAATCACAAATATAGATGATTTGATTCTCAGACTTCGTTTGTCTACTCACCCCGGCAAATTCCTATTTGATGCTTCTATACCTACATCGGTGAGCACTCCCATTACCGGTCGGTATGGCATGGCGAAGCGTTGGGAGAGATAACGCATTGCCGCTCCGGTCTCACCATCAGGACAATGCTAAAATATACAGACAAAATTCTATAAAAATATAACATTGGTAATATGTTTTTCTTTATCAATGTATATCTCTTTAATGATGCCCTTCCAAAATGCTTTTTTATGTTTTCGGTCAAGGGTATCATACATTTCTAACCAGTTAGCTTCTCCAATGTCAACTACTTTTCTGAGTTGGTCTATCTGAACAACTTTAGATTCTTGCTGTAGCACTTTTACTTCTTCTTCAAGAGCAGAATAGTTTTTATCGTAATAATCCATTCCAATCCTACCTTTTTGGAAAAGAAAGTTTAAACGCTGCATTTCCAACTGGATATTTTTAAGACGGTTTTTTCGCTGTCGTGGTTCATCTTTTGACTCCTGTTCCAAATTATAAATTTGTTCACGAATAAGCCTAAAGAGATTTGTTCGTAAATAATCCTCTATTTTTCTCTCAGACAATGAAGGACGGGGATGTGTATCTTTGCCAGTATAATAATATTTAGAACAGCGATATGCCGGATGTATAGTCACACCTCCGTCTTGCCTATGGTATTTATTAGAGTGTCCAGATAGTTTTTTGCCACACCACGGACAAATGATCATAGAAGAAAATAAGTATATTGTTCCAGTCATTACTCGCTTTCTCTGTGATTTTACTGCCATAATTTTTTCGCGCTGTTCTACGCTGATATACGGCTCACAGAAGCCTTCAATTCCGAAAAGGGTTCCAGCGTATGCTGGGTGTTCAAACATGGCAAGGAGCTGGTTTTCCGTTGGCGCATCATCTCCATAGACATCTCTTAAATAATCAAGTGTTCCCCACTTGCTCCAGGATGTAAGATATTTTTTAAACGCAGCATTTACTATTTCTATTTTATCTGGGTCTTTAATTACATTTTTCTCATCATCAATTATATAGCCAAATGGTACAGAGCCAGAGATTGCTTTTTTATGACGCTTTTTATATTCAAATACTGTTTTAATACGTTCACTGGTACGGTCTGCTTCATTTTGCGATACAGAGAGCATAATATTAATCTTAAGCTGCCCATCCGCAGTTGAAGAATCATAATCTTCAAGAATTGTTTTCCAGGAGCAATGATGTTCTTCGAGGATTGCTTGTGTGTTGTGATAATCCTTTACGGATCTAAACCAGCGGTCAAGCTTAGTAACCAGGATGATATCTATCTTATCTTTTTTTACATCTTCGAGAAGACGAAGTAAATCCTTGCGGTTTTGCATCTTCTTACGAGCAGAAATTCCTTCGTCTTCATAATACCCTACAATTTCATATCCCTGGTTGATAGCATATTGTGTTAAGAGTTCTTTCTGGGCTTCGAGAGAGTGTCCTTTTTCTACTTGTAAATCATGTGATACACGGTCGTATATTGCACATCTGATTTTTTTCTCCATGCATTATTCCTCCTTTGTGTCAGACTCTGACACCGTCTGAATAAAGTCCTGCATCATTGTTGTAAGTTGCCCGGCACAGCTTACGCCTGCCTTTCGGCAGGCAGCAGCGTATGCATCTACAATCTCTCTTTTAAGTTTATAAGACTTAGAGATAAGACCGACTTTCTGTTGATATTTTTCTGTTGCTTTTGTTTGCGCGTTTGCTGACATTACTTATTCCTCCATTTCAGTATCAAAGCTAAAATAGCTTTAAGAATACCTATTGTTATAAAAAAGATTCCTAACTTAAATAACATGCTTTACACAGATGGGTGTGTGTGCTATATTTTTATCAAGAAGGGCTTTCGCCCTTCCCGATGAGCTATTGGGTAATTACTTAAATAGCTTATCCAGAATCAATAAGATGATTCCAATCAAGAGGTTCACTATCGCTTCAGCGGCCAGGCTTTTATAGTTGATAGTGGACTTCTTTTTTCTTTCGTGTTTTCCCATCCGTTTTCTCACCTCCTTACAAGTATATTATAACATAGGGTGTTCCCTATGTCAATAAAAAAAGAAAATTAACATAAAAATAAACCATTCTGATGTGGATATCAAAATGGTTTATTGGAAATATGCTTATTTAATTATTCATTAGAGTTTATATATCAGTACAAATATTAAAATTCTCTGCACTTAATCATCAAGATGCTGTATTGCATAATCTGCCTCTTCCTGAGTAAATTTTTCACCATAGTCAGATGTAAGCTGGTCGTGGATTGCATCTGAAGACATATCCATTTTACGATATTCTTTAGCCTTTGCTAAAGCATTCTCGTTCCAATCAGCATCAAGATGCTCTATTGCATATTTAGCAGCATCTTCATCGAATTGTTCACCGTATTCAGAAGTGAGCTGATCATAAATACCTTGTTTAGACATATGCATTGATTTGCTGTAAGATTCAGCTTTTCCTAATGCAGCTAAATATTCAGCAGAAACTTTTTCCTCTGTAGTGGCGGCTTCTGTAGTAGCTTTTGGAGCTTGAGTAGTAGCCTTCTTGGTTGATTTAGAAGCCTGAGTAGTAGCTTTCTTGGTCGATTTAGAAGTTTGTGTGGAAGCCTGGGTGGTAGTTTTAGTTGAATTGCTAGAGCTGCTTGAAGAATCATCATCACCACCACCGAAGAGGGCTCCTAATATAGCAATAACAACAATTGCAATAATAATCCATTTTAATTTGCCACCCTGTTTCTTCCTACAATTTGGACAGATTTTTGCCTTAGCATCAATTTCTGATTTGCAATATTTGCAAACTTTTGTTTTCTTTTCTTTCATACTTAACTTCTCCTTGTGTATACTTGTTGAAAATTTAAAAGTTTCTTTTTTAATTATACTACAGAATACTGAATAAAGGTACAAAAATATTAGTGTAATACCGATTTTAAATAAAAAAGAAAGACTTTTATACCATATTATGGTATACTCTTTCCGTTACCGTCCCCATACTGGTGACAGGAAGGGGGTGTATACTTTGTCATTCTGTTCTTTTCTTCTTTCAGTGCTGGCAGGCATTGTATCAGGTATTATTCTTGAGATAGTCATGACTTTGCTTCGCAAATGGTTTGACCGGAAGAAGAAGTAAAACTATAACGGTAACCAAGCCAAAAAAATCCCCTCAGCATTAGCGGTACTGAGGGGATTTCTTTTTGTGTACACTTTGTACATTCTATTCTTTTCTGACTTCAATATATCATAATGAGTCAGATAATTCAAGTATATTCTAATCTTGATTTTTTATGCTCTTCTGAGAACAATAAGTTAAAATTTTGAAAAATTAATAATGTTTTGCGTCGATGTAACCTTTAGGCGAATAACATTTTCAGGAATAGAAGGCTGTAAAGTACCTGGTTCTAAGAATGAATATTCTTCAATTTCTTCTGCGTCACATCCAATGGAATCCAATACTTCTTCTGGTGTGGTAAGATGATTATCTAAAATCAAGTTAAAAGCCTGTTTATGCAAGAAAGGTCTTTCCAAAGGAATTTGTTCATCTAAAGGTTCCTTTTTCCAATATCTATTATAAGTCATCTGGTCTTTCAGATATTTAATCTGATTAGGAGAAAGAAGATTAAGGTCTTCGCAACGATAAATCATAGAGCCAATAGATGCTTTCCATTTTTTCTTTAATTGAATAAAATGATTTATTGATGTAGAGTAAATATCTTTTTCAAAAGAAATTTCAGGAAGCAAAAATGCGGCTGCAAACCAATCGGCTTCTTGCTCTATTCGTTTAAAAATTATTTTGTTTTCTAAATCCTCGTTGTTGAATACATTGTTGTGCAAAATGAGATGTCCTAATTCGTGTGCTAAATCAAACCGCAGACGGGCATTACTATATTTATCCGTACTGATATAAATATATGGAATCGAATCGTACCACACAGAGAATGCATCAATTTTTTTATTGTTAAGGTCCATTACAGAAATCATTATCCCATTCTTTTGTAGGATGGCAGTTAGATTATCAATTGGACCAATGCCAAGCTGCCAGAATTCTCTAACTTGCATAGCGATGTTTTCTATATCCTCCAAAGACAATTCCCTGTTTATATTGTATCCTTCAAAAACAGGAAGATTTGCTTTTGGAAAATCCACATATTGAAGCAGATAATTATTTATTTCTCTGAAAATAGACAATTTTTCACGAGCAGCATTTTTAGCCTTTTTAGTTGTGCTGCGTTGACTTCTAAAGTACACAGCACTGTTAGCGGAAGTATTTTCAGGTAATGGCTTATAGAAAAAAGATACTCTATATTTTAAAATGCTGGAAAGCTGTCCAATGATAAAATCAGAGGGTTTGATAGTTCCTAATTCATATTGTGATATGCTGGAACGGGTAATTCCAAGAAGATCTGCCAGTTCTCCCATGGAATATCCCCTTGAAATTCTAGCTTGTTTAATTCTATAGGGTATAATATTTTTTCTTTTCATGATAATCGTCTCATTTCTTTATTTTTAATGTTACTAACTCCTCTAAATCTTTATGCAGAGCAGTCATTTTTTCTTCTTCCTCTGGGCGTAAAAGAAGGAAATGACTATCTGTCGCTGGAAGAAGATTTTCCCTATGTAGAATACCCTTAAATGATGCATCCGGAACGACTAGGTCAATATGGGTACAATCATTAGTCAGGTTGTTATATCCATAGGTAAGCAATGCATAATAGGGACCCGTAATTAATTCATCCTTTTGGAGTGCATAATGTAAAGTGTCTCCAAGTAAATAGAAAGAAATTTGTCTATCTCCATCTTCGTTTGCTTTAGCATATTCTAATTTGTACTTAGATTTGGAAGGAAGGTCAGTCCAATTCCTTGTTTTAGCGGTTGTAAGAATAAAGTGTTCTGTTCTAATATGCAAAACAGAATATCCGTAATTGTTTGCTTTCTCTGGGAAAGCTTGAAACACTGCCGTTGGAGTAAATGCAGCATTATACAAAGCCTGATTAATGCTGTAATTCAAAAGTGAACCTCTTAAAGAGCTATATTCAGGATAGGAAAAGAATTTTTTATTATCATTAAAAAATTGACTATATGCCTTGCTTCCTAAGAGAATCGGTCTTGATAAAGCATTTCTACATTCAACAGAAAAATCAGTTTCAAAAGCAGATAATAAATCCATATAAAACCTCCTATACAAATAAGTTGTTTATTATATTATATCACAACCTAGATAAATGTCAATAAAATCATGTAAAAAGTGTTTATTTGTAAAGTAGACAGTGTCAGACTCTGACACGCAAAAAACTTCTACAGAAAAATTATTTGGTTTAAAAATCTATCATTCTTATTATATAGATTTTTTTCAAATCAGAGAGGCCATTTCAAAAAAATCTATACATATTAATATTAGAATGTTCAAAATGAATCAGTATATCACATCGGAAAAAACACATTTTTTTATAAGAAAAGGGTGGAGCAGGTGGCGACTGAGGTGCATTTCGAACTTTTCTTACAAAAATTTTTATTTATTTTTGTTTGATACACTATTTCTCGAAAGGAGGGCTTTCTATGAATTTATTATCAAGAAGATTGAAATGCGACAGTTCTTAAGTATTTTGGAAATTGACGCAAAAATGTGCTTGAGTTATAATGAGCGAAAGTAGAACAGACTTTCTGAAATAGAATAGAATAAATTTCTTAGAAGTAGTAAAGAATAAATCTCACAGGGTCAGAAAGGAGAAAGAACGTGAGATTACTATTGAAAGAGGTTATGCAAAAGGAAAATATATCTTATAGACAGTTAGAGATTACAACTGGGATAAATAAAGCAGTTCTGCATCACTTTGCGTCAGGAAAAAGATTTCCTCGTATTGATACTCTTGAACTTATAGCAAAGAATCTTCGCGTTGGAGTAGAAGATTTATATGAATCTGACTATAAAACAAAAAAAGCGTTTACACATAGTAAACGAAATTGAGACAAATATGTTTAATTATGGTAAAATACAATTAAATTATTGTTGCCTATATAAATTTAGCAAGGATAAAAGGAGTCATGTGTATGGAGAAAAAAGATTTAAAAGAAACATACAGAAGAAAAGAAAAAATAGAGGAAGAACGTGAAATATTAAAACATCAAGAAAAAATTATAGAAATGGTACATAGTATTTATAATCTTACATTTTTAAAGAAAATCGAGGATTATGTAGAATTACCGTATATGCTTGCAAAAAAGGAACAGGAGGATTAATCCTCCTGTTCTTTTTTTGACATCATTTTTTCAGCCATTTTATACATGATTTCTTTTAATGCTGTTCTGCTGGAAGTATCTAAGTCCATATAAACTTCAATGAAATCTTTTATAAATTCGTCATTTCCAAAAGATATATCACTCAACATTTTATCAAGAGATAATTTAGTAAACATTTTCCCTTGTCCAGTACGAATCCATTTTTCATTAATAGCGAATCCTTTTTCTCTCCAGTCTTTTAACATAGCGATATGTGAATCTTGTACTTTTCTTCGGCCAGCTTCTAAATCACAAACTCCTGATTTAGAAATGCGTAATATTTTACCGAAGTCTGATTGATTCATTCCTAAAGCTTTTCTAAGCTCCCGTATTCGTTCATTGATAGGTTCCATTCTGCACCTCCCGAATTCATCATAACAAAAGTGAAATATAAAGTCAATAGAAAAGTTCTTAAAACAGAACAAAAAAGTATTGACAAAATCCTGTTTCAAGTATTAATATATACTTAAAACAGAACAAACGAAAGGAGAGAAAACCATGAGTATCTTGAATGATGAAATGAAAAAGGAAATTAGAGAAATCACAGAAGTATTTTTGTCATTACCTAAAACAGATAGAGCTATTCTTTTGAATAATGCTATTGCATTTCAGACACTTAGAAGAATTGAAAAGAATGCTCAGAGTTCAGAGAAAGTAGGATAGGAGGTAGATATACATATGAAAAAAGAAAATAATCCAAAAGAACAGACAACGGTCCGTCTTCCTCTGGAATTAAAAGAACGAATCCAGAAAGAAGCGGACCGCAAGGGAATGAGTTTTAATGAATTAGTATTAATCATTTTAAATGATTGGATTACTCCGGAAAAGTAATCTCGCCATGCTCATCTTCAAATGAGTTGACATGTTGCCGGATTAACATTTCAACTTCGCGGTTAGCAGAACGGGCATTATATTCTGCTACATACCGAAGCTTTTTAAGTAATTCTGGTGAAATTCGAATTGTAAATTGCGGTAATTGTGACGGCATAACTAAAACCTCCTTTATAGTGCTGTCTTAATGACAACATTATAGCATCAAAAAGATTTCAAAAAATATATTGACAACAGAGTGACAACACTTTATAATTCAAGGTGAAATCAAAGTGACAACACCAAAAGAAAGGAGATAGTTATGAATAGAGTTCGTGCTGGATTACGGATTCCGATGGATTTAAATACAAAATTAATATTACGTGCCAGTGAAAATGGAATTTCGAAGAACGCACTGATATTGCAAATTTTGTGGGAGTATTTCGAGAAGAAAGTAGGATAGGAGGTAGAGATGAGAAAATTATTTAAGAAGAAAGATTTAGGAAATGATTCATTTGATTTGCTTGGGTGGGTGATGAATCGTTTCCCTAATCTTCCATTATACATTTCGCTGATTGCATTAGCTATCAGTATTGTTATGGCTTTAGCGAAAAAATGAAATAAGAACACCTAAAATTGAAATGATTACGGGAATTAAAAAGCAAATTCTGGAACGTTTTTCGGACTCTAAATAAGCTTTTCCATCATCTGTTATTTCGCATTTTGAAAAGATGGGTTCCCAGGTTGAAGAGTAATCTATTATGGAACGTTTAATATATTTTTTATCCCAAAGGGTATCGATTTCATTTTCGTATTTTTTTAGAAAGTCATCTGATTGTGACTTACCCTTAGCTAAGCTAGAAATCGTAAAGGTTTCCCCGAAAGCCTTATTTTCAACAGCAGCAAGGATGTCTTTTACACAATCAATACTTAATTTCATAATATTGTCTCCTTTTACTTTTTATTAAGGAGATTATAGCAAGTAAAGGTAGATGAAACAAGTTGATAAACAATTTTGGAAGGTTACAGAATGAAACCCAGACGAGCAATCGGGAATACTTTAAAGAAGGAGGTGAGTCGCTTGGAGTTACATACAAATCAAGATGGGACCACTTGGATGGATTGGGGAGATTCCGGTCCAGAAGAATTTACAGGCAAAATTTATAGTTTGTTACATGCGCTTCTTGAAGATCAATTTGAATGTAAACTCAGTATGACGAGAAACTTAGAAGCGGAAGAAAGAAGAAAGAATGAAACGAAATGAAGTAACAGATACGGAACTACAGGAGGTAAAACGTGAGAAATAATTTGACAGTAGAAATGCCAGAAGAAGAATTAGTTGCCTTGATTCGTGAGGTTCGAAAATTACTTAGAAGAGGTCATACAGCTACCTTGTATTACTGCGATGTTGGAGTTTGTGTAACAGTTTATTTACAGGAGAATAATAAGGAATTTATCATTGATCCAGAAATGGAGCCGTGGAGACTTACATATAGAGAATGTATGAACTTTATGAAGGGGTTAGGAGAAAAAAATGAACAATGAACAAATGATGAATTTACTTCAAGAAATTTCAGAGGTTCAAGCGGCCGGTAATCACGTCCATCTTACATACAATAATTTTGGAGTAGATGTGCTTATTATGCGGGGACAGCTTAAAGTAAATAAAAAGTGGGAAAAGGAATTCTATTTTTCTCGTGTATTTAGTGGAGAAAAAAATAACGAGATATACAAGAAATGTCGTGAATATCTGAGCAAAATGAAAGAGACGGTCTAGGCAAATCTCAAAACAACCGTCTCTCTAACAATAACCATCATTCCAAATAAATGACACTTTTATTCTAT
>ERZ791871.2387-NODE-2387-length-12729-cov-11.954079_pt1 | contig 12729 bp, 8 predicted proteins | sample MGYA00510280_ERZ791871 | MGnify/ENA primary metagenome ERZ791871 (study PRJEB30046, sample SAMN00792111) | human gut metagenome | study: EMG produced TPA metagenomics assembly of the A metagenome-wide association study of gut microbiota in type 2...
GGGAATCCCGGTGTGCGGAAGTGGTCTACTGACCACCTCCACCACCGGTGTTTCCGCCTCCTCCGCCTTTGACATCGTTATTGTTAATGCTTCGGGCTGCTTTCTTCACACTCGCCTTCAGCTCCCCGAACCGGTAACTGATACTAAATCCATAATACCGGTTCGGATATTTGTTCGAACTTCTCGACATAAAGTTCTGCCCTTCAGTATGACTGTTGTACGTTCTGTATTTCTCCACAAAATTGTTACAATAGATATTCAGTGACAGGCGCTCTTCTTTCAGGAAAGAACGACTCAACCCCAGACCATAATAATTGTAGCCCGAGCCTTTTCCTTGCAAGCTAATATAAGGTGTGCTTCCTCCGCCATTCAGGCTCAAGCGTATTTTCCAAGGTAACGTATGCTGTATTCCGCCATAAACGGAACCGTTCCACCCATAATTATGCAAATTCTGTGAAGGACTTCGCAAATCCCTGTAATTTCCACGCCCGTTAATATAGATCCGCGTTTTGAGAGAAGCATTCCAGTTCACATAAAAGCTCAAACCGGTTTCCCTACTCTTCCCGATATTATCATAAGTACTGTACAGAGCACCTTGAGGAGCTTTATGGTCTCCATCAAAGATTTCTCCATTCGGGTCGGTAACCAAATGGCTGACCCTTTCGATACCATTATTATTGAAAGAATGGCGCAACGAAAGGTTGACATTGAATTTCGCCGTGAAATTGCTATAAGATAAATCGAACGAATGACTTTTCTCACTCTTCAGATTCGGATTCCCCTGGCTGATAAACATCGGATTCTGATTATCGAAATAAGGATTCAAATTCCAGATTCCTGGACGCCAGATGCGCATATTATATCCACCACGCAAATTTTGCGTCTTGCCAAGCTTTATGCCCAACGAAACGGAAGGAACCAGATCGCTGAAATTCGCATTGAAATCCTCTCCCGGACCTACAATATACTTTACCCGCTGCACAGTTTGTTCATAGCGAAATCCCGGTTTGAATGTAAGCCCCTTATATTTCAGTGTATATCCGGCATAAGCCGAAATAATATGGTTCAGATGCCGATACTCGCTACTACGGTCATCAGTATATACATAATCCTCACTTCCTCCTTCGGCCTCATAAAACTTGTTATCACTGGAATTACGGCGGAAAATATACTTGGCACCCGTTTCAATCGTATGCAATTTCCCAATCGGAGTCGTGAAGTCCACTTGGAAAGTCTGTTCCATCGTATTCGTTTTTCCATCCGAATGGAAGTTCTTCAATAACAGATTATCTATGATATCCTGCCTGTCTGCTTCCGGTTCAATATTCAAGTAGGTATTATATGAATCATTTGTTTGAGGGTGTGAGTTTATTTTATAAGAGAAGGTAATCATTCGCTCCTTGTTCTTTTTTGAAGTACGCTGGTAATCCACATTACCATTGATAGAGTACCAGGAACCTTTTCCATGATTATCCGTATTATACCGATAGGCAAAACTCTGATGGTCGGCTCCATACATGATGGTACTTCCGTCGCTATTGTTCTTGCTACTGCCGCCATACATTCCAAAAGCCATAGTCAGCAATCGTAACGTGTCGATCTCGTAACTGGCCTCCAGATTACCATATTGAAAGTTCCCTTTCGACTTGGAACTGCTTTCCGATTCCAGATACTTCTCTTTGTCCGATTCATAATTTTCCCGGTAACTGTCGGAATAGCTACGCGGGCTGTTATTGTAATTATAGTTGTAATTGGCGGAGAGAGTCAGTTTGCCTTGTTTTATCATGGCATAGCTACCCGCACCCACCCCGTTATTATTGGCATTTCCTCTAAAAGTAGCCGTATATCCTTCAAATCCGCTACCCACCGTAACAATATTCAGAATACCTCCGATCCCCTCCGCATCATATTTAGCGCCCGGTGAAGTAATGACCTCAATATACTTGATTGTATTTGCCGGCATACTTTTCAACACCTCTTTCGGATTGTTGCTCATCATATTGTTAGGTTTCCCATTCACGTGTATCTTGAAACTGCTGCTACCGTTTACCTGCACATTATCCTCTCCGTCCACCGTTACCAGAGGAACTTTCCGAAGCATTTCCAATATACTGTTCGATTTTGAATCCGGATCATCTTCAATGTTGTATTCAATCTTATCCACATCCACTTTAACCAAAGGCTTTTGTGCGACGATTTCCACACCTTTCAACACATTGTTAGCCTCCGAAGAGTATAAAGTCCCCAAGTCAACCACTCTCACCGATGGTTTTAAAACAAATTCTTTCACGACAGGAGATTTGCCAATAGAGGAAATCGTAATAACATACTCACCCGAAGCCACATTCAGTTTTTCCTGAAAGTGTCCGTTAGCTCCGGTCACCGCCATTTTCACGGCCTTATTCGGGGCACTCTTCTTTGTAATCCTGATTGTTGCATACGGTTCTCCTTCCTGAGTTAAGGAATCTAATAGTATCCCTTTAACAGTAAAAGAAAGAGGAGCGGATTTCTGTGCCCATCCCATCGCAGATGTAACGAACATGAATAGTAATAGTAGCAATAGTCTGTGTTTCATGACTAGAATTATTTAGTTTTTTTATTAATATTCCATAGTTCTCCATTCTCCGACTGTCCTTGCTGCACTATCAAAATTAACTCCTACCTTCATCACTTTCCTGTGATCCGGTTGATATGGGATAGCATACCCTTTACTGTTTATTTGTTTTAAAGCCTCTTCCGGAGTACCGTCCACCTTGAATTCAAAAACATAAATAGCATCTTGCATCTTTAATTCCGTCTTATCTACATAAACGTTATTATTATTGCGTAACTGTTCAAAGTTTTGTATTCCTATCGGATATATTCTGAAAGTATTATCCATGCCTGTCTTTATTAAAGTGAATCACAGGCAAATATAGGTATTTACAGACAGACCGCAAGCAAATATTTCCACTATAAAGTTTCAGATAGCAGAAAAACTCCCATAACCGACCTTATAGTAGAAGAACAATTCGATATTATCACCTACTGCAAAGTAGGCCAAGCCGATAAAGCATATTTTGATTCTACGGCATTTTCTAAGTTATCAGAAAGATTATGGAAGAAATCTAATCCAGTCAAAATCTCCAATTCATCAATTGTTTTTGCACATTCCGACAAAACAGGCTTGACGGTCGTACTCTGATCCATCCAAAAACCTATCGCCTTGAACGTTTCTCCTTTCTTACAAAGTAAAGCCATATAGTAATATTTAGGAACAGGCTTCGTTCTATCATTACCGATATATTCCCAAATCTGATTTTCTTTATCCAAAGCAGCACCCTTTACCACATAAAGGGTGTCACGGAAACTATCACTACGCCCCCATGTACGAACCTTCCCTTCCAGGTCCCCCCAGATTCCGGTATTAAAATATCCTTTCTGCGGACTCATGTTGGTATAGTAGAAAGTTTGTTCATTAGCATCTTGCGAATATAAGCGGTCTGATGAAGCACAAATATGTCCTCGTTGATAACCCCTAGCTCCAAAATCAGCCTGTACTCGTTGAGCACTAGCCGGAACTTTCGGATCTGACTGCCAAGGATCTCCCCCCCATTCCGTTTGTTTCCAATCATTACGATTCCAAGTGGTTTGAGCAGTCTGATTATAATACTTAAAAGCAATCCAGCGGGCGTGTTTCTTGCTCTTATCATATTCCATACTGTATGTGACAACCGACTGCCCTTTATAAAGGGTAGAATGAGAAATAAAAACATCATTCGCCCCATTCCGTAAAGCTGGAAGTTCAACTGTACCGGTAGCAAAAGTAGTGCTATCAGGATTTGAATTTTCATCTTTATCACAGGAATAAAGACCTAGGGAAGATAAACACAATATACCAAAAATATATTTATTTAAAACATTCATAATATTCAATACTATTTTAACATGACTAGATATAAACTCCACACACAAAATTCATCCTAAAGCATAATTATTCTATCCTAATTAAAAACAAATCAGATCTCATAAGTTACACATCATACGACATATTCATTATATAAATAATTAGCCAACAAATTTATGTATAATTAGTCACAAATTAAATCAAGTTATTTATTTTTATCTATAAATAAAAGAAAGCAAACAATAATTAGGAGTCTAACAAAAGCGGCGGATTAAAAACCCGCCGCAACACAATATAAGATACATTCAAGTTATATTAAATGCCTTTATTTAGCACCTTCCAACTTTATGTCATCAATGCGGAAACCAGCATCATTTGCTTCATCCGATACAAATGTAATAGTACTTATTCCTACAGGAATATCTTCTATAACTACCTCCGAAAACTCATTTGCACCTCCTAAAGTAGCCGAAGGTACTGTCACTTCATTATCACCACATTTTACTTTAATTATATTTTGTTCCTTCTGTGCATTATTACAAGCAATTTTATAAGACAGCTTCAACTTATTATATCCACTTGTAGAAAAACCTTCAATAACTACATCATTAGGTTTATTGGCTGGTAACCAAAGAGACATACTAACAGTAGTTGTACTCCTAACATCTGCTATACCATTGTCTTTGAAAGTTAATCCTTTTTCAACATACCCCTTAAAAACAGCAAGTTTATCTTTCGATTTCCCTCCTTCACCCTCAAATGTTTCACAGAATATTTGTTCAAAAACCGGATCGGGAGTGGGAGTACCACCTTCACCTGCAACTTTTACATTTTTAATATTCCAAGTATTGGCAGCAGAAGTTTTCGCATTCTTATAAGCAAAAGCAAATTGCATTTTACTACCAGCATAGGCAGACAAGTCTACTGTAGTCAATAACTCTTCAAACGTATTACCAACAGGCATATCTATGTCTACGTTCTTCCAAGCCTCGCCCTCTTTCTTTACTTTGAACATAAATTCGGACTTATCACCTGCACTATAGGACATCTGCGTGAAAGTCAGAGTAACTTTAGATAAAGTAGATAAATCTAATATAGGAGAAACAAGCCAACCTTCCGCAATAACTGCCGCGCCACCTTTAAATGCAGTAGCCTTTACATAATCCTTATCAGCAATAACCTTCCAAATATAGTCTAAACTACCTAACTCTTTATTATCTTCTGTAAATTTACCAAAGCTTCCTGCAAAAGATTCTTCATAAGGAGTATCTTTCGTTACCACCACTTCTTCTCCCGGTTCCGGAGTCGGATCTGAGCCATCCTTTCCTGATTTAATATTATCAAGACGATAAGTAGTAGATTTACTTGCACCACCTTCTGCAACATATTCAAATCCGATAAAACCAACTTTGCCAGTGTGTTCACTTAGATCAATCTTAATATTTTCAACCCAAGCATGATCGGTAGCACCTTCACCAGGAATACCCTCTACGGCTATCTCTGATTTTTGCATTACACCGTTTTGTAATTCCAAAAAGTATACTTTCAAAGTAGTCGTAGCATTAAAATAAGCAGCTGCACAATCAAATGTAATGACTTTGTCTTTTATCTTATCTACAGTGAATGCGGGAGATACGAACCATATTGTATAGTTAGCAGCAGCACCATTATGAGCAGTTGCCTGAATATACTTTTCATTTTTCTTGCTGACAATTCCTGTCCAAAGACGGTCTCCTACATAAGATACATTTTTCCAACCCTCTAATGCATATGAATAATTTTGATTATCTTTTCCACTGCCACTATCTACCCAATCAGGTTGTTCTTCAAAATCAGCCTTAATTTCATCTAACGGATTAGAATCATCCAAACCAAATGGATTATCTTGATCAACAGGACCTTCATCACCACCATCGCCAACAATTACTCCATTCTCGATTTCTGCCGCAGTAAGAGCGATCAGCCCGGGAAGTCCCCAAGTATTTTTTGCAAATGTACCTTTAACTTTCATGTGTCTAGGAAAATCCTTATCCGCATTACCAGGCAAGTTCAACGCAGCTTTTACAGCAGCATTACCACCATCTTTATTAAGGTTGACAGCAATACATTTTTTATAATCAGTTTCTGTAGGAAGAGAAGCCACCAATACCACACCATCTTTCACACTTGCAGAATACTCACCAATTATAACATCAGCAGCAGACGCTATATAAGTAGTAGAAATATCACTCTTTATACCTCCTACAATATATCCTTCTACCCACCCTTTAGTACTACTAGCAGAGGTACTTATCAGATCTTCTACTGTATAAGGATTTTCCAAAGAGCCATCGCCGGTTAATCCAGAAGCATCACCTTCTCCCTTAATATCATAAGGAGACGGAACATCACTACATGCACTAAATGTAATCACTGCCAACAGTGCCAAGAATAAAGCATTTAGAATCTTTTTCATAATCGTATGTTGTTTATTTTATTATTTATTACGTTTTATATCATCAAGAGTACGGATTATCAACTGCCAAGTAGTATTATAGCGAGTCAGTACTCCTGTTACATTAACCTCACCCTCAGGCAATTTTTCTGTTGCAAAAGTTGAGAACACGCTCGTATGAACAACAGCAGCACACTTTGTTCCATCAGAATATTGCATATCCCGTTCTATAAAAGTGATACTGGAATTCGAGGGCAGTTCTTCTTCCGGAGCATAAGCTTTAGTTCCATCCGCATCCGGGAACTTTACATTCTTGAAAGTAACCAACACCGGTGCATCTTTCTTTTCAATCGCGTCCAAATCAGCTGCAGAAGATATTTCACGTGGAGTCAGTTCATCATAGAACAGGCTCGGCTTATTTATCAGGCGCACATGTTGTTCCCATGTTGCTTCAGGCATATTTCCTACTTTGCCATTATAAGGACTACCAATAGCAGCCAATCTGTAACGGCTACCAATCACCAAACCTTCGCAATCCACTACTACTTTCTGCCCTACCGGACAAAAAGCGTACAGGCCTGTCGTATTTATATCCAGCATAATGGCCCCTGTTTCATCCGCTACTGCCAATTGGTGATAGAAATTTCCACTTTCATCATCCCCTATAATGACTCCTTCAATACGTGTCTCACCTTCAATCTCAGTATAAGTATCTGAAGTGGTATCAATAAAATCATTGTATTTCTCTTTCAAGTTGGCAATAGAAATCGTACGCTCCGCTTTAATGGAATTATTTCCAAAGACATTAACCGGAGTATCATGTTCATCTACACACGAGGTAAACCCCAGTGTACACACTAACAGTCCGACGTATCCTATAGATATTATTTTCTTCATATTCTTTTTTCTTTTTTATTTAATAAGCAATTTACACACTTAGAATCTGTAACCAATATTCAAAAATGCATTGAAAGCCGGTGCATAATAGTACTTGGAATTCTTTGAGAACACATATTCACGAGCCTGACCGTTCTGTTTCTCATCACCACGGTTTTGTTCATATCCGCCAGTACGCAAGTCGGTATTATTCAATACGTTGTTTACACTCAGATTCAAACTAATGCTCTTGCCGTTCTTCAGACGAATATATTTTCCTATAGAAGCATCAAGCATAAAGCCACCATCCAATTTTTCCTGTCCAGGAACATTCACGCCAACCAGATTGCCATTTGCGTCTACTGCACCCTCGTTTCCTTTTGTCAATACACTTTCCAAACGACGGTAAGAAGAGAAGTCCAAATAAACACGATCATAATAGTTGCCGGTCAGGTTAAAGAACCATCCTTTTATGTTATAATCCAATGCCAGACTATAAGCTGAAAGTGGAGTTCCGTTAGCACGCATACCTTTCGCATATACACGGTCCAAATTAGATTCGCTTTCACTCTCATAAGTACGGGTAGCTACAGGATTATTCATATATTTAGCTTCTGACCATGTACCAATAGCTGTCAAAGAAAGATTAGAAGTCAAACGGAATGTTGCAGCAGCTTCCACTCCCCAATGTTCCTTCTCAACGCCATTCATAGATAAGTAAGTGAAACGAGACTCATTGTCATTATAGAATGCATCCATCTCCACCTGATTGTCAAAGTGAGTATAATACCCTGTAATGCGTCCCATCACAACCGGAGTGTTGAAATTGTAAGTTAAGTCACCACCGATAATACGTTCTGTTTTCAGGTCTTTTACAAAGTCATTCTTAATACGTGGAGCTATAAAGGAGTTGTATGCCAACGGAGCACGATCCTCATAACCAGCATTTATTGTAAACGAATGATTGCCGTTGAGAGCCCATGTCAATCCGGCTTTTACACCGCCTTCCAAGAATTTAGCAGTACCACTGCTTCCCAATGACTTCAAGGGAGCACGACCATTACGCATCAATCCGTCACGGAACATCTGAGCGGAACCGATTTTTCCGGAAACAAAGTAATTGAAAGCTCCACTATTACCTTGATAACGTGCCCATACATTCTGTTTGTTTACATAGATATTATAATCATAACCGAACTTATCGCCTTCCCCTATACGACGGTCAGGATTATCCAAGTCATTCTGAATAATGTATGAGTTAACCCCATAATCACGAACAGAGAACTTATCTATATCCGTATATTGCCGAGCTCCCAAAAGGTCCTTCATTTTCTTAAAGTGCATACCTTTTGTCGTATTCACAGCGATACCGGCTACGTAATTATTATGTTCATTGATAGCATGATTGAATACAGAACTAAAGTTAAAAGCCAACTGATCATTATGGCGTTCTTCCACATAATATAATGCCTCTTTGCCCAATTCGTTCGCCTGGCTATTGGCAAAGTACATCATATCCCAATCCAACTGACGGGTAGCCTTATTATTTTTCCAGCTATCAGTAAGCGCATTGAATTGGTTCAGTTGATCTTCAGTGGGTATATCCGTGTATACATTGAATGCTGAACTAGGGAATTTTTTATAATAATCCGGTCGTGGATCGGCAGCATTACCATTCCACCCCAGAGCACTGGTTCCATAACTACTATATTTAAATCCGGCACTAGTGACCAATTTCATATCACCATTAATTGTAAAATCCCATGCAGCCACTGCAGAAGGTTCGAAAGAACGAACAACACGTGCATTACGCTTTTCGCCATTTTGATATCCCCAGTTCGGATTGTAGTAATGACTATTCGCCAGATAATACGCCTCTTCAGTTGAAGCTCCCTGTTGCCCACGTTCTGTAGGAGCTCCCCACGTAGCCAATGAAAGAGTGTGACGACTGTTGAACACCTTTTCGGCAGACAGGAAATATGAGAAAGAATTATAGAAAGTACCTTCTATATTCCCCTCATTAGCCCAACGATAACCAATCGAACCGGTAAAAGCCCAGCCATTTTTCAACAAACCAGTAGAGTAAGTGTACATTCCACGTAAAATATAGTTACGGTTGCAACCGGACAATGTCAACTTTGACCCTGCGGAATATTGGCTGGCACGCAGATTGATATTGGTAGCCCCACCGATAGAACCAAAAGTAAAATTGTTCATTTCAAAAGGAGCGATACCCTCTTTATTACGTGTGGCATCATTTAGCCCCCCAATCATTCCATAACTGAAACGTCCTGTTTCTACATCATTGAACTGCACCCCGTTAATGTACATGTCGCTGTATTGAGAATCGAATCCTCTGACACGAAATCTCATTGGGCTAAACAAATAACCAACGTTTGACAGATAAACATCATTGTTTGAAGTTACCAATGATTGCATACTTTGAGCAGCATCGTCATCTTCATTCAATTGTGACTCTGTGAACATGAAAGAAGCATTGTCTTCACGAGCGTTCTGCTTTGCTTTTTGTTGTGCAAAAAGCGTTGGCGTTAAGCAAAATAGCACGATCGCTAACCCTAATCTTTGTTTCATAATTTAATTTATATTAATGTTAATTGGTCTCTTTTTTTGAAACGTATTAGAAATATTGCGAAGTGCAAAATAACAAATAATTTAATAGATAACAATGTTTTTTCAGAAAAAAATCTACTGAAAGCTGTGTTTTTCCGTTTTCTTTTTAGATATTTGTCACACAAATGACAAATTAGCCACTTTTAAAATCAATTTCAAAGATGAAAAAAAGTTTAATTACCTTCGGATTATTTACTTTTTTTGTCCTCATGGTATACGGACAAGAAAAGAAATACGCTCTATACAGCGTAGCCTTCTATAATTTGGAGAACTTGTTCGACACAATCCATGATGAAGGAAAAAATGATTATGAGTACTTACCTAACGGTGCCAATCAGTGGAATACGATGAAGTATAAAGCCAAACTTAAAAATATGGCAGAAGTATTGAGTAAACTTTCCACCGACAAACTTCCTATGGGACCCGCTATCATAGGGGTCTCTGAAATTGAGAATTACAGAGTATTGGAGGACATACTAAAACAACCAGCATTAGCAGACAGAGGATACAAGTATATACATCATGAAGGAGAAGACAGACGTGGAGTAGACTGTGCCTTCTTCTACAACCCTAAATTATTTGAGCTGACAGGGAGTAAACTACTACCCTATATATACGAAAACGACACAGTTCATAAAACCCGTGGTTTTCTTATAGCTAGCGGTACCATTGCAGGAGAAAAAATGCACTTTATTGTTAACCATTGGCCTTCACGCGCTGCAGCCTCTCCTGCACGTGAACGCGCAGGAGTACAAGTAAAGGCAATCAAAGATTCCCTACTCAGAGAAGATCCTACAGCTAAGGTTGTAATCATGGGTGACATGAATGATGACCCGATGGACAAAAGCATGGCAGTATCATTAGGGACCAAACGCAAACAGATGGACGTAGGACCAACAGATTTGTATAATCCCTGGTGGGACACTCTGAAAAAAGGATATGGAACCCTTATGTATAGAGGCAAATGGAACCTATTTGACCAAATAGTCTTTACCGGCAATTTATTGGGAACGAATCGCAGTACTCTTAAATATTATAAACATGAGATTTTCCGTCGTGATTTTATGTTCCAGAAAGATGGAAAATACAAAGGCTATCCTAAACGAACACAAGCAGGCGGCGTATGGTTAAACGGGTATAGTGACCATTTACCTAGCATCATTTATTTAATAAAAGAGGTACAATAGTTCATAATCTTATTAGCAACTTACGCAGAGAGAGAAATACAGTAATAGGTTCTTATTATAACAGTAGAACTAAACTAATTAAAATATATTAATATGACTAATTCATTTTTTAAACTATTTGCTTTGTTATTATGTGGCTTATTTGCTTCATGTAGTGAACAAAACATCCCTGACATACCCAACTCAGGAGGAAACGAACAAAACACAGGCTTCGCCACAATTGATCAGACACAAGTAAAGGCTAAAGGAGGCAGTTTCATTCTACGTATAAAAACTAATGACGAATGGAAAATTACTTGTAAGGACACTTGGTGTACTCTCACCCCCACTTCCGGACAAGGAAACAGATCTATTACAGGACGTATAACAGCCAATACCGGTAAAGAACGAACGGCTACCATTGACGTGACAGCCGGAACAGAACATGTTACATTCAACTTGAAACAATTGCCCGGTGACGGTTCAAATCCTGACCCAGACCCGGAACCGGATCCGGATCCAACCCCAGATCCGACTCCATCAGGATATGCAGGAAGAATTGAAATTCCTAAATTGAAAGGAGGAAGTATGAATATCTTCCATACATGGACAACTAAAGAGAATGGAAAAGAAACAGTCACTTACAGTTATGAATATGACTGTACTAAAAAGCATGTGAGATGGGTAGCGTTTACATTCGATAATTATACCTGCCAATCAAATGTAAAACGCTCGAATGCATGGGCTGACGATCCCAATATTCCAGCACAATACAGAACAACTAAAAGTGACTATAATCCCAAATACACAAGAGGTCATATGGTGGGGTCAGGTGACAGGGTATACAGTCTCGCCGCCAACAAGCAAACTTTTTATTATTCTAATATGAGTCCCCAATTGCAAGAGAACTTTAATACCGGAGGTGGCGTATGGAATAAAGTGGAAGATCAAGTTCAAGACTGGGGGCAAATCCAGAACGTAAATGATACAGTTTATATCGTCAAAGGAGCGACAATCGACAACGAGAGTAATATCATCGAATATTATGGTAGCGGCGTTGCTGTTCCCCTTTACTATTACATTGCAGTACTATCTTACAAAAACAAGCAATACAAAGGTATGGCATTTTATGTGAAGCATACAGATGACAATAAGACCAGCACAGTGAAACCTTACGCAATGTCCATCAGAGAACTTGAACAAAAAACAAATATGAATTTCTTTCACAATTTGGAAAATAGTATCGAAGATAATGTAGAAATCAATTATAATTCCAGCGATTGGTCTTGGAAGAATTAACATTTCCTCATTTAATTCTCAAAAAAGTCCGAATAAGCAGTGTTGTGTCTATTTGGACTTTTTCATATAGTATTAAGTACTATCCTCCACTAATATTAATATCATTAATTCATAATAGCCTTCACCTTTTCGCGACAGCGCCCTACCCATAGGAAATAACGGGTGAAGGGCAGCCCTTTCACCCACTTCTTCAATGTTCCGCCCATGCTTCCTCTTAACAATATGGATATAACACGATTATATTTTACAGATACTTGCCCTTCCTCTTCGCATTTTATATTTATCACAGCTATGATAAGTACTTATCATAATAATGACACTTACTTATCACAGATATGATGAAATATTATCATATATGTGATAAGCAAAAGATACGGGTAGCGAACAGGGCAGACGCATTATATTTTTTACTATATTCTCCTTTGCTATTCCTTTGT
>ERZ791871.2394-NODE-2394-length-12697-cov-4.199256_pt1 | contig 12697 bp, 10 predicted proteins | sample MGYA00510280_ERZ791871 | MGnify/ENA primary metagenome ERZ791871 (study PRJEB30046, sample SAMN00792111) | human gut metagenome | study: EMG produced TPA metagenomics assembly of the A metagenome-wide association study of gut microbiota in type 2...
CCTTATGCTGGTAGATCTGTCGGCTTTCCATCAGCCGCTCCAGCTCCGGGGCGATCTGCTTGTCCATCAGCTCCCGCCGGGGAGCGCCGGACAGGGCAATGATGTTATCCCGGTCGGTGATGACCGCGATCCTTCCTGTGGTGCGGTTGAGGGTCTCGCACATCTGGGCAGCAAATTCGGTCAGCCCGCCCAGCAGGGAATACTTTTTAAAAATCACGCTCCCATCCCGGTCCGTGTAAATCTCCAGGGGGTCGCCCTCGCGGATCCTCATGACCCGCCGAATCTCCTTTGGAATGACAACCCGCCCCAAGTCATCAATCCGTCTTACAATGCCTGTTGCTTTCATCTATATAGTTCCTCCTACGGTAGTTTTTTGGAAACAAAATATAGTATCCGCAGGAAATGGCCGGATATGCAGAATGCGTTGAGCCGGACAGAAAACGGTCCGCCGCCTGCGGAGAGCAGGCAGCGGACCGTTGATCTATTCTGTTGTGTGCTGACAGACGGCGATTTTTTGTCTGGATCCAGCCATCAAAGTGATTGAGCCTCCAACTTGCGCAAGACTGCCTGGAACCAGTCGGGCAGAGGACATTCCAGTTCCACCGGGCGGCCGGTGGAGGGGTGGGTGAATTTCAAGCGCCGGGCGTGGAGGCACTGGCCGGCCAGGCCGGGCCAGGGCTTCCGGCTGCCATACACCGTGTCGCCAAGGAGCGGGTGGCCGATAGAGGCCAGATGGACCCGGATCTGGTGGGTGCGCCCTGTCTCCAGGCGGCACTCCACATGGGTAAAGCCCCGGTACCTGGCCAGCACGGACCAGTGGGTCACGGCAGGGCGGCCTGTTCGGGGTTCAACCGCCATCCGCTTTCGGTCCACCGGGTGCCGGCCGATGGGGGCGTCCACCGTGCCGCTGTCCTCCCGGAAGCTGCCCACCGCCACCGCCTCGTACACCCGGGCCAGGGAGTGGTCCTGAAGCTGGGCGGCCAGGGCCAGGTGGGCCCGGTCGTTTTTCGCGGCGATGATCAGACCGGAGGTGTCCCGGTCGATGCGGTGGACGATGCCGGGGCGCAGAGCGCCGTTGATGCCGGAGAGTGTGTCGCCGCAGTGATGGAGCAGTGCGTTTACCAGCGTCCCGTCCGGGTGCCCCGGGGCGGGGTGGACCACCATGCCCACCGGCTTATTCACCACGATCACATCCCCGTCCTCGTACACCACGTCCAGAGGGATGTCCTGGGGGAGGACGTCCACCGGCTCGGGGTCGGGGAGGAGGACCTCCACCACATCGCCGGCGGCGGGGCGGTCATTCTTTTTCAACGCTTTCCCGCGGCAGGTCACCGCCCCGTCCTCCAGCAGGCGCTGGGCGGCGGAGCGGGTCAGCCCCTCCACGCTGCGGGCCAGAAGGGCGTCCAGCCGCTCGCCGGACTGCTGGACGGTGAAGGTGAGGGCGGTCATGAGCGGTGCTCCTGGGGGTGCAGGCCCTTCTCCAGCCGCTCATAGCCCCATACATAGTAGACCGCGGCGGCGATACCCCCCACCACCACACAGATGTCCGCCACATTGAACACAGCAAACTCCATGAAGAGCACATGGAACATATCCACCACATAGCCCTGGAAGGCCCGGTCAATGAGGTTGCCCACCGCGCCCGCCAGCAGCAGGGCCAAAGAGATCCGGCCGAAGGGATGGCGAAAGAAGCCCCGCACCAGCGCCATTAGCAGCAGGACCGACATAACCAGAGAGATCAGAGTGAGCAGCCAGGTGTGCTCTGAGAACAGGGAGAAGGCTGCCCCGGTGTTCTGCACATAGGTCAGATCCAGGATATGGGGCAGAAAGGGGACGTACTCACCCAAAGGAATGTTTTGGACCACCAGGTATTTGACCAGCTGGTCCAGGGCCACCAGGGCCACCACAAGCACGGCATACAGCATGGAGGGTTCTCCTTTTCGACAGTCGCTTTGTTTGAACAGTCCTATTCTATCATGTTCCGCCCAGGGGGACAACGGGGAATTTTCCGGCTTCCGGTTGACAGCCTGGCGGAGGGCCGCCTACAATGGTGGGAGACCGCGGACAAGGAGGAGATCAGAATGGAGATCCAGGGCTTGCAGAAAATGACCCTGCTGGACTATCCGGGCAAGGTGGCCTGCACCGTGTTTTTAGGAGGGTGCGATCTGCGCTGTCCCTTCTGCCACAACGGAGAGCTGGTGGAGGGGGAGGCCCCCGCCGCCCTGGACGACGGGGAACTGACCGCATTTTTGAAAAAACGGCAGGGCCTGCTGGACGGGGTGTGCGTCACCGGGGGAGAGCCCCTGCTCCGGCCGGAGCTGGAGGGGCTGCTGGGCCGGATCAAGGAGTTGGGCTTTCCGGTAAAGCTGGATACCAACGGTGGCCATCCGGACCGGCTGCGCCGCCTGACGGAGGCCGGTCTGCTGGACTATGTGGCCATGGACATCAAAAACAGCCCGGAGCGATATGGAGAGACAGTAGGACGGTCCGGCCTGGACCTGGCCCCCTTCCGGGAGAGCGTCTCCTTCCTTCTCTCCGGGGCGGTGGACTATGAGTTCCGTACCACTGTGGTGCGGGAGCTCCATGATGGGGACAGCTTCCGGGCCATCGGCCCCTGGCTGTCCGGGGCACGGCGGTACTACCTCCAGAGCTTTGTAGACCGGGATACGGTGCTCCGGGCGGGGCTCCACCCCTGGGACCGGGAGAGCCTGGAGGGATTCGCTGCATTGGTGCGGCCCTGGGTGGAGCAGGTGGAGCTGCGGGGGGTGTGATCCGGGCTCACCGGCTCCGGGGGAGGAGCACCGTGAACACGCTGCCCTGATCGGGGATGCTGTCCACCTGGATCTGGCCGCCGCACAGTTCGACGATGCGGTGGACGATGGACAGGCCCAGGCCCAGACCCTTCTCGGTGTGATTGGGTTCCCCCTGGTAGTATTGGTCAAAAATGTGGGATATCATCTCCGGGGACATCCCGATCCCGGTGTCGGAGATCTGGACCTGGATCTGCTCCGGGGAGCACTGGAGGGTGATGGAAACCTCTCCCCCCTCGGGAGTGAATTTGATGGCGTTGTTCAGCAGATTGATCCAGACATGGCGCATCAGCTCCTCGTTCCCCACATAGGAGACAGGCTCCAGGTCGGCGGAGAAGGCGATGCGCTTTTTCTCCCAGGCGCTGGAGAGCAGGATGGTGCACCGCTTGATCTGCTCATCCAGGGAGAAGGGCTCCTTCTCGGGGATGGAGTGCTGGGATTCCAGCCGGGACATCAGCAGGGTGCTGTTGGCCAGATTGGCCAGGCGGTGGGCCTCCTCGGCGATGATCTGGAGATACTGGCTGCGCTCCTCCTCGGTGAGTCCGGGTTCCTGAAGCAGCTCGGCAAAGCCGGAGACGGCGGTGATGGGGGTCTTGAACTCGTGGGAGAAGCTGTTGATAAAATCCTCCCGCAGGGTCTGGACCCCCTGGAGCTCCTCGGCCATCTTGTTGAAATCCTCATAGGCGGCGGCCAGCGGGCCGGCCCGGCGGGGGTCCAGCCGCAGGGAGAAGTTGCCCTCCGCCACGCCGCGCAGCCCCCCGGCCAGGCCGGTGAGAAACTGGTTAAAGCGGTAGTTCAGACCGCAGCCCAGGATGACGGTGGAGCAGATGAGGAACAGCAGGGGCCCCAGGCCGCTGGACTGGGAAGCGGGGAGGGGCGTCCCGGTCAGGAGCCAGGAGCCCGCCATGTACAGGGCGGTGCAGACCAGATTGGACAGGATGGACAGGATGATAAACTCCTTGGTCAGCCACAGCAGAAGGCTGACGTTGGGCCTCTGTTTCCGCTTCATTCCAGCACCTCCGCCTTATAGCCCAGACCCTTGATGGTGATGATCCGAAACTCCTCGATGGCGCGCAGCTTGTTGCGCAGGCGGCTGATGTGGGTCTTGACGGTGTCCTCCCCGCTCTCGGAGTCGAAGCCCCATATATCGTCCAGCAGCTGATTCCGGGTGAAGATCTGGCCGGGGTAGGAGAGCAGCTTATAGAGCAGCTCGAACTCTTTTTTGGGCAGCTCCAGCACCTGCTCGCCCCGGGAGACGGTATAGGTGTTGGAGTCCAGCACCACCGGGCCGATGACGATCCGCCGCTCGCTGGCGATATGGGCCCGGCGGAGCAGGGCGTTGATCCGCCAGGTCAGTTCCTCGTAGTTCACCGGCTTGGTCATGTAGTCGTCCACGCCGGAGGAGAAGCCACGGCGCTTGTCCTCGAAGGACTGCTTGGCGGTGAGAAGCAGCACCGGGATGCCGTTGCCCTGGTCCCGCAGGGTCTGGACCAGGGTATAGCCGTCCATCCGGGGCATCATCACATCGGCGATGATCAGATCCACGGGCTGCCGCTCCAGCAGCTCCAGAGCCTCCACGCCGTCCTTGGCGCAGATGATGGTAAATTGATGCTTCAGCTTGGCGCAGGTGAGCAGGCGCATGGAGGCCTCATCCTCCACCAGCAAGATGGTTGCCATCTCCATCGCTCCTTTGTGTCGAGATGGGGAACCGGCCCCGGGCTCATGCTCGGAGAGGGGCCGCCTCCCGGAGGGCGGTGTGAACCGCCTGATCTGTTTCGATTGCTTGGTACTGATACAGTATAGTATAAAGAGAAGAGCGGTCCACGTCAAAGCCGGGTGTCCCGCTGTGGACGGGATGCTGCAATGCCCCTTATATGTTGAGGGTAACGGAGCCTGGTAAACCCAATGTAAACTTCCTGCGCTTTTTTTGCCTTCTGTGATTTTGACGAAGAGCACCGGACGGCCGGAGAGGAAAACAGTGAGTGTGCACAGAGGGGATCCCGGCCTTGTTTACGTTGAGTTTACCTTTGGAGACTATGATGAAAACTGACAGAGACACGAACCGGACGAATGACCGATGTGAAAAATGGAGGATCATCCCATGAGACGAACATTTGCCCTGCTGCTGGCCGCTGTGATGGCGGCCGGCACACTGACGGGGCCGGCGATGGCCGCCGAGAGCCAGCAGGAAGGAACCGCGGACAGCGCCTCCCAGGAGGTACAGGAGGAAACAAAGCTCCCGCCGGACCCGGAGGGGACGGTGACCTGGGCCAATCTGGACAGCCGGATCCGGTCGGGGAGCCTGAGCGCCCGGGTGCTCTCGGAGAACATCAGCGGGATCGAGGGGATCGACTACGATCTGATGTACGAGGATCTGCGGCGGCAGCTCAACGACATCGCCAACGCCCAGTGGTACATCACCGTCATGGGCGGGGATGACAGCGCCCTGGCCAACGCATACGATTCCCTTCGGGACACCTTTGACGATCTGAAGGAGGGCGAGGTCCAGGCGGACAACGCCGATGTGGTCTGGCAGCTGAACAGCACGGTGGATCAGATGGTGGCCGCCGGTCAGACCCTGTACATCACCCTGGTGGGTCTGGAGCAGCAGGCCGCCGACGGCCAGCGGAGCCTGGCCGCCCTGGACCGGAGCCTGGAGGAGCTGCGCCTGCGCCAGCAGCTGGGCCAGGTGTCCAGGCAGAACGTGGACGAGGTGGAGGCGCAGCGCACCCAGGTGGTCAGCCAGCTGAACACGCTGGACACCACGATCACGACCTATAAATCTCAGCTTCAGACCCTGATTGGGGCGGAGCCCACCGGGGAGATCTCCCTGGGCGCCCTGCCTGTCCAGGGAGAGGACGGGTGGACCGCGCCAGACTATGAGGCCGATCTGGCCGCAGCCAAGGCGGCCAGCTGGACCCTCCGCAATGCGGAAAAGACGCTGAAGGACGCCAAGGAGGACTGGAACGACGCCCAGAGCGACTACCGGGGCTCCCGGAAGCAGTACCTGCTCCAGGCTGCCGAGCACACCTGGGCGGCCGCCCAGCTGACCTATCAGTCCGCCTTCCAGGAATTTGAGACCTCTTTCCGCACCCTGTATGACTCCCTGGCGGACAAGGAGAACACCCTGAACAGCAAGCGTTCCGCCCTGGCCTGGCAGCAGACGGTGCTGGAGACCACCCAGAAGCGGTATGAGCTGGGTCAGGTATCCAAGATGAAGCTGCTGGCCGCTCAGGATGACCTGGCGGCCGCCCAGTCCGCAGTGGACGGGGCCTGGAGGGATCTGCTCTCCGCCCGCACCAGCTACCGCTGGGCGGTGGAGCAGGGCCTGATGTAAGAGAAAGGATGGAAGATCACCCCATGAAACGTACCATTTCCGCTGTGCTCTGCGCAGCGCTGGCCCTGACGCTGGCCGGCTGTGCGGAGGAGAAGGAACCCATGTTGGACCGGACGGTGACAGTGGAGACCACCGCCGCACAGACCGGCGAACTGAGCACCGAGAGCACCTATATCGGGACCATTTCCGCAGAGGGCACCGCCAGCGTGGTCTCTCTGGTTTCCGGCAATGTGGAGGAGGTCATGGTCTCGGTGGGTGACACGGTTTCCGCCGGGGACCCCCTGTGCCGCATCGACGACGAGAGTGCCCGCCTGGCCCTCCAGAATGCCCAGGCGGCCTATCAGAGTGCCCAGGAGAGCTATAACAGCGCCCAGGCGGGCTACGGCGGCGCCGACCTGCCGGTGCTGGAGGAGCAGCTGCGTCTGGCCCAGGATAACTATGAGGATACCCAGCACCTCTTTGAGATGGGCGCCGCCTCCCAGGCGGAGGTGGACCAGGCCAACCAGGCTCTGCTGTCCGCCCAGGCCGGGGTCGAGGCGGCCCGGGCCGGCCTGAGCTCCGCCCGGGCGGGGATCCAGTCCGCCCAGGTGGGCGTGAACTCCGCCCAGTACCAGCTGTCCCTCTATAACATGACCGCCCCCATCTCCGGGGTGGTGGAGGCGGTCAATCTGACCCTGAATAACTTTGCTGCCTCCGGAACGGTGGCCTTTGTCATCTCCAACGGCAGCAATAAAACGGTCACCTTCTACGTCACCGACCAGGTGCGCCAGACCCTGACCGCCGGCCAGGAGGTCTCGGTGGTCAGTGATGGCCGTACCTATCAGGGCGCGGTGACGGAGATCAGCGGCGTGGTGGACGCGGCCACCGGCCTGTTCAAGGTCAAGGCGGTCATCAACGAGGCCCAGTCCCTGCCTGACGGCCTGGCGGTGGAACTGACCACCACCGCCTACCGGTCCAGCGGGGCCATCCTGATCCCCAGCGACGCGGTCTATTTTGACGAGGGCAACGCCTATGTCTATGTGGCTCAGGATGGGACCGCGGTGCGCACCGAGGTGTCTGTGGGCCTGTACACCGCAGACACCATCGCCGTCACCGGGGGCCTGACCGCCGGGGATGAGGTGATCACCACCTGGTCCGCCGGACTGAAGGACGGCGCGCCCATCCGCCTGGCCGGCCAGGAGGAGGCTACGGACGCCTCCGGCAGCACCGCCGGCGGGACGGAGGCGCCGTAATCTATGAAACTGATTCGACTGATCCTGCGCCGGCCCACCTCGGTGATCCTGATGATCCTGGCTGTGGTGGTGTTCGGCTCGGCCTCCCTGACCGGGATGCCTCTGGAGTATATGCCTGACATGGAGATGCCCATGGAACTGGTGATGGTCACCTGGCCCGGGGCGGACGCCGACAGCATCGACCGGCTGGTCACCCAGCCCATCGAGGACGAGTGTGAGACCCTGTCCGACATCGACAGCGTCAACTCCTACTCCTTTGATAACTACGCCATGCTCCAGCTGACCTATAAGTACGGCGTGGACATGGATGAGGTCTACTCCGATCTGAAGAACTCCATGGATAACCTGATGCCCACCCTCCCGGACGACTGCGAGGATCCCCTGATCATGGAGCTGAGCGCTGACTTTATGCCTACCATGATCCTCTCCGCTGTGGCCCCCGAGGGGATGGACGCGGCCAGCTACCTCAACGACACGGTGGTGCCGGTGATCGAGAGCGTGGGCGGCGTGGCCCAGGTGGAGGTCACCGGAGCCCAGGACGAGTACCTGCGCATCGTGCTGGACGAAGCGGCCCTTCAGCAGTACCGGCTGTCCATCTCGGCGGTGGGCTCCGCCATCGCGGCGGCCGACTTTGATATGCCGGTGGGCGACGTCACCCTGGGCACCCAGGACATCGCCCTGGGCGTCTACGGCAGTGTGGACGTGAACGCCGACTTCCGGAACCTGCCCATTCAGACTCCGTCGGGCCAGATGGTGGCCCTGGGGGATCTGTGTACCTTCTTCAACGTGTATGAGAAGGACGCGGAGAACCTCAGCCGCTACAATGGCGGAGACAGCGTCATGCTCAGCGTGACCAAGCAGGACAGCGCCGCCACCGTGGACGTCTGCGAGGACGTCATGGAGATCCTGGACCGGTACAGCGTGGACGGCCTGAGCTTTGAGGTCATTTACAACGAGGCGGACAGCATCATGGAGACTCTGGGCGAGGTGCTGAACACCCTGATCACCGGCATCATCCTGACCATGCTGGTGCTGTTCCTCTTCTTTGGCGACCTGCGGGCCAGCCTGATCGTGGGCATCAGTATGCCCCTGTCCATCCTCCTGGCGGTGATCCTTCTGAACTTTGCCGGCTTTGCCATCGACCTGATGACCGGCACCTCCCTCGTCATCGCCATCGGCATGATCGTGGATAACTCCATTGTCATTCTGGAGAGCTGTATGCGCTCCAGGGAGAACGGCCTGGACTTCCGGGAGGCGGCGGTGGAGGGCACCTCCACCATGATCATGTCCACCCTGGCCGGTACGCTGACCACCGTGGTGGTCTATATCCCCCTGGCCATGGCTCAGGGCCTGGTAGGCATGATGTCCGGTCCCCTGAGTTGGACTATTCTGCTGACCATGCTCTCCTCCTTCCTATGCGCTGTGGTGGTGGTCCCCCTGGCCTTCGTATGGCTCAAGCCAAAGGCCAAGGAGGAACTGCCCATCAACCGGCTCCTGGCCCGGTTCCGCGCCTTCTACCGCCGGGTCATGCCCGGACTGCTGCACCACCCGGGCAAGGTGGTGTCGGTGGGCGCGGCCTGCTTCCTGGCTGCTATCCTGCTGGCCAGCCAGATGGAATTTGTGCTGATGCCGGACAACTATGACGGCAGCGTCAGCCTGGAGGCCACCTTCCGCTCCGGCACCAAGCTGTCGGTCATGGACGAGCGGATCCAGGAACTGGAGGACGCCCTTCTGGAGGATCCAAACTTTGAAAAGGTGACCCTGAGCGCCTCGGAGAACACTGCCACCTTTACCGCCTATGCGGTGGACGGCTGCAAGCGCAGCAGTGAGGCGGCGGTGGAGGAGTACACCAACCGTTTCGGCGGTTCCCCCGGTATGGATCTGGCGGTCACCCCCACCAGCAGCGACTCCAGCATGGGCACCATGATGGGAGGGGGCAATACCAAGGACGTGACCCTGGTGGCCGACAGCCTGGACATCCTGGAGCAGGGTGCGGATCAGGTGGCCGACGCCATGGGCCAGGTCCCCGGCGTGATCCGGGTGGCCAACGAGTTCGACCAGAGCCGCGTTAAGGGCCGCCTGGTGGTGAACTCCCAGAAGGCTCAGGCCCTGGGGACCACGGAATCCGCAGTGGCCATGCAGGTCTATTACCTGCTCAACGGCATGACCGCTACCACCCTGGACAACTATGGAGACTCCGATTCGGAGTACGATGTGGTGCTGGAGTACCCTGAGGGCAAGTATGATGACATCACGACCCTTCTGGATTACCCTGTTGCCACCCAGAGCGGCCGTATGATCACTCTGCGGGACATCGCTGACGTGGAGTACATCACCACCCTGCCCAGCATCACCCGGCAGGACGGGCAGTACAGCGTTACTGTCACGGCCACCACAACGGATACCGCCAAGTACACCGCGGCCAGCGCCATCGACAGCGCGGTGCGGGGGCTGACCCTTCCCGAGGGGGTCACGGTGGGGACCGGATCGCTGGACTCCACCACGGAGGAGGCCACCCAGAGCGTAAGTACCGCCCTGCTGTCCGCCATCTTCCTGGTGTTCTTGGTCATGGGCATCCAGTTCGACTCCCCCAAGCTGTCCATCATGGTCATGCTGTGCATTCCTCTGAGCCTGGTGGGCTCTATCGGCCTGATGTTCCTGTCCGGTCGCCCCATGAGCATTCTGGGCCTGATGGGCTTCCTAATGCTGGTGGGTATTGCGGTGAACAACGGCATCTATCTGGTGGATGGCACCAACCAGCTGCGCCGGACCATGCCCCTGGGTGAGGCCCTGGTGGAGGCGGGCACCACCCGTCTGCGCCCCATCCTGATGACTACCCTGACCACCATTATCTCCATGGTGCCGATGATCTTCTCTACCGACAGCGGCATGAGCATGATGAAGGATATGGCCTATATCATCATCGGCGGCCTGGTGGCCTCCACGGTGCTGGCCATGTTCCTGATGCCCGCCTTCTATCTGCTGATTCGGCGCGAGAATCCGGACGGTACCAAGCGGAAGGCCTTGTTCAGCCGCCATAAGAACAAGGAAAATGCGGCGGTTTGAGTGATTTCGATCCAGACAGAAAACACACGGCTCCCAACGGGAGCCGTGTGTTTTTGTATTCTGTGAGGAAAGGTCAGTGGGCGAGCCAGCCGGCGTACTCCTCCGCGGCGCGCACCCGGCCCACAGCAGAGAGAGAGGCCCCCTGAGGGCGGAAGAGATGCTGGGCCAGCTGGCGCAGCTCCTGCCGAGTCACCTGCTCATAGCACTCCAGAAGCTCATCGACCTCCCGCACCCGGCCGTACAGAAGGCCGGAGGCGCCCAGGTGGCTCATTCGGGACTGGACGGACTCCAGGCCCATTAGAAGGCCGGCCTGAGCCTGTTCCCGGGCACGGTCCAACTCCTCCTGGGTGGGACCATGCTCAGCCAGGTCGCTGACGATGTTCCGCACGGCATCCAGGGCCTGAGCCTCCTGTTCGCTGCCGGTGGCGGTATAGATACCCAGCAGACCGGTGTCCGCATGGTCGGCCACATAGGAATATACGGTATAGCACAGCCCCCGCTTCTCCCGCAGCTCCTGGAAGAGGCGGGAGGAGCAGCCTCCCCCCAGGATGGAGTTGAGCAGCAGCAGGGCGTAGCGCTGGTCATCCCGATAGGACAGGCCGGGGTAGGCCAGGATCAGATGGTTCTGCTCAATGGCCTTCCGGCGCACGGTGACAGCGGGGTGGTAGACCGCGTCCCGCATCCGGCGGGGTGTGGAGGCGGGCAGGGCGGCCAGCCGTTCCCGCAGGGCGGTGATGTGGCGCTCCTCAAAGCGGCCTGCCAAGGCAACCACGATAGAGCCGGGACAGTAGTGCTCCGCCTGCCACTGGCGCAGGGATTCCCCCGTCATCTCATTCAGGGTAGAGGAGCGGCCCAGGATGGGGCGGCCCAGGGGGCGGCCCTTATAGACCGCCATGGACAGCCGGTCGGCGCACAGGTCCTCCGGGGCATCCTCGTACATCCCGATCTCCTCCAGAATCACGCTCCGCTCCAGTTCTACATCCTCCTGGGCGAAGCGGGAATGGAACAGCATATCGCACAGCAGGTCAGAGGCCCGGTCCAGGTGGCGGTCCAGGCACCGGGCGTAGTAGCAGGTGCTCTCTTTGGTGGTATAGGCGTTGACCTGACCGCCGATGGCGTCGATCTCCCGGGCCAGGTCAGCGGCGGAGCGCCGGTCAGTGCCCTTAAAGGAGAGGTGTTCAATAAAATGGGCCGCGCCGTTTTCTGTGGCGCGCTCGTGGCGGGAGCCCGCCCCCACGAAAAATCCGAGGGCGGCGGAGCGGGCCCCCGGAATGTATTCAGTCAAAAGCCGGGCTCCATTGGAAAGGGTAATGGTACGGTACATGGCTGTTTCCTCACTTTGACAAGTTTCGTGGATAAAGTATACCACATCTCTAGGGAATCCGTCTATCCAAGTTTCACATTTCTGTACGCCTTTCCCGCGGACGCTGAAAAAATGGAAGCCTACGGGTATAATGTGCCCCGAGCCTGTCCACAATAGGTTTCGGAGGTGGTTTCCATGAAACGGAACCGATTGGAAAAACTGGGCGACTTCGTGCTGGGAAAGGGCTTCTACATAGTCCTGTTCCTGTGCGTCGCCGCAATTGGAATTTCGGGCTATTATCTCATCCGCTCCGTCAGCGGGAGCGAGCCGGCGCAGGAGCCGGTCACAGCGAACCCCAGCGTCACCCTGCCGGACAGCAGCGCGGTCTTTCCCGGCGAGCAGTCCCACCAGCCTCAGCCTACGCCGGAGCCGGCGGCTCAGCCGGACGATCCTCAACCGAAGAAGGACGCGGAGACGGCCGCACCGGCGCAGCCCCGGGAGGTGGTCTACACCTGGCCGGTGAAGGGGCAGGTGCTCCGGGGCTTCACGGTGGAGGCCCTGGCCTATGACGAGACCATGGGGGACTGGCGGACCCATGGGGGGATCGACATCGCCGCCGAGGAGGGCCGGAAGGTGCTGGCGGCCGGAGAGGGCCAGGTGGCTGAGGTGTATGACGACGCCATGATGGGCACCACGGTGACCATTCTTCAGCCGGACGGGGTGACGGCGGTGTATTCCAACTTGGCCCAGAAGACCGCGGTGGCGGTGGGCGACCTGGTGGATACCGGCGCCGTGCTGGGCGAGGTGGGGCGGACAGCCCTGGCGGAGAGCGGCCTGGAGCCCCACCTCCACCTGGAACTACTGGCGGACGGGGAGCCGGTGAATCCCCTGGCCTATCTGCCAAAATTGAATTGACATCAAGCTCCGAGGGCGGCTGTCATACGACAGC
>ERZ791871.2395-NODE-2395-length-12693-cov-8.962811_pt1 | contig 12693 bp, 10 predicted proteins | sample MGYA00510280_ERZ791871 | MGnify/ENA primary metagenome ERZ791871 (study PRJEB30046, sample SAMN00792111) | human gut metagenome | study: EMG produced TPA metagenomics assembly of the A metagenome-wide association study of gut microbiota in type 2...
TGTTATTGGCGGCAAGCTGCTGTGCACGGCGGCGGGCAGCTTCGTACTCATCCTGATTCAGCGCACTGCCTGTTTTCACAGTACGCCCGGTGTTCACCGTGCGCGGCGCGTCACCAGCATGGTAGACATTGCGCGGCGCATCGCCGGTGTTTACCCTGCGGATCTCGCTCATAACGTTCCTCCCTTTTATTCAAACGATGGGAACTGGTCTTTCATCTTATTCGGTTACGGCACACCCGCAAAAGGCAGTGCCTGCCCCTTTATCGGGTGCAGGCCGCGCGGGCATCATCCAGTGCGGCAACGGTATCGGGGTCCAGTGGGTTGCCTTTTTCGCGCACAAAGGCAATGCTTTGTTCCAGTGCATGGCACAGCGCCAGGTCCAGGTTCTGCATTTCCTCGGCACGCAGCGCCTCCACACCGGGGTAATCCCGTTCGGCACTGGTCATATCCGCCATGTAAATAATCTTGTCCAACAGGCTCATGTTCTGTTTGCCGGTGGTATGGCACTCAATGGCAGATAAAATTTCCGGGTCCGTCACACCCCACTGTGTCTGGCACAAAATCGAGGCTGCGTACCCATGCCACACCGGCGCAGGGCGCTTGGCGGCATTTTTAGCTATTATAGCATTGTCAGCAAAAATCTGCAACATCTCTGCCTTGGGCAGTTCTTTCGCGCTGTCGTGCAAAAGTGCCGCTAATGCGGCCTTTTCCTCATCCGCGCCATAGCGTTTTGCCAGCTTGACTGCCATTTTTTTTACATTTATGGTGTGCTTGTAACGCTTTTCGCTCAAACGGCTTTTTACCAGCGCTTTTGCTTCGTCCACTGTCATCAAGATCCGCATCCTTTCCCTATTTTATTGTACCCTATCTATGGCTTCAAATCAGCTTGCCGTACAGCCCGTTCCGGTGTATCACATCCGCCACCGGCGGGGGCAGCAGCTCCTTCAGCCGGGCAGGGGGATACTTTCCTGCGCGGATATCGCTGGAGGCACACTCCAGCACCGGGGCATCCGCAAACATGATCTTCCCGCCTGCTTCTTCCAGCTTTTGGGCTGCTGCACGCAGAGCGTCGCCATCGCCGGGTTCCCGGCTTTGCACCACCAGGGTGACCATAGCCAAAATTTCCCGCCAGCGGTGCCATTCATCAAATGTTTCCAGCATATCGCTGCCAATTGTCATATACAGCTGAGCGCCGGGATACTTTTCCTGCAGCATGCTGACGGTATTATAGGTATAGCTGCGGCCCGCGCGGTCCACTTCCCACTGGCTCACCTGCACCTGGGGGCCAAGCGCCTTAAAGCATTCGCACATGGCAAGGCGCAGTTCGCCCGGCGTTGCGCTGGCATGCTTGTGGGGTGGGATGCCCGCCGGCATAACCAGCACCACATCCGGCTGCACCGCCTGCATGGCGGCCCGCAGGTTGTTCATGTGCCCGACGTGGGGCGGGTCAAATGTGCCGCCAAATAGCAGTGCTTTCATCTTACTTTTTCAGCAGTTCCGCATAAGCAGATTCCTTCGGCTTTTTGCGGAACAGCACAAACTTGCGGCCAATCACCTGCACGCACTCTGCATGGATGGCTTCGCACAGGATGTCGGCAGCCTCGCGGGCATCATACTCGCTGTTTTCCAGCACCTTCAGCTTGATCAGCTCGCGGGCTTTGATGCAGTCATCCACGCCCTTGATCAGCGTTTCATCAATTTCGCCCTTGCCGATCTGGAAAACCGGCTCCATGGTGTTGGCCATGCCGCGCAGTGCGGCGCGCTGTTTGCTTGTCAAAGACATTGTTCGCTCCTTATTGTTCAGTCAAAATCAAATCGTTCTATTCAGTTTTTCTCTGCGGCTCATTCGCCCAAAAATGCGGCGAGCTCGGCTTCCAGCTTTTCCATGGCGCGGCCGCGGTGGCTGATGGCGTCTTTTTCGGCATCGGCCAGCTCGGCATAGGTGCGGTGTGCAGTGTTGGGTACCGTGCCGCCGCCGGGCAGGCCGACGGCATCGGGGACAAACAGCGGGTCATACCCAAAACCGTTATCGCCCGCCGGGGTCAGGGCCACACTGCCGGGGCATTCGCCGGTCACAACCAGCTCCCGCCCATCCGGCAGGATCAGGCAGACCGCCGAAACGAACTTGGCGGCGCGCTGTCCCACCGGCACATTCTGCATCTCTGCCATCAGCTTTTCGTTGTTGGCGGCATCGTTGCCGTGCTCACCCGCATAGCGTGCGCTGTACACACCGGGTGCCCCGTTCAGGGCATCCACGCACAGGCCGGAATCATCCGCCACGGTGGGCAGGCCGGTTGCCTTGCAAAAGGCTTCGGCCTTAATCTTTGCGTTTTCCGCAAAGGTGGTTCCGGTCTCCTCCGGGTCCAGGGTTACACCCAGTTCCCGCAGGCTTTTTACCTCGTGGCCGCAGCGGGTCAGGATGCGGCGCAGCTCTTTCAGCTTGCCCGCATTGTTGGTGGCTGCACAAACGATCATGCCTGTTCCTCCCCTGCCTGCTCCGTTTCCTCTTTTTTATGCTGCGGAACCTCCGGCAGCAGGGCTTCGGCAAAATCGGTGGCGGAGAAGAAGATCAGGTCGTCGATCTTTTCCCCCACGCCCACAAAACGGATGGGCAGGCCCAGCTTTTCGTGCACACCGATGATGCAGCCACCCTTGGGGGTGCCGTCCAGCTTGGTCAGCACAACGCCGGTGGCACCGGCGGCGCGGCAGAACTCCTGCGCCTGGCTGATGGCGTTCTGGCCGGTAATGGCATCCAGCACCAGCAGCACTTCCAGGCTGGCATCCGGGCTGGCCTTTTTCACGCTGCGGCTGATCTTTGCCAGTTCGTCCATCAGGCCCTTTTTGTTGTGCAGGCGGCCTGCGGTATCGGCAATGACCATATCATAGCCGCGGGCCGTGGCGGATTTGACCGCATCAAAAATCACGGCTGCGGGGTCAGCGCCCTCGCCTGCCTTGACCAGCGGCACCCCGGCACGGTCGGCCCAGGTTTCCAGCTGTTCGCTGGCCGCTGCGCGGAAGGTATCGCCTGCCGCCAGCATGACCCGCTTGCCCAGATCCTTGTACAGATAAGCCAGCTTGGCAATGGTGGTGGTTTTGCCCACGCCGTTCACGCCCACAACCAGAATAACCGCCGGTTTGCCGCTCAGGTCCAGGTCAGTTTTGGGGCTTACCTCGCGGCGGATGATATCGCGCAGGGCATCCAGCGCTTCCTGGCCGGTATGCAGGCCGTTGATCTCTACCTCATCGCGCAGCTCGTCCACCAAACGCACCGCACAGCTGGGGCCGACATCGGCCAGAATCAGCTGCTCTTCCAAATCATTATACAGGTCATCATCAATAACAGAGCTGGTCAAGGTGTTGACGATGTTCTGGAAAAAGTCCGTTCTGGTTTTTTCCAGGCCATCGCTCATTTTCTTCTTTTTCTTAAAAATATCGAAGAATCCCATGGCGGTTCCTCCTTTGAATTAACTGATCAGATCAGCGGAAACGTTTTCAAGGTCAAGGCGTAGGATTTTGGAAACACCATCCTCCTGCATGGTCACGCCGTACAGCACATCAGCTGCTTCCATGGTGCCGCGGCGGTGGGTGATAACGATGAACTGGGTGCGTTCGGTCATGCGGCGCAGATACTGCGCATAGCGCGTAACGTTCACATCGTCCAGTGCAGCTTCAATTTCGTCCAGGATGCAGAACGGCGACGGGTTGACGGCCAGAATGGCAAAATAAATGCTGATGGCCACCAGCGCCTGTTCGCCGCCAGACAGAGCCGACAGGTTTTTGATGACCTTGCCGGGGGGCGAAACCTGAATTTCAATGCCAGAGTTCAGCACATCGTTCTCATCCGAAAGATAGAGCCTCGCCGAACCGCCGCCGAACAGCTCGCGGAAGATCGCACCGAAGTTGCGGTTGATCTCCTTAAAGCTGGCGGTGAACATCTCCTGCATTTCGCTGCACAGCTCTGCAATCATTCGGTTCAGCTCCGCGCGGGATTTCTCCACATCGGTGACCTGTGCTTTCATGAAGTCGTACCGTTCTTTAACTTCCTTGTACTCTTCGATCGCGCCCACATTCACGTTGCCCAGCGCGCGGATCTTGCCGCGCACTTCGGCCACCTGGCGGCGCAGGTCTGCCACATTGGCAAAGGGTACACAGAGCTTTTCCGCCTCGGCTTCGGTCAGCTGGTATTCCTCCCACAGCTTGGATGCCGTGGTGTTCAGCTCAGTTTCCGCCGCGGTCTTGCGCTCGGCCAGGCGGGCCATCTCGCCGCTCATCCGCTCGCGCTCATCGGTCAGGGTGCGGTTTTCCTGGGTCAGGCGGGTCACAGCGGCTTCCTTTTCCATGCGCTCGGCATTAGCCTTGCGGATGGTTTCCTCCGCCGCGGTGATCTTCTGTTTGTTTTCTTCGCTGGCTCGCTTGATTTCATTGGCGCGCAGCTCATTGGCGGCAATGCGCTCTTTGGCGGCGGCCACATTGGCCTGCAGTTCCCGCACGCGGGCTTCGGCTTCGCCGCTGCGGCCTTTCAGGTTTTCCAGCGCTGCTTCGTGCAGGCTCAGGTCCTTCTCGGTGCGCAGCTTCTGCATTCGGTTATCCGAAAGTTTCTGCGATGCTTCCTCCCGCTGGCGGGTCACATCGCTGGTGGAAGCGCCCAGGCTTTCCAGCTCTTTGCGGTGCGTTTCAATCTCGGCTTCCGCCTGTTTGCGGGCGTTTTCTGCCTGGGCGGCGGCCGCAGTGTTCTCCCGCAGCTGCTGTTCCAGCGCGGCGATCTCCTGCCCGCGGTGGGCGGCAGCATTCTTGCCTTCTTCCTGCGCGGTGTTCAGCTGATCCAGCTCCATCTCGGCTTTCAGGCGGGCCGCAGCGGCGGTCACGCCCTCGCTCTCGGCACCGGCCAGCTGGGCGGTCAGGTTATCCACCTCCGCTTTGCGGGCGGCGGCTTCCTTTTCGGCTGCTGCGCGGCGCTCGTCCAGTTTCAGCACCTTGGCACGCAGTTCGTCCAGTTCCTGCTTGCGGCTGAACACACCCACGCTGCGCGCGGTGGAACCGCCGGTAAAGGAACCGCCTGCGTTGATGACCTGGCCGTCCATTGTGACAATGCGGTTGCGGTAGCCAAGATTTTTGGCCACCACCGACGCTTCGCCCAGATCCTCCACCACAATAATGCGGCCCAGCAGGTTATCAATAATATGCTGGTACTGGGGGGCGGTCTCCACCAGGTCGGCGGCCACCTCCGCCGTGCCGGTCAGGCGGCCATTGAATCGGCTGCCCTGCACGGTATCCAGCGGCAGGAAGGTTGCGCGTCCGGCGCGTTCTTCCTTCAAAAAGGTGATGGCCGCGCGGGCGCAGCCTTGGTCCTGCACCACAATGTTCTGCAGCGCAAAGCCAAGTGCCGTTTCAATCGCGATTTCGTACCCCTTGCGCACGCTCAGGATACCGGCCACCGGGCCGATGATGCCCCGCAGCCGTCCACCGCCCGCGGCGCGCATGACGGCTTTTACGCTCTGCTGATAGCCGTCCATGTTGCGCTCCAGATCCTCCAGAATGCGGATGCGCTGGGCGGTGTTGTTTTTATCCGCTGCGGCCTTCTGCAAAGCTTCAGCGGCTTCCGCCTGCTGGCGGCGGCGGCTTTCCAGCTTGAGCTTCAAGCCGGAGCGGATATTATCGTTGCGGGTCACGGCTTCCTCGCACTCTTTCAGGTGCTCGGCAGCAGCGTCCCGTTCCTCGGTCAATTTTTGTGCCACATCACCCGCGGCGGCTTCCTGGTTTTTCAGGCCGTTCAGCTGGGCGCGGGCCGCTTCCACGGCGGATTGCAGCCCCGCACCCCGCACCTGCAGAGCAGTGGCATTCTGCTGCATGCGGGCCATGGCGGCGCTCACGATCTCCCGCCGCTCACCGCTTTGCAGCGCCTGCTGTTCCAGCGTGTTCAGCTGCTGGCGCAGCTTGTCCGCCTCGGCATCCAGATTTTGCAGCACGGTTTGCAGCTGGGTCATTTCCGCTTTGTGCTCGTCCGCTTCCTGCGCAATCCCCTTTGCGCCTTCCCCGGCGCGGGTCAGCTCATCGCTGGCGCTGCGGATCTGCTCGTTCGCGTGTTCGGTTTCGTTCTGCAAAACTGCCAGCTGGCTTTCGCTCCCGGCGTTCTGCTCGGTAATGGTGCGGATCTCAGCGTTCGCTTCCTCCACCTGCAGCATCAGCTGCTGGGCTTCGGCGCGCAGGGCTTCGGTGCGGGTGTCAAATTCATCCAGCTGGCGGGAAATGCGTGCATAGTCGCTTTCCGCCGCCTCATACTTGCGCTGCTGGTCCCGCACCGTATCCTGTGCGCGGCGGATTGAATCCACCCACAGGGTAATTTCCAGCCCCTTGCGGGTCTCGGAATATGCCAGGAACTGCTCCGCCTTTTCGCTGTCGCGTTTCAGGGGTCCAACCCGCTTTTCCAGCTCCCCCAGAATATCCCGCAGGCGTTCCAGATTGCCCTCCGCCGCGGCCAGGCGGCGTTCGGCTTCATTTTTGCGGTAGCGGTATTTGGCAATGCCAGATGCTTCCTCAAAAATCTCGCGCCGCTCGGTGGATTTTGCACCAACGATCTCCGCAATGCGCCCCTGACCCACAATGGCGTAGCCATCGCGCCCAAGGCCGGTATCCAGCAGCAGCTCGTACACATCTTTTAAGCGCACGCTCTGGCCGTTGATGGTATACTCGCTCTCCCCGCTGCGGTAATAGCGGCGGCCAATGGTTACTTCGTCCGCGTCCATTTCCAGCCCATGATCGGAGTTATCAATGGTCAGCGATACCGCCGCATAGCCCATTGCGCCGCGGGTCTGGGTGCCGCCAAAAATAACGTCCTCCATCTTGCCCGCACCGCGCAGCTGTTTGGAGCTGGTTTCGCCCAGAACCCACCGGATGGAATCCGAAATGTTGCTTTTGCCGGAGCCGTTCGGCCCCACAACACCGGTAATGCCTTCGCCAATGGTGATCCGCGTTTTATCCGGGAAGGACTTGAAGCCCTGTATCTCAAGTTCTTTTAAGCGCATAGATGCCCCTTTTTATGCCTGCTGTTCCAGCTTGGTCAGCGCCGCTTTGGCAGCCTGCTGTTCCGCAGCCTTTTTGCTGCGGCCTTCGCCCACAGCCAGCGCCTTGCCGTTCAGCGCCACAGTAACCTGGAACCGCTTATCATGCGCCGGGCCGGATTCCCCTGTCACGGTGTAGGTCAGGCGGTCGTCCGGGTGTTTCTGCACCACTTCCTGCAGGGCGGTCTTGTGGTCATCCTCGGCGGTTTTGCCCTCCGTGATGAACGGCAGGATAAAGTTGCGGGCGGTCTCAATGCCGCCGTCCAGGAACAAAGCGGCAATGGTGGCTTCAAACGCATCCGAAACCACGCTGGGGCGGCAGCGCCCGCCGCCCAGCTCCTCGCCGCGGCCCAGCCGCAGGTAAGAGCCCAGGTCGATCTCCTGCGCAAACTGGAACAGCGCGTCCTCGCTGACCAGCGAAGCGCGCATGCGGGACAGTTCGCCCTCCGGGCGGGTGGAATGGTGGAACAGATAGTTTGCCACCACAACGGACAGCACACTGTCGCCCAAAAATTCCAGCCGCTCGTTATACAGCGTAGGGGTTTTGCTCTCGTTGGCGTAAGAGCTGTGGGTCAGCGCCGTGATGAGCAGTTCTTTATTCTTAAAATGGTAATGCAGCTTTTCTTCCAATTCCTCAGGGGTACGCGTGGTCATAAGATTGCCTTACCTTTCGTTCTCTCTGTTTTGCGATTGTATATCGGGATATTTTGCAGGCCGGGCGGGCAATGCCCGCCCTTGCAATGGGCTTTGGTTTTGCGGCTATCCCGTAGGGGCGCACATTGTGTGCCCGCTGCCTATATTTTGGTACCGGCCATTTCCAATGGGCGGGCATAACATTTCAGTTTTCGCACGATATGCCGTTTTATTCCGCGTCTGTCTTTTCTGCTGCGGCCTTGGCGGCTACTTCGGCCAGGGCGCTCTGCATGGTGCCGCACAGGTCATTGGCAACACACAGCTTTGCCTGGCGGATGGCGTTCTTGATGCCCTTGGCCTTGCTGGAACCGTGTGCCTTGATGACCGGCTTTGCCGCGCCCAGCAGCGGTGCGCCGCCGATCTCCTCAGAGTCCATCATGTGCTTCAGATTGCGCAGCCCGCCTTTTACGCCAAGGTAGCACAGCTTGGTCACAATGCTCTGCATAAAGATATCTTTCAGCATGCCCAGCAAAGTACCTGCCACACCCTCGGTCAGCTTCAGCACCACATTGCCCACAAAGCCGTCGCAGACGATAACGTCCACCTCACCAGCCATAATATCACGCGGCTCAATGTTGCCCACAAAGCGGATGGCCGGGTTTGCTTTCAGCAGGCCGTGGGCTTCGCGGTACATCGGGGTGCCCTTGGTGTCCTCGGCGCCGTTGTTCACCAGCGCGACGGCGGGGTCCTTGCGGCCCATGACCTTATTCATGTACACGCTGCCCATGGTGCCAAAGGCATTCAGCATCTCGGCACGGCATTCGGCGTTTGCGCCGCAGTCCAGCAGCAAAAACGGCTGCTTTTTGCCCGGCATGCAGGTAGCCAGCGCCGGGCGCTTGACCCCCTTGACGGTGCGCACGATCAAACTGGTGCCCACATGCAGCGCGCCGGTGGAACCGGCGGAAACAAAGGCATCCGCCTCGCCGTTTTTCAGCATCGTCAGGCCTTTGACCAGGCTGGAATCCGTTTTGTGGCGCACGGCCTTGACCGGGTCATCGTGCATATCCACATCCTCGGTGCAGTGAATCAGCTCAAAGGGGGTCAGGTCCACGCCAAGCTCCTGGGCAGCGGCCTTGATCTTGGCTTCATCACCCAGCAGGGCCAGGGTCATGCCATCACCAAACTCTTTTACCGCATCGGCTGCGCCCTGTACGGTCGATTTCGGGGCGTTATCGCCACCCATTGCGTCCAGTAAAATTTTCATAATCCACCTCAGTGTTCCGCTTCGGCTGCCCATGCTCGCATAGCGGCCTGTGCAGCATCAGAAAGTGCCATATACCGTTCGCGCTTATCCCGGATGGTGTCAATCTCCTCGGTGCGCGGCAGAATGCCCATGTTGGCACCCATGGGCTGGAAGTCCTTGTTGGGGGTGGTGATATAATCGATCAGTGCGCCACACATCGTTGTGGTCGGCGGGGGCGGCAGCTCTCTGCCCTGCAAACGGGCGTACAAATTGCGCGCTGCCAGCAGGCCGGAAGCCGCGCTTTCCATATAGCCCTCAAACCCGGTGATCTGCCCGGCAAAAAACACGTTGGGGTGCTCTTTCAGGTAGAGCCCCTTGGTCAGCACCGCCGGGCTTTCCAAAAAGGTATTGCGGTGCATCACGCCATAGCGGATGAACTCTGCATGTTCCAGGCCGGGAATCATCGAAAAAACGCGCTTCTGCTCGCCCCATTTCAAATTGGTCTGGAAACCAACGATATTGTACAGCGTGCGGGCGGTGTTTTCGGCGCGCAGCTGTACGTTGGCCCAGGGGCGGTGGCCGGTGCGCGGGTCCCGCAGGCCCACCGGGCGCAGCGGGCCATAGCGCATGGTATCCGCCCCGCGGCCCGCCATCACCTCAATAGGCATACAGCCTTCGTACACCGTCAGCTCCCCATCAAAGTCATGCAGAGGGGCACGCTCCGCGTTCAACAATTCGTTATAAAACGTTTCATATTCCAATTTGTTGAATGGGCAGTTCAGGTAATCGGCTTCACCGCGCCCGTAGCGGGACGCCGCAAAGATCTTTTCCATATTCAGGCTTTCGGCGCTCACAATGGGAGCCACGGCGTCAAAAAAGCTCAGCCGGTGGCTGCCGGTCAGCGCGGCAATCTGCTCCGCCAGCACACCCTCGGTCAGCGGGCCGGAAGCCACCAGCACCGGAACGCTTTCGTCCAGCGCGGTCACTTCCTCGCGGTGAACGGTAATGTCCGAGTTCTTTTCCACCATTTCCGTCACAGCGGTGGAAAACACATCACGGTCCACCGCCAGTGCACCGCCAGCCGCCACGCGGGCGGTCTCGGCAGCATCCAGCAGATGGGACCCCATCATGCGCATTTCAATTTTCAGCAGGCCGGAAGCCGAATCCGGCCGTTCCGCCTTGAGGGAGTTGGAGCAGATCAGCTCCGCAAAGCCTGCACTTTTGTGCGCAGGCGAAAACTTGACCGGCTTTTGCTCGTACAGGTCCACCTGCACGCCGTGGTCCGCCAGCCAAAGGGCGGCTTCGCACCCGGCCAGCCCGGCACCGATGATTTTGATTTGCATGCGTTATTTCTCCGCGTTTGTCTTTTCGATATTCTTCACAAACCCGCAGCCCTCTTTGGCGCAGTACAGCTGGCCGCGGCGCTTGAACAGCGTTTTGCCGCAGTGGGGGCAGGTTTCCGGCACGGGTTCATCCCATGTCATAAAGTTGCAGGTGGGGTAGTTGCTGCAGCCGTAATACACGCGGCCCTTGGCGCTTTTGCGCAGCAGCATATGGCCGCCGCACAGCGGGCACAGGCCGCCGGTATCCTTTACAATGGGGTGGGCGTTGCGGCACTCCGGAAAGCCGGAACACGCCACAAACTTGCCGTACCGCCCGCTTTTGATCACCATGGGGCGGCCGCATTTTTCGCAGATCTCGTCGGTGGGGATATCCTCCACTTTGATCTTTTTGCCCTCCATGTTCTTTTCGGCGGCTTCCAGGCTTTTTTCAAAGCCCTGGTAGAAATCGTCCACTGTTTTGACCCAGTCCGCCTTACCGGCTTCCACAACGTCCAGCTTTTTCTCCATATCGGCACTGAATGTCGGGTCCACGATATCGGGGAACTGTTCCAGCATGACCTGGTTCACCGCGCGGCCCAGCGGGGTGGTTTTGAGCTTTTTCTGCTCCTTTTCCACATAGCCGCGGTCCACAATGGTGGTAATGATCGGCGCATAGGTGGAAGGGCGGCCAATACCGTTTTCTTCCAGCGCATGGATCAGCGTTGCTTCAGTATAGTACGGCGGCGGCTGGGTGAATTTCTGCTCCGCCGAAAGCTTGTTCAGTTTCAGGTCCTGGCCCACTTCCAGCGGGGGCAGGGCGGTTTCTTTCTTCTGCTTATCGTCGGTGGCTTCCTCATACAAAGCGGTAAAGCCGTCAAACGTTACATGGAAACCCGATGCGCGGAAGATATAATCCCCCGCCGTGATGTTGGCCGAAACGGTATCCATCAGGCAGTCTGCCATCTGGGATGCCATAAAGCGGCTCCAGATCAGGCGGTACAGCTTGGCTTCATCGCCGGAGATGCTGCCCTCCACCTGGTCCGGCGTCAGTTCCGGCATTGAGGGGCGGATGGCTTCGTGGGCATCCTGCGCCGCTGTGGCGGAGCGGGATTTCCAGACGCGCTTTTTGTTGCAGACGTAATTTTCGCCCCAGGTCTTGCCGATAAAGGTCTTAGCGGCTGCGGCGGCTTCGTCCGCAATGCGCAGACTGTCGGTACGCATATAGGTGATCAGACCGATCTGGCCATAGCCGTGCACCTCCATACCTTCATACAGGCGCTGGGCGGCACGCATGGTGCGGGTGGCCGAAAATCCCAGTGCGCGGCTGGCATCCTGCTGCAGGGTGGAGGTGATGAACGGTGGCTGCGGCTGGCGGCGGCGTTGGCCCTTATCCACACGGGTCACGGTGTAGGGTTTGCCGTCCAACGCGGCCAGAATAGCATCCGCCTGTTTTTTATTTTTCACCACCAGCTTGGTGCCGTCCGCCTGGGCTGTCAGCCGTGCGTTGAACGCACAGCCGCTCTGGCGGGGCTTCAGGTTAGCGTCAATGTTCCAGTATTCTTCGGGCTTAAAGTTTTCAATTTCGATCTCGCGGTCGCGGATAATGCGCACCGCCACGCTCTGCACGCGGCCAGCCGAAAGCCCGCGGCGCACCTTATGCCACAAAAACGGGCTGAGCTTATAACCCACCAGGCGATCCAGCGCGCGCCGGGCCTGCTGGGCGTTGAACAGATCCATATCAATGGTACGCGGGTGGGCCATACCCTCCTGCACGCCCTTTTTGGTGATCTCGTCAAAGGTCACGCGGTTGGGGGCGGTGGGGTCCAGCCCCAGCACATTGGCCAGATGCCAGCTGATTGCCTCGCCTTCACGGTCCGGGTCGGTTGCCAGATAGACGGTCTGTGCTTTTTTCGCTTCGGCTTTCAGGTCCTTGACCAGCGCGGTCTTGCCTTTGATGGTAATATACTTTGGGGTATAGCCATGTTCCACATCAATGCCCAGCGTGCTGGCGGGCAGGTCCCGGATATGGCCCATGCTGGCCGTTACAGTATAGCCGCGGCCCAGGTATTTGCCAATGGTCTTTGCCTTGGCCGGGGATTCCACGATCACCAGCTTGGTGCCGGGCTTTGCTTCGGTCTTTTTGGCGGTGCGCTTTGCGGCAGGTTTTTTGGCTGCGGTTTCGCCGTCCTCTGCCTTAGCTGCCTTGGTTTTGGTCGTTGTCTTTTTCGTGGTTGCTTTTTTTGCGGCAGGTTTTTTCGCTGCAGTCTTTTTTGCGGCAGTTTTTTTTGCCGGGGTTTCTTCCGGCTGCGCTGCCTGCTGGGCAGTCAGCTCCAGTTCAGTTTGCTTTGCCATATCTGTTTCTCCCAAATTGGCGTATAAGTTCTATCTTAATCGGATACTTTCCGTAATGTCACCATACATGCGGGCCATATCCGCC
>ERZ791871.2397-NODE-2397-length-12673-cov-2.802267_pt1 | contig 12673 bp, 12 predicted proteins | sample MGYA00510280_ERZ791871 | MGnify/ENA primary metagenome ERZ791871 (study PRJEB30046, sample SAMN00792111) | human gut metagenome | study: EMG produced TPA metagenomics assembly of the A metagenome-wide association study of gut microbiota in type 2...
AAATGGGCGGCGAAACTCTGCGAGGCAATTCCTGCGGGGCGGAAAGCTGGGCGGCCTGCCCTGCGGGGTGATGGAAAGACGGGTTTTTCCGCCTGATTTTCCCCAGGGTGTGGAAAACCTGCCCGCCTGGGCCAAAGCTCCCCCATCCATTGTCCGTCCGAAAACAGCGGCGCCGTACCTCATAATTGAGGTACGGCGCCGCATTGCGTCTCATCATAAATTTCTCTGCCACAGTCGGTGTGGAAAAAAAGTCCGCCGCCTCTATTGCAGCACCCACCGCTGGCCGTCGGGCATCTCCCACAGCGTGCCGGGGAAGGTCTCCAAAATCGCCCCGTCGGGGAAGCGGCGGATCACCACCTCGTCCCGGTAGTCCGGGTCCTCGAACCAGCGGGTGAAGTAGAGCCGGTCCCCTTCCCGGCTGCAAAAGCTCTCCCGGGTGCCGATGGAAAAGGCCCCCTGCTCCGGCCAGAGAATCTGGAAGAGGTTTTCGCTGCCCTGCCGGGTCAGCATCAAAGGGGAGGTGTGCAGCATCAGGTTGTAGCAGTCCTGCACCGCCCCCAGGGGCACCTGGGCCTCCAGGGCCGTCTGCCCGGCAGCGTCGTCATACCGGAAGATGCGGATGGCGGCAGCGGGAAAGTCCACCAGCAAAAGATGCAGCTGCCCCGCCCAAAAGGCCGGGGCGCCGAAGTACTGGCCCTCCTCCGCCTTCATGGGCTCCACCACCAGGCCCTCGGGATAGTGGAGGAAGAGCAGGCGGTTCCTTTGGATGGGATGGCCGCTGGTAAAGAGCTCCTGGGCCTCATAGAGGTCGCCGCTGGCGTAGTCGCAGGACCAGTACCAGCCGCCGCTGCCGGGAAGCTCCGCCAGGTTGGTCAGCCCTCCCGTGGGGATGGGCCTGAGATCGTGTGTCATAGGCCTCCTGTTTTTTTAGTCGGGGATGTACTCCCGCACCCGCAGCTGGGCCCCCAGGGACTGGGCCAGCTCCCGGCAGTGCTGAATCTCCTCCGGGGTCTTATCCTTGTTGACGATGGTCATGACCACCTTGGGCACGTACTTGGCCGCCTCCCGGGTGAAGTCCAGCATGGCCTGCCAGCCCGCCTCCCCGCTCTGGGGCCGGGTCACGGCGGTGTACTCCTCCGGCGTGGAGCCGTTGAGGGAGATGGACACCACGTCGATGCGGCCCTTGAGCTGGGGCGCCACGTCCCGGCCGTGGATCAGGCTGCCGTGGCCGTTGGTGTTGATGCGCACCGGGGGCAGCCCGGGCACCTTCTCCTTCATGGCGTCCACCAGGGCGCACACGTCGTCGATGCGGTAGGAGGGCTCCCCGAAGCCGCAGAACACGATCTCCCGATAGGAGGCAAGGTCCCGGCTCATCAGGGAGTCCAGGGCCTCCTGAAAGCTGGGCTCGTGGTCCAGCCACAGATCGTCGGCATAGATGCTGCCCTTGTGGCCGTTGTGGCGCAGGCAGAACACGCAGGCGCAGTCGCACCGGTTGGTCAGGTTGACATAAAGTGAACCCTCATACTCGTAGGTAATGGTCATCATGGCTCAGCCATCTCCTTTTCCAGTCCAAAAAATTCCACGGCGTTGCGGAAGGTGGCCTCCGCCACCGCCTCTGGCGCCAATCCCTTCCACTCCCCCAGCTTTTGGGCCACCAGAGGCAGCAGCCGGGAGTCGTTGCGCTTGCCCCGGTGGGGCACCGGCGCCAGATAGGGCGAGTCGGTCTCCAGCAGCATCCGCTCCAGAGGCGTCACCGCCGCCACCTCCGGAGCCCGGCGGGCGTTTTTGAAGGTGATGGGCCCGTCAAAGCCCAGGTACCAGCCCAGTTTCAGCAGCTCCTTTGCCATCTCCGGGCTGCCGGAGTAGCAGTGGAACACCCCCCGGACCCGGGGAAATTCCCTGACGATGGCAAGGCAGTCCCCGTGGGCCTCCCGGTCGTGGAGGATGACGGGCAGGTCCAGCTCCTCCGCCAGGGCCATCTGCCGCCGGAAGATCTCCTGCTGAAATGCCCGGGGCGGGTTTTCCGGCCAGTAGTAGTCCAGGCCGATCTCACCGATGGCCACGGCCCTGGGGTGGGCCGCCAGGGCCCATATGGCCTCCAGGTCCGCCTCCCCTGCCCCGGCGCAGTCCTCCGGGTGGATGCCCACGGCGGCCCAGACGTGGGGATAGCGCTCCGCCAGGGCCAGGGCCTTCCGGGAGGTCTCCACGGTGATGCCCGGGTTCACCACCGCCTCCACGCCGCTCTCCGGCAGGGCGCCCAGCAGCGCCTCCCGGTCGGCGTCAAAGGCCTCGTCGTCGTAGTGGGCGTGGGTGTCAAAGAGTCTCATGCCGCGTCCGCCTCCCCGCTGGAGGATACCTCCGGGGCCTGGGGGATCGTGGGGGCCTGCTCCAGGCCCGAGGCGTCGGCGGTGAAGGTGACGGAGAAGGCGTCGCCGGTGGTGCCGTCGTCAAAGCGCTCCAGATAGGTCAAGGTGAAGTCCTCCGCGTCCTGGGGCACGGTGAAGTAGAGTCGCCCGGACCGGGACTGGCCCTTTTCCAGGTCGTAGCGCTCCGGCAGCTGGTCGTCGGCCACGGTGTCCAGCAGGCAGTAGGCCTGGTCCTCCTCCCCGTCGCCCCAGTGGAGCACAAAGTCGGTGTCGAACATGGGGATGGCCTCGGAGAAGGTGTTCTTCACCTCCAGGTCCACCGCCAGCACCGCCTGGCCCAGACCGGGCATGTAGTCCCCCAGGGTGGAGTGGAGCGCGGCGCCGGTGAGGGTAAAGGTGAAGAACTCCGTGTGCATCACCGTGTTCAGCCCGCCCTGGGCCGTGCCGTCCTCGCCGGGGTAGCCGCTGCCGGTCTCGCTCTGGGCGCCGCAGGCCGTCAGGGAAAGAGCCAGCACAGCCGCCAGCGCCAGGGTCAGCAATCGTTTCATGGGCATAAAGCAATGTCCTCCGTTTTGATGATGGGAAAAGCGGGCCCCTCCGGCAGAGGCAAGCCCCTGGCGCCGCTGGCAGAAAGCGGCGCCCTTTCGCCCTATCATACCACGCCGGGGCGAAAAAAGAAAGATGGAAGCCGCGGATGGCCATAGAGCGTGCGCCATATAGTTCAAAAATATTATCGGAATAGACGATAAAATCCCTATTTCATATCGGGAAAACCCATATATAGGTGCGTTGACTTGCTGCTGGGAACCGGTATAATTAAAATTACTGTGCAACATAGCGGAAAGACACAGGCAAGAAAGAGTATAAGGAGAGAGACAAACATGAAACGAGTATGGACCCTTGTATTGGCCCTGGTTCTGGCCCTGGGCCTGGTGGGCTGCGGCGCTGCGGAGACCACCACCCCCAGCTCCAGCGCCGAGCCGGAGGAAAAGACCACCATCCGGATGGGCAGCGGCGGCACCTATGCCGACATGGTGGAGAAGCTGGGTGAGCTGGTGGCCGATCAGGGCTACGATGTGGAGCTGGTGCTCTTTGACTCCAACTCCGGCCCCGCCGACGCCTGCAGCCTGGGCGATATCGACGCCTTCATCTACAACCACGAGCCCTGGCTGGAGCAGTACAACAAGGACAACGGCACCGACTTCGTGGTGGTCAGCCCCCTGTACTACGGCCGCAACGCCCTGTACTCCGTGAAGTACGACTCCCTGGACGCCCTGCCCGACGGCGCCACCATCGCCATCCCCAACGACTCCACCAACATGGAGAACACCCTGCTGTTTTTGCAGGATCTGGGCCTTTTGACCCTGGGGGAGAAGACCGAGGCCTTCTACACCACCCTGGACGTGGTGGACAACCCCAAGAACATCCAGTTCGTGGAGACCGAGATCTCCTACACCGCCCGCAGCATCGAGGACTGTGACGCCGTGGTCTGCACGGGCCAGCTGATCCTGGAGGCCGGCATGGATCCCAACGACTTCATCGCCGAAAACGAGTCCAAAAAGGACTTCCCCATCGGTCTGACCGTCCATGAGACCGAGGCCGACAGCGCCTGGGTCAAGGCCCTGGATGAGGTCCTCCACTCCGAGGAGTATCAGACCTGGTTCAATGACACCTACAAGGGCACCCTGGTGCTTTATTGATGCCAAGCGCGCAGCAGGGGACGGCACAGTGCCGTCCCCTGTTTTACCAGGTATAAGGAGGGGAAGCCATGATCGAGATACAGGGACTTTGCAAACACTTTGACGATTTCTGCGCCCTGGAGGACATCCACATGACCATGGAGAGCGGAAAAGTCTACGGCCTCATCGGCCAGAGCGGTTCAGGCAAATCCACCCTATTGCGGTGCATCAACGGCCTGACCACCTACGAAAAAGGGAGCCTGAAGGTGGACGGGGTGGAGGTCTCCTCCCTCCAGGGCCGGCAGGCCCGGGAGTTCCGCCGGGGCATCGGTATGATCTTCCAGCAGTTCTCCCTGCTGAGCCGGCTCACGGTGCGGGAGAACATCGCCCTGCCCATGAAGTGCTGGAAATGGGACAAGAGAGAGCGGGAGCGCCGGGTGGACGAGCTGTTGGAGATGGTGCAGCTGCCGGACAAGGGCAAGGCATTGCCCCGGGAGCTCTCCGGCGGCCAGAAGCAGCGGGTGGCCATTGCCCGGGCGCTGGCCATGAACCCCAAGATTTTGCTGTGCGACGAGGCCACCTCCGCCCTGGACCCCAACATCGCCGAGACCATCATGGACCTGCTCTCGGACATCAACAAGCGCCTGGGCATCACCATCATCGTGGTGACCCACCAGCTGTCCATCCTCAAGGCCTCCTGCGAGCAGGTGTATCTGCTGGAAAAGGGACGCCTGGCCGCCCAGGGGGACATCACCTCCCTCTTCTCCCAGCCCCCGGAGGCCCTGCGGCGGCTCATGGGCAGCCAGGGAGAGACGGCGGTTTCCGGCAACGGAGAGGGCACGGTGCTGCGGCTGCTGCCCACGCCGGAGCAGGCGGAAAAGCCCATCCTCTCCCGGATGGCCCGGGAGCTGGGGGAGGACTTCTCCGTGCTCCGGGCGGACCGGGAGCAGTACCGCCACGGGGCGGTGACCTATCTGCTGATCCAGGTGTCCCCAAAGGTCCTTCCCGCTGTGGAAAACTGGCTGGGGGAGCAGAACATCGCCTGGGCGGCGGAGTCCCGGCAGGAGAAGAGAGAGGAGGAAGCGGTATGATGGCGGAAATTGCCGCAAAACTGGACAAATATTTCCTCCGGCTCATCGTGCCGGCCATCGGCGACACCCTGGCCATGCTGGCGGCCACCATGGTGCTGGCCACGGTGCTGGGCTTTGTCATCAGCGTGGTGCTGGTCATCACCCGGAAGGGCGGCCTGCGGCCCAACCGCTGGGTCTACGGCGTGCTGAACTTCCTGGTGAACTTTATCCGCTCCTTCCCCATCATGATTTTGATCGTGGCATTGCTGCCCCTGACCCGGGTGGTCATGGGCACCACCATGGGGGTCCAGGGTGCGGTGTTCCCCCTGACGGTGGCGGCCACCCCCTTTATGGCCCGAATCTTTGAAAACGCCATGGTGGAGGTGGACCCCCAGCTCATCGAGGCGGCCCGGTCCTTCGGCGCCTCCAACGTGCAGATCATCTTCTTCGTTCTGCTCAAGGAGGCGGTGCCCTCCATCGTCTCCGGCACCACCCTGGCCACCGTCACCTACCTCTCCGCCACCACCATCGCCGGTGCCATCGGCGCCGGCGGCCTTGGCTCCATCGCCATGAACTACGGCTACCACCGCTTTGACGATGTGATTCTCTATACCGGTGTGGTGATTTTGTGCATCCTGGTCCAGCTCATTCAGCTCATCGGCGGCTGGATCTACAAACGTCTGTAAGGAGGAAATGCTTCCATGAAACGAGAACTGTCTCCCAGAGAGCTGGCGTCCCGGCTGGAGTGCGCCGTGGACTGGCCCCGGAAATTCGTGGGCGTCCGGTTTCTGTTCACCCAAAAGGAGTTTGAGGAGGCCCGGGGCGTGGAGCTGACCCGGCCCATCAACTACTGCATGATGGTCAAGTCCGCCACCCTGGGCCACGCCGTCAAGGGCGACGCCTCCGCCCACCGGTGCGTGGCCGCCGCCCGGGCCCTGGGCATCGCAGAGATGGACGAGATGCACCGCAGCGGCCGCCGGGGCCTGTGCACCCAGCTCTATCACGACCTGGGCACCGCCAAGTACACCCGGGACCGCCAGACCGTCTGCGACCACAAGGCCTGGGGCGTGCTGGTCAAGCCCCTGGAGCAGTATGGGGACGATGAGCCGGTGCCCCACATGGTGCTCCTCATCACCACCCCCTATTACGCCATGCGGGTGGTCCAGGGCTATACCTATTACTATGGCATCGAGACCAACTTCAAGATGTCCGGCCTCCAGGCCATCTGCTCCGAGTCCACGGCCTACCCCTACATGTCCAACCACATCAACCTCTCCACCCTCTGCGGCGGCACCCGGCTGTACTGCCAGTGGGGGGACGAGGAGATGGCGGTGTCCATCCCCTATGGAAAGTTCCCCCTGACCGTGGAGGGCACGCTGCGGACCATGAACCTCCAGGACAACAACGCCAAAAAGGCGGTGGCCCGGGAGAAGCTCCAGGCCCGGGGCATGGCGGAGGAGTCCCCCCTGCAGGACGACTTCTCCTACTGCTACCTGCCTCTGGGCGCGGAGGAATAAGCCCGCCTTCCAAGGGCCCCCTGTTCCGTTTGGGACAGGGGGCCTCGTTGCTCCGCCTTGCAATTCCCGTCCCCATCTGATAGACTGAAAACAGGAAAAAGCGGCTCCCCTGTGGGGCCCGGCCGGAAACGCGTCCTTTGCCGGCGGACACTGTGGGCCGGGATGGGCTTTTTTGATTTGGCTGGATACGGCCGGCGCCATCGCGTAAGGCGCCGGTCTCCTTTCGGGTATCGGAAAGAGGTGCAGAAAAATGAAAGGAAAATGGATGCGCAGAGGGCTGGCAAGGGCGCTTTTGGCCCTGTGTCTGGTCAGCGCGGTGTGCGTGCAGGCCGGAGCGGCCACCGCCGGCGGAGGGGCAGAGGCCTCTGCTGCCCTTTCCTCGGGCAAGGGCAGTATGACCATCCGGGACTATGTGGGCCGGGGCATGGAAAAGCTCTATCTGGACGGCGTGCCCTATACGGTGACCTGCTACCAGGTGGACGGCGACACCACCCTCACCTTCTCCGTCTCCTCTGACCAGGTCCGGGGCCATGTGGAGACCTTTGCCCTGGAAGCGGGGACGTACCGCTCCGTGGCCAGCAGGTCCTTTGGGGATGGGGGAAATTGGCCCCTGTTCCGGGCCCAGGCCCTTTTGGGGGAGGCGGACCTCTGCGCCGTCTCTTTGACGGCGGATGCCCCGGTGGGGGGCCAGGGGGAGACTGTCCGGATCTATTTCCGGCTCGCCCCCGGGGAGAAGCCCTCCGGTGCGCCGGGAGAGGAACCCTCCGGCCAGACCCCGGAGGAACCCGCCCAGCCCTCCGCCTCGCCCCGGTTTTCCGATGTGGCGGAGGACGCCTACTATGCCCAGGCGGTGAACTGGGCCCTGGAGCGGGGCATCACCTCCGGCACCACCGCCACCACCTTCAGCCCCAGCGCCACCTGCACCACCGGGCAGATTTTGACCTTCCTGTGGCGGGCCAACGGCTCCCCTGCGCCCACGGTGGAAAATCCCTTCACCGATTTGGACAGGGACAGCTACTGCGGCCAGGCGGCCCTCTGGGCCTATGAGAAGGGGCTGGTGTCCGGCACCGTGTTCGGAGCGGACCGGCCCTGCACCCGCAGCGCCGTGGTGACCTATCTTTGGAAGCTGGCGGGACAGCCCGCCGCCGGGGAACTGCCGGCGGAGGAGGCCCCCTGGAATCTGCAGCTGGTCAACGCCTGGAATCCCCTGCGGGAGGACTTTACCGTCGCCCTGACGTCCATCGGCGAGAAGTACCAGGTGGACAGCCGCTGCGCCGGAGCCCTGCACCAGATGCTGAAGGACTGCCGGGCGGCAGGGCTGTCCCCTGCGGTGTGCTCGGCCTACCGCACGGAGGAGACCCAGGCCCGGCTCTACGCCAACAAGGTGGATCGGCTCATGGCCCAGGGCCTGCCGGAGGACGAGGCCCGGAGGGAGGCGGCCAAATCGGTGGCCGTGCCCGGCACCAGCGAGCACCAGCTGGGACTGGCGGTGGATCTGGTGGACAACCACAACTGGAGCCTGGACGAGAGCCAGGCGTCCATGCCCGCCCAGCAGTGGCTCATCAAGCACAGCTGGGAGTATGGCTTCATCCTCCGCTACCCCGGGGACAAGGGGGAGCTGACGGGCATCATCTATGAGCCCTGGCACTACCGCTATGTGGGCAAGGAGGCGGCCCGGGTGATCCACCAGCAGGGGCTGTGCCTGGAGGAGTATCTGGCCCGGCGGGAGGAGTACCGGAAGGCCCTGGCCTGGGCCATGGAAGAGGGCATCACCACCGCCCAGAGCTCCGAGGAGTTCGCCCCGGACCGCAGCTGCACCCGGGCGGAGATCGTGGCCTTTTTGTACCGGGCCCTGGGGTGAAAAAACATAAGGAGGGTCACCTTGTGGCGACCCTCCTTTCTTTGCGCTTGCTCCCCGGGGACAGCCGGCGGAGTCCTGCCTGCTTCGTCCTGGGGAAAACGGAGCGGGCAAAAAGGTCCCCGCCCTGGGGGCAAAGGGCCTTTTTTTAGGAAAAAGGCGGCAAAGCCGGGAAAACAGCCGGCGCTTTTCCACAGGCTGTAGAAGATTCCCCCGCCGCCAATGGAATGTGAAACGAGCGGGGCGAAGAAACCGTCCTTCCCGCCGCCGGTGCGGCGTTCTCCCCTGGCGCTGGCGGGACACAAAACGGGCGACGAGGCCCGGACTCGCTTCCGCCCACCCCGCAAAGGCGTTGCGGCCCTTTGCAGGGACCCCGGGCGCCCTCGGATTGGAAAAAACGCGCAGAGCGCGTTTTAGGTGGAGGTACCGAGTTCGAGCAAACAACCCTTTCTTCAGAAAAAAAGAGAGACAGCCTTTTGGCTGTCTCTCTTTTTTCTGGAGCGAGCGACGAGGCTCGAACTCGCTACCTCCACCTTGGCAAGGTGGCGCTCTACCAGATGAGCTACGCTCGCAGAACAATAGTGAGTATAACAGGTAGGCCCCTTTTTGTCAAGGCTTTTTTCACTTTTTTCTCGCCTTTTACGAAGCCGGGTCCGCAGGCGCCGTCTGGGCGGTCTCCCCCGTCTCCTCACTGCCCCACACGAACTCGATGAGCCCCACATTTTCCGGTGACGGGTAGTAGGACACGGTCCACGCCGGGGTATCTGCAAGCCCCTGCTCTTCCCGGATCTGGGCCACCATGGCTTCCACCTCCGCCTGCTGATTCTGGAAATAGCCCATGCGCACCGCCAGCTCCGTTTTGCCCTCGCCCAGGGCGGCGGTCAGCAGCTCCGGCAGGGCCGCCACGCTGGTGGCGTTGACCACAGCCTGGACCTGCTGGGCGGTGCGGCGGTAGCGGATGGAGACGCTGATCTCATAGTAGCCCCGGAGGGCCTGGCTGGAGGCGGTGATATACTCCACGGCGTAGCTGCCCATGGCCGTCTCCTGCTGCACCTCCGTGGCGGCGGCGTCCAGGGTCTCCGCCACGGTCATGTCGTCGTTGTACTCATAGAGCCGGATCACCGCGCTCTCCGTGTGCTGGCCCACCAGGATCAGCAGATCGTTGACCATGTCCTGGTAGTTGTCCGCCCGGAGGGTGGTCTCCGCCTCGCTCTCCCAGTACTTGCGGCTGTGGGCCTCCACCGCGCCGTAGGACCGCTCCAGGAGAGAGCAGCCGCTCAAAAAAAGCGCGCAGGCCGCCGCCAGAGCCATCAGACGCCCCATTTTCTTCATGGCACAGCCGCCTTTCTCAAAAGTCTGGTCCCGCCGGGGTGGAAGGGGTCTCTCCCCTGCTCCGCCCCGGACGAGAAAACAAATCAATACCCCAGGTCCTCATCGATGAGCACCACTTCGGCCTCCCGGCCCAGCATGGGGCCCCAGAGCACCGTCAGTCCCCGGCAGATGCGCTCCGGGCTCTTGCAGTTATAGCATCGGCCCCCTGCCACGCAGGGCGTCTTGCACCCGATCCGCCGGGCGTTTTGGGGCGAGGCCACGTTCCGGGCCCGCTCCAGGGCCGCCTCACAGGTGGGACAGAGCTTGTTCCGGCCCACCACGAAACAGACCTTCCCGGGGCCGTACAGCGTGGCGGCCAGCCGGTTGCCGAACCGGTCGATGTTCACCAAGGTGCCGTCCTCACTCATGCCGTTGACGGAGGTGAGGTATACGTCGGCGTGGAGGCACTCCCGCATGACCTGCTCCTTGGCGTCCCCGGCGTGCCAGTGCCACAGGACGCGGTTGTGGGTGCCCAGGCGCTCATAGAGGCCCATGGCCGTCAAGGTGGCAGAGCCGCCGAAGCCCACGGTGCGGCCGTCGATGGTCCGGTTCAAATAGTCCGCGGCCTCCCGGGCCGTGGCAAAGCAGGATACGGCATAGCCCCGGGCCTTCAAATTCTCACTGACACGGGTGAAGTCCATGGCGCTCTCCTTCCCGGCACAGGGCTTAATAGCCCAGGTCCTCGTCCACCAGGACCACCTCGGCCTCCATGCCCATCATGGGCTTCCACAGCACCACCAGTCCCCGGCAGATGCGCTCGGGGCTCTTGCAGTCGTAGCACTTGTCGCCCTTGGCGGCGCAGGGGGTCTTGCGCTGGAGCCGCTGGGCGTTCTTGGGGGCGGCGATGTTCCGGGCCCGCCACAGGGCCTCGTCATAGGTGGGGGCCAGTTTGTTCCGGCCCACCACGAAGTAGACCTTCTTGTGGCCGAAGAGGCTGGCGGCCACCCGGTTGCCGGCACCGTCGATGTTGATGAGGTCCCCGTCCTCGTCCATGCCGTTGACGGAGGTCACATACACGTCAGTGGTGAGGCCCTCCTTCCGGGGGTCCTCCGCGGTGCCCTCCCGCCAGTGCCACATGGCGTGGTTGTGGCTGCTCAGGCGCTCAAAGAGGCCCATCTGGTCCAGGGTCACGGAGCCGCCGAAGGCCACGGACACGCCGTCGATGGCGCCGTTCAGGTAGTCCGCGGCCTCCTGGGCCGTGGCGAAGCACTGCACGGCGTAGCCCCGTGCCTTCAAATTCTCGCTGACTTTGGTGAAATCCATATTGCTGCGCTCCTTTCTGTCTCTCGTCCCTTTCCGGTGGATGGTCCCGGCTTTTTGGGCCGGTGCAAAGGCCCATGGGGCCTTTTGTGGTGTTTTTAAAGCAGCTCCAGCTGCTTTTCCTCGCTGTCCTCGGCCTTCAAAAGGGCGCCGGCGGCGGGGACGGCCCGGACCCGATAGCGGCTGTGGTGGACGATGCCCGTGTCCTCCACCGCCGAGACGTGGTCCAGACGGTACTTGGGCTTCAGGGTCATCACCTGGACGCCCTGGGTGGTGCGGGTGGTCTTGGGGGAGAGCAGCGAGGTGTGGAAGATGAGGCACCGGGGCTCGGTGGAGTACACCGCCAGCTCCCCGTCCTCATCCAGCCGCCGGATGCACACCAGGGGGCTCTTGTCCGAGTAGGCGCCGGTGAGCTTGCGGCGGTTGGAGGTGGTGCGGTAGGCCGCCAGGGCCACCCGGGCCGCCTTGCCGTTTTCAAAGAAGAACAGCAGCTCCCCGGCGTAGGCCTCCCCGGGCAGGCAGGCCCACACCACGCTCTCGCCCTCGTCCATGCCCAGCTTGCCGGGCAGGTACTCGCCCAGGACGCTGGCCTTGGTGTCGTCGAACTCGCTCAGGCGGATCTTGTAGACCTGGCACTTGTCGGTGAAGACCAAGATCTCTGCCCGGTTGGTGGCCTCGAAGCTCTCTCTGGGGCCGTCCCCCTCCTTGTACTTCTGCTCCCCGCTCATCCGCAGGGACTGGGGGGTGATCTTCTTGAAGTAGCCCTCCCGGGAGAGAAACAGGTGGACGGGATAGTCCTCCACCGGGTCCTCCTCTTCCGCCGCCTCGGCCTCCTGGCCGTAGAGGATGACGGTGCGCCGGGGCTGGCCGTACTTCTTCTCCACCGCCGTCAGCTCGTCGATGAGGATCTTCTTCACCCGCTTGGGGTTCTGGAGGATGTCCTCCAGGTCGTCGATCTCGTCCTGGAGGCTCTCCACCTCCTGGACCCGCTTGAGGATATACTCCTTGTTGATGTTCCGCAGCTTGATCTCCGCCACGTACTCCGCCTGGACCTGGTCGATGCCAAAGCCGATCATCAGGTTGGGGATCACGTCGGCCTCCGCCTCCGTCTCCCGGATGATGCGCACGGCCTTGTCGATGTCCAGCAAAATGCGCTTGAGGCCCTTGAGCAGGTGGAGCTTTTCCTTCCGCTTGCCCAGGACGAAGTGGACCCGGCGGCGGACGGAGTCGGTGCGCCATCCGGTCCACTCCTCCAGAATCTGCCGCACCCCCAGCACCCGGGGCTGCCCGGCGATGAGCACGTTGAAGTTGCAGCTGATGCTGTCCTGGAGGGTGGTCATGCGGAAGAGCTTGGCCATCAGCTTGTCCGGGTCCGTGCCCCGCTTGAGGTCGATGGCCAGCTTCAAACCGTTCAGGTCCGTCTCGTCCCGCATGTCGGAGATCTCCTTGGCCTTGCCGGCCTTGATGAGCTCCGCCACCTTGTCCAAAATGGCCTCGGTGGTGGTGGAGTAGGGGATCTCGTAGATCTCAATGAGGTTTTCCGCCTTCACAT
>ERZ791871.2407-NODE-2407-length-12631-cov-3.187102_pt1 | contig 12631 bp, 8 predicted proteins | sample MGYA00510280_ERZ791871 | MGnify/ENA primary metagenome ERZ791871 (study PRJEB30046, sample SAMN00792111) | human gut metagenome | study: EMG produced TPA metagenomics assembly of the A metagenome-wide association study of gut microbiota in type 2...
TGGGTGTTTGGCGATACCTCAGTTTCAAAATAGTAGATTAACAGTTCCCACGCTTGAACCAGAAATATATTTTTCTTATATTGATTATCAATATATTACAGATGACCGCTTGGTTCATTGATACCACAATGTTCCCAAATTATTACACCATTTGCAACTGATTCCCAAGAGGTGAGGATGAGACTTTTTGTCACGGAATGGTGATTTGCAGTTGTTAACATATCAATTGCCGTTCTATGTTGAACTTGCGTCATCACTTTTGGATTTGTTCCTGTGCAACTTTGATTGCGTCATTTCTAAGTTCATCATCGCCTACTGCATCAAGAACTTTATCTGCTAACCACAACGTCAGCATCTCCTTTTCGTCCTGATGCAAGTATTCTGCGAGCTTGATAACATGTTCGCGCTTAGCCCACCTGTCACCTCGTTCAATCTTGCTGAACATGGGTGTATCAATCTCTAATAGTGCAGCCAATTGTCGTTGCAGCACTCCTTGCTCATCTCTGAGCTCTCTAATTTTCTTTCCTAATAACATTTTTATGCACTTTTACTAATCAAAAAAAATGAAACCATTTTTTATCACAAGATGATTTAAGGGATTGTTATCGGCAATCTCCTTCAGAGAGAAATCTGGGTCAAAGACGTTGCTTATCTTCAGTAAGTCTTTGATGATTCTCGATTTTTGCGCTATAGTTGAGCTGCTTGACCCAAAGTGCTCTGCAATTTCAGCGGATGATGTATTCAATCGAGAACTTTTGCTAAACATAAAGTTGATGCTGCAGATGGTATATACTGACGCAGCTGCCCAAATCTCAACCCTTCCAGACTGTAGTGGGTAAGAACGCTTACGTCCCAACTTCTGCACAAGTTTTGTACATAATTCTGCACACTCTTCATCAAAGTGCTCTTTGCAAAATGCTATAGCAAGTTCTATGACCCTTGCTTCCCGTTCTTTTAGTTGTTGCTTATCCATGTAATTTTTTTTGTTTCGATTTCAACATTAACTTGTCTTTCTGTCATAATCATTTTCGTAATGGACTATATTGTCAAAATATTTACTTTTTATAGTTCTATCTTAGGTTCGATATTCCTCTTGACATCAAATAGCATATCCTTGGATCTACAGTCCTATAAATTGTATCATCCCCTCCTGATGCATCAGGTGAAATGATTCCAAGTTTTTCCATTTGAGAAATATAAGTCCTAGCAGTCGTGGTTTTCAAGTTAAACACACTACATATTTCAGAAATTGTAAAATACGGTTTTTTCATCAACAAGACTTTGTTCAGCCAGTTATAATAGTTGTTCTTATCTGACACCTTTGAAGGCTGAAGCGATTCGTAATCAAAACGCCTACAAAATTCGACTAATCCCTTAGATATGGTAGTAGAAGAAAATGATATGACGTCGCCATTAACGGCATTATTTCCCATTTCTTCATCATACAATCTACTCATTAATGATATGAGAGCTCTTGGCGAACCTCCAGCTAAACTTAGAATTGTCTTTCTGTCGTTATCAAATGGTATTAGGGATTTGAGGGTTACTGGTACAGTCTTGTTTAACGAATAGTAATAAAGTCTTTTGTCAATTATATTTTCGAGTTCTTCATCACGCCACGAAATATCTATATCTTGAAACTTATCAAATCGTACTCCCCGATTATTAAGGGTGCGCTTTACTTCAGACCACAAGCTAAAAACTATGGATAGTTTATTTGTATATAAGAGGTCTGTATCTGTTAAAATTTGTAACGTAAATTCTGCAACTTTAGTAATATCAGCATTTATGTCTGCAAACTCGTCAATTTTATCAAACAAAACAACTATTGATTCGTATCTCAAACTTATAGCTATATTTACCAAAAGTTTAAGCATTGATAGAAGTTTGTCGTTTCCTTTGTCCACAACTTCTTTCATGGATAGGCTATTAATCTCGTTAATAGGAATTTCTTCGAAGATAGCGGTGTTTGTAGTTGCCTCATCGCTTTCTGGCAGTCCCATACTTTGTCTGACAACGGACGATGTAATTTTAATGGCACCATTTACAACACCATTTATTAACTTTAGATTACTATTAAAGAGTCTACGAAACCAATTATTTCGTTTTTTTGCTTTTATGACGTGAGCTTGTTTTAAATAGTCATCTGCTATTTCTTCGTCATAGAACATCTCTACAAGATAAGATAAATGTCCCCTCTGTTCTTTCGAAAGGAGCTTAACAACTTTTCGGTTTCTATACAGATGTTCAGCAAGTTTCTTCGTCAAAGCCTGCACAATCTTGTAGAGGAAGTATCCTTTGTTATTACTCAAAGGAATACCTTCATAGCGTGTGATTAATAACGGAAGAGTACCATTAGCTTTTAAGTCTTCAAATAACATGTGTATGGTCGCAGACTTGCCTAGTCCTCTTTGACCAACAAGTATTCTACTATTACCTTGTCTCGCATTTGATTTTAGCGCATCATAATAACGCGGTTTAAAAAAGATGCTACGCAAATCTTCTTCTTCTTCCGCACTAAAACGAGCGAAAGGATTATCACTAATATTCTGTATCTTACACATTTAAATATCTAATAATATAGGTTAAATGACTATTTTGAGTCTTTTTACGACTGGAACTGAATCGAAATGACTACTGTTACGACTAGAAGCCTCGACTAGTCATTTACTAGTCGTTGTTTTAGTCCTTACTAATCGTTGCATACCAATTTCTATTCTTCTGTATTACTAAACCTTCATTACTCATTTCTGCTAGGATATTACCTGCTAATCTTTGGTTTTGCTCTTTTTTATTTCTTGCAGGAAAGGCCTCTCGGAGGTATTCAATGACAAACTCTCTTCGGGTTCCTTCCTCCCCGGCATTCTGGATAAACTGTAAAGCCATCTGTTTTATCTTGTCACGTTCAAGTCCTTTCACTTTGGTATATTCTGGCAATTGTTTTGTCTGCCTTGCAATGCTCAGGGATATGGTCAAGTATGGATAATTACCCTCTACCAATCCTCGCTCCAAAAGATTTTTGGCTTCACTTTCATTCAGTCTATGTCCTTTCTGCACGGCATCGAGCAAGATGCAGTCTTCCAGTGACAAGTCTTTGTTCTCCTTCAGAAGTTTGGTGTATTTCTCATTGATGACATTGCCGTATAAACGAACTGCCACTTCATTCTTTGCTGAATCTATTTCGTAATCAGGCATAGGGAATCTGCGTTTCCATTGTTGATTGAATATCTTACGGATTCCTCGCCCGACTATGTCAATCATATTGAAGTTGACCATCGCATTGCAGAGGCATTCATTGCGGTAGTGTCGCTGTGGTCCATGTGTAGCAAGAGCCTTCTGCTCTGTGCCAGGGATAAAGCTACCACCATTGGCATAATACAGGAATCCAGTATTCTCCACAAGGTTGATTCTTTCCTGAAGGGTATAATCCTGATGGGCTATACAATTGTGCAAAATCTCGCGCATAGAGTAGTCATCGTACTGTTGCATCACGTCAGGGAAGAGAGTACCTCCGGGCATCTCACGCATAGTCAGGTTGCGAACCTTTGCCAAAATCTGATCTACCGTCAGGATGAATGGAGCGGTGAAGTGCTCATAATCCACCACATCCTGCTTCTCATCACGAAGCGACCATGTCACACGCACAACGGCAGGACGGAGTTTGAAAACAGACATAGGCTTACCTAACAATATGATAGCAGCACGAGTAATACCACCATCAAACATCACACCAGCGTTGCTAAGAAATTCTGGAACTGACCAAGCGTTCACTTCTTCTGCAGGTATACGACTATGTACTTTCTTGAACATCATTCGAGCCTTGGCAATAGCAACTTCATCCAAATCATCTAATGTGGCATCAGGTACAATCTCTGCCGACCAGTCTTTGGCAGTATATATTGGTTCTTCAAGAATGACAGCCATTCTTTCATGCGTCAGTTCCACCAAAGAATCCTCAATCCGTTGCCATGCCTTCTTATGTGCCATGCCTGGACGGCGAGGCTGATGCTTAGGAATATGGATAACCCACACCGTTTTATGTGTGTCATCCGTAACGAATTCCTCTATGGACAGTCCTTCTGACGACAGGTAAGTGCATTGTTCTGTCAGTTTGAATGTTGCCGACTGCGTATTGGCAGGCTGTCCATTGAATGTAAGCCTTGAAATGTCGGTACCGACTATTTCAAGTGTCTTGTCTTTGACACCAATCACTAAGTGTCCACCCTCCATATTGGCAATGGCAGACACATACGAGATGACATCGTCCTTTTCGTCTCCACAGAAAGAGTTCTTCAAATTCTTGAACTCTTTCCATTCACATCGTGCATTCTCTTGTAGGTACTCGTGGCTGAGGTATTGTTGTAATTCGAGTTCGAGCATAACTTCTATTCAATAAATAATATAGCTTATAAACAAATCTATGCCAACAATGTAACAATCCTAATTATAACATATAATTTCACGTTAATTAGTTTCATGTTCCTGTAATAGTTTCCGATGTAGGATTCTGTTTGTGCATTTCAAAGTTCCGCATAGCTATAGCTTTGTTATCGTTAGCATAACAATATTCACACTTGTGAATACATGTGTTGTATTGGCCTATATCCTTAGCCTTCATGCACCCACAGAATTCCCGTTGTCCCTTGTCTTTGTTGTCGCCACGAGTGGCATACTTGCCATTATCTAAGACTATGGCATCTGCTAGTAAAGGATCTGATTCACCAAAAATATCAAGCTGGGGCATTGAGTACATCTTGACTTTCAAAAAGTCCATAAGCACCTTATCGTTATGTGCTCTTTTAATCATCAAAGCATCATCAATACAATGGTTATGCTCCACACCTTCAAAGTCTGCGGCTTCACCGCAAGTTGCCAGCGTATAGTTCCACCCCTTACGTTTATTAAGTGCAACAAGTCTTTTAGCTAATTCTATCATCTGGTCTTTCGTCCACTCTAAATAATGTACTCCCGCGTCATCAAGGTTCTTCTTTACTTTGCGATAAACGGTTATATCTGCGAAACTAAAGACAAGTTTTTCTGTATAGCCACGTAGTTGGTCACCGATGTTCTCTATTTTAACAAGTAGGTCATCCATACTTATTTTGTCTGTTAAGATGAGGGGGTCAAAACGCCAGATAACGCCTCCCTTACCCAATTGACGGACAAGTTCCTTGAATGTCTCTATGCGGAACGACAAAGAAGGCACAGACTTCTCAAGTCCTTCTTTTTCGTAATCATTGAGCGAGTACTGCACGTAGCAACCTATTCCACGTTCTTTTAATTTTGGCAAGTACTTCAGAAGAGAATGTGGATTCTTAGACCAAAACACGATGAAACGTGTTTGGTCATAAGCAACATACGACTTTGCTCCATTGAATGGATTAGTCCAAGCAGAGTAGCCTTTCTCTAATCGGAGGAAAAACCAATCGCAGTAAAAGGCAGGTATATCAGTGCTTCTACTGGCTGATATTATCTGTGGATGCTGGGCGTCAACAATCCGCCCATCTTCCAGCACAATTTCTTTTTTTTGCCATGTTGCCATATTATACTTCTTAAGGCTTGTTATTTACTATTCAGATGAAGTACTATTTTATCTAACACAGTGCGAATTATCACATTAGTTCTTTTGTGGCCTGTTAGAACCTTTACCATTTTGGGTGAGACCCAATAATAGAAAGATACGAAAGCACGACCAACGTAATTGGTAAGGAGCCTCTTATCTCTAAACTGACGTAAAACCATAACAGAAGGATGTTCGTAATCACCGTATGCCATTGTTGCTATGTAGCATCCTTCGCTTTTCTGTGAATTCAAACTTGATGGTGTGTTATTATGAGAAGGAATGTAACTTGGCTTATATGATGGAGATGGGCTACTTGGTTTTGGAGCAACTGAGGCGCTAGACGAACTGACAGTTGAAGGAGAAGTCCTCGGTGTGTATGAGGATTTAGGAGTATAACCAGTTTTTTTTGTTGGTGCAGTTAAAGAAATGGCTTGTATACCATCTACTTCTCTGATACGACTAATCTTGAAGGTACGAGTCTCATTCCTCAGATGACAAAAGGCTGAGATATATCCCTCACCAAATTCTTCTGATGGTTTGATATCACTGATTGTACGCTCTGATATTTCACCAGAGTATTTCACATACTTAATTTTTACCGTTTTGCCACTTTTTATGGCTTCGGCAATATATTCTGATATTGTCATCGCTTTATTATTGTAGTTCTTTTAACGATTTTACATTAACTCTCACAGCTTTTGCCTTACTTATCAATCCATTGTCAGAAGTCAATAAAACAGCATTCTGATTTCTATACTTGATTGCAAGCGACAGGATTATGTTATCGGCATTCTTTGCATTAAAGTCTACAGGCAGCAATTCAACTGCCCCAATTTCATATCTTATTTTTCTATTCTTTCCTGCATTCTTGATTTTGCGAAGTGCGAGTTCTGCTTTGCCCTTAAGCTCCAAGTCCTTGCTCGTCTTCAACTTGTCTAACTCGTCAAGTACTTTTGCAGGCAAGACAATAAGATCTCGCGGATTAATGCGCTCCAATATGTCAGAGTCTTCAATGAACACATTTGTATCAATAACAAATGTTTGGTTCGAACTGTCTAAGTTTATCTTCTGCTTGTTTTCGGCGTACCATGCAAGATAACCTAATGGTAAATCAATGCTAGAATGAGTTTGTATATAGTGAAGGTTCCCTACTACATACAGAGCCTTGCGAGCTCTGGTCACAGCTACATTCACCAAGTTAGGAACACTGTAATCAATCCAGCGAATCTTTCCTTCAGAAGAATCATCAGTAACAACGAGGCTATATATTATTACATCCTTTTCATCACCCTGGAATTTATGAACCGTATCCGATACTATCTGGCCAGACAAATCTTTATGAATCATAGAGCTTATCTCTTGGGCTTGATGTTTGAAAGGAGAAATGATGCCTATAGAAATGTCAGGATACTTCTTTGCAAGTTTTTCTGCAATTTCAATACAACGTTTGGCTTCTTCCTCATTGATGTTCTGCATCTCGTTCTTTTGAGATCCTATAACATCTTCCCAAATTATTCCTTCCTGATCAATGTTGACATTGCCTGGAGTTGTTTTGATATTGAGATTGATACCAAGTCTTCTTCTATAGAAAAATTCCTTTGAGTAACCGATGATACCATAGTTGCATCTGAAATGATTATCAAGTACAACAGAGGTCGCACCTGTCGAATTTAGCAGTGTATTACAATAATCCCATAAGGAAACGTCTCTATAAGAAGCACGGTTGTTCTCTGTTAGATTTAAAGCTGCTTTTATCTCACCCTCCTCATATGACGTGACATTTGTGATATGCTTCAGCTGCATAGGGTCACCGATAACAACAATCTGCTTAGAGCGTTGTATCATCGGAAGAGCAGAAGAAATATCACACTGAGAAGCCTCATCAATAATTAGCAAATCTATCAAGTCTCTTTCTAGTGGGAACGCACTCTTAATAGAAAGATTGGTAACACAGTTCAAATTGAACACATCAAGGAAAGATGATGCCAACTGCCCATTCAATGGCATAGACTGCATATATGAAGAAATCTTAGCAATAGCGTCATTTTGCGACAAACTCTTTAATATCAACTGCTTCAAAAGCCTTTTGCCAAGTTCTACAGATTCGATATATTGAAATTCTTCTTTAATGCTCTTAAAGATAGCATCTTCGTCTATTGCCGATATTCTCCTCTCTAGTTCTTCTTCCTTAGCTTTGCAAGTTTCCATCTGTGTATCAAGCAATGATATGGCAGAGCAATGGTCTCGTTTTATCTTCTGATACCCATTTTTGTATTTAATGACTTCGTCAAGTAAAAAAATTGATTTCTTACAAGAACAGATGAGTCCTTCAATAGAAGTATCCGAAATATTGACTTCTTTTTTAAGAACATCATTAAACTCTGAGGGTAGATGCAACAAATTGCCTTGCAAGTCATTTACAGAACTAGTCTTACTGAATAGATTAAATAAAAGTCTTCTCAACCAACTTTTGTGACGATTTATTTTTTGGTATATGGCAATAATTCGCTCTTTGGCCGATGCTATGTCTGCATAAGTGTCAAAGCACATTTGCGGATGAACCTGGCTGTTCTCTAGTGATTGAATATCCCTATTAAACTTGACATTCGCTTCCTCTTTACGATTAAGCAAAGTTATTATCTGCTCGGAGATAGCTTTCTTATCGTCTCTGTTCTTGTTTAGCTCACATAGTTTCTTATGTCCTTCCGTAATTATCGAATAAGCACGCTTATATTTTGCAAAGAGGTGCTCATCAGTGTCTGCTGAATTAATTTGTGGAATATAATTGATAAAGCGCTGTAACGATGGCATCAATTGATTGTTTATAGCATCTTTGGAACCAAATCTCAATAAATATTGAGTAGGGTCAACACCATCAAAACGTTCCTTAACGTTGTCTACAGCTTTGTTGTTTTTACTCGCAACAAGCACCTTCTTACCGAACAACAATGCATTTGCAATCAGATTGACAATCATCTGCGTCTTACCTGTTCCCGGAGGACCTGTAACGACAGACACTTTTTGGTTTAGAGCCGAGCACACGGCACGCCTCTGACTTTTATCCATTGGAACAACAGAAATTAAGACATCTTCGTCAATATGATGAAGTTTGTTGTTGTTTACGTTACCACTTAAAAAACTGTGAAGCAATGACGATGCCTCTATGTTGATAAGGTTATTAAGTTCAGCTGTAGTCTGGCTAAGTGCAGGAGTTTCATCGGTAAGAGCTAATCTCAGTTCATATAGCTTTAGGTCATGTGCTATAGCATCGCGTAACACTTGTTCAAGGCGGTCTAATGTGACTGTTGGTTCATACAAGACACTTTCGATGACAGAAACAACTTCTTGACTCAACTCCAAATTTTCTGCTGCATCTGCACTGACAGAGAAAGATGATAACTGGGCTGGAATAAACTGTTTGCTGATATCTATTGCCCTTAAATCCTCCTGAGAGAATACGTACTGAAGGAGTCTTATGCATTTATTGTTGATGATTATGCACAAACCAATATTCAGATTCTTTGGCCATTGCGTATATCTACGGTCGAAATTCTTACGAAACAAATTCGCAAAATCCTCGTTTTCTTCTACATCTATATTGAATGTGAGCTGATCTGCATTTTCATCAACATGAATACCTGTGGGGTAATCATCTTTTACCTCACCAGACTTCATCCTTTCCAAGCGGACAACAAGTTCAAAGAACTGCTCCAACCTCTTAATGTCATTTTCCGCAGGAGTAACATTCATCAAAAGCTGCCGAACTGTAGTCAAACCGTTATTTTGGGTAGGGCGATGTACCTGAAACTCGGTCTTTACAACCTCAATTTCATCGCCTTTCTTTTCAAACACAAGCAGATTGATGGTTCCGCCTTGTACCAGATTACCAATTTGCCTACCCAGTAAAACTTCATTGGATATATTGAATAACCCCGCAAAGTTTTCTATGCGTGTTGCACCAATATTATTGGGACCGACACAGATAAATGTCTGAAAAGTGTTAATTTCTGATTCTATTTTATCATGCAGGGTCTGTAAATTGACAGTAGGAATGTCTAGAATATTAGAGAAAAGGTGCACAACGTTTCCCTTATTAATGGAAATCTGTTTTGCATCTACATCGTCAATACACTTGTTTATGGCAACTATCTTTGATGCTGCAACATACTTATTTAAATGTGCCACAGCTCTATTCAGAGCACACTTTGAGGGTTCTATAAGAATAATCTTACTAATGTCAACGTGCAGACCTTCGTTTCGCAGATAATCAATAAGACACATAGATGCCAATCCTTGACCACAGCCCCAGTCAAAGATGATCAAGTCCTTAGATAATGACTCTGTGTTTTTTATAGTGTCAAGTGCAATATTTATTTTGTTTCTATGCAAGTTGCCATATGCACACAGATATTGACAAAGTTCAGTTTCACTTTGCAAAACCTTTGTCCCGTGGTTTAGTCCTATCCATGGGGCATTCTTGTTTACTTCAGGAAGATAGTGAGAAGCAAGACCTAAAATTTTATCAAAGGTCACCTCTCTCATAGTGTTTAAATCATCGATGTATGCCATAATAATCAATTACTTAATGTTTGTTCGAAGATTTATAGTTCTTTTGCTTTCAGAATGCGACCATACGATACTCGCAGAACAAACCATTGCTTGTTTTCTGTAGGCGCATTCTCTACCGACACCCCACCTTTGTTCGTTAAGATGGAGGGCGTACAAGAGGTAAGTCTTGCACTTGGACACGATAAGCCTGTGTCGGTAGGCTGCCCATTATACAATGAAGCGTCAGCCGTTGGAGGCTGTTTGGTGTTATCTTCCAATGTTATTGCTCAGAGGTTAGATTAAACCAATAGACTTTCTTTTGGTAGAATTGTCAATTATTGACTACAAAAGTAGGAAATCTTATTCAGACGAAAGAATAAATAATTGGAAATCTTTACTTCTGGCATCACATTTCTATGATTCGAGGTGATTTGTAGTGCTGATTGCTACAAATCGCCTCTCATTGTCATTATCTGGATAAACCTTGTGGTTTCTTTTTTGATGGTGCTCCTAACCCCAACTTCTGTGTTCCGTCCCAATTTGTGAGTTGGTCAGCACAACCATTGGAGCCACCGAGTGAAACGTATGTATCTGCGCTGCACGACATGTAATCAATGAAGGAAAGGAAGTTCTGAATGATGGGTTCGTTATAAACAACCTCATCGGTAGCAAAGAGTTTTGTCCAGTGTGCGACACATTCTCTCCGATAGTTGCCACAACCATTCCAATCCATGCTTGCTAGAAATCTTTCAACGGCAAATATTGCTCCTTGTAGAGAGCGAAGCGCAATGTTGGATTTTGTGGCAGTAGCCATAATACCATAATAGATTGCTTTGGCTTCTTTCTCATAGAAATCTATTCTGCTTGATTGCGAAAAGGCTTTGAGCTGTTCATGACCTTCACTTATGAATCGGTCAAGTACATCTTGGAATCTGTCTTGTCTTGCCTGTTCCTCACGTTTTGCCTCCGCTTCTTGTTTCTTGCGTTCTTCCACACGTTTAACAGCTTCAATTATTTCTGGCTGCTTTGTCAAGTCGTTCCATTGAATAACCAAGATTTTGTATTTCTCCCATAGAGTATTGTAATCAGTCTTGAGTTTTGTAATGTCCTCGTTTTTTGAAGCTAATTGGGTATTGAGACTTTCAATAACGGCATCCTTTTGAACGGTTACTCGCCTGACTGCGTTCTCGTCAAGTTGCGATATGCGTTGCTTCACTTTTGCATTTTCAGCCTTTAGCGCTTCATTCTCATTCTGCAATGCCTTGTTCTCTACAATCAGTTTGTTGAGATTCTGCATATAGTAAGTGTAGGTCTTATTGACAGATGCTCGTATACCATTATTCTGCTTGTTACGTTCAACATTGATGGCAACGACAAGAGCCTTGATAGCATCATTGATGTTTGTTGTTCGTTCCTCTCGCCAAGTCTTTTGTCCGATGAGTGCAGGAATAGGAATGGCAAGTTCTTTCTTAACGGCATCCATTGCCTCTTGAACAGGTGTCTTGATATTGAGAAGAGGGAAGGTGAGCTCTTGCTTGTCAATAGTGGCAAGAACAGCGTATTTCTCCATCTTGTCAAGAGCAGCTTTCGCCTGTCGCTCGGCTTCAAGAACGACTTTGTTCTTATGCCTTCGTCCTCGTTTCTCTTCCTCGGACAATTCATTGTAAGGGATGCCACGAGCAAGACCATACTTGCAGCCAACCTCATTGTGATAGTCTGTATGTAGTTGCGAGAGATATTCCGACTTTGCTTTTCTCGTCTCTCCCCATACCTTGGCATAAGACACACGCTCAACAAAGTCCTTTGAGGCAGTCTGCTTGGTATAGTTGTCTCGCTCCTCTTTGGGTAATGCTCTCCATTCCTTAGTTGAAAGCACTATGTCGGGATTGTTTTTGTTGACATACTTGCTGCCTATGCGTCCACGTTTCTTGACTTTCTCCACAGGAATAATCTGTACATGGGCATGGATGCTCGTTTCGTCACAATGGACGGCAAAACTAATGATGTTCTCCTCGCCCCATTTGCGACAGGCAAAGTCGTAGGTGTCCTTTGCCCATTGATAGATGCCTTGTTGCAATACGATGTGGCTATGATCTGCATCAGGATTGGCGGTGTCAATCTTTTGGTTGCCAAATGCGAGGTTGTACAGCACGTCGTGGTCGCCACTGAATATCATGCCGACAGTGCAGTTCGGACTGTTCTTTGATACTTGGTCGGGATGCCTGGCATCCATGTATGGCCTGAAGCCCAATTCATCAAGACGCATCTGAATGCGCTTGTGGAGTGGAATAGGGTTAGATCCAAGCGGAACAAACTTTCCGCCTCTGACGATTTCAAAATTGAGATTCTTGCGAGAGAAATTATAATGGTTGTTCTTGTCCTTGTCGGCATTCTTCAACCGATAGACATTCTCGTCCCAACCTCTGCGTTCCGCCTCGTTACCCACTTGGGCGGAGAAAGATTTCTTGTCTTTGCCGACATGGATAGCGGCACGTGGTATGTTGCTTTGCATATTGTATT
>ERZ791871.2410-NODE-2410-length-12616-cov-4.506011_pt1 | contig 12616 bp, 9 predicted proteins | sample MGYA00510280_ERZ791871 | MGnify/ENA primary metagenome ERZ791871 (study PRJEB30046, sample SAMN00792111) | human gut metagenome | study: EMG produced TPA metagenomics assembly of the A metagenome-wide association study of gut microbiota in type 2...
TGAGCAAGAAGCCCCCACTTCAAAATCTATGATTTAAGTGGTGGGAGCATGTCACACAGTTATAATTGCTTTTAAATAGGCGCAATTACTATAACTTAAATATTTTAATGAAAAGAAAAGGACATAAGAAATGAACGAAAAAACAATGAACCTCATCAACAAAATACTTTACTACGTCATTGCGCCAATTCTTATATTAGAATTCATATTGACAGACTTACATATCATATCTTTCACTAAAATACTGTTTATCGCTTCTGTAGTAGTACTGCTTATATTGTGTGCCATTTCATTTTTCTATAAAAAGCAGCACCCGGATTATGAGTTCAAGGCAAACGAGATGTATACAAGAATTCTCTTTGCAATTATACTCCTTGAATGTTTCTACTCTGCCGGATTTTTCAAATGGTAGGTTTATTCAGTATCATATATTATCAGATGAAATAAAAAAGAACCATTGTATAGCAAATGATTAATAATCATTGCAAGGAAGATGTTTGATTGCATTTTCACTTGCTTTGATGAATACTTGCTATATAATGATTCTTTTTTATTTGAGACTTTGAGAAATTGTGAGACTATTCGAGGTTCTTTTTATCCTCTTACAACTGAATTATGCTAAAAATAATTTGACTTTTATGTAAAAATATGTTTATAATAATACAAGCAACTTGGAAATTTTATAAAAGAATCGGAGGTAGCGTAAGTGGTATATACAAAAAAGTTACAGTCTAAAGTCTTAGAGCGTGTTTGAAAAAAGAATTAGAAAAACGCTACGAAGGATACAAAGAAAAAATTATACGATGATGAATAGAAATATATTTAAAAAGAAAGAATGTGAGGAAGAAAGTATGACAGTTGCCAAGTAAGAAGAAAAGAAATGGAGGTTAAAAATGTTTACGAAAGTAATGAAAGAAGAACTTATAGCAGGTTTATTAAAAATTTTCGGAAACAATATTTCAATGATAATTCTATATGGTTCAGTTGCGCGAAATGAATATACAGACGAAAGTGATATAGATATAGCTATCATATTGAAAAATGAAATAGATAACAAAACAAAAGAACAATTTATAAATTGGTCTGCGGATATGGATATTAGATATGATAGAGTTTTTTCTATTATAGATATTAAAGAATCCAATATTCAAAAGTGGGGGGATAGTTTACCTTTTTATAGGAATGTAAAAAAGGAGGGGATTGTTCTTTGGAAAGCAGCTTAAGAGAATTAGCAATGTATCGAATGGAACGTGCTTTTGAAATGTTAATAGCTGCAGAAGATAATTTAAAAATAGGACAATATAAAACTTCTTTAAATCGTTCATATTATGCAATTTTTCATGCTATGAGAGCGACCAATATTATAAAAGGTTTTGATTCCTCCAAACATTCAGGAGTAATAGCTTTTTTTAAGTGTAGTAGAGGATTATTTAAAAACGGAAAATCACAACCTTCTGGCGAATCCTCAAATCTCCCGGCATTAAATGGTGATTCTGAATTTAGCTAAAGACAAAACCCTGTAAGATAAATAGTCCCTATTTGTGGTCTCGGAGCAAAGGCTGGATGCGAGCATATAAGCGAACATCCAGCCTGCCGCGACTAAAGTCACAAATAGGGACTATTTATCTTACAGGGTTTGTCAGTTTAGACTAAACCTACCATTTTATTAATCAGCCTTTGGTCCAGCCTCAGCAATATTCTTAGGCATATTAGGATATTTCTTAGTAAAGTTATCCTGGAACATCTTAGCAAGCTTCTTAGCCTGTGCATCGTAAGCAGCTTTATCTTCCCATGTGTCACGAGGGTTCATGATTTCAGAAGGTACGTTAGGACATGTCTGAGGAATGTCTACGTTAAATACTTCATCATGTTTGTATTCTACATCATCAAATGTTCCGTTTAATGCTGCAGTTACCATTGCACGAGTGTATTTTAACTTCATACGGCTGCCTACTCCGTAAGGGCCGCCTGTCCATCCTGTGTTAACAAGATATACTTTAGTGTTGTATTTTTCAATTCTTTCTCCGAGCATGTTAGCGTATACGGATGGATCCATTGGCATGAATGGTTCACCGAATAATGTGGAGAATGTTGGCTGTGGTTCTGTGATTCCGCGTTCTGTACCAGCAAGTTTGGATGTGAATCCTGTTACGAAGTGGTACATAGCTGCGTTCTCATCTAATCTGGAGATTGGTGGAAGTACACCGAATGCATCAGCAGTTAAGAAGATAACTACTTTAGGGATTCCGCCAACACCAGGAATCTGTGCGTTGGAAATATAATCAACTGGGTATCCTACACGAGTATTCTCTGTGAGAGATCCATCATCAAAGTCAAATTCGCGAGTTTCGTCATCCATGATAACGTTCTCTACAAGGCTTCCGAACTTGATAGCGTTGTAGATTTCTGGTTCGTTCTCAGCACTTAAGTTAATACATTTAGCGTAGCATCCACCTTCAAAGTTGAAGATTCCTCTGTCAGACCAGCCATGCTCGTCATCACCGATTAATTTACGGTTAGGGTCTGCAGAAAGAGTAGTCTTACCTGTTCCAGATAAACCGAAGAATACAGCTGTCTCATGAGTTTCTGGATCCATGTTAGCGGAGCAGTGCATTGGAAGTACACCTTCTTTTGGCATTAAGAAGTTCATTACAGAGAATACAGACTTCTTAATCTCTCCTGAGTACTGGGAACCACAGATAACTACCTGTTTCTGTTCGTAGTCAACGATGATAGCTGCTTCAGAATGAGTTCCGTCGATTTCTGGAATACATTTGAATCCAGGTGCAACGAAGATAGTGAAATCAGCTTCGCCATAGTTCTCTAATTCTTCTGCTGTAGGACGAATTAAGAGTTCATGAATGAAAAGGTTCTGGCTTGCTAATTCGTTAATGATACGGAACTTTCTTGTGCAGACAGGATCAGCACCAGCCATACCATCAAAGATGAAGATTTCTCTGTTCTGAAGGTAAGCGATTACTTTAGAACGAATTGCATTGAACTTCTCCTGAGTGATAGGAACGTTAACGCTTCCCCATGCAATGTCATCATGAACAGAAGGAGTATCAACGATAAATTTATCTTTAGGAGAACGTCCTGTATATTTACCTGTAGTTACAACGAGTGCACCAGTGTTAGAAAGCTTGCCCTCGCCTCTTCTTAAAGCTGCCTCTGTTAACTGTGCAGGTGTTAAATTGCGGTAAACTGCTTTAGGATTCACAATCCCAAGTTTTTCGATACCATATGTTTCCATAGTATTACCTCCTAAGTTGTATTTAAATTAAACTGTTGTACTTTTTATCGCGTACGTTGTCTATTGTACACTTTTTGTGTCGATTTTCCAATGAAAAAAGAATAAAAATCCCAAATAATGAAATTCCATTATTTTTTCAAACACGCTCTAGTATAACAATGCAGGATTGAAATGTCAATTATTCAAAACAAATAAAATGACCAATTATGAGTAAAAATATTAAAAATATTTAAAAAACGCGTGTATACAAGCAATATTTTTAAGGGACCTTGCTGAGAATTTCTGTTTCCTTTTCTATTTCCTGACTTAAAATTGCAAAATTGCAAGAACCAACATTCAGAACTGCTTCATGAAAATCAGAAATTTTAAATGATTTTCCAAGAGAGGCAGCCATCTCCTTTTCTAATTTGTTTAATTCATAATATCCAATACTGTAAGAAAGATAAGTGACCGGATTTTCAATAACGTATTGGTAAAGTTGTTTTGTAGCGGATTTATCAATTCCGTAAGTCTTTAAATAATCGGCCAGTGCATTTTCATCATAATTTTTATAATTCACATATAAATCGCTCAGAGAGGACAGGGAGAGTGAGAGCAGGTCATTATCCCGATATAGCTGGCGGAGCTGTGCCTGTGTTTTTTCATCGACATCTTTAAATTCTGTAAAATTATAGCTGTATAACTGGGCATAAGTCCCCCATCCTTCGTCATATCCGTCACAGTGAAGAAATGTACGGAGAGGGGAAGGATTCGTACTTAAAAAATAATTCGTCTGGTATAAATGTCCCGGATAGCCTTCATGGGCAAGTGTGGAAAACATTTCGTTGGACTCCACACGGTTGTTATTGATGTAAATAATATTTGCATCTTTACTGTCAATTGGAGGTACAAGATAAAATGCACAGGCGGAAGTGCCGGAAAGAGCGTTAGGAACATTTTTTAATTCATAAGAAATGTTCTTTATTTCCGGGAAATCCACAAGAGAATCGTCTTTTAACTGCTCCATGATTTCCTTTGATTTTGAAAGTGTCGGAACCGCACTGAGATATTCTGTATACAGGTCTTTGTTTTGTGTTGTCAGGGAAGAAATATCTTTTATCGTATCTTTTAACTGTGTTTCCAAAGCTGTGATACATTCTTCCGGGGACATGTCTGTTCCGACATCGGACTGGAGAAGAAAACGATAGTAGTCCTGGCCATTTTCATATTCGCAGAGTCTCTCTTTTGTGCTGTTATCAGATGTAGTATGTTTGCTGCCTGTAGAGACCTGTAAAGCAGTTTTTAAATGCTCATATGCGGGAAATACTTTATTTGTAATGAGTAATCGGTTATTTGCGGTGTAGCTTGCTTTCTGATCTTCACTTAAAGTATCAAGGGAATCCAGACGTTCCTCAAAACTTTCAACGAGAAGATTATTTTCTTCGCTTGCATTTAAAAATTGGTTAATCTGGTCGATAGTATCAGAGATTACAAAATCAGGGCTTACAATATCTGCATTACGGCGTTCTTCCTCAAAATCAAGAACCTGCGTAAAAAGTTCCGGAATTTGATTTACAAGGGATAAATAATCTTTAATATCTTTTTCGTTGTCAAAACGATATTCGGAAAGAGTTACAGGAATATCTGAAGGTAATCCATTTGCACCGAAAGGAGAAGAATAAAGAATATATTTTTCACTCATAATAGTTTTATTTAGATAATCCTGAAAAATCTGCCAGGTAAGTTTCTGCTCTTTTGTCAGGCTGCTTGTTGGAAAAGTATAAAGTTCTTGAAGAAGTTCTTTTGAACGTTTACACTTTTTCTTTGCTGTATCAGAAGAAAGCTCTCCATAAGTGGGGGAGGGTTCCTTTTTAATACCGTAAGAAGACGGATCAGAGAGTTTAAAATGCAAAGTAATCGTGTTTTCGGTAGCGAATTCTTTAAAGCAGGAATCAAGAAACTGGTCAAATTTTTTCTGCTTTGAAGAATTATGTGCATTGGATTGGCCACAACCTGCTAAACTGACTCCGCAAATAAGGATAAGAAGTAGAAAAAACAAGTGGGTAAATAGTGGTTTAGACAATGATCTGCGATGATTTTTCTTCATAGTCGGCCTCCTTTGATAGCATTTTTATATCGGAAGATAAAAAGTATTTGGTATTATACTATGAATTATACAGGAAAACTATTAGTTTTTCAGAAAAATAACCATAGACGAATATTCGGATTTATTCTATAATAATATGTACGCGCAAAATTACCCTGTAAATACAATTGCTGTATAAATCAGGGATAAAAGATTCTAAGGGTACATTAAGGAAAGTTGACGAACAGATAACAGACCTAATGACACAGGTTGCATAGGAGGTATAATAGATAAATGAGTAAGAAACCATATTACATTACAACTGCAATTGCTTACACATCCGGCAAACCTCATATTGGTAACACATATGAGATTGTTTTAGCAGATGCAATTGCAAGATTTAAGAGAAAAGAAGGCTATGATGTACGTTTCCAGACAGGAACAGATGAACATGGTCAGAAAATCGAGTTAAAGGCAGCAGAAGCTGGAATTTCTCCAAAGGAATTTGTTGATAACACAGCAGGAGAAATCAAGAGAATCTGGGATTTAATGAACACATCTTACGATAAGTTTATCCGTACAACAGATGAGGATCACGAAAAACAGGTTCAGAAGATCTTTAAGAAGCTTTACGATAAGGGTGACATTTACAAGGGACATTATGAAGGAATGTACTGTACACCATGTGAATCTTTCTTCACAGAATCTCAGTTAGTAGATGGCAAGTGTCCAGACTGTGGCCGTCCATGCCAGCCTGCAAAGGAAGAGGCTTATTTCTTCCGTATGAGCAAATACGCTGACCGTCTGATTCAGTATATTAATGATAACCCTGATTTTATTCAGCCAGAATCACGTAAGAACGAGATGATGAACAACTTCCTTTTACCAGGACTTCAGGACTTATGTGTATCCCGTACTTCTTTCTCATGGGGTATTCCTGTAGACTTTGATCCAAAGCATGTTGTTTATGTATGGCTTGATGCATTAACAAACTATATCACAGGCCTTGGATATGACTGCGATGGTGAAAGTGGAGAATTATTTAAGAAATACTGGCCAGCAGACTTACATCTGATTGGTAAAGATATTATACGTTTCCATACAATTTACTGGCCAATCTTTTTAATGGCATTAGATCTTCCGCTTCCAAAACAGGTATTTGGACATCCTTGGTTATTACAGGGTGACGGCAAGATGAGTAAATCCAAAGGTAATGTAATTTACGCAGATGACCTCGTAGATTTATTCGGTGTAGATGCTGTTCGTTACTTTGTACTTCACGAGATGCCATTTGAGAACGATGGTGTAATCACATGGGATCTCTTAGTAGAACGTATGAATTCTGACCTTGCCAATACACTTGGAAACCTTGTAAACCGTACAATTTCCATGTCTAATAAATACTTTGGCGGAGTTGTAGCTAACAGTGGAGTGACAGATGGATTTGATAAGAATCTTATGGACGTAGCATTAGATACAAAGCATAAAGTAATAAAATGTATGTCTAAGCTCAGAGTTGCAGATGCGATGACAGAAATCTTTAACTTATTTAAACGTTGTAACAAGTACATTGATGAGACAATGCCATGGGCTTTAGCAAAAGATCCTGCAAAACAGGACAGACTTGCTACAGTTCTTTACAATTTAGTAGAAAGCATTACAATCGGTGCTTCTTTGCTTTCTCCATTTATGCCAGAAACAGCAGAAAGAATTTTTGCACAGCTTAATTCTTCCGAAAGAACTATGGACGAACTTGAAATGTTCGGTCTTTACGAATCTGGAAAGAAAGTAACTGACAAGCCAGAAATCCTTTTTGCAAGACTTGATGCAAAAGAAGTACAGGCAAAAGTAGACGAGATGAATGCTTCAAGACAGGCTCCAGCTGAAGAAGAGAAAAAAGATGACGAACCAGTAATCGACATCGAACCAAAAGAAGAAATCACATTTGATGATTTCGAAAAAATGCAGTTCCAGGTTGGTGAAATCATTGCCTGCGAAGAAGTAAAGAAGTCTAAAAAGCTTCTCTGCTCCCAGGTTAAGATTGGCAGCCAGGTAAAACAGATTGTTTCCGGTATTAAGAAACATTATAGCGCAGAAGAAATGGTTGGTAAGAAGGTTATGGTTCTTGTAAACTTAAAACCTGCGAAATTAGCCGGTGTACTTTCTGAAGGTATGCTCTTATGCGCAGAGGACGAAAATGGGGAATTATCCCTGATGGTACCAGAGAAGAAGATGCCAGCAGGCGCAGAGATTTGTTAATTAAATTCTGAGTTGCCGCAGGCAGGGGAGACGCTCCCGAAGAGAGGCAATACCCTATATTTGTGACTTTCGTCGCTGTAGGTTGAATGTTCGCTTAAACGCTCGCATCCAACCCTTGGTCTAAGGTCACAGCTATAGGGTATCTTCTCTCTTCGGGAGCGTCTATTTTCCCTGTGGCAAACCAGGGATTAAAGAGGTATACTATGATTTTTGATACACATTCTCATTATAATGATAAACAGTTTGATGCAGATAGAGCGGTCGTTCTCGAATCGCTAAAAGATGCTGGCGTGACACAGGTTGTCAATGTCAGTGCAAGCTGGAAAGACCTGATGGATACCTTAGAACTTATTTCAAAAGTACCTTTTATGTACGGTGCAGCCGGAATTCATCCAGACCATGTTGGTGAACTTAATGAGGAACGGATGGAGCAGCTTCGGGAATATTGTCACAGGGATAAAATCGTGGCAGTCGGAGAGATTGGCCTTGATTATCACTGGAATGTAGAGCCAAAAGAAGTACAGCAGGAGTGGTTTATCAGACAGCTTCATCTTGCAACAGAGGAAAAACTTCCTGTAATTATACACAGCAGAGACGCATCGCAGGATACATTTGACATTATGAAAAAGGAACACGCCGGAACGACAGGCGGTGTAATTCATTGCTTTTCCGGTTCTGCTGAAATGGCAAAAGAATATGTAAAAATGAGTTATTACATTGGTGTAGGAGGTGTCGTTACCTTTAAAAATTCCCGTGTGCTGAAGGAAGTTGTAAAGGCAATTCCATTAGAGTGTATTGTAGTAGAAACCGACTGCCCTTACCTTGCACCAGCACCACACAGAGGAAAGCGAAATAGCTCTGCATATCTGCCGCTGGTGATTGAAGAAATCGCAAGACTTAAGGAAATTACAGCGGAAGAAGTAGAAAATGTAACCTATGAAAATGCTCAGAGATTGTATGGGTTAATTCATTAGGAGAACAGAAGGACAGACGAACTCTGGAAGAGAAAGAATCCATATCTGTGACTTTCGTCGCAGCGTGTTGAATGTTCGCTTAGCCGCTTGCATCCAACACTTGCTCCCAGGCTACAGATATGGATTCTTTCTCTTTTACATATTGTCCCTTTCTTGATTTCGTCTCTTGAATGAGATATCCATTTCATGTATTATTATCTTATTATAGAGAAACTAAGTAAAAATTTAAGGGGAAGACTTCAACATTGATTCCCCAAATATAAAATTGCTTTCAAAATCTTATGACAGCCCAAGGAGGTCTTATGGCGAATTTAGGAAACCCGCAGGAAACGATTGCAGTTTTACAGCGGTATGGATTTAATTTTCAGAAAAAATATGGACAGAACTTTTTGATTGATACGCATGTACTCGATAAAATTATTGGTGCAGCAGAGATTGGAAGGGATGATTTTGTTTTAGAAATCGGACCGGGAATTGGAACGATGACGCAGTATCTTGCGGAGGCGGCAAGGGAAGTTGTTGCGGTAGAGATTGATACAAAGCTGATTCCAATTCTGGAGGATACTTTAAAGGAATATGATAACGTTACAGTATTGAACGAAGATATTTTAAAGGTAGATATTCGCAAGATTGCAGAAGAAAAGAATGGTGGAAAACCAATTAAAGTCGTTGCGAACCTGCCTTACTATATTACAACACCAATTATTATGGGGTTATTTGAGAGTGAAGTACCCCTGGACTCTATTACAGTTATGGTGCAGAAAGAAGTCGCTGACCGTATGCAGGTAGGCCCGGGAACAAAGGATTATGGTGCTCTTTCTTTAGCAGTACAGTATTATGCAGAACCATATATCGTGGCAAATGTACCGCCAAACTGCTTTATTCCAAGACCTGCGGTTGGTTCTGCAGTTATCCGTTTAACTCGTTATCAGGAAAAACCAGTTAAGGTAAATGATTCCACATTTATGTTTAAGATTATTCGTGCTTCTTTTAATCAGAGAAGAAAAACGCTGCAGAACGGACTTTATAATTCAAGCGAACTTCGTATTCCAAAGGAAAAGACAGTAGCGGCGCTTGAAGAGATGGGACTTACTCCGACAATTCGTGGAGAAAAGCTTTCTTTAGAGGAGTTTGCAAAGTTATCGGATATTCTTGGAAGATAAGAGCGTGTTTGAAAAATTATTCCTGCAATCTGCACGTCCCAATTTGCGGTATATTTTTACAGGATATTTGGTGGCATAAAAGTCATTCTGCAGAATACATTAGTGAAAAAAGGAGTATCATCATGGCAGATTATCAAAGGATACTTTCTTATTTGTATCGTTATGAAAAGGCAGAGAAAAAGGAATGCTTCGGGTTTGTTAAGGCAGAACAAAAGTCAGGCAGCCTTAAACTGACGATTCAGATAGACGATGAGCGTTTATTGCAGGGAATGGAGCTTAAATTATGTTTTTATGAGCGGCAGGGAGAGAGCTGGCAAGTCTGGCAGTTAGACACACTCATTACGCAAGAACATAAGGAAGAAATACATTTGACCTACCCTGCAGCTATGCTTCCGGCTGGTTTTCGGATAAAAGGACAGTCGGGAGTATTACTTTATTATCAGGATGCTTTTTATTACGGAAGTGTATGGATTGGAGAGGAAATTCCGACAGAAACTTTGGAGCCTCTTCGGTGGCATAAGATTGTGAATTCTGCAAAAGATAAATCTCAAATGCAGGAAAATAAATCTGGAAAAGATATTGCTGGTAAAATATCAGAAAAACAGACAGAGACAGAAAAGATTCTTCCAGATAAGATGTCAGAAAAACAAAAAGTATCAACAAGAAATATTACTGATGAAATGTTACAGGAGCAACAAGAATCAGAGGAAAATATTTTAGAAAAAAAAGGTCAGATAAACACAGAGAGTTTTGAGGAAAAGGATTTTCAAAAGAGAGCTGAGAATAAGATAGAGAACATAAAATCAGAGGAAAACTTGCCTGATTCAGAAAATGATATAGCACATAGCAATAATACAAATATAGAAGAAAGTGTTAAAATAAAAGAATTTTCAGAAGATGGTATTGAATCAAAAAATAAATCTGAACTAGAACAAAAATCAGAGTTAAAGACAGATTCTGAACTAGAATCAAAAACAGAGTTGAAGACAGATTTTGAACTAGAATCAAAAACAGAGTTAAAGACTGATGCTGAAATGGAATCAAAAACAGAGTTGAAGATTGACTCCGAAATAGAACACCAAATAAAAATAGAAGCAGAAACTGAGCCAGAAGCCACTTCTGTTGTTGATAATTTTGAAAAAATGTGGATAAATGCAATGAAAAAGAACCCTTCTGTGGACAATATTTTTAATACCGCTTTTTATGAAGGATGCAGGATTTCAACCGCGGATTTGGCACAGTTTGGGGAAGAAGCCAGCGTACTTAAAAGCAATCAGTTCCTTTTGAAAGGATATGGGAGATATCATCATATTCTGGCAGGAAAAGTAAGGTACGCAGGAGAAGAACGCTACTGTATCGGTGTGCCGGGAATTTATGAGAATCGGGAAAAATATATGGCAGAAATTTATCAGTTTCCAGTATTTTTATCACTTACAGAGAATCGTATGAAAACTGGAAGTTTTGGATACTGGTTGTATCTGCTGAGAGACGGAATATAAATCGACAGTTTGGCAGATTATTGCAAATGTATTTTTTGATGTGATTATGGTGATTTTATTGGGGGAAGGGAAGCTCCCATCTGTAGGCAGGAGGATATCACAAAATATTGAAATAAGTACGTCGCTATTTTACGGGACTATGAGTTTCATAAATGGGAGAATATTTTATGAGAAAATATACAGAAGACGAAAAATTTATGAAAGAGGCAATTAAGCAGGCAAAAAAAGCAGAGGCGATTGGGGATGTGCCAATTGGCTGTGTTATTGTTCATGATGGAAAAATAATTGCCAGAGGATATAATAAGCGGAATAGGGATAAGACTGTGCTTGCACATGCAGAACTTCTTGCGATGAAAAAAGCGTGTAAAAAGCTTGGAGACTGGCGATTGGAAGACTGTACGATGTACATCACTTTGGAGCCTTGCCAGATGTGTGCCGGAGCAATTGTGCAGGCGAGAGTGACGAGAGTCGTTATTGGCAGCATGAATGCGAAAGCTGGTTGTGGCGGCTCAATACTTAATCTTCTTGAAATGCAGGAATTTAATCACCAGGCAGAGGTAGAAAGAGGCGTTCTTCAAGAAGAATGCTCGGAAATGCTCTCAGCATTTTTTAGAAAATTAAGAGAAATTCAAAAAGAAAAAAAGAAAAAGCGAAAGCTGATACAGGAAGAAAATCAGACTGATAATTAGAATTAAAATGTAGCACAAAGCTGGTTGCGAGACTGGCTTTGTGCTTCTTTTATAAAATTGTAAGTTTGAAACGAATAATCAGTAAAGTACTCGGCGATTAAGTGAACGAGGATTCCTGCCTGATTTCCTAAAGAGATAATAACTAGTAACATGTAAAAGTATGCTATGCATTGTATAACACAAATCTCTCAGCAAGAATGCGGAGGCATTCTTGAATAAAAAAGCGTCATAGCAATAAAGATATATAACAATCTTCATTATTATGACGCTTTCTATTATGTGAATATAAAAATCGAATTATTAAAACCGTGCGGTCAGCTTTGTATGCTTACCAACAGACGTTACCTCTACAGTTAGCTCGAACCAGGCACCCTCACGGCACACAGGAGAGTCTCCTTAGTGCTGCTCCGTTCCCGACCTGACACGGTTCAGAGGTTCCTGTTGCGCGAGACCCAATTGTCAACACCACTTATAAAGGGCAGCTCCATCAATAAGACATCCGAGGCTGACCATCACTCCTGCTATAGCGGATTTCAGGTACAGGACGCCGCTAACTTCCCAGCTGCACGGTAAATATCAGTATACAGGATTTTTCCAGTTAAGTCAATGGTTTTTTGCTATTTAATTCATTAAGAGACAGACGCCCGAGAAGAGAACCGATGGTGTGCATCCCGTCAAGTAGACAATTAAAAAAATATAAAATTTTTGTGTTGC
>ERZ791871.2413-NODE-2413-length-12600-cov-2.803348_pt1 | contig 12600 bp, 7 predicted proteins | sample MGYA00510280_ERZ791871 | MGnify/ENA primary metagenome ERZ791871 (study PRJEB30046, sample SAMN00792111) | human gut metagenome | study: EMG produced TPA metagenomics assembly of the A metagenome-wide association study of gut microbiota in type 2...
TTGGCGGTGTCGCCGTTGGCGGCCACCCGGTCGCAGCCCACGAAGCAGGCCTGGATCCAGCCGTTTTTCATGACGATGGAGGCCATGTTGTCGCAGATCAGCGTCACATCCACGCCCGCCCGCTGGAGCTCATAGCTGGTGAGGCGGGCACCCTGGAGCAAGGGCCGGGTCTCGTCAGCAAAGACGCGGAAGTGCAGTCCCCGCTCTGTCCCCAGCAGGATGGGGCCCAGAGCCGTTCCGTACCGGGAGGTGGCAAGGGGACCGGCATTACAGTGGGTCAGGATGCCGTCTCCGTCTTTCACCAGGCTCAGACCGTATTCTGAGATGCGGGTACACTTCTCGATATCGTCCTCGTGGATGGCCTTGGCCTTTTCCCACAGCGCCTCCAGCAGCGCCTCCCGGGAGTCTCCTGCGTGGGCCCGGGCGGTGCGGAGCATCTCCCCGATGGCCCAGCTGAGATTCACCGCCGTGGGACGGGAGTTGTTGAGGTAGCTGCCATAGCCCTCCAGACGGCGCAAAAAGGCGCCGCCATTTTCCTCGGGGATGGTCCGGGCCAGGGCATAGAGGCAGTAGGCCGCGCAGATGCCGATGGCCGGGGCGCCCCGGACCTTCAGGGTGCGGATGGCGTCGTACATCTCCTCCGCCGTCCGCAGGGGAATGACCTTCTCTTCGTTGGGAAGCAAGGTCTGGTCAATGATGTAAAGGGTTTGTACTTGCTGGTCATAGCGGATGTTTTCCGCATGGGTCACCGCTTGCAGGGTGTTCATAAGACGATTCTTCCTTTCCTCAGGGAGTCACCTGGGCCCACAGGGCGCAGGCGTCGTCCCGGAATTTCAGACGGAGAAAACGGTTGCCGTCCGGGTCCGCCTCCTGGGCGGCGTACAGCTCCTCCAGCAGCGACTGCAGGGGCACCTGGGTCATGCGGCCGTGGAGCCGGCCCCAGTCAGGATAGAGGCGAAAGGGGAGAGCCAGCTGGGCAAAGCCGTCGGAGAAAGCGGAGAGGCTCTCCACCTCCTCCCGCCGCCAGCGCAGGACCCGGGCGTGGGGGATGCCGTCGCCGGAGGGATCCAGGATCCAGTAGCCCCCGGGGGTGTTGCGCAGCTCCCGGTTGCGCAGCAGCAGATCACCGCACTGCTCTCTGGCCTCCAGCACGGTGCAGCCCTGTTCCCGGTGGAGCTGGGCCATGCGGGCGATGACGCCGCCGTCCAGGGCGGGCAGGGCGGCGTCACAGGACCAGAGGGTCCGGCCGTCCCGGGTGCGGAGGGCACCCACGCAGTCCCCCAGGCCGAAGAACTCCACCGTGCCGTCCTCCAGCTCCCGGAAGAGGGCGATGCCGGCGGAGGGGGAGTCGGGCGGGACCTGGGTGCCCAGCTCCGCCGCCCGGGCCTCATACTCCCGGCGCAATCGGGCGGTGAGCTGGTGCAAGATCTCGGCGGTGGAGCGGCGGTCACCGCCGTCCAGCGCCCGGCACAGTCCGTCCCGGATGCCTCCGGCGAACCAGGCGGCGTCGGTGCCCGCGTCCATAAGATGGGCTCCGGTGAGGCCGGAGGCCCCGTCCAAAGCGAACAGATAGTGACTGCCCCAGCCGATGGCGTCCTCGCAGACGTCCTTCCCGGCCCGGCAGATGTGGTCTTTTATAAGAAACATAGAAATACTCCTGCGGCTGAAATAAGCGCACCCATGGCAAACACCAGCAGGTTCCGCCGGCTCTTCTCTCCCCGGTAGCCGTGGAGAATGACGCCGAAGCCGGCAAAGACCCCCAGCAGGGCGCCCATGAGCACCACGATGAGGCCCGCCGCGCCCACCAGAGAGCGGTCGGCCATGGCGCTGGCGATGCTGACGCCGCCGATGGTGAAGCTGACGATACCGGCGAAGAGGCCCAGAAACTCCATGTTCTTGGTCAGAGAGGACCGGGTGTCCTCCTCCAGCTGGGCCTGTTTATTTTCCATCTCTTTCATGGAGGACTCCATCTGTCCCATCAGTTCCTGGGCGGTGTCCAGCTGTTTTTGCACCTCCCGCCCCATGGCCACGCTGTGGCGCTTCTCCTGGATGCGCTGGTAGTACATCCGGTAGTTGCCGATGCGCAGGGCGTAGTCCGACTGCTTGGAATTCTCCGTGTCGATGGCCACGGAGATCTCCTGGAGGGCCTCCTTGTACCTCCCCCGGAGGGCCAGCAGCCGTCCGGCGGTGCAGTGGAACTTGGGGTACTTGGGGTCCAGCTCCAGGGCCTCCTGGGAGGCTTCGATGCCCCGCTCCAGCCACTTTTTGTCCGGCTGCTGGTCCGGGGTCAGCTCCGTGGCCTCGAAGATGTCTGCCACCGCGATGGCCAGGGCGTGGTGTACGCCGGCGTTGCTGGGCATGGTCCGGGTGTTGTCGTCCGCCAGCTCCAGCACCCGCTTGGACCGGGACACCGGGTCCTGGTCCAGCATGCTCATCAAAAGCAGGTGGTTGAAGAAGGGGTGGCAGTCGAACCGCTCCCGATACTGGGTCATCAGCTCGTTTTCCCGGGTCCGGTCCTGGTTGCGCCGGAACTGGCCGATGCGGATACAAAAGGCGGCAAAGGTCACCTTCTCCTCCTCCGGGTCCTCACTCTCCGGGCGGGTCATCAGCTCATCTACCCAGTTGTCAAAGTGGTTTTCCCGCCCCAGGCCTGTCTGCTCCAGCAGCGCCTTCACGTTGCCCACGGGGGCGTCGTCTGGAAGGTCCAGCACCAACTGGGTCCACTGCTCAAAGCTGGTCTTCTGGCCGATCATGGCCAGGTTCATGATCTCCTTTTCATAGATGCGCTCGGTCTCGTCGTGAAGCTCCTGCAGCTGCTCCACCAGCTGCGCCTTGCTTGCGATCATGGCTTCTCTCTCCTTCCCCGCCGCTGACGGTAAAAGCCGTCCAGGCCCTTGAGCTGCGCCACTTCCTCCTTCGTCAGGGGGACACCTCCGCCCAGCTGGCGGACGTGGAGCAGGATCTTGGCGGTGTGCTCCACCGTCTCCATCCGGTCAAAGGCGGACCACAGGTCCGCCCCCCAGGTGACGGCGCCGTGGTTGCACAGCAGCACCGCGTTGTGGTCCGGCAGGAAGGGGACGATGGACTGGGGCACCTGGTCCGTAGAGAGCATGGCGAAGCCGTCAGTCACCGGCACCTCCCCCAGTCCCACCACCAGCTCCGCCAGATAGGGGTCCGTCAGGCCCTGGCGGCACACGGCAAAGGCGGTGGACACCGGCGGGTGGGCGTGGACCACCGCGCCCACATCACTGCGGCGGCGGTAGACCTCCAGATGGAGGGCGATCTCAGAGGAGGGATAGCGGTCCCCGGAGAGGACATGGCCCTCCAGGTCCGTCACCAGCAGCATCTGGGGCGTCATCCGTCCCTTGCTGACCCCGGAGGGGGTGATGAGAATCCGGTCGCCTTCCAGCCGCACAGAGAGATTGCCGTCGTTGGCGGCCACATATCCCCGGTCGTACAGGAGCTTTCCCACCTGGCACAGCTCCTGGCCCATCTGCTCCAGCTTGTCCATTCCACTGCCTCCTTTTCCTTGCTGGTCTGATTTTACTCTATTTCCGACCGGGGGACAAGGGTAAAAGAGAAAAAAGCAGGGCGGAAAGACCGCCCTGCCCGGCAATATGTATCACACCCGAATGATGAAATTCTCCTTCCGGGGCGCCGCTTTGGGGATCTCACCGTCGGGATAGCCCAGGATGCAGTTGCCCACGCCGACGTAGCCCTCCGGCACGCCCCACTTGCGCAGCAGCTCCTTTCCGGCGTCAGTTTCGTGGACCTGACGGGCCCGGTGGACCCAGCAGGAGCCAAGGCCCAGCGCGTGGGCCGCGTTCATCAGGTTGCCCATCACCAGGGAGCCGTCCTCCACCCAGGTGGAACGGGAGGTGTCCGCCAGCACCACGATCACCGTAGGCGCGCCGTAAAAGGGGTCTACATTGGGCTTGCCCCAGATGACCGCGTTCATCCGGGAGAGCATGGAGATGGTCTCCGGGTCCTGGACCACCACCATCAAAGTGGCCTGATGGCCCCGGCCGGAGGGCGCGTACATCCCGGCTTCCAGCACGGCGTTCAATTCCTCGTCACGAATCTGTTCCGGCTTATACTTGCGGATGCTCCTCCGCTCGATCAAATTCCGGATTGTTTCATTCATCACAATCATCCTTCTTGCAAAATGTAGGGAATCGCACACGGCTCCTCAACGGAGGACAGTATAGCACACCACCTTGGGGTTTTCCAGTCAAAAAACCGCGAAACTTCCAAAAAAAGGAAAACAATGGAAGGGCGGGGGAAGGAAAACAGGCGCGGACCGGGTGCGGTCCGCGCCTTTGGGATGGGGGAAGGGGTGTGCCGTGGCCCGTTACAGGGCGTAAGTGTGCTCCAGGGGGCCGCTGCCGTGGCCCAGATCCAGACCGGCGGCCAGGGCGCCGGTGAGGTATTTTTTGGCGTTTTCGATGGACTTGGCCAGGGTCCGGCCGTCGGCCAGGTTGCAGGCGATGGCGGAGGAGAGGGTGCAGCCGGTGCCGTGGGTGTTGGGGTTGTCGATGCGCTCAGACCGGAACCAGTGGCCCACGCCGCCCTGGTAGAGATAGTCCACCGCGTCGGACACCAGATGGCCGCCCTTTACCAGCACCGCGCCGGGCATGTGCTTGGCAATCTCCGCCGCGGCCCGCATCATGTCCTGCTCATTGTGAATGGGAAAGCCGCAGAGCACCTCGGACTCGGGAATGTTGGGGGTCAGGACGGTGCCCAGGGGCAGAAGGGTCCCGATGAGGGTGTCCCGGGCGTCGTCGGTGATGAGCTTGCAGCCGCTGGTGGACACCATCACCGGGTCCACCACAATCTTCTCCGCGTGGTATTCCTTGAGCTTTTCGGCGATGACCTGGATGATGGCGCTGTTGGAGACCATGCCGATCTTCACGGCGTCGGGCCGGATGTCGGTGAACACGGCGTCCAGCTGGGCCGCCACGAATTCCGGGGTGGCGTCCAGCACGCCGGTGACGCCCAGGGTGTTCTGGGCGGTGAGGGCGGTGATGACGCTCATGGCGTACATCTTGTGGGCGGTGATGGTCTTGATGTCCGCCTGGATGCCGGCGCCGCCGCTGCAGTCGGAACCGGCGATGGTCAATACGGTTTTCATTGTGTGTCCTCCCATCTGAAATCTGAATATCGGACCAGGTACTGGTCACTGAGGGCCCTGAGCTCCGGCCAGTCTTTTTCGGAGCATTTGTCCTCCACCACCGCCACCGGGAAGCCGGCGGCCTTGGCGGTCTTGACGGCGTAGAGGCTGTCCTCAAAGACCCAGGTCGACTCCCGGGCGGTGCCCAGGCGCCGGAGGGCCTCTTCAAAGATGGCCGGGTCGTGCTTGCCCTGTCCCACCTCGGAGCAGGTCAGCGTCACGTCAAAGAGGTCCCACACGCCGCCCCGCTCCAGGGCGGCTTGGGCCATATAGCGGTCCGTGGCGGTGGCCAGGCACAGCCGGATACCCTGCTCCTTGAGACGGCGCAGGAAGTCCGCCGCGCCCTCCTTCAGGGGCAGCAGGTGGAGATACTGGTGCTCGATGTGGCGGTTCATGCCGTCCACCAGCTCCTGCACCGAAAGGGGGGCGTGATAGACCTTCTGGAAATACCGGGCGGCGTCCGCCATGCTCAGGTGCTTGATGCGGTCGTGGAGCCCCGGCTCGGCCTGGATGCCGATGGTGGCCAGGTAGTCCGCCGCCGCCGTGTCCCAGACGGGCATGGAGTCCAGGATGGTGCCGTCCATATCAAAAATTGCGCCTTGCAAAATGGCCTCCTCTCCGGCCGCGACGCGGCCATGGAAAAACGGGAAACGCCTCTGGCGTTTCCCGATGCTTTTTCTCAGAAACTCCCTACGTTGGCATGATCCAAATCAGGTCGAGGGTCGGGGCAAAGGGCCCCCTCTCAGCACATGGCTCCCCTGTAACTGTCCATATTCACTTGGATACGCCCATTATGGCACGGAGAAAAGGGACTGTCAAGGGCGGTCATAGAGCTTCCGGGCCCGGTCGTAGGGCTGGCAGCGATAGGTGACGGAGGAGATGCGCAGGCCCTCCACGCCGTACTTGGGGTGATAGCCAAAGAGATTGATGTACCGGTCCAGGTCGTCCTCCTCCTGCCACATGGCCTCCGCCACCCGGGCGGCGGCCCAGGTGTCGTCGATGGCCCGGTGGCTGTTTTGCACCTGGGATTCCAGGCCGTAGGCGGCAATGGCGTTTTCCAGCTTGTGGGGATAGTCCCGCCGGTCCCGGTAGACCGTCAGCAGATCCAGAAATTTTGCCTTGCGCAGGAGCCCGGCCTGGCCGAAGGGCTGGAGAAAGTAAAAGAGGAAGGACAGGTCGAAGTGGGCGTTGTAGGCGGCGATGAGCAGCTTTTCTCCCGCAAGCAAGGCTGCAAAGCGCCGGCAGCTCTCCTCCGCCGCCACGCCCTCCCGGGCCAGCTGCTCGTCGGTGATGCCGGTGAGAGCGGCGATGAAGGGCGGCACCTGCTGTCCCTGGGGCAGGCGGATCAGGTCGTCCATCTCACCGGCGCAGTGGAGCTGACCGTCCCGGCCCTCCAGCCGCAGAGCTGCCAGCTCCAGAATATGGTCCCGGCGGAAGGAAAGGCCTGTGGTCTCCGTGTCCAAAATCACCACCGCGTCGAACCCCTGGCACGGGCGCGGGGAAAGAGAGAGGGTCGTTTCCATGTATTGCCTCCATCAACAAATCTGCCCATGTAGTATACCACAGAGAAAACGCACTGCCTAGAGCGGATTTTTGGGCAGCTGATACAGGGGGAGAATTGGAAAAAGAATTGCAAAGCCGCCAGCACCCCTTTATAATAACAGTGAGTCCCGGGGGCTTTGGCCGCCGGAAAAACAGCCGCGCCCCAGGGCGCCGGCAGCAAGGAGGCGGGCGGTATGAGAGAAAAGGGAAGGCTTCTTCTGGTGTCAGGCCCATATATTGACCGTGCCCTCCTGGAGAAGGTGTTTGGAGAGGAGTACGACATCCAAACGGCAGAGGCGGAACAGGTCCTAAAGCTGCTGCTGGCCCGAAAAGGGGGATACGGCGCTGTGCTGCTGGACTGCTGCAAGGCGGAGGAGCAGCGGATGGACCTGCTGCGGGCCGTGCGGCGGGAACCTGCACTGTCCGATCTGCCGGTGGTGGTGGCAGTGCCTGGCGCGGAGGCTGCCACCCGGGCGCTGCGCCTGGGCGCCGCAGACTGCGTGGCAGTGCCGGTGGTGCCGGAGATTTTGCGGCTGCGGGTGGACTATGCCGTGGAAAAGCGCATCCTGGAGGCGGGCTCCTCCCTTCAGAGCCTGTGGAAGACCATGCAGATGGCGGATTGCGATCCGCTGACGGGCCTATACAAAAGGGAGGCCTTTTACCGGGCCACTCGGCAGCTGCTGGACAGCTGCCCGGGGGAGAAATTTGTGCTGATCCGCTGGAATGTGGAGCGGTTCAAGCTCATCAACGACCTGTTCGGGCAGGAGATCGGCGACCAGGTGCTTCAGACCATCGCGGGCTGCCTGCGGGACACCATGCCCGAAAACTCCACCTATGGCCGCTTGGAGGCGGACCACTTTGTCCTCTGCATGCCGGCCGGTCTGTCCAACCCCCAGTGGCGGCTGGCGGAGGTTTCCAATCGGCTCCAGAAATTGGACATTGACCATACGATTTTGGTGGACGCGGGCATCTATGAGATCGAAGACCCTTCGCTTCCGGTGGCCCAGATGTGCGACCGGGCCAGTCTGGCCCTCAAGACCATCGACGGTAAGTACCACCAGAATTACAGCTATTACACCGACGAACTGCGCACCGCCATGCTCCGGGAACAGGACATCCGCAGCCAGATGGAGACCGCCCTGGAGCAGCGGCAGTTTCAGATCTACCTCCAGCCGGTGTGCAGCCTCTCCGCCGGCCGGCCCGTAGGGGCTGAGGCCCTGGTGCGCTGGCTGCATCCCACCCGGGGAGAGATCTCCCCGGGAGAGTTTATCCCCCTGTTTGAAAAGAATGGCTTTATCACTGCCCTGGACCGCTACGTGTGGGAGGAGGTCTGCCGCTACCTCAGCCGCCGGAAGGAGCAGGGCTTGCCTCTGCTGCCCATCTCTGTCAATGCCTCCCGGGCCAGCCTGGACCAGGAGGAGATGTGCGGAGAGATCACCGCCCTGACCCAGCGCTATGGCGTGGACCCGGCCCTGTTCCGCATTGAGATCACCGAGACGGCCTACGCCGAGCAGCCCCAGCAGCTCCAGGAGGTCACCCGGCAGCTGCAAAAGGCCGGGTATGCGGTGCTGATGGACGATTTCGGCAGCGGTTATTCCGCCCTGAACACCCTCAAGGACATCCCGGCGGACATCATGAAGATCGACATGAAGTTCCTCCAGGGCTTTGAACGGGGCGGCCGAGTGGGCACGGTGCTGATCTCCGTGCTGCGGATGGCCCGTTGGCTGAACATCCCGGTCATTGCCGAGGGCGTGGAGACCGAGGAGCAGCTGGCGTTTTTGTACAGCGTGGGCTGTGACCTGATCCAGGGCTACTGCTTCGCTCGCCCCATGCCCCTCCAGGAGTTTGACCAGTATCTGGCCGAGGCACCGGAGGCCAGGTTGGAACCGAGGCCCCGAGTCGTCTCCCACCAGGACCTGGACCTTCTGCTGGGCGGAAACGACCTGGTCAACCGGCTGATGGAGGGCATGTTCGGCGGCTTTGGCCTCTATGAGTACCGCTCCGGCCGGATGGAGGTCCTGCGGGTCAACGAGGGCTATTACCGCATTCTGGGGGAGACCCCAGCCACTGTTCACGACGGGAACGAGAACATCTGGGACAACGCCTATCCTGAGGATGCCGCAGCGGGCCGGGCGGCCTGCATGGAGGCCATGCGCACAGGTCGAGCGGTGCGGTGCATCCTGCGGCGAAACTGCCGGCAGACGGAGAAGGTCAAGTATCTGGACTGCATTTTCCACCAGCTCAGCAGCAATGAGAACAGCACCTTGCTGTGTGTGGCCTTCAACGACATCACCGACCGGCTGGAGGCCCAGATGGAGCTGCAAAGGACCACGGAGCAGGCCCAGACCGTCCTCAACACCATCCCTGCCGGAATCGACATCTTCCTGGCGGACCGGGATACCTGTACCATGGAGCCCATCTACAAGAGCATTGGCCGGTCCCGGATGCTGGGCTACACCCAGGAGGAGCTGTTGGAGCTGTGCCGCAAAGACCCCTTTGCCCTGGTCTACTCGGAGGATTTGGAGCGGGTCAAGGCCGCCTATCAGGATACCATCCGCAGCGGCAAACAGCTGGAGTGCACCTATCGCCAGTGCTGCCGGAACGGGCAGCCCCGGTGGATGCGGGTGACCTGCAGTGCGCTGGAGGATGGGGAGAACAAGCTGCGGCTATATAGCATCTATACCGATGTGCAGGAGCTGATGGAGACCCAAAAGAGTCTGGTCTACCGAGACCAGCTCTCTCAGCTGCTGCTGGCAGATTCCACCACCTCCACTATGGATTATCAGGTGGAGGAGGACCGGCTGCAGGTCAATTATCTGGACAAATCTGGGACCCGCCAGGAGCTGCGGCTGGAACACTTTATGGAAAAGGGCTGTGGCCGGGAGGTTGCCCGGGGCGATTGTGCCGCGGCGGAGCAGGCCCTGGGCCGGCTTCTCCAGACTGGAGAGGACCAGACCTTTGAGGCCCGCTATAACTTTGACGACAAGGGCTTCCGCTGGTATCGCTGCATGCTCACCTGCGTGCAGGATGAGCAGGGCCGTGTGGTCCGGGCAGTGGGGAAGATGGAGGACATCAGCGAGGAGCGCAAGGCCCGCCGCCGGTATCAGGAGCAAAAGGCCCTCAACGAGGCCCTCAGCGCCGATCTGCTCTCCGCCTACCGCATCAATCTGACCCGGATGGTCACCGAATACCGCTATGGAAATGCAGAGGAGCAGTCCTTTGCTCTGGGACAGGAGCTCAACGATGCGCTGTTTTTGCGCTGCTGCCGGGAGCGAATCCCGGACCCGGAGGAGTGCAAGCGGTGCTATGCGAGTCTGCGGCCCTCGGAACTGCGCAGACAGTATGATCTGGGGCACCAGCAGATTGAAGTGGAGTATCGCATTCGACAAAAGGGCAACCAGTCCCGCTGGGTCCGCACTGAAGCGAAGCTGATGCGCCAGCCGGACACCGGGGAGCTGATGGCCTTTTACAGCACCCGGGACATCCATGAAAACCGGGTCACCAGGGCCATGGTGGAGTCGGTGGTACAGGCGGATTACGATTTCCTCATGTATTTGGACACGTGCAGTGGTCAATACATGCTCTTTTCCAACGACCGGCGTGTCACCCGTCAGTTTCCGGCCCGGACCGGGAATTACGAGGAGCAGCGCTGGGAGATCCTGGATGCCATTCATCCGGAGGACCGGAAGATCTGGGCGCGGGAGCTGTCTTTGGCAGGTATTTTGCAGGGGCTCAGGAAGGAGGAACGCTATGCGGTGCGCTTCCGACTTTTGGAGGAAACCGGCCAGCTGGCCTGCAAGAAGGTCACCTGTACCTGGCTGGATGCCGACCACTCGGCGATTATGCTGGCCCGCACAGATGTGACGGAGCAGGTGGAGCAGGAGAACGCCCGCAGCGAGACACTGCGTCAGGCCCTGAGCCGGGCGGAGGCCTCCCGGCGGGAGATGGACCGCTTCCTCACCCGCACCTACCACGAGATCCGCACCCCCATGAATGCCATCATCGGCATGTCCGGGCTTGCCCTGGGAGAGACCAGTGTGCCCGGCGTGGTGCGGGATTATCTCAGCCGCATTCAGTATGCCGGCGAGTACATGCTCACGTTGGTCAATGACATCCTGGATGTGCGGCGGACGGAGAACGGAGAGGTCCGCATCAATCTGGCTCCCTGTGCTCTGGAGGAATATGTGGAGCAGCTGGATGCCCTGGCCCGCCCGGATATGGAGCGGAAGGCCATCACACTGCGCATAGATGGAAGCCATATCCAAAAACAGATTGTGATGATGGATAAGGCCCGGGTGCTGCAGATCTTCGTCAATCTCCTCAGCAGCATTGCCCAGTACACCAGTGAAGGCGGCAGCATCCACTGCACCCTCTGCCAGGCCAAACTGGAAGAGGGAGAGGTGCTGCTCCAGTGCGACATCCTGGCTGAGGGCGTGGCCATGGCCCGGGAGTTTGTGGGGCGGCTGCTGCGGCCCTTTGACCGGGAGGAGGGAGAGCCCGACGGCTCCGGCCTGGGGCTGATTCTGGCCAAGCGGATGCTCAGCGTATTGGGCGGCGCCCTGACCGCGGAGAACCGGAAAGAGGGCTGCGTGCTGGCCCATGTGAATCTGCCTTTGCGCAGGGCGACCCAGGAACAGGCCGACAGCGCCGGATGGGCCGTACTGGGCGACGACTTCAACTTCCAGGGCCGTCGGGTCCTGGTGGCCGAGGACCAGATGGAGCAGGCCAAGGCGCTCAAGGCCATGCTGGAGGAGAAGCGGTTTGAAGTGGAAATGGTAGAGGATGGCCGCCAGGCGGCGGATTGCTTTGCCGCCCACGAGCCGGGCTGGTACAGTGCCCTGCTTCTGGACACCGACCTTCCCAAGCAGGAGAGCCTGCTGGCTGTGCGGCAAATTCGGCAGATGGACCGCTCGGACGCCCGGACCATCCCGGTGGTGGCGCTGGTGGAGAACGGGCAGGAGGCAAACCTGCAGGCGGCTTTGGCGGCGGGAATGGACGAATATCTGAAAAAGCCCGTGGAGCCCCGGCTGCTCTATCAGACGCTGGCGGCGCTGATCTTTGCCCGGGAGGGCCATCAGACGGACCGGGAGTCCGAAAAACGCATCCGTCAGCAGGAGAAGATCTACAAGCTGCTGCTGACCCAGAGCCATTCCCGGGTCTTTGAATATGACGCCAAAACTGACCAGCTGACCATCTCCGGCGGAGGCGGCGGCCAGGGAGGCGTGAGCATTGTGGCGGAGCTGGTACAGAAGGTGCTGCCCATCAGTGCGGTGATCCACCCGGATTACCGCGCCAAGATCTCCCAGGCGCTCCTGGCGGGCGCCAACGGGGAGGGAGACGGCGAGCTGCTGTTCCTGGCGGACTTTTACAGCGGCGGCTACCGCTGGTACAACGCCTTCTACAAGTGCATTGGCACCGGAAAGAACTACCGCATTGTGGGACGGCTGGATGACGTGGACGAAAAGACCCGCCGGACGCTGCTGCTCCAGGAGAAGGCGGAGTACGACCCCATCACGGGCCTGTACAATCGAGCCACTTTCCAGGAGCTGGTGCAAAATGCCCTCAGCGGCAGAGATGCAGAGGTGGACGGTGCGGCGGCCTTCGTGGAGTTTGACCTGGACAACTTCAAGCTGGTCAACGACACCAAGGGACATCTGGTGGGCGACGATCTGCTTCGGGTGATCGGTCAAACGGTGCTGGCCTGCTGCCGTCGGGAGGACCTGGTGGGCCGCCTGGGCGGAGACGAATTCGCCATCTGGATGGAGAACGTGGGCAATGCGGAGAACGTAACGGAGAAGGTGCGCCGCCTGCGCCAGCGGTTCCAGGAGGTCACCGCCCAGCTGGACCTGGGCACCAACGTCACCGCCAGCTTCGGCATTGCCATGGTC
>ERZ791871.2428-NODE-2428-length-12478-cov-4.485792_pt1 | contig 12478 bp, 8 predicted proteins | sample MGYA00510280_ERZ791871 | MGnify/ENA primary metagenome ERZ791871 (study PRJEB30046, sample SAMN00792111) | human gut metagenome | study: EMG produced TPA metagenomics assembly of the A metagenome-wide association study of gut microbiota in type 2...
AGTTCTCCATATTCAATCCCCCTTTTCTCTATTATACCAGAAAAACCTCGCCACCGGCGGGGTTTTTTGACAAGCTGATGGGTGAGTCCTTATAGGACTCACCCATTTTTCAATGGTGGAGAAAATATCGATTTTGACCGGTCTTTACACAAAGAAAGGCACGCTGAAAAGCGTGTCTTTCTTTGTGGGTTCCCCCAGTATTTCAATGTTCAGGGGCGGCAAAGCTGCGGTATTCTTTGCTGTACCCCCAAGCGGATTAGTTCTGTCCCTCCAATGCGGCTGCAATGAATCCCTGAAAAAGCGGATGAGGGCGGTTGGGACGGCTCTTGAACTCGGGGTGATACTGCACGCCCACATAGAAGGGTCTGTCGCTCAGTTCCACGGCCTCCACCAACTGACCATCAGGGGAAAGGCCGCTCATGGTCAGGCCCGCCGCGCGCAGGGCATCCCGGTAGTCATTATTGAACTCATAGCGATGGCGGTGGCGCTCCCGGATCTGAGGACTCCCATAACACCGCGCCATCGTCGTTCCAGCGGCGACCACACAGGGGTAGCTGCCCAGACGGAGGGTGCCGCCTTTGTTGATTGCCTCGCTCTGACCAGGCATAAAGTCGATGACCTTATGCGGACATTCCGGGTCAAATTCGCCCGAATTGGCGTCCGTGATACCGAGCACATGGCGGGCGAATTCGATGGCGGCGATCTGCATTCCGAGGCAAATGCCCAGGTAGGGTGTGTGGTGCTCCCGGGCGTACTGGGCCGCCAGGATCATTCCCTCAATGCCGCGGTCGCCGAAGCCGCCCGGGACAAGAATACCGTCGAGCGAGGAGAGGCAGGCATCTTTTGTTTCCGGCGTAACTGTTTCCGAGTCGATCCACCGGATGTCCACCACGGCGCCAAGGGCGAACCCGGCATGACGCAGGGCCTCCGCAACGGAGAGATAGGCGTCGTGGAGCTGCACATATTTCCCCACAAGACCGATGGTCACAGCACGGTTTCGGCGCTTGATGGCAGAGACCATAGCCCGCCACTCACTCAGATCCGGCTCCGGTGTCGACAGACGCAGCTCCCGGCAGACCACCGCGGACAGATTTGCCTGCTCCAAATAGAGCGGCGCCTCATAGAGAACGGGAAGGGTCAAATTCTCAATGACGCAGTCCGGCTTCACGTTGCAGAAGTCAGCGATTTTGCGGAAGATGCCCGGATCGGTGATTGGCTCGTCACAGCGCAGAACGATGATGTCCGGGGCGATCCCCAGCCCTTGCAGCTCCTTCACCGAATGCTGGGTGGGCTTGGATTTGTGTTCGCCGGACGCCTTCAGATAGGGGACCAGCGTGACATGGATAAACAGGGCGTTGCCCGGGCCTGCTTCATGTCCGACCTGACGGATGGCCTCGATAAAGGGTTGGCTCTCTATATCACCGATGGTCCCGCCGATCTCGGTGATCACGACATCAGCTTCTGCTTTACTGCCGACATTGTAGATGAAGCGTTTGATCTCGTCAGTGATGTGGGGGATGGTCTGCACGGTGGTCCCCAGATACTCGCCCCGGCGCTCCTTGGAGATGACGTTGGAGTAGACTTTTCCTGTGGTGAGGTTGGAGTACTGGTTTAGATCCTCGTCAATAAAACGCTCATAGTGTCCCAAATCCAGATCCGTCTCGGCCCCATCCTCGGTGACATAGACCTCACCGTGCTGATAAGGGCTCATGGTACCGGGATCAACGTTGATATATGGGTCCAGCTTCTGCGCCGCGACCTTCAGCCCCCGCGCCTTCAGCAGCCGGCCCAAAGAGGCCGCGGTGATGCCCTTTCCCAGTCCGGAAACAACGCCGCCTGTCACGAAAATATACTTTGTCATGTGCCGCCCTCCCACAAAAAATTCAAAAAAGAAAAAGGCGCTCACCAGGGGACAGAAGTCCCTTGGTGAACGCCTTTGTTCAACCGCTGGTATTGTACCGCGGCTGACAGCAATTTGTCAACCTGAGTTTTCACAATTCTAAATTTTGTTGTGTGAGGAATCTTTGTGCTATTTATAAGTTTTGATCACAGATTCCGCAACCTCCCGCTTGGATAGGCGCTGATCCATGGACTGCTTTTCGATATAGCGGTGGGCCTCCGGTTCAGTCATGCCGAGGCACTCGATCAGCAGCCACTTGGCGCGGTTGACCAGTCGGATCTCCTCGATTTTTTCCTCGACTGTGGCCTGTTTTGCCTCCATCTGACGCATCCGCTCCCGAGTGGCGCAGAGGATCCGCAGATTCTGCGCCACCATCTGCATATTCGTGGGCTTGGACAGCGTAAGCACGCCGTAGCTGACCACCTTTGCGTAAATATCGTCAAACTGATCGTTCCGGACCAGAAGGAGGACCCCTGCGCCGCTGCTGGTGCAGATGTCCACGGCCAGGCGCATCCCAAAATCATCCGGCAGCGGGGCGTTGATCAGCACGATGTCAAACGCTGTTTCCGCGATTTTGCGGTGCGCTTCTCCAATGCTGTGTACCGTTGTCACCGGCCAGTAGTCCGTCACAGGGAGCAAAGGCATGATCTTCGCAGTAAAGCTGTCCGAAGCCGTGACGATCAGTACGCTGTATGTCCGTTCCTGAAAGACCATGAGCGCTCCTCCTTTCGCCTTGTCATGGCAGGTTGTTCATCGATGACGATAGGCAGAGATCACAGTTTCCGGGAGATGTTCATTGATGAATGCGCTTGCTCCGGCCAGAGCGGCGGCTTCATACAGAGAGCCAGGCAGCTTCTTCAGCCCTTCCAGCACCTCGGCGGGCGCGGTATAAACATTGAAGTCAGAAGCGGGAGGCAGCTGCAGCTCATGCTCGAGCCCATACATCCCGGCATAGATCAAAAGCGCATAGGCGATGTATGGATTGGCTGTCGGATCGGCGGAGCGCAGCTCGGCCCGACGGTATTCTCCCACGGCCGCCGGAATGCGGATCAGCTGGGAGCGGTTTTCCGCTGACCACGTCACATACTGGGGGGCCTTGTCGTGGCCAAGACGGCGGTAGGATTCCTCACAGGGATTCAAAAACAGCGTCATGTCCCGGATGTTCTCCAAGATCCCCGCGATCACACTGGGCAGCGGCTGGGCGGCCTCATCACACTGGGCCGAGATATTGATGTGCATCCCGTTTCCATCCCAGTCCGGCAGCGGCTTTGGGGAAAAGTTGGCGCAGAGCCCGTTCTGGGCGGCCACGGTGCGGACGACTGTGTGGAAGGTGATGGCGTGGTCGGCGGCTGTGAGGGGATCTGAGTACCGGAAATCGATCTCATTCTGGCCCGGGCCGCTCTCGTGGTGGGAGCTCTCGGGCTGGATCCCCATCTGTTCCAGCATGAGGCAGATCTCCCGGCGGATCGTTTCCCCCTTGTCATCCGGCGCGATATCCATATAGCCCGCCCGGTCATAGGGGATCTTTGTAGTATCTCCATATTCATCGACCCGAAACAGGTAGAACTCCATCTCAGCGCCAAATGCAAACTGGCAACCCAGGGCGCTGGCATCTGCCACCGCTTTTTTCAAAATATTCCGGGTATCCCGCTCAAAGGGCCTGCCGTCCGGATAGGAAATATCGCAGAACATCCGGACCGCCTTGCCCTGCTCCGGCCTCCAGGGGAGCTGGATCAGGGTAGAGGGGTCCGGGTGAAGCAGAAGGTCGGAGCGGATCTCGCCGCCGAAGCCATCCACCGCCGAGGCGTCAAAGGCGATCCCGTATGCGAAGGCGCGTTTGAGCTCGCTGGGCATGATGGCCACATTGTGCTGCTTTCCATAGACGTTGCAAAAGGCCAGCCGAATAAACTTGATGTCCTCCTCCTGAACGAACTGTATCACTTCTTCCGGCGTATACTTCACGTTCTCACCCGCTTTCTGTCATTCCAAACGAAGGTGTTTCAACTCAAACCGCGCCTTTTCTGCCGGGACCGCCCTGTGAAAAACGGCGGACAAAGCAAAGAAAATGGAAGATAAAGCCCGCATTTTTGCGGAATATCCTGATTTTACGGTTAGAATACGAGAAAATCCTCCGTTTTACAAGCCTGCAATCTGCCAAAAAATCATCACCCAGGAAAATCCACTTTCAACAAATTGACAATTGACTTTTCCGGCCGCCGGATGTATATTTGCAGTGTTGAGAGACATTGGCGTCTCAGAGGCAGTACCTCTTATGACGCCAGCGTCTCTTTTTATTTTTTTGAAAGGAAGACCCACTATGACGACTGTACCAGAAATTTTCGGAAGCATGGTCTTTGACAGCCGTGTGATGAAAGCCCGCCTGTCCGGGGATGTGTACCACTCTCTGAAGCGCACCATTCAAAAAGGAACCAGGCTGGATCTGTCCGTGGCCAATGCGGTCGCTGACGCCATGAAGGACTGGGCAGTCGAGAATGGAGCGACACATTTCACACACTGGTTCCAGCCTCTGACGGGGATCACCGCGGAAAAGCACGACAGCTTCATCACCCCGGCGCCGGATGGCAGGGTGCTCATGGAATTCTCCGGCAAGGAACTGATCCGTGGCGAGCCGGACGCCTCATCCTTCCCCTCCGGCGGTCTGCGGGCCACCTTTGAGGCCCGGGGCTACACCGCATGGGACCCCACCAGCTATGCCTTTATCAAGGGAAAGACCCTCTGCATCCCCACCGCCTTCTGCTCCTATGGCGGAGAGGCGCTGGATAAGAAAACGCCCCTCCTGCGCAGCATGGAGGCGCTGAACCGGCAGGCCCTTCGCATCCTGAAGCTGTTCGGCAGCGATGAGATCAGGCATGTGACCCCCTCTGTCGGACCGGAGCAGGAATATTTTCTGATTGACAAGGCGCTGTATGAAAAGCGCAGGGACCTGATCTATACGGGCAGAACGCTGTTCGGCGCCAAGCCCCCCAAGGGGCAGGAGCTGGACGACCATTACTTCGGCTCCATCAAGCCCCGGGTGGCCGCCTTCATGGAGGAGCTGAACACCGAATTATGGAAGCTGGGGATCCTGGCCAAGACGGAGCACAACGAGGTAGCGCCCGCCCAGCATGAGCTTGCCCCCATTTACACCACCACCAATCTGGCCACGGACCAGAACCAGCTGACCATGGAGATCATGCAGCGGGTAGCGGCCAGGCATGGCATGGTGTGCCTGCTCCACGAAAAGCCCTTTGCCGGAGTCAACGGCAGCGGCAAGCACAACAACTGGTCCCTCTCCACCGACACGGGCGTGAACCTGCTCTCTCCCGGCGAGACGCCCCATGAAAACGCCCAGTTCCTGCTGTTCCTGGCGGCAGTGATCCAGGCGGTGGACGACTATCAGGGGCTGCTGAGGGCCTCTGTTGCAACGGCCGGAAACGACCACCGGCTGGGCGCCAACGAAGCGCCTCCCGCCGTGATCTCGATCTTCCTGGGGGATGAGCTGACCGCCGTTCTGGACGCCATCGAGACCGATTCCGCCTATGCCGGTGTGGAAAAGAAGAAGATGAAGCTGGGGGTGGATGTGCTCCCTCGCTTTCTCCGGGATACCACGGACCGCAACCGCACCTCTCCCTTCGCCTTTACCGGCAATAAATTTGAGTTCCGTATGCTGGGGTCCTCCAACTCCATCGCCTGTGCCAACATCATGCTCAACGCCGCGGTGGCCCAGTCGCTGAAGCTCTACGCGGATGAACTGGAGCGCGCGGAGGACTTCAACACCGCCCTGCATGAGCTGATCAAGCGCACCATCAAGGCCCATAAGCGGATCATTTTCAATGGGAACGGCTACGATGACGCATGGATCCGGGAGGCTGTGGAGGAGCGGGGCCTGCTCAACCTGCGCACCACACCGGATGCGATCCCGGAGCTTTTGAAAAAGAAGAACATCGAGATGCTGACGGCCCACAAGGTCTATACCGAGACGGAGCTGCGCTCCCGGTATGAGATCATGCTGGAGAACTACTGCAAAACGGTGTGCATCGAAGCCCAGACCATGAGCGACATGGCACGGAAGCAGATCCTGCCCGCCGTTGCGCGCTATGCTGCGGAGGTAGCCCGGGATGCCGCCGGCAAGAAGGCACTGGATGCCGGGATCAGCTGCGGCTACGAAACGAAGCTGGTCAAAAAGCTGGCGGCGGTGACCGAGCGCATCGACACAAGAGTGGATGCGCTGGACAGTGTGACCGCCAGGCTCAAAACCCTGTCCGATGTGACCGAGGAGGCTGATTTCATCCGGGATGAGCTGCTGTCCCGGATGACCGAGCTGCGGGCCGCGGCCGACGAAGCGGAGATCCTGACCGCTGAAAGCTGCTGGCCGTTCCCCACCTATGGCGATCTGCTCTTCAGCGTCAAGTGACCGGGTACGGGGTAAAACGGGAAGGTCCGATTTTCCCGGCCGCCTGAGACAGACATTCGGAAAAGCATAAAAGCGTTTGAGAAAAGAGAAGTACGGCAAGAACTCACCCACAGAGAGCGCGGGATGCTGAGATCCGCGCGGCAGAGCTTGCGGGAATAACACTTTTCGAGCTGCGAACTGAAAAGAGGGATCTGAGTAGGTGAGCCGGAACACCGCCCGTGATGCGGAAGAGCCTTGCCCTGAGGCTCGTAAACGAGAATAAATACAGGTGGCACCGCGAGAACAGCACTTGCCCTGTTGCATGCTGATGATGTTTGGGAGGTTGATACTATGTGTTCCATTATGGGCTACTGTTCGGAAGCCGCCGACTATGAGCAGTTCAGGAAAGGGTTTGACAAGACCCTTTCCCGCGGTCCCGATGACAGCCGGATCGTGGATACGGGAAAAGGGCTGCTGGGGTTTCACCGGCTGGCCATCATGGGATTGCAGCCGGAGGGGATGCAGCCCTTTGCGCTGGATGGCAGCTATGTGGTCTGCAACGGTGAGATCTACGGCTTTGAGCCGATGAAGCAGGCGCTTCAGGAAAAGGGCTATGCGTTCCAAAGCGGGTCTGACTGTGAGATCCTGCTCCCGCTGTATCAAGAGTACGGCACGGATATGTTCCGGATGCTGGACGCGGAATTTGCGCTGATCCTGTACGACGGCCGCACCGGCAGCTATCTTGCGGCCCGGGATCCCATCGGGATCCGCCCGCTCTACTACGGCTATGATCCCGCTGGTGCGATCGTCTTTGCCAGCGAGCCCAAAAACCTTGTGGAGATCTGTGACCGGATCATGCCCTTCCCTCCAGGCCATTATTACAAGGACGGGAAATTCGTCTGCTACCGGGACATCACCGCCGTCAGGGAGGTGTGCCGGGATGATCTGGAGACCGTGTGCGGGACCATCCGGGAAAAGCTGATCGCAGGCATCCGAAAGCGGCTGGTGTCCGATGCCAAGGTTGGGTTCCTCCTCAGCGGGGGGCTGGACTCCTCGCTGGTGTGCGCGGTGGCGCAGAAATACGCTGACAAGCCGATCCGCACCTTTGCCATCGGTATGAGTGAGGATGCCATTGATTTGAAATATGCCAGAGAAGCGGCAGACTACATTGGAAGCGAGCACACAGAGGTCTATATGACGCCGGAGGAGGTGCTGGATTCGCTGGAGACGGTGGTCGCGCTGCTGGGCACCTACGACATCACCACCATCCGGGCCAGCATGGGGATGTACTTGGTCTGTAAGGCGATCCACGAGCAAACGGATATTCGGGTCCTGCTGACCGGTGAGATCAGCGACGAGCTGTTCGGCTATAAATACACCGACTTTGCCCCGTCGGCGGCGGAGTTCCAGAGGGAAGCGGTCAAACGTGTCCGGGAGCTGCACATGTACGATGTGCTCCGGGCCGACCGCTGTGTCTCCGTCAACTCCCTGGAGGCCCGCGTGCCCTTCGGCGACCTGGACTTTGTGGAGTATGTGATGAGCATCGATCCGGAGCGGAAGCTGAACAAGTACGGAAAGGGGAAATACCTGCTTCGCCGCGCCTTTGAGGGGGACTATCTGCCCCGTAGCATCCTCTACCGGGAAAAGGCCGCGTTTTCCGACGCGGTAGGCCATTCCATGGTGGATTACCTGAAAGACTATGCGGAGAGCCGCTATACCGACGAGGAATTTGCGGAGAAGCGTCTGGCGTACACCCACGCCCGTCCCTTCACCAAGGAGTCCCTGTTGTATCGCGAGATCTTTGAAGCATATTACCCCGGCCAGAGCCGGATGGTCGTGGACTTCTGGATGCCCAACAAGGCGTGGAAGGGCTGTGATGTGAACGATCCCTCCGCCCGGGTGCTTGCAAACTACGGTGACAGTGGAAAATAACAAGGGAGGACAATATTGATGCAAAAGCTGAAACAAATCTACGAGGGCAAGGCCAAAAAGGTCTATGGAACGGATGATCCGGAGCTCTATATCGTGGACTACAAGGATGACGCCACCGCCTTCAACGGACTGAAAAAGGGGACCATCGCGGGCAAGGGCGTCATCAACAACCGGATGAGCAATCTCCTGATGCAGATGCTGGAGAAAAACGGCATCCCAACCCACTTTGTCCGGGAGCTGAGCGAGCGGGAGACCCTGGTCAAAAAGGTGTCCATCGTCCCTCTGGAGGTCATCGTCCGCAACATCGCCGCCGGCTCCTTCTCCAAGCGGTACGGTGTCGCGGAGGGGCTGGTGTTTGACGAGCCCGTTCTCGAGTTCTCCTATAAAAACGACGCGCTGGGGGATCCTCTGCTCAACACCAGCCACGCGCTGGCCCTGAAGCTGGCTACCCCCGCTGAAATCGAGACCATCAAGGGCTATGCGCTGAAGATTGACCGCATTTTACAGCGCTTTTGGGCCGAGTGCGGCGTGACGCTGGCAGACTTCAAGCTGGAGTTTGGCAGGACCTCGGATGGCAGGATCATTCTGGCGGACGAGATCAGCCCCGATACCTGCCGCCTGTGGGACTCCGCAACCGGGGAAAAGCTGGACAAGGACCGCTTCCGCCGGGACCTGGGCGGCGTGGAGGAGGCATACGCCGAGATCATGAAGAGGCTTGTGGAACATGGAACAAATTAAACAGCCCGTTCCCAAGGAACACCACATTCGGGAAGAGTGTGGTGTCTTTGGCGTTTTTTCCAGAGCAACTTCCGATGTGGCCTCTCTGGCCTATTACGGGCTGTTTGCCCTCCAGCACAGGGGGCAGGAGAGCGCGGGGATCGCGGTTAATGATGACGGGGTGTTTACCGCCTATTGCGACGAGGGGCTGGTCAACGAGGTTTTCCCAAAGGAGCGCATCAAACAGCTGGGGACCGGCAACATCGTCGTGGGACACGTCCGCTATGCTACCACCGGCTCCGACCACAAGCGCAACGCTCAGCCCATCATCATCAATCACCATAAAGGCCGGATGGCCCTGGCCCACAACGGGAATCTGACCAATTCCTATGAGCTGAGAAACCGGCTGGAGCAGAGCGGCTCCATCTTCCACACCACCACCGACAGCGAAGTGATCGCCTATATCATCGTGCAAGAGCGGCTCCGAACCCCGTCCATCGAGGAGGCGGTTTATGCCGCCATGGGCAGGATCGAGGGGGCCTATTCTCTGGTGATCTCCTCGCCCACCAAGCTGATCGCCGCCCGGGATCCCCACGGCTTCCGCCCCCTCTGTATGGGAGAGACAGCAGACGGGAAAACGGTCTTTGCCTCGGAAAGCTGTGCGCTGGATGCCGTCGGAGCCCGGTTCGTCCGGGACATCCGCCCCGGCGAGATCGTCACCGTCAGCTATGACGGCGTGAAATGTGATACCCGCCGCTGCGGGACGGCCGGCAGGCATCTGTGTGTCTTTGAGTTCGTTTACTTTGCAAGGCCGGACTCGGTGATCGACGGCGCCGCGGTGAGCTCCGCACGGCAGCGGGCCGGGGCTTTCCTTGCCGCCGAGCACCCTGTGGAGGCCGACGTGGTCATCGGCGTCCCGGACTCCGGACTGGACGCCGCCCTGGGATATGCCAGGGCGTCCGGGATCCCCTATGGGATCGGCTTTACCAAAAATAAGTATATTGGGCGCACCTTTATCTCTCCCACCCAGGAGCTGCGGGAGGTGGGCGTCAACATCAAGCTCAACCCCATCCGCGCGCTGGTGGAGGGCAAGCGTATCGTGCTGATCGACGATTCCATCGTCCGGGGCACCACCTGCCGGGGCGTGATTGATCTGCTGCGCAGGGCCGGGGCCAGAGAGATCCACATGAGGGTCAGCGCGCCGCCGTTCGTGGCCCCCTGCTACTATGGCACGGACATTGACGATGCGGAACATCTGATCGCAAACCACCACACGGTGGAGGAGATCGCTGAAATCATCGGCGTAGATTCCCTGGGCTATCTCAGCGTGGAGCACCTGCTGCAGATCGCGGATGGGTGCGAGGGCTTCTGCACCGCCTGCTTTGGGGGCGCATACCCCACTGCGATCCCGAGACGGGGCGATAAGGACCGGTTTGAACGAAAAATCCGGCAAAGGATCCAGGCCAAGGAGGGAAACCTATGAGAGACTGTGTCGTGGCCGGGAGCGGCTGGAGCGGTCAGAGGATGGAACGTAATCGCTTTTGGCAGTCTGAGCAGAGGGTGCTTCACGAGGCGGTTTGCTGCGGTGCCCACGCAGCTCCCGCAAGGCATATCCCGGCCTTGAGAAGACTTCGGGCGAATTGGATGACATGGATTGACAAGGAGGATACCAAATGGAACGCATATTGATCCTGGATTTCGGCGGTCAGTACAATCAGCTGATCGCCCGGCGGGTGCGCGAATGTCACGTCTACTGCGAGGTCCACCCATACACCATGCCGCTGGAGGAGATCCGCTCGTTTTCCCCCATCGGGATCATCTTTACCGGGGGTCCGAACAGCGTATATGAAGCGGGATCTCCCCAGGTGGATCCGGCGATCTTTGAACTGGGGATCCCGGTCCTTGGCATCTGCTACGGCTGTCAGCTGCTGGCCCAAGTGCTGGGCGGCCAGGTGACGCCTGCGCAGGAGGATTCCGCCAGAGAGTACGGGAAAACCGTAACGTGGTATGACCGGTCCTGTCCCATTTTTCAGGGGCTCCCGGAGAAGAGCGTCTCCTGGATGAGCCATGGCGACTATATGGCGCGCGTTCCGGCCGGATTCCGGCTGACGGCCCATTCCGCCGCCTGCGCCCATGTGGCAATCGCGGACGAGGTACGGAGGTTTTACGGCGTTCAGTTTCATCCGGAGGTCAGCCATACGGAATACGGCACGCGGATGCTCCATAACTTCCTGTATGAGGTATGTGGGGCCCGCGGTACCTGGAGCATGGCGGACTACAAGAACACCGCGATCGGTCAGATCCGGGAACAGGTGGGACAAGGCAGGGTCCTCCTGGCGCTCAGCGGAGGCGTGGACAGCTCTGTGTGCGCGGCGCTTCTGGCCGAGGCGATCGGAGACCAGCTCACCTGTGTCTTTGTGGATCACGGCCTGATGCGGCTGAATGAGGGCAACGAGGTCGAGGCGGCTTTCGCAAAGTGGTCAATGAATTTTGTCCGTGTCGATGCAGAGGAGCGTTTTTTGACAAAGCTGGCGGGCGAGTCCGATCCGGAGCGCAAGCGCAAGATCATCGGGGAAGAATTCATCCGTGTCTTTGAGGAAGAGGCGAAAAAGATCGGCGCAGTGGACTATCTGGCACAGGGCACCATCTATCCCGATGTGATCGAGTCCGGCGCGGGCGCCGCCGCCGTCATCAAGAGCCACCACAATGTGGGCGGCCTGCCCGACTATGTGGATTTCAAGGAGATCATCGAGCCCCTGCGCCTGCTGTTCAAGGACGAGGTGCGTCAACTGGGCCGGGAACTCGGCCTGCCGGAGTATCTGGTCAGCCGCCAGCCGTTCCCCGGTCCCGGCCTTGCCATCCGGATCATCGGAGCGGTCACAAAGGAAAAAGCCGATACGCTGCGGCAGGCGGATTTTATTTTCCGGGATGAGATCGCCAGGGCCGGCGAGGCCAGGAACCTGAACCAGTACTTCGCTGTTCTCACCGACACCCGCTCTGTGGGCGTCATGGGGGACGGAAGGACGTATGACCACACGCTGGCGCTCCGGGCAGTCACGACCGATGATTTTATGACTGCCGACTGGGCCCGGATCCCCTATGAGGTCCTGGATCAGGTCTCTGTGCGGATCGTAAATGAAGTGAAAGGGATCAACCGCATTGTCTATGACATCACAAGCAAGCCCCCGGCCACGGTGGAGTGGGAATAGCTGGAAATTAAAACTCGCAGGTTCCTTTCTGAAGGGACCTGCGAGTTTTTTCGTCCTTCTCCGACTATACACGGGTCAAGCGGGTCTTTGGCCCGGAGCAGGTAGCAGAGGCGGTGGAGGCCGGCAAACAGTGGGAACAGGCAGAGAAAGGCCGCAAGCGGCCCCGACGTTCTCTTGAGCGTGGCGGGCGTTGACTTCAAAAAATTTTGATTGAACTGTTGACAAACGCATAATTGCCGCATATACATAATCATATCAAAATAATTTGATGTGAGGTGAAAACATGGGGACAGCGTATCAAGAGCAGGCAAAGGTATTCAAGGCCCT
>ERZ791871.2440-NODE-2440-length-12398-cov-4.903427_pt1 | contig 12398 bp, 9 predicted proteins | sample MGYA00510280_ERZ791871 | MGnify/ENA primary metagenome ERZ791871 (study PRJEB30046, sample SAMN00792111) | human gut metagenome | study: EMG produced TPA metagenomics assembly of the A metagenome-wide association study of gut microbiota in type 2...
ATGTCTAGCCATAAAATGATGTTACAAAATTAATTTCGAACTATGTAAAAAAAGAAAAGGTCTTCAAGACTGAAGACCTTCTTTGGTGATCCGCCTGGGATCCGAATCTTATTTATAAATCGCTGATTATCAATTCAATTTAAGGTGTTTTCTTTTTAATCCTCCGATTCCACCTTGTGACAATTTCCGCATTATACTTGGGTCTAACCAACAATTCTGTTATCTTTGCTGGTAAAGATACGAATAAAAATTGGGAATATTAAAGATTAATGTCACAAAGAAATCGGAAAGAACTGATAATTTTTCTTTCAGCAGTCTTGTTGTCTATCGGTTTGTATTGGTTAAAGAACTTTGATGAGAATGTTTTCCGATCCAAAAGGAAAAGAAGATTGATCCAGAAAACAACCTCAGGAGATTCAATATTCATTGAACAACTGATATCTTATTGGAAACTGGCGCCTATCTATTGGTTATTCAGTGGTCAAGCCGTTCATGTGACAATCCGTCTTTTTCAAATGGAATGAAAATACCAATTTTGACTTTTCGGTTACCTCTTTCATAGAATCCCAAATAAAGCAGACAAAGGTCAAAACTCAATTTTAGCCCAGATGAGCTTTTGATTTGAAACTTGAACATCCTTAAAGGCTAAAGGAAGAATCGTATCATTACTCAAAACAGAGCTTGATACGACTCTTTTAGGTTTTGTAGTTACAATCTGTAACTTTTCAGAGAGGTCATTTTAGTTTTTCACACTCCCATCCACTTCTTTTGTTTACCGGAACTATCGGTATGATCGCAGTGTACACATTCACCATACACATCTCAGACGGTACGAAAAGTGCGGCATGTCCATTGCCGGTTGTTATTATGGCATTTGTCTAGCCTGCCAAGCTTCTTTGTATCCATTTTGTAACATCCTTTCTATATCGCTCTCTTTGTACAACACTTTACCCCCAAGTTGGATGTAGGGTAACTTACCCTCATTCCGATATTCCTGCAAGGTTCTGCGGCTGATTTTCAACCTTTCGGAAAGTTCCCGATCGGAAAGAAAACGCTCTCCATTTAACATCGGACGGTAGTTTCGGGATAAACCGTCCAGTCTTTCTACCATGTGATCAAGCGTTCGGAAGAAAGATAGGATGTCTTCATCTTCCTTCATAATCAGTTTATTCATACTTGCTTCTCCTTTCTTTTTTGAATAAGGGGAAGTATCCCCTGTATGTCTTCTACCCTATAATAAATCTTGTGACCGATCCGGCTGTATGCCAAGGTCCCATTGTCACGGAATGTTTGCAAGGTACGGGGACTTACGCCAAGCCGAAGGCAGGCATCCTGGCTGTCCATCCACCCCCCTATTTTTCGTTCACCGTGCATTTTGCAGATCTCATCCGTAATCCGTGCCATATCCTTCAGGCGCTGTAACATCCGGTCAAATGTTTGGGCTTCGATAGCGACGATTTCCATAAGCGTATTCAATTGATTTGGAGCAAATATAAGGAGAACGCAAATCCTGTTCCAAGCGATTGTCTTCAGATTTCATTAAATGTCATCAGATGTCAAAGCAAGAGAACGAAAGGATATATCACGAATGTATTTATCACATAAAAGAGGATAAATAAAAAAACACACGAATTGGAAACCGGTAATAACGGAAAGGCACATACACGCAAAAGGGGAACACGATCCGAAAACAAGGAAAACGTAAACAATGCAGATTGGAGGGAACTGAAGTCCTATACGTCTCATGAAGTTCGGATATTTTTGACGGCAAATTTATCTGGCATCGTTTTATCATCATCCGTTTCCTTGCAGAAATAGTCCTGCAAAAAACAAGGGGAAGATATATATCGTTTATGCGTCATGTCGGTCACAGTTAGTCCTATAATCTATCATCAAATCAAAGCCGTTTGTCCGGGCGTTTATTTCCATGAATATTTTCCCCGACTTTAGTCGCAAGGAAAATATTCATGGAAAGCGAAGCCGGAATGCCCGTGACAATAAGGCTTTGATTTATTTTTGATTATGGGAATAACTCCTTGAGAAAAGCATTATATTACAAGGCGCATAAAAATGTATTTCCGATGGATTTCCACACATTTCTTACCCGATCCTCACAACGTCTGGCAAACTTCGATTAACTGGTTTGTATCCCGTATTTTTCTAAAATTATTCTGTTGAGTTTCTTATATTATCCCTTTGGTATATTCTTCTACAAAAGATTTTCCCATAACAAGAAAAACTTTTGTAGAAGAATATACAATACCAAATCATATAGCAAAAATTGCTATCCGGTAAAAATCGGCACAATCTTATATCCAGCACAAATACACCAAGCTTCATCAATTTTGCAAAAAGAGGGTTGTCTTTTAGTCTTGTATGAAATTGGTAGTACCAAGCATAAAAAGCCTTTAGCAGACATTTATACTAGTCAAATTCATGTTATATGGGATAAAAATTGTCTAGTTTCTATCATGCTAAAGTTTTACCGGACAGCAATAATAGCAAAATCCTTTCTAGGTGATGGTACTTATATTCAAATTAAAGAAATACCAGAACATAGTTGGCAGGAGAACATAGAGGGAAACTTCATATAGATAGCTTGAATTGTCAATGTAACACGGGTAAATCAGCCTCTTTAATTTGAAATTCTGGCATGTTAGCAATTTGGCTCAAGAAACGATGTACGTGCGTCAAGTCGACTCCTATCAATTCCACTATTATTCTATTTTCCTCTTCTGATATATAAAGATCGTTAATCCCTACTTTATAGTACTCAATTCTCCCCGTGTCCATTTCCTCGATAAATGGTTCCAAAACTATTATAAGTGAGTCATATTTAGCAATACTTCGGTAAATTTTTATCGAAAAATTAAAAGTTAAACAATAGAACCGGCAAAAGCTAGTTCGAAAACACTAAAGAGGTCATTGAAATGTTGTCAAAAACGAATGGTTTAGCATGAAGAAATGTTCTGAAAAAATGGGCTAACCTGCTGATAATAAAGATAAAATTTGTTTTGTTGTTCGTTGATACTTAGCAAATTAGAAGTTGGCTACTCATCTAATTAAGGCTAAAGAAACACTCCTTATGCAATACCAATCCGAGTGCCTGTCGGCTCTCAAATCAGTCGTGAATATACATAAACCTTTTGAAAAAACGTTTATGGACACCATGAAATTATTCATGGCCATCCTGGATCGTATAAACTTCCTCCAATTGGGCAGGTATGGATGTTTTTCGGAACAGACATACCGTAACCTTTTTGAGAATGAAACTTTCAACTGGTTTGCGTTCAACGCCTCTATCATCAGCAAGCATCTCACAGGCAAAAGAAAAGCTATCGCCATCGCTCCTTCCTATATCCCCAAGTCCGGTCATAAGACACCTTGGATTGGTTACTTCTGGTCAGGCTGTGCCGGGGATTATAAGCGAGGATTGGAAATCTTGGGCATCGGTATCATTGACATCGACAACCATGAATGCATGACTTTAGGTTCCATTCAGACGTCGGATTGTAAGACCTTGGATAATATGGGTAAGAACCTGGTTGACTGGTATAGCAGCTATCTTATCAGTAAAAAAGACAAGCTACAGAGCATATCCAGAATGGTGGTTGCAGACGCATTCTTTCATAACGCCTATGTGTGAGAGTGATTTCCATGTCATCAGCCGCTTTAGGAATGATGTAGTCCTGTACTATCCGACATTGGAAAAGAAAACAGGAAAACTTGGTCATCCCAAGTGGTTTGACGGCAGGATTGACTTTGCCAATTGGATCTGATTTGGTGCAAGGAATACGAGGTGAACAAGGGAAAGCTATACGGATTGAGGGTATATGCAAAGGTTCTCAAAAGGTATGTTTCCTTGGCCGTCTGGTATCCAATGGACGGGAGGACAGGCAAGTGGCAGCTTTATTTCTCTACAGATGATTCGATGGATGGACGCGAAGTCCTAGATTATTACAGAACCAGGTTCCAATTGGAGTTTTGCTTTAGAGATGGGAAGCAGCATGCTGGAATTACCAACTCTCAGTCAACTGACTTCAGAAAGTTGGATTTTCACTTCAATGCATCGCTTGCTGCTGTCAACTTGGCCAAAGCAGCATGTAAGAGGCTCGGAATAGCTATTCCATATCCTTTTGCAAGTCATTCATACACAATGCTTATATGCTTGAACGATTTATTTGCGTGTTTGGGATTAACCCAGACACGCAAGTTATTGACAAACTTTTCAAAGAACTCATTTTATTTACTGCCAGAGCCGCTTAGGCTTGGCGAATTTTTAACGAACTATTGATTTAGACAATAAATGATTATATGAATACTCGCACTCGGTAATCAAGAACAAATTATTACCGAGTATTTTTCTTATCTCATCTCGATATACGGATGTATCCCCTACAATCCCTATGACCAATTCATATGTGGTATTAACATAAGATCCCGTATAATAATTTGGATATATTGTCTTACCCAAGCTATCCACGAGAAACGAATCCTTATATTTATCCTTATTTGTATTGGCGATGGTCGCTTTATCTGGCAGATTTTTCCAGATTCCCTCGTCGGCATTCTTATGTAGACAAGAACACATTGTACTAATCAGCGACAATAACAGGAGTATTTTCATATTGTTTAATATAATACAACCATTATTTGCTATATATTTTTTTAAACTTAGAGCCTGTTTGAATTTATTTGTTTAAAATAAATATATATTCAGAGAAGGTAGAACAAGAGTTAGTACTTCACAAAAAAATTTCGAAAGAGTTGAATATATATGACTTCGTATTTACTAATGTATTTCCTTATTTTTATGCTTTAGAAGATCTTGTTTATTTTTAATCCCTTTGAGGGAAACTATTTATTAACTAAATATTCCCAATCATATACCCTCCCTCTTCTTTTTTGCGCCTTTATTAAATGAGTGTCGATACTCAGATGTTTTTAATTGGAGCAAATGAATCAAATAGATAATTATATACAATCGTTTCTGAATGGATCTCTGGGGGCTGAAGGGCATACTGTTTTGCGACAGTGGATCAAAGAAAAGCCGGAGAACAGATACTATTTCCAAGCCCAGGTTGCCATATGGAAAGCGACCGGTGTGATATCGAATGCGGAAGAATTCGATGTGACAGGTGCTATCAATCGATTTAATAAGAAAGCAAAACAGGTAAATCGAATCGATTTCTATCGTTGTACGTTGAGGTTTTCGGTTGTCGCTATCATTCTTTTAATATGCGGAATTTCTTCCTTATTCTTTTTGTGGCAGTCGGAAGGGAGAGTTTCAGAAGTTGTGGAAGAATATAGGGAATATGTGGTTGAGGTTCCGGACGGAGCAAAATCTAAAATTACATTTCCGGATGGTTCCATTGTCTGGCTGAATGCTGGGAGTAAGGTAAAGTATGATTCAAACTTTGCCAAGGCTTCGAGAAAAGTGGAACTGACAGGTGAAGGTTATTTTGAAGTAAGCAAGAATAAGGAATTACCATTTGTGGTGAGTACGGGGAAATTGTCTGTAAAGGTACTTGGTACAAAATTCAATCTAAAATCTTATGAAGAAGACTCAGAGTTGAAAGTAACCCTCAAAGAGGGTGCGGTGAAAGTCGGAGATTTTTTGATCGATGCCGCTCCGGTCGAGTTGAAACCCAATCAGAGGTTTACCCTCAGGAAAGCAGACCTGAGCATGCAGGTGGATTCAGTGGATGCCAGCCATATAGATAACTGGCGCAATGGAGCAATGACCTTTGATAAAGTTCCGCTGGAAGAAATAGCCAAAGAACTGAAACGTCTTTATAACATACCGATCCGGATAGAAAGTGATAAGCTGAAGCAGATAGTCTACTATTCTGATTTTCAGGAAAATGTATCGGTAGGGAAGGTCCTGGAGATATTGTCATCCGGTAATAAATTCCGGTATGAGATAAAATCGGAAGAGATTCGAATTTTCAATTAATATAAGTCAAACTAAAAAGAAGATGTGAATGAGGAGAAAGTAATTGTAACCATGGGTGGAAAAATTCATAAGCCCCAAAAAATGAAGTGATTAAAAGTTAAATCTTAAACAAGTGAAGTATGAAAAAAACATTTAGAAAATCTGTTCAGGACTTGCTGTCTGTAAGGGCAGGACGTTTGGTGAACTTAGCAGGTGTATTTCTTGTTGCCGGAACGCTTTCGCTTAGTGCGAGTACTTATGCAACTGAACATATGCTTTCCTTAAATCTTAAAAATGCCACGATCCGTGAGGCTATTGAATCCATCAAGAGTCAAAGCGAATTTTCATTCAGTCTGGATGTGAAAGACTTGAATTTGGATGAAAAAGTGTCTGTATCCCTGGATAATAAGACAATCAATGAAGTATTGGCGGTATTGTTCAACGGACGTAATGTCCGATACGAAATCAATGATCGTCATGTGGTGATTACCCGTGCCGGACAGGTGGGATCGAATGCTGTGATGCAGCAGGTTAAGCAAATTACAGGCCGTGTGCTGGATGCCAATAATGAACCGATTATCGGTGCGAATGTGGTAGTTGAAGGAACGACAATCGGTACAGTGACGGATGCGGATGGTAATTTTGCGTTGGATGTGCCTGATGGAGCGACATTAAAGATTTCTTATATCGGTTATATCGAACAAAGTATCTCTGTGGGGAATAAATCTGTTATATCTGTTATCCTGAAAGAAGATTCACAGGCATTGGATGAGGTGGTTGTGGTCGGTTTCGGTACACAGAAGAAATTGAACTTGACTGGTGCGGTAACGGCTGTAACCGGTGAAGAAATGACGAAACGTCCGGTTACGAATGCGGCAACCATGTTGCAGGGACAAGTTCCGGGTTTGCGTGTTAACCAGGGTTTGGGTGCACCGGGTGCTGAAGCAACCACTTTCCGTGTGCGTGGCCAGGGTACTTTCTCGGATGCCGGTTCCGATCCGCTAGTATTGGTAAATGGTGTTCCGGGCAGTATTTCTAACCTGGACCCGAGTATGATTGAAAGTGTTTCAGTATTGAAGGATGCTGCTTCAGCCGCTATCTATGGTGCGCGTGCTGCCAATGGTGTGATCCTAGTTACAACGAAACAAGGGGCAGAAGGGGATGGCAAAGCGCATATTGCTTATCATGGTAATGTGGCGATTTATAATCCGACCCGTATGTATGATTTGGTGACTAATTCTGCCGAATATATGGAACTGTATAATCTTGCCAAAGCGAATTCCGGTGCTGGAGAGCGTTATACGCAGGAACAGATCAATGCTTACCGGAATGGTGGTGGTAGCGTACAGTATCCTAATTTTGACTGGTTGGATTATATGTTTAATCCGGCTGTTGTCCAAAACCATAATTTGTCGATCGCCGGTAATGCAGGAAGGACTACGTATAATGTGGCTTTGAATTTTGTAGACCAGCCGGGTACGTTGAAAGGTTTCGATTACCAAAAGTACAATGCAACTGTCGATTTGACTTCACAAATTACGGATTTTATCAAGATCGGTACCTACACCAATTTGATGTATGGTGATCGGGATGAACCTCGTCAGGGACAAAGTGACGTTTTACTTTCGACGATGTCGCAAGCTCCGACTTATATGCCTTGGTTGCCGGACGATGGGTCAGGAGTTACCCGTTGGACAAATTCTGCTTATTCATTCGAATCTCACAATAAGAATATGCCGGCTATCATAGGTACGGGTACGAATAAGAATTATCAGGATTTCGATATAAATGCGCAATTGTGGTTGGATATTAAATTGGCCAAAGGACTGAGCTGGTACACGAAAGGTGCCGTTCGTTTGCAATCTAACAAATGGAAGGAATGGGGAGGTTCTGATGTCCCTATTTATGACTATCATACAGGTGAACAAACAGGTTATCTGGATAGAGGAGCAAACGGCTTGACGGTAGAAGACCAGCGGCGTTTTTATACAAATTTGTATACCTATCTGAAATATGATTTCACAACTCCGAACCTGTATCATAATTTCAATATCATGGCTGGTTATAGCCAGGAGTCTGAAAAGTATGAAACGGTAAGAGCTTTCAGAAAAGAGTATGCGTTCGATCTGCCGGTGATTGATGCGGGATCTAATGCGAACTGGTCTAATGAAGGTAAATTGGAAGAATGGGCTATTCAGTCTGTTTTTGCCCGTTTGAACTATAATTTTAAAGAACGTTATTTGTTTGAAGCAAATATGCGTTATGACGGTACGTCCCGTATTTCTTCAGAAAATCGTTGGGGTATCTTCCCATCATTCTCTGCCGGTTGGCGTATTACCGAAGAAGATTTTATAAAAGATTTGAATCTGAATTGGTTGAATAATGCCAAGATCCGTGCTTCTTGGGGACAGTTGGGTAACCAGAACATTGGTCTGTATCCTTATCAGGCAATGATTGCCGGTGTTTCTAACTATCCGTTTGATAAGAAAACAGAAACGGTAGGTTATCAGCAGAAAGCATATGCAAACCGTGATATCAAATGGGAAACTACGACTATAACTGATGTTGGTTTCGATTTGCAGGTGTTTAATGGACTGAATGTAACATTTGACTGGTATAAGAAGGTGACTTCAGACATTTTACGTAAATCTCAGGTTTCAAACATTTTAGGTTTGGAAGCTCCGACTGTTAATAGCGGAGAAGTTGAAAACAAAGGTTTTGAAATTGCTTTCAATTATAATAACATGATTACAGACGGTGTCTTCAAAGGTTTGCAATACAATGCCGGTGTTTATTTTGACCGTTCAAGGAACAAATTGACTAAGTTTGGTGCGGAAGAAATAGATGGATATAAACTGAGAAGAGAAGGACTTCCTTATAATGAATACTATATGCTGGAGTGCATCGGTATTTTTGCAACGGAAGATGAAGTAAAAAATTCACCGAAACAGTTTAATGACAACACATTGCCTGGCGACTTGAAATATAAGGATCAGGATAATAACGGCGTGATTGACAACAATGACCGTGTACCTATTTCAGGACGTTTCCCCGGATTTGAATATTCTGTCAATCTAGGAGCAAACTGGAAAGGCTTCGACCTGTCTTTGCAGGGACAAGGTGTTTCGGGTAAGAAATGGTATACAAACGAGTGGGGAATTTATCCGTTCCGTCAGGGATCTGCTCCGACACGTGAATATATAGAAGGCATGTGGACGGAAGAAAATCCGTATAATGCTGAACATCCGCGTCTGTATTTTGATAATTTGGGCGGTAATAAGAATACCAGACCAAACACTTATATGTTGCAGAATGCTTCTTATTTCCGTTTGAAGAATTTGACGTTCGGTTATACTTTGCCTAAATCTGTTACGGATAAAGTAAAGATGTCGAGAGTAAGAGTTTATTTCTCAGGGGATAACTTATTGACGTTTACGAAATTCTATGGGTTGGATCCGGAGCGTGAAGGTGATGGACGTGCTGCTGTTTATCCACAGAATAGAATTTGTTCATTTGGTTTGAATGTTGAATTTTAAAAGTAGAATGCAATGAAAAAAATAGTAAATATTATATTGGCTTCGGCTTTGTTAGTGAGTTCTACTACTTCTTGTAGTGATTTTTTACAGAAAGATCCCCCTTCTTCACCTTCACAGTCTATTTTTTGGCAGAAAAAGAGTGATTTTCAATCTGCATTGGCAGGAAGTTTTTCTATGGTATATGAATGGCCGGGAGTCATGTCGCAAATTGTGGCTTGTTTTGATAATCTTACTGACAACTCCATTTGCCAGCATGACGAGGATACATACGGAAAGACTAAGACGATTGCTTTAGGTGATTTAGATCCGAATACTTCCGGGTATGTGACTTACATGTATAAGCATTGTTACCAAGGTATAGCTCGTGTTCATTTATTGATGGAAAATTTGGAAGCTTATCAAGGAACTGATATGTCTGCTGATGAGAAATCTTTTATGCTTGCGCAAGCGAAAGCATTGAGAGGATATTTTTATTCCTGGTTGTACCAGTGTTATCGGGAAGTTCCTTTGGTTACAGAGTCTTTGACAATGGATAACATGTATCAGGCAAAAGCTTCACGTGCTGATATTTATGCTCAGATAATGAATGATTTTGACGGAGCCATAGCTGCTTTGCCGGATAAACCTTATTCTGATGCCCAAATGTCCGGATATTTCTCTCCGGGTGCTTTGAAAGCACTTAAGGCTCGTCTCATGTTGGCTGAAGCCTACGATGATAAAGGAAATGCAGATCCTTCTAAAATGGGGGATATTGTTTCTTTGTTGGAATCAATCAATGGGTATAGTTTGGCGGATCGGATGCGTGATAACTTTATATCTTCCAAGCAGCTGTCTTCTCCTGAGATTATGTTCTCCGTTCGTTATTTGGCACCGAATATAACCCATAGTATGGACTTGTATTATGCAGCATGGACTACTTGCGGTGTGACTCGTGATTTAGTAGATGCATTTGAGTGTACAGATGGTCTGAAATGGGGTGAATCTCCGTTGACTGTCCCAGTCGATGAATCTTTACTGGCTACCGGAGAATTAGGAGATGCTAATAAAGCTGAAAGGACTAAATTGTTCCAAAATCGCGATCGTCGTTTGTATGAAACGGTTTGCCATAGTGGTGTAGCTGATTTCTCGATAGATGGACAAGATGGAGAGCCGGTAACAATTACCAATCAGATGCAAACAGGATTTGGAATGATGAAGTTGATTCAGCCGACAAAAGAAATGCCGAGTTATTCGACTATATCTGATGCGGATGTAATTATTTTACGTTATGCCGAGGTGTTGATGATGATTGCTGAAGCAGAAAATGAAGTAAACGGACCGACTCAGAAAGTATATGATGCGGTTAATCAGATCCGTGTTCGTTCCGGTCAACCTGAGTTACCTACCGGTTTGACTAAAGAGCAGATGCGTGAACGCATTCGTAATGAATGGCGTGTAGAATTTGTATTTGAAGGCCATCGTTACTTTCAACTAAAACGTTGGAAATTAATGGAAAAATTAGTGAATGGTGCAGCTGATCCTGCACTACCCACTTATATAAAGGTCTTTAAGCCTGCATTCTATTATTTCCCATTGCCACAGAGTGAAATTGATAAAGCTGGTGGTGTTCTGGTTCAAGATCCGAATTATATTTAATAATGTAGTTTAAAAAAAGGAATACCAGGGAGGTTTTTTTAGTTGATTTTCCTGGTATTTTCTTTGATAATTAAAGTTTTAGCCATTAAAAAGAAATGACTAAAAAAAACGTTCCTTTTTTTTAGTCATTTTTATTTTCTCGGAGTTGTTATTTTTTTGGGCTTAGAAAAGGATTTATCTTTCACATTTTTAGTACTTTTAGTGGCAATATCTATTTGAATGAACAAGACTGAAAAAATGACTAAAAAAAAGGAACGTTTTTTCTAGTCATTTTTATTTGGCAAATGGTATTGAGGCTTAATTAACAAACTGAAATACATATATATATGCATTAATAAGGGAATGCATTTAATCAGGGAGAATGGCTGTCGTTGGTGAGATTTTAGACTTGAAGAAGGGAAATCATAAAACTTTTGAGCTTTTATTCAAAAAGTACTATGTTTTTCTTTGTTATGAGGCACGTTCTTACATCACGGAAAAATATATAATAGAGGAGGTTGTCGGTGATGTATTTCGCTGGTTATGGGAAAACAGAGAGACATTGGTTATTACTTCCGTCAGGGCTTATTTAGTCAGGGCTGTTCATAATGCGTGCTTGTCATACCTTAGGCAAAATCAACCTGAATATGTGGAGTTGGATGATACTGTTGTAGAAAGGAGTACTTTGTTTTCTCTGGATGAATCTCCCCTCGATTACGTTCTTTCTAGGGAGTTGATAGAGCGGGTTGATAAAGCAGTGAAAGAACTACCTTCCCAGTATAAAAGGGTTTTTGAACTGAGCCGATATAAAAATTTGACCTATGCCGAGATTTCGGAAGAAATGGGTATTTCTATTAATACTGTAAAACTGTATCAGAAGAAGGCGTTAGCGCAACTTCGTTTGGTTCTAAAAGAATACTTATCGACTTCTTTGGATTAATCTGATTTGAACAGTTTTATAGATCTATATTTGAAAATATATATATTTATTTCGTTTATAAACTTTTTTATGGACGAAAAGATGCTGATTTGCAAAAAGTAAACAAAACTTTGTTGTGATAAAAGATAATCGGTTTATCAGTTGTCTTTATGTTAATGTAACAACAATAATAAATATTTATGAAAAAGATTTTTATACTTATTGTTTCGTTGGGATTGTTGTATCCTGACCGACCGTTTGCACAGAACAGTATTAAGCTGTATCCCTATCAAATGCCCCCGTCCCATCATCCCGATTATCAACGTCATCATGTGAAATCGCCGGATGCCTCTTTCTTTAAAGTAACGGTCAACGGTCTCTGCATATAAACTGC
>ERZ791871.2461-NODE-2461-length-12308-cov-2.849914_pt1 | contig 12308 bp, 10 predicted proteins | sample MGYA00510280_ERZ791871 | MGnify/ENA primary metagenome ERZ791871 (study PRJEB30046, sample SAMN00792111) | human gut metagenome | study: EMG produced TPA metagenomics assembly of the A metagenome-wide association study of gut microbiota in type 2...
TATGGAACTGCGATGCAAATGCCAGATAATCCCGCCAGTTGTGTTCATTTCGGACGATATAGGGAGCCATGACTTCATATATCGTCCGCAGGCGTTCATCATTTCTCAACGGAATCTGACCTCCTTCCTGTATTGGTGATTATGGCCGGTTATCCGGCCTCTTGCTCGGACTCTTGTCCTTTCTGAGCAAAGTAGAGGGCAAGCGCCTCGTCCACAATGCTGTCGAACTCTTTCTGGCTGATGCTGGCGGTAAAGTATTTCTTATAAATCGCCGGTTTGACCTTGAACGCCGTAGCCGTGGATTTCTTGGGTTTCCGGTTAAATTCGCCGGACAAAATCTGTTCGGTACGCTCCGGGGTCAGCTTTCCGGTATATTCCCGCAGCAGGACAACCTTTCCCTCATTGACCTTGTACTCGCTTCCCGAAAGTACATCGTCAACCATCTTCTGTTCCTGTTCGGTCAGATAAGAGAGCTGCACAGCTACCACAATCGGGAACTCGGCATCATCAATTCGCCTTTTCAGCGGAGTAATCAACTCATTGATGCGGAGATAGTTTGCAACAGCACGGCCTTTCAGGTCATATTCTGCGCCCACAACATCACGGCTTTTCGACTTGTGGCACTCGATGCCACAAGTCCCGTTTTCCCTGATTTCATCAGGGTTTTCAAGTCGTTTCAACTCCTCGACAATATCGTTCCGGCGCCCCTGACAGATCATTTTGGAATAGCGCAGAGTCAGCACCGCCGCTTTTTCAGAGGGCAGCATTTCGGAGAAGGAGCGTTGCAGGACGTTGGTTTCGATCACATAAATCCAAGCATCTTCATCGGAGAGATTTTCCTTGACGATACAGGGAAGTTCACGGTTTGCAATGGCTGCGGCGTTCTGCCGGTTATGACCGGCCAGCATTTCATACTCAAAGCCATCTTCATCTCGTTCGATCTTGCGGATGATGGCGGGATTCAGGACCCCATGTTCCGAAATGCTTTCTACCAGATCATTGAGCCGGTCGCCCTCATACAGCCGGAACGGATGGCCTCGGAAAGCACGAATGGCCTGCGGGGGAAGGGTGATGATGGTATTCTTGGTCGGCAAGGATACGGAAGGGGTGGGTTCAATAGGTCTTTCTTCTGCGGCATCCAAGCCCAGAAGATCGTCAATGGACTTGATGCGCGGATTGATTTTAGGCATTTGCCAGCACCTCCTTTGCAAGTTCCAGATAGGCAAGAGAGGCGGGGTTTGCCTGCTCCAGTTCCATGACGCTCATTCCGTAGCTGTTTGCATCCCCCACCTTGACCGTGTAGGGAATCTGACAGTTGAAGATGGGGAGCGATTGAAACGCCTTTGTGACCTGACCGTATGTACGGCGATACAGGTTCGTCCGCTTGTTGCATTTGGTGAACAGGATACCGCCGATCTCAATGCTGGGATTTAATTTCCGCTTGATTTTCTTGATGGTGTCCACCAACGCCTGCAAACCGGTCAGAGCGAACAGTTCCGGGTCAATCGGGATGATTACCTCGTCGGCAGCCGTTAAAGCGTTGATGGTCAACGAGCCAAGAGAGGGGTTGGTGTCCACGATAATGTAATCGTAGGACAGCCGCAGAGGGTTCAGCAGAGCGGCCAGGTAGTCATTGCTGTCCGGCGTCATCAGCAGATTTGCCTCCGCAACGGTGAGAGATCGGCTGGAAGGAATCAAGTCCACAGAGCCGATTTTCTGGATGAACTCGTTGGTATCCGGCAGAGATTCGTCCAGAAGCAGATTGGTGATAAGAGTCCCGGTATTATAGGGCGCCTGGGTCGGCAGGACACCGAAACTGGTGGTGAGGTTATACTGAGGGTCAAAGTCAACTACCAAGACCTTCTTGCTCATCTCGGCCAGCGCGTAGGACAGATTTCGGACCGTGCTGGTCTTGGCTACCCCACCTTTCTGGTTGGCTACAACAATTATTTTCCCGCTTTCCATGATAGAAAACCTCCTATATTTTCGTGGAATTTTTGTGATTTCAAGCGTTTATTCAAGTATGCGTCACTGGCCATAAAGTCGATCAGATTGACCTTCGGGATGATAAATGCCGGACCATGTGAAAGAGCTTTTAGCTTTTTCGTTCTGATCCATTTTGCGACCGTAGATGCCGTGGCGCCTGTTAATTCCGCGGCCTCTCTCGTGGAAACTATGTCGGGAATGTCCCGGAAACTCTCTATGTAGTATTTTCGCAGTTCCTCCGTTGTCACAGATTCGGGAAGCAGGGGCTTGACTGCGTATGTCCCGCTATATGAGCCGGGGGGAAGTTTGTATTTTTCGGGGTGGATTTCCCTGCGCTCAAGGTAGCGAACTATGTCTTTCATCTTTATGGTGTAATTCCGGGTCTTTTTCCCACTCTGTACGCAGGGAACCAGACCGGATTGCAGCAGATAACGAGCTGTGCGTTTGCTGATATGACAGATAATGCGGAATTGCTCTTTTTGGACTGTTTCTGGGTACTGATTCAGCAAATAGCGATACTTGGATACCTGTGCCACATCACTCGCCTCCTTTTTCCTGCCACAGACGCTCAAATGTATCCATCAATTCCTTTTGGAGAGGGGTCTTTCGGCGGATACGGCGGTAATATGGGCTTATCAGAAAGTCCAGCATAAAATCCTTTGGGACGGTGTACTGCTTTCCAGGCTGGAAAGCCTTCAGAACCCCTGTGCTGATCCACCGCACGATTGCCGAGGACGAAAAGCCTGTAATCTGCTGAATATCCTTTACGGAAAGCAGGTCTGAGTAGGGAGAGAGGTGTTCGTCATAGAATGTTCTCATAGCACAGATATAGGGACTGTCTGCTTCCTGTCTGCACTCACGCCGATAGAGATAGGCAAGAATGTCCGTCAGCTTGATTTTGTGGCTACGGATAAGGTGGTTTTGCTCAATGGTGTAGGGAATCTCACCTTGTTGCTCCAAATTGTAGGCGGTCTTGGGACAGATGTGGCAGATCTCGCATAGTTCCCGTTTGGTTACATAGGCGGGATACTTTGCGACGATGTCGGGGTAATACTTAGTCAAATCCATGTGCAGCACTCACTTTCTTGTTCATCTGTCATTGGTAGGTGAGGTACTTCACTGGCGTGTAAAATATTGGATTTTGAAGTGGGTTCAAATAAGATCAAGTTGTCTAATCAAAATGGTGATTTGCGTTTTCGTGAAATGGTATGGGTGTGAATACCCCCAATCTGGCGTCCAGTTCTATCCTTGTTCTATCCTCCGGTCATAATTCGGGGCAAAAATGGGAAGAACTCGGAAAGCCCTGTGGGTTCAAATAAAAACGAAAAACGGAAGCCAAAATCCGCAGTATACCGCAGCTTTTGGGCTTCCGTTGTGTACTTCCATCTTCGCTTAATTTCCACCAAAAGTCACAAGGGGGAAATGACTCGAAATCAGTTTGGGAGCAATCCCACGAGGGTTCGAATCCCTCCCGCTGCGCCAGGTCGGAGCAGGCGTTATAGCGTCTGCTCCGACTTATTTTTTAGGTGGTGCGCTCGTTTTGCTGCACATTCCCTCCAAACTGCAGATGCTTACGTCGGGGGTGTGGTCTGTTTTCAGGTGTGAACCCGTTACCGCACCTTTTCAGACTGCTGGGGAAGTCGGGATCTCTTTGTGAAAGGCAGGGACTTCCTTGACGAACTGCTGGAAATATGACATGATAAGGGCAGATGGAAGAGGATGGCTGAGGGTCAGCCGCAAAATCGATAAAGGAGAGGGAAAGATGGAAAAGATCGGCTTTATTGGCGTAGGCATTATGGGAAAGTCCATGGTGCGCAATCTTATGAAGGCCGGATATGAGCTCCATATTTATGCACGCCATCCTGAGAAGGTATCCGACGTGGTGGAGGAGGGTGCCTGCCTTCACGGAAGCATTGCCGCCTGTGTGGCCCAGTGTCCGGTGGTGATCTCCATTGTAGGGTTTCCCCAGGATGTGGAGGAGGTCTATTTTGCTCCGGGAAATATCCTGGATTCTGCGGAAAAGGGCGCTTACCTGATCGACATGACCACTACCAGCCCCTCCCTGGCGGAGCGGATCTATGCCTGTGGAAAGGAGCGGGGCCTGCGGGTGCTGGATGCGCCGGTCACCGGCGGTGACACCGGTGCCAAAGCTGGGACACTGTCCATTTTGGTGGGTGGTGACCGGGAGGACTATGAGGCCTGCCTGCCGGTGTTCCGGGCCATGGGAACCAATATCAACTATCAGGGGAAGGCCGGCTGCGGCCAGCATGCCAAACTGGCCAATCAGATCATGATCAGCGGCGCACTCTCCGGTGTTTGTGAGGCCATCGCTTATGCCAAGGCCAAGGGGCTGGATTTGCCGACCCTGCTCCGGTCCGTGTCCACCGGCGCAGCCGGCAGCAAGCAGCTGGATGCCTTCGGCCCCAAGATCATCGCGGGGGATTATGCGCCGGGGTTTTTCCTTAAGCATTTTGTCAAAGACATGAAGCTGGCCTCTGAGGAGGCGGAGGCCAGCGGCCTGACGCTGAATGTGCTTCATCAAGTCTTGGACAACTATCTGATGCTGGAGGCGGAAGGCCTGGGCGATCAGGGCACCCAGGCGCTGATCCGGTTCTATGAGGACGGGAAAGCAGACTGAGACGCGGCCCGGACACGCAGAGAGCGGCAGGCAGCTTTTGAGGAAAAGGGAACAGTAGGGAAAAAGGAGTGCCTGTCATGCAGGAGCTCCTTTTTCCCTTTTTTGCAACCGTAATCTGTAATATATTCTTATTTTAAAATAATGCCCAAAACAGGGAATGGGTGTATATTGAATTCACCTATTACAAATAGAAAGAGGCGGGATATGCGGCTGGAGGATTTTTACAGGAACATACTGGGACTGACAGATCAGGGGCTGATCAGCGAAGCAGTCAAAGCTTCTGGGTACAAAACTTTGCGGCAGGGAGAATATCTGATTCGGCAGGGGATTATTCCCACGCGGCTGTATTTCCTTCTGCAGGGCATAGTGAGAGGCTTTATGCTGGACGTCAACGGCAGGGACATTACAGACTGCATCTGCTTTCGCTGCGGCGAGCCCATCATGCCGGACAATGATTTTACTCAGCCGGCATCCATTACGATTGAGGCGCTGGAGGACTGTGAGATCGTCTATATCCCGTTGACAGTGGTGGAAGATCTGCTGCAGAAATATCCGTCCCTGTGGGAGCTGTATCAGAGGTTTCTGCTGCACTCTGCCAATATGCACCGGGAACTGAAGATCGCCACCTATCAATACTCAGCGGTACAGAGATACCAGTGGTTTCTGGAAAAATATCCTGGCCTGATCGATCAGGTCCCCCATAAATATATTGCGTCGCTGCTCAATATGACGCCGGTGACGCTGAGTAAGATGCGGAAGATCCTCAAAGAAAACGGCGAAAAACTTCTGCCGGAACAAAAGCCTGTGGCAAAACCTGGAGAAAAAACGGGAGGGACGAAATGAGACGATGCGGAAAAGGGAGAAGGCTGCTGAGCGCTTGGCTGGTGCTGTGCATGGTGCTGTCCATGGTGCCGGTGACGGCTCAGGCGGCGGAGAAGGAGGAACAGAAGCCCCAAGAGAGCACACAGGAGAGTCCGACTTCCCTGAATCTGGAGCAGGCGGAGCAGATGGAGAAAGAGCCTGAATCCGAGACGGCGCCGGATGAAGAAGAGACGGCCGTTCTCAGCTTTGACGAGTGGGTCACCTATCCGGTGGAGGGGGGCAATCTCTATTTTGATTCAGCCACGGGGACCATTACATATGCGGATCAGTCGGTAACAGCAGCGGTGATTCCAGAACAAATCGGCGGAGTTTCTGTAACCAGCATTGGAGAGCGGGCGTTTTATTATAGTTTGAATCTGGTCCGCCTTGTGATCCCTGAAAGCGTGACCAGTATAGGGGAGTTTGCATTTTGCTACAGCAAACTCACGAGCTTAACGATCCCCGGCAGTGTAAAGAGCATTGGCCCACAGGCGTTTGAGTACTGTGCCAATCTGACTGAGGTAAACATTGAAGATGGATTGAGTGAGATCGGCTATTATGTATTCGGGCATTGTGAAAACCTGATCAAAGTAAGGGTTCCCAGCAGCGTTGCTTCCATAAACCGCTATGCATTTGATGGCTGTGACAAATTGACCAGTGCGGGCCCGTTGGGTGGAGGCTATCATTTTGAGTTTGGTTGGACAGATGCCATTCCAAGTGAAGCATTTTATGAATGGAGCCAGCTGACCAGCGTGGTGATCCCGGATGGAATCACGCGCATTGGTTACTCGGCGTTTGATGGCTGCGGCTTGATCTCTGTGACTTTTCCGGGCAGTTTGGAAGTTATTGAAAGCAATGCATTTCTTGGCTGCAACCAGCTGACAACTGTGGAGATTGGTTGCAGTGTTACAGAACTGGGCGCGTCTGCCTTTGCGCTATGCCAAAATCTGGCCCATGTGGTGCTCCCAGCCGGTGTGATCTCTATGGGAGATGTCTTTCGCGAATGCCCAAAGCTGACCACTGCGGGACCGATTGGCGGGGGATATGACCTGGAGTTTGGGTGGGATACTGTGCTGCCCGAAAAAGCATTTTACAAGTGCGAATCCCTGACAGAGGTGACTTTGCCCGATACGCTTACTGGCATAGGGAAAAGAGCGTTTCTCGGCTGTGACAGTCTGACCCGTTTGGATATCCCAGACGGCGTCAGCACCATCGGGGAGGAGGCGTTTTATGGTTGCGCCAGCCTGTCCAAGCTCACCATCCCTGCCAGTGTAACAGAGATAGGGCAGTATGCTTTCCGGGACTGCGGGAAGCTGACCACTGCCGGTCCCATCGGCGGAGGTTATGCCTATGAGTTCGGCTGGACGGAGGAAATTCCCAAGTATGCGTTTTATGCCTGTACGGAGTTGTCCTATGTGAGGATACCGGGCAGCATTACGGCTATGGGGATCTATGCCTTTTCCCAATGCCCAAATCTGAAAACCGCCGGCCCGATCGGCGGAGGCTATGATTATGAGTTCGGCTGGACGGCGGTGATCCCCCAAAATGCGTTTTACGACAGTTCTCTGACCAGCATTGTGATACCAGATGGGATCACCAGCATTGGAAGCGCTGCGTTTTCCGACTGTAATGGCTTGAGCAGCTTGAAGATTCCTGCCAGCGTGACCAGCATCGGAACAGATGCGTTTGGATATCATTCCGCATATGACGAAAAAACCTTTGAAAGCGCCGGTCCCATCGGCGGAGGATACGACTACGAATTTGGCTGGACTACGTCCATTCCAATCAATGCTTTTGCTAATTGCACTACTCTGACCAGTATCGATCTGCCTGAAACGATCACCAGCATTGGCAGCTCCGGATTTTATTATTGTAGGGAGCTGACTGAGATCACGATTCCCAGCGGTGTGACTAGCATTGAGGAGCGGACATTTAGCTTTTGCACAAGCCTGACCAGTATTGCTATTCCCAATGGGGTGACTCGCATTGGGAAGTGGGCCTTTTATAATTGTAGCAAATTGACCAGTGTTACGCTCCCCGGCAGTGTTGACACCATTGAGGACTACGCGTTTTATAACTGTAGAAGTCTGACAGATATCTACTATCTTGGCACCGAGGAAATGTGGGACGGCCTGAAGAAAGGCGGAAACAACGATATTTTGAAGGAAGCGCAGATCCACTATCTCTCCGACTCCGCGGCGGAGGACGGCACCACCCTGGCCTTCCAGCAGAGCGCCTACGCAGGCCCCGCGGGCTCGGTGCTCTATGTCTGGGCGGACCTGCGGGCCGGCAGCGGAAACTGCGCTCAATTGGCCGGCAGCCTCACTTGGACCAGCAGCGATCCTGAGGGGTTCCCCGTGGACGCGGACATGGTGGGAACGCTGGTATACGGTCCCACCTCCGGCGAGGTGTTCCTGGCCATTACGCCCCAGACCGTGGGAACGGCTATTCTCACAGTGGAGGCATCCAACGGAGCCAGCGCCTCCTGCCGGATCACCGCCACGGCCACCGGTCAGGGTGTCACACTGACCTCCGATCCCTATCCCATCCAGGAGGGAAACAACAGCTCCCTGTATGCCCTCATCCTGAATCCGGACAAGGAGGCCATGACCTGGACCTGGACCACCAGCGACCCGGACGTGGTGTCCCTGAATACCCGGGGAACGGCCAGTGTGTCCGGCGCCATGGCACCCCTTGAGGGCGGGACCTATCCCATCTCTGTCTATGACTCGGTGACACTGCTCAGCGGCTCCACCGGCACGGCGGACGTCACCATCACTCTGTCGGACGGTTCCTCGGCTACCCATCAGGTCACCATCCTCAGCCAAGCGGAGGCGGCAGACACCACCACCATAACATCCAATTCCTACAATGTGCCCACCTATCAGTACAGCGCATCCACCCAGGCGAAAAAGGATCTGAACCGCTATCGCAGCGAGTGGTATGACGCCTATCTCAACTATGCCTCCGTGCTCAAGTCGTCGGTGGAAACCGCCAACGCTGAAAGCGAGGAGGGCCGCAAGCAGATCCTTTCAGCCCAGGTGGAGGCGATGATGGCGGCGGACGGCGGATCCAGTCCCTTCCTTTCCCTGCCGGTGACTATGCCGGAGGAGTGGAAGTATGGGGCCTACTGGGCCATCTGTTCCGTGCTGCTGGATACCACTCAGGAGGAGCTGGATCTGGGCAGCCTGGATCTGTCCAAGGCCTATACGGCGGACTCCAACCTGGTCAAGGAGATTGCCAAAAATATGGCCAGCATCAAGGAGACCGTTGCCTACAATGGGGTGGAGTACCGCATCAGTATGGGCGGGATTTTTGGGGGATACACTGGCAGTATCACCTGTAAAAGCATCGGCTCCTCTTACGGGAAGACCTATACGGTGACGGTGTGCTCTTCCCAGTCCCAGTGCCGGGAGCTGGTGGTCAAATACCTCAATGAGATCAAAGAGCTGGAGTACAACGCGGTGGCCACCGCCTACCGGCTGCTGATCCAAAGCGTGCTCAACGATCCCTTGAATGCTCTGGCCAAGAACCTGACAAAGACCTATGTCCAGGGGCTGGAGCAGAAGCTGGCGGAGCTGGGGCTGAAGGACGCGGGAAATATCCTGCTCAACGGCTATGAATTCTATAAGACCTATGAGAGCCTTTTGAAACGTGTCAACCCGGGGCAGAACAGGATCCCGGATCTGGATCTGCTCCTGGGCAACTACTCCATCGAGGAGACGAACCTGCAGGACCAGGCGGCCAAGAGTGCGGCCAAGGCGCTGAAAAAGGCCCAGGACCGGTTGACCAAGGCCCTTTTGCAGTACAGCGTGGAGGGAAAGATCACCCTGGAAGAGGAGGAGCAATCCTGGTGGGACAAATTGTTCGGCGGAGGCACCAAGACCTCCATCAACTGTCCCGTGGATGTCTCCGTATATAACACCCAAGGAGTCCAGGTGGGCTATGCCGGCACAGAGGGACTTTGGTATGACGAGTCCATCTATCTTAAACAGGCCGGAGAGGCCAAGATCCTGTATGCGCAGCCCGGACAGGAGCTGACATTGCGGCTGGAGGGGACGGACAGCGGCACTCTGAGCTGCTCTGTGGAGCGATACGGTGCGGACGGACCGGAGGGGCGGCTGAACTTCTATGAGATCCCTTTGGAGGAGGGGACCCTCCTGACTGCCCAGATCCCCGCCGAGGAGCTCAGCCGGGCGTCAGGGATTCTTACGATGGAAGATATCAGTGTAGAAGCGGATGAATATATTGAAGCCTCCGATAATGCCCGGGTGGAGATCCGGGCCAGTGCCTCAGATGACTCCCTGGGAGAGGTAGCCGGAGCGGCGGCCTATGTCCGGGGTGACGCGGTGGTCCTCTATGCGTTTCCTAAGGAGAATGCCGTCTTTGAAGGCTGGTATGAGGATGGTGTTCTGGTCTCTTTGTCCAGCGTCTATGAGTTCACAGCCCGTGATGACCACACTCTGACAGCGCGCTTTGCTGTGCAGATCCAGTCTTTGGAAAATTATACGCTGGAGACCACAGGCGCATACGCAGGACTGCTGGAGGTTTGGATAGAGCAGACGGGGTATGAGTTCACCGTCCATCTGGAAACCGTCTCGGACCAGATGGACCTGACAGGACTGCATGCTTATTTGGTGGAATATGAGAGCAACGGCAAGATGATCCGCGCAGTATCCCTGGCCGGTCAGAATACGGAAAACGGAATGGATCTCTTTGGAACGGTCCCAGACGAAGGCGGAAAGCTCTTGCTCCTGGACGGCAGTGGATACCCGGTGATAGAGGCCTGTCTGAGCCGATAAAGCGCTTTAAAATTGTAAGCAGTCCCGCGGAAAGAAATCCGCGGGACTGCTTTTTGCCAAAAGAAACGGTGCCGAGAAGGAAAAAAACGTAATAAACAGCATAAAAAGAGCGCCTGCCTTTCGGCAGGCGCTCTGAAAAGGAAGCAGAGAGAACTTACTGGGGATTAGCCCACGTGACGGCCACCCACATAGTAGGTATTATAATATGTATCGTACAGGCTGCTGATAATCACGCCACCGCTGCTGGAAGAGGAGGAGTGAATGAACTGGCCACCGCCGATGTAGATGCCGGCGTGGGAGCAGGCCTTGCCGTTGGAGCGGCTGGGGTCACAGAAGAACACCAGGTCGCCGGGCTGCAGGGCGGACATGGCCCACACCTTGTTGCCCACGGAACTCTGCCACTGACCGGTAGCGGTGTGAGGCAGAGAATAGCCGAACTGCTTGTAGACATACATGGTGAAACCGGAGCAGTCAAAACCACTGGGAGAGGCGCCGCCGTACACATAGCGGGTGCCCAGATACTGCTTGGCGGTAGAGACGATCTTCGCGCCCAGCTCGCTGGTCCCACCGTTGTCGGTCAGATCCAGATAGTCACTGCGGACATAGGCGGTGACGCCGTTGCTGGTGATCTTATACCAGCCGTCCGCAAAACCAATGACGGAAACCGTGTAGTCCTCTTTGATGCTGAAAAGAATGGAAGCGCTGGTGCTGGGAGCGGAGCGGGCGTTGACATCGTCAGCATTGGTAATGCCGTAGGTGGAGAACACGTTGTCCTGGTCCACCACAATGTAATCCGCGGAGACATACCCCACATCGCCCTCATAGGCAACCTTGTACCAGCCGCTGAGCTTTTCAATGATTCCCACGGCCACACCCTTGTCCAGATAGGTGATGGTATCGGCGGAGGTGGAGGGCTGGCTGCGCAGGCGCAGGGAGGAACCGGTGGTGGCGCCGACGGCGATACTCAGTTCAGCGGCCAGCGCGGTTACTGCCAGCAGGGCGGTGAGAACGGCGGACAGCAGAACGGCCCGCAGGATCTTTCCAGCAAGATGAGACATAACGGCTACGCTTCCTTTCGTTTCTTTTGTATCATCAGGGGGTGTGCTTTTCTCGTCTGAGAGAATCAGGACTTTCCGTTCAAGGCCCGCTCCAGCCAGATGGCGGAGATATCCATGGCGGAATAGAGGCTGTCCTTCTCACTCTTCTTGACCACCCGGTCACGGGACTTGAGGTCGGGATCGGTGAGCTGGAGCTGGATGGACACCTTGGTGGCCACGTCCAAATCCTGTTCCTTCTTGGTTTCCAGAACCTGCATCATAATGATATACTTATCGGCCATGCTGCCGTAATAGATCAGATTGTCGACCCGGCGGAGCGGATGTCCCTTGTACATCAGGCCCTCGCGCTTGTCATGCTTTGCTTCCGACATAGATACACTCCTTCGAAAAAGTTGTAACCAAATTGTAACAGATTTTATCTGCTTTGTCAATTATTTGTTGCCCCTTTTTTACCGGCAAATCCAGGAAGTGTATTGACTGCGGGCAGAAAATCCCTCAAAAACACAAAAAAAGCCCGCAATAGAAAGGAAAAAGTACATTTGTACCTTCCTTCCCATTGCGGGATTCGGAAACAGACGCTTACTGCCCCAGGTATTTCCGGACCAAAACCTGTAACAATTCATCCCGGTCGATCTTACGGATCAAAGTCCGGGCGTGATTATGGTTGGTGATATAGGTGGGGTCCTCGGAGAGAATATAACCCACGATCTGGTTGATGGGATTATAGCCCTTTTCCTCCAATGCCTGGTAGACAGCGGACAGAATCTCATGAATCTGCATGTCTTTTTCTTCCGAGATATTGAATTTTCTGGTAAAATCGTCCATTCAGGCACCACCTTTTTGTTTGTTTTTTCAATATCCACGCAGGGAATCAATGTGTTCAGTATACCCGATTTTTCCCGAGCTGTAAAGTGGAAAAGGGTAAAATGTAACCGAATAGTAATGTTGTGCAGGAAAAAAGGG
>ERZ791871.2492-NODE-2492-length-12174-cov-2.826058_pt1 | contig 12174 bp, 9 predicted proteins | sample MGYA00510280_ERZ791871 | MGnify/ENA primary metagenome ERZ791871 (study PRJEB30046, sample SAMN00792111) | human gut metagenome | study: EMG produced TPA metagenomics assembly of the A metagenome-wide association study of gut microbiota in type 2...
CACATTCTGCAGGTGTTTCTGGTGAAGTTGTCGGGGAGAGTTTTTCTAAAAAAATCAATGGAAAATACATTTCTGTCGTTGTAGTTATCGTTGGTACGATTGCGGCAATTCTTTATCCAATGGACAATATCGAAGAATTTCTTTATCTGATTAACTCCGTGTTTGCGCCGATGATTGCAGTTATGATTGCTGATTTCTTCTTTAATAAAAAGAGAAGAGCTGTGAAAGAATGGGATTGGGCAAACCTGGCTGTATGGCTTATTGGACTTATTTTATACCGTGCATTGATGCATGTAGATATCATAATCGGTTACACACTGCCGGATATTGTAATTACTGCTGTGTTGTGCATGGTTGTACATCGGATTTTACCACAGAATCACCTTGACAAAGCCATTTAAATGTATGACAATATATCCTAAAAGAAGTACCGCTTTTGTGTAAAATGGTATTTCTTTTAGGATTTTTTATAGCAAGAAAGGCGATAAAATTATGTATAACGGAAAAATGGAAACCATTTATGAATCAGAATATATGAACCTGTATGATTTACAGTACAGAGAGGGTGGCCATTACTACTGTGCCAGCCGAAGAAACAAGGATAGAATGGTTGCACTGACACCAGATGAAGAGTGTGGAACCATGCAGCCAGATGCAGTAAGCTGTTTCGTTGTTCTTAATATTAAGGGGCAGCCAAAGAAGCTTCTCTTAAACTGGGAGTATCGTTATCCGGTCGGACAGTATATGTTAAGTGTTCCGGCAGGACTCATTGATAAAGGAGACTGGAATAATCCGAATGCTCTTGTAGATACTGCCATTCGTGAGTTGAAAGAGGAGACAGGAATCGAAGTGGAGGAATCCGATGAGATAAAAGTTGTTTCTCCATGCGTATTCAGTACACCGGGTATGACAGACGAAGGGAACGCTTTAGTATACATTTCCATCAACCGTGATGAGATGCCAAAGATGAACCATGATGGGGCAGAAGGTTCAGAAGTGTTTGAGGGATTCCGTCTGGTAAGTAAAGAAGATGCCGAAGAATATCTTTGTAAAGGAAGAGACGAACATGGAATGTATTATCCATTATTTACATGGGCTGCATTGATGTTCTTTATGGGAGTATAACTATATATGATGTATGGCAACTAAAAAACAGGGGGAAGTTATATGAGAAGGATATTGTTAATTGGAAGAAGTGAAAGTGGGAAGACAACACTAAAGCAGGTTTTACGTGGGGAGAATATTACCTATAAAAAGACACAATACGTCAGCCAGTATGACTGTGTCATTGATATGCCGGGCGAATATGCGGAGAATCTGGATTTGGCGCATACGATTGATCTGTATGCTGCAGAATCCGATGTGGTAGGAATTGTGTTAAGTGCGACAGAACCCTATTCTTTATATCCTCCAAACATAACACCGCTTGGAAACCGCGACGAAGTGGGAATTGTAACCAAGATTGACCACTGGGCAGCGAATCCACAGCAGGCAGCCGAATGGCTAAAACTCACTGGGTGTAAAAAAATATTTTTTACAAGTGCCTATACTGGAGAGGGAATCGAAGAAATCTTTGAATTCCTGCGGGAAGAACATGACATTTGCCCAGTAGAAAAAGTTATGGATGCTCTTCATAAAGAAAGCTTTGGAAAGCAGGCAGAACTTCCTCACTATCACCTTCAGTAAATATATTCAAATATACTCCGAAATGAAACAAGAAGCCTTGACTTTTGTAAGTTACACGCTCTAAGAGTAGTGTACTCTTGGAGTATGTTTCAAGCACGCAATGAAGAATTTTCACACACGTTTTAAAATGTCTGCTTTTGCATTGGATTTTGAGAATGTACAGAATTTCGAGAGTAGATAAATATTTAGAAGGAGAATGACTTAATGATACTTCAGATTTTACTTTTATGTGTCGGATTTGTCCTTTTAGTAAAAGGAGCAGATTTTTTTGTAGATGGTGCAGCAGGAATTGCAGGGAAGTTGGGAATCCCGCAATTGATTGTCGGCCTTACTATTGTAGCAATGGGAACAAGCCTTCCGGAAGCGGCGGTCAGCATTACTTCCGCATTAAAGGGAAGTGCCGGAATCACTATCGGTAATGTAGTAGGCAGTAATATTATGAATGTGCTTGTTATTCTAGGAATCACAGCCGTTATAACAAATGTTGCGATTCAAAAATCTACTTTGTATTGTGAGATTCCATTTATGATAGGAATTACAGCTTTAATGATTGTTTTTGGAATAACTAGACGGGCAGTCAGCTTTCCAGAAGGCGTTATATTTTGGATATTGTTTATCGCTTTCCTGGCCTATCTTTTTGTGATGTCGAAAAAGAATAAAGCGGCTGAAGAAGAAGATGAATGCCAGATGTCCTATTTAAAATGCATTATTTTCATTATCGCTGGAGGTATTATGGTAGTCTGGGGCAGTGACCTTGTTGTAGATGCCGCATCAGAGATCGCAAGAGCTTTTGGCATGAGTGAGCGTTTCATCGGTCTTACTATTGTAGCCTTTGGAACATCACTTCCAGAACTGGTTACTTCGGTTACTGCTGCTAAAAGTGGTAATGCCGGGATTGCCATTGGAAATATCGTTGGAAGCAATATCTTTAACATTCTTTTCGTAATAGGAACAACTGCATTGATTTGCAATGTACCATTTGAAAGCAAGTTCCTGATTGACTCTGCGGTGGCAGTAGCGGCAGGTGTTATCCTATGGCTTGGAACGATACGCCATAAAGAACTTCGCAGACCATGCGGGGGTGTAATGCTTGTGGCGTATGTGGGATATTTTGTATATCTTTGCATGAATTAAACTTCTTAATTTTACACATTAGATTTTATAAGTTAGCGAGCTATCTCCAGCCAAAAACAGCTCTCAAAGAGGAAAGCCCCTATATTTGTGGCCGTTAAGCGAACATTCAATTCTCGCTTTAAGGGCGCAAATATAGGGGCTTTCCTCTTTGGGGCATCTGTTCGTTTAGGAGCATCTCTCCTGCTTGCGGCAGATCAGTGTTTCACACAATATCCCGCCGCATTACAACCCGTATCCCAATACCGGCTGCTACTACTAAACGTACTGATCTTCACTTTCCCCGCAGTCTGTGAAGCATGAAGAACCTTTCCATTTCCAAGATAAATCCCAACATGATTAGAGCCGTTCTGATGGAACACCAGGTCTCCAACTGTTGCCTGTCTGACAGAAGAAATCGAATACAGATAAGAATGCATTAATTCTAACTGTTCATAGGTTGTGTTTCCGATATATTTGCCGGAAGCACTCTTATAAGCGTCACGCATCAGACTAGAGCAATCAGCATATCCTTTCTGGTCTCTTCGAGACTGGCTGTATTTATCACCAACTCTTCTTTTTGCGTAGGAGACTGCTTTTGTTCGGTAACTGCTAGAAGAAGCAGTAGTAGTTTTCTTGGCTGTAGTCTTTGATGATGAAGCACTTTTCCCAACATAAATTCCGTATACATAGCCTTTTTTGCCTTTAGAAGTTTGTACTTTTTTCCAGGAGCCATTTGTAGAACAAACCGTCACAGCCTGACCTGCAGATAAACTACCCTTTACACGGCTAGAAAAAGAAGGCTTTGCGCGCAGATTCACACTACTTGCTGTAATGACTGCACGGTAAGAAGTACTTTTAGAGACTGTGGCAGTAGAAGTATTTTTACTTCCAGACAGATAAGATTTGTAAATATAACCTTTTATGCCATTTACCTTGACGGCAATCCAGTTTCCACTTCTACCAGTTTTCGTTACAGATTTTCCAAAACGACCATGGCAAATACAGATGTTCCGGCAGAAACAGATGTAAGTACTTTCGAGGAACTGTTTGGTTTTGCGCGCACATTTACACCGTCTGTCGTATATAGGCGTTGTGCGTGAACAAAAGTTACAGGGAGCATCAAAAAAAGTAGAAGAGAAAAAAGTATTGCCGTATGATTCTTTTGTATGAATTTCGGCAGATGCACAACTTTTTTCGAGTGTTTGTTTGTGTTCATAGATGACACATCTCCTCATATGTGATTTGTAATAAATTGTAACACATTTTTAGGAGAAATTTAAGAAAAAATTTGTTGAAAAGGGCAAGAAATTTGTTCTTTTATTAAAATGTTTGTGGGATGTCGGATAACTGTTGAAATTATGTAATGCTCTATGCTACCATGGATGAGAAAAAGAAAGGAAGGTAATGATGAAAAAGAAATACATAGCATGGATATTGATAGTATCAATATTATTTTTGGGACGGGGAGCAGATGCGATGGCAAAAACAAGTTTAAGGAAACCTCTTGGTGTGCTGGCAAATGGAGTAGATGGCCAGGTGGTACTTTCCTGGGAATCAGTGCAGGGAGCGGATGGTTATGAAGTGTTTGAAAAAGCGGAAGAAGAAAATGTTTTCCTGAAGTTAAGGGCGACAAAGCAATGTAAGCTTGTCTTTAAAAATAAGAAAAGAGGGAGTGTATACCAATATAAAGTAAGAGCATATAAAATATACAAGAAGAATGGCGAAGAGAAGCGTATCTATAGTTCTTTTGGGGCGGTTGCCAGAACAACGGTAGCAAAAAACTCAACTTCTACGATTAAAAATTTTCTGACAACGGCACTTGCTCCTGTAGGTTCTACCATGTATATCTGGGGCGGTGGCTGGAATAAGGCAGATACCGGGGCAGGTACAGACGGTCTGCGAATTGGACTGAATGCGAGCTGGAGGAAGTTTTGTGCAAAGCAGAAAGCAAGCTATAATTATAGAAAGCACAGGTTTGCATTTGGAAATGGACTGGATTGTTCTGGATTTGTTGGATGGAGTGTATACAACATAAATAAAACAAAAAATGGAAAACAGGGTCAGGGTTATGTTACAAAGGCATCGAAAGCAGCATCTACTTATGCAAAGTACGGCTGGGGAACCTATAAAAAGACGATAGCGGTAAAGGACTGGAAACCGGGGGATATTATGAGTTCACCTACGCATATCTATATTGTTGTGGGAAGCTGTGCAGATGGCAGTGTTGTTTTAGTGCATTCGAGTCCGGCAGGAGTACGCCTGTCTGGAACCCCAGATAAAAAGGGACGAACAAACAGCGAGGCAGTAAAGCTTGCCAAAAAGTATATGAAGAAATATTATCCATCCTGGTATAAGAGATATCCATCCTGCAAAAAAGATAAGAGTTATCTGACGGATTATGCACAGTTCCGCTGGAGAGCAGGAAAGGGAAAGATGATAAGCGACCCAGATGGTTACCAGAAGAAAAATGCAAGACAGGTGCTTAAGGATTTGTACAGTGATAAGTAAATGTTGTTGTATGAAGTAAAATATAAGTATTTTATCACAGAAGAAGTATGTCATGCATTGCATGACGCGCATCTCACAGCAAGAATGCTGGGACATTCTTGAATCTTAAATAATGTATTCTGATAAAAGCTGTTTTGAGATTCTGTTATTTTTTATATTTGAAGAAGAAAAGTAGAAAAATAAATAGAACCAAAGAACAGAAATTCACAGGCAAAGTAAAAAATAGTTTATGTTCAGTATGGCAATTTCGTGGTAAAATACAAATAAAAACGGTAGAGGGCATTTTACCGTAAAGTGAATGAAATGAGGAGGGCAAAATGAAAAGAAGGATTGATGCCCATGTAGTGATGGAGAAGCTTGTTCCACGGATTACGGAGGAGTATCGAAAGATTTATGACATCCCGGAGAATCATGAGAGCATGGCTATTTTTTCGGCAGACTGTGAGGATGTTATGTGGCTTGCAGTGGATGATGCGACTAAGAAAGCCAAGATTAAAGTTATTCAGATTGAGACGGTTTATGGCGGAGTGGATTATTCGTGGAGCAGATATGGCGGAGAGATTACGGCGATTATTTCCGGCGAGAAAGTTGCAGATGTGAAGAGTGGACTTCAGTATGCAAAGGATTATATAGAGAATAAGTCGGGAAATTATTCTTTAAATGAAGAGGGGACACTTGGCTATTATGTGGATTATGTACCACGGATCGGAAAGTATTATCAGGAGTCTTTGGGACTTAGTGAGGGAACTTCTATTGCCTATCTTGTATCTGCACCGGTGGAGAGTATGTATGGACTGGATAAAGCGTTAAAAGCAGCCGATGTGAAGATTGCAGAATTATCCGAGATTCCTTCCCGTGTTAATACAGGTGGCGCGATTGTATATGGAACGGAATCGGCATGTCGCTCTGCCGTTGAGGCGTTCGCAGAGGGTGTGGAGTACTGTGCGTTTCACCCAATGAATATTGAGTGATTGAACCAGTTATTGCTTATGTTACATGCATGATATGCATATAAGTGTTATGAATGTAATCAGGTATTAAAGTGATACGGTGTTATAAAGGGCAGAATACATTATTTAAAATGATAATTAAAAATATTGTGATGTTTAAAATGATGATAAAAGTTCTGTTGGAAACGAAAGGATTTTGTTTATGAAGATTGTAAAAATGGAAACGCATATGCTCAGTCAGAAAGTCATTGCGAATGTGACACCAGAGTTTGCGCGTGTGTATAATATACCGGAAGGACATACAAGTGTCGGATTTTTCTCGGCAGATAATGATGATATTGGTTATCTGGCAGTGGATGATGCCAGCAAAAAGGCAAATATCAAGCTGATTCACGCAGAAACATACTATGGAGGAACAACATGCTCCTGGAGTAAATACGGCGGCAGTGTATTTGTACTGTTTTCCGGACCGAAGGTAGAAGATGTGAAGAGTGGACTTCGATATGTAAGAGACTTTATCGAGAATCATTCGGAACTTTGTAACTTTGACGGGGATGAGGGAACCGCATTTTATGCACAGACGATTCCAAGACCGGGAAAGTATTTTCAGGAATGGTGTGAGCTTAAGCCTGGCGAATCTTATGCCTATCTTGTTGGTGGCCCGATTGAGACAAACTATGCATTAGATAAAGCATTAAAGGCGGGCAATACCCGCGTGGCAAGATATTGGTATCCGCCGTCACATGCGAATTCCAGTGGAGCGGTTCTTGCGGGAACGGAATCTGCCTGCCGGGCAGCGACGAATGCATTTGTGGAAGCCTTAGAGTATGCAATAAAGAATCCTCTTGAGGTATAAAATATATTTAAAAAAATTCTGGACATTTTTTTTAAGCTGTGGTAGACTGATTAAGATTTGATGTAAAGGCGATGACGAAGAGAAGTAGTGGGAATTATCGCTTCCAGAGAGTGGGGATAGCTGAGAACCCTGCAGAATGAATTCCTGTGAATAACACTTTACCAGCCGCAATCTGAACGAAATCTGTCAATACGGACACAGGCAGATTCCTTAGTAGGTGCGCCGTGACTGTGCGTTAGACAGAAGTTGGTTTTGAGTGACTGCTTTTCATAAGGCAGTAATTCAGGTGGTACCGCGGAATAATCCGTCCTGAACTAGTTTTAGTTCAGGACGTTTTTTATTGCATAAGATTTTTATCTTGTGGGCTATTAAAGAAGAAAGATAGATTTCCTTTGAGAATGAAATTGTGACTTTATTCTTTTTCAGCAAGAAGACTCCTACCTCTAAGATAGGAAATGAATTGTATTTGTTACCCACTTAATTGATAAAAATATGATGAAAAGCTGTATTATAAGAAGGGAGATTTAGATAAATGAATATTGCAAACATTTACAGAGACAGAACTCTTGATATGCTTAGCGAAGAAAACGTTGGCGAAACTGTCCGTGTGGCAGGCTGGGTAGAGAATATCCGTGACCACGGCGGAGTATCTTTTATTGACTTAAGAGATATGTATGGTGTTCTTCAGGTTGTAATGAGAGATACTACTTTATTAGAGGGAATTAACAAGGAAGACTGTATTTCTCTTGAGGGTGTGATCGAGCACCGTGATGAGGAGACTTACAATCCAAAGATTCCTACAGGAACCATTGAATTAGAGGCTCATAAAGTAGATATGCTAGGAAAGGTATATAAACAGCTTCCATTTGAAGTAATGACTTCTAAAGAAAACCATGAAAATGTACGTCTGAAATACCGTTATCTTGATTTAAGAAATAAAAAAGTAAAAGATAACATGATTTTCCGTTCTAAAGTAATCAGCTTCTTAAGACAGAAGATGACAGACATGGGCTTCTTAGAGATTCAGACCCCAATTCTTTGTGCTTCTTCTCCAGAAGGGGCCAGAGATTATATCGTACCATCCAGAAAGTACAAAGGTAAGTTCTATGCACTTCCACAAGCTCCACAGCAGTACAAACAGCTTCTTATGGTGTCTGGATTTGATAAATATTTCCAGATTGCTCCTTGCTTCCGTGATGAGGATGCCAGAGCAGACCGTTCTCCAGGAGAGTTCTATCAGTTAGACTTTGAGATGAGTTTTGCAACACAGGAAGATGTATTCCGTGTAGGTGAGGAAGTACTTACAGCAACATTTGAAAAGTTTGCACCAGAGGGAAGTGTTGTAACTGCAGCACCTTATCCAGTTATCAGCTACAAGCAGGCAATGCTTGAGTTTGGTTCTGATAAACCAGACTTAAGAAACCCACTTCGTATCGTAGATGTAACAGACTTTTTCCAGAGATGTACCTTTAAGCCATTCCACGGACAGACTGTTCGTGCCATTAAGGTTTCCAATAAGATGTCCAAAGGTTTCCATGAGAAACTTCTTAAGTTTGCCACATCGATTGGAATGGGTGGACTTGGTTACTTAGAAGTAAAAGAAGATTTAAGCTATAAGGGACCAATTGATAAGTTTATCCCTGATGATATGAAGGCAGAGATTCGTGAGATTGCTGGCCTTAAGGCAGGAGATACCATTTTCTTCATCGCCGATAAGGAAAAACAGGCAGCACTTTATGCCGGACAGCTTCGTAACGAATTAGGACAGCGTCTTGATTTATTAGAGAAGAATGCATATCGTTTCTGTTTTATCAATGACTTCCCAATGTATGAGTATGACGAAGAACAGAAGAAGATTATCTTCACTCACAACCCATTCTCTATGCCACAGGGCGGTTTAGAAGCGTTAACAACAAAAGACCCATTAGAGTTACTTGCTTATCAGTATGATATCGTATGTAATGGTGTAGAACTTTCTTCCGGAGCCGTAAGAAACCACAACCTTGATATCATGGTAAAGGCTTTCGAAATTGCCGGATATACAGAGGAAGACTTAAAAGAAAAGTTCGGTGCGCTTTATAATGCATTCCAGTATGGTGCACCTCCACACGCAGGTATGGCTCCTGGTGTAGACCGTATGATCATGCTTCTTCGCAATGAGGAGAATATCCGTGAGGTTATCCCATTCCCTATGAATGGTAATGCACAGGACGTTATGTGTGGTGCTCCAAATGAAGTTTCCGAAATGCAGCTTCGTGAAGTGCACATCAAGGTAAGAAAATAAATTCAAAGTATTTTCAGATATGTTTTCATGCGCTGTAATGTTAATGAATGACGTATCTTTTATCTGGACTTTTAAGATAGTTTCTACAACGTGTTTGAAAAATCTGCCAGAACATTTTTTAAACACGTTATAGCAGAGAATTATTAGTATTTATACAAATGAAAATGGGGATTTATCTTTGGTATAGGGTTAATTATGGGAAAATATCTTTTTGTGTTATATTTTTCTGTATTTTAGCGTGCTATAGATGAATCTCCTTTTTTTGTGCGGTTAGTGCAGCCTGCAATGGGCACCTATTCAGAAAAATCAAAAATATCTATAGGTATTAAGTAGTAGTTTGTTTCAGCTTGATGAATATCGTTTACGAAGCGCTTTTGTGCATTTGTTCAGATGAACTTTTCCATAAATCATGATATATACATCTGTTGGAGCAAAAGTTATTTTCGAATGCAGAAATAGAATTTATAAATAAACTTTCTTTTGTATTTATAAAAATACATATAAAGAAAAAATATGATTTCAAATGAAAAGATAAAGGTAAATTTTAATTGCTAAAAAAGATACTTTTTGAGAAAAAATACATAAAAGGTAGAAAAATATGTGTGGAACTTTTAAAAAAGTAACCAAAAAACAAGAAAAACCGTCAATATTCTTGTTTATAACAATAAAAAACATTTACAAACAAAAGTATTTTTTGGATAATGATATTAACATTTCATAAAGAAAAATAAGTTACAGGAGGATGAGTATGGAACGTTTGATTTATTTTGCACCGGTTCTTGGAATCTGCGCATTGCTTTTTGCGTTTTATCTTACAAAAAAAGTAGGAAAACAGGATGCAGGAACAGATAGAATGAAGGAGATTGCAGCATTTATTCATGAGGGAGCAAGAGCTTTCCTTACTGCAGAATATAAGATCCTTGTCGTTTTTGTTGCTGTATTATTTGTACTGATTGGTATTGGTATCGGTAACTGGGTAACTGCAGTATGTTTCTTAGCTGGGGCATTATTTTCCACTGCAGCCGGTTATATCGGAATGAACGTTGCGACTAAGGCGAATGTAAGAACAGCCGCAGCGGCAAAGGACAGCGGAATGAACAAGGCTTTATCTATCGCATTTTCTGGTGGTGCCGTTATGGGTATGTGTGTAGTAGGTTTTGGACTTTTTGGAGCAGGTGTTGTATATATCCTGACAAAGAATCCAGATGTTCTTTCTGGTTTCTCTTTAGGAGCTTCTTCCATCGCATTATTTGCCCGTGTAGGTGGCGGTATCTATACAAAGGCTGCCGACGTTGGAGCGGATCTTGTAGGTAAAGTAGAAGCAGGTATTCCAGAAGATGATCCTCGTAACCCAGCCGTTATCGCTGATAACGTAGGTGACAATGTAGGTGGCGTTGCCGGAATGGGTGCTGATTTATTTGAGTCTTATGTAGGTTCTTTAGTATCTGCCATTACTCTTGGTGTTGTTTACGCAAAAGAGAGTGGAGCTATTTTCCCATTAGTTATTGCAGCACTTGGTGTGTTAGCATCTGTTATTGGATGTTTCTTCGTAAAGGGTGATGAGAACTCCAGTCCGCACAAGGCATTGAAATACGGAAGTTATTCTGCAGCAATCGTGGTAATGATTGGTTCTTTAATTTTAAGCAAAATGTTCTTCAACGGATTCAAAGAAGCTATCGCGATTATCTTTGGTCTTGTTGTTGGTCTTTTAATCGGTGTGATCACAGAGATTTATACGTCTGGAGATTACCGTTTTGTTAAAAAAATCGCACAGCAGTCTGAGACTGGCCCTGCAACAACAGTTATCAGTGGTATTGCCGTAGGTATGCAGTCCACAGCCGTTCCGATTATTTTAATCGCTATCGGAATCATTGGGGCATATTCTTTCAGCGGTCTTTACGGAATTGCTTTGGCAGCAGTAGGTATGCTCTCTACAACAGGTATTACGGTAGCCGTAGATGCTTACGGTCCAATCGCAGATAACGCTGGTGGTATTGCCGAGATGTCTGGCCTTCCATCAGAAGTTCGTAACATCACAGACAAATTAGACGCCGTTGGTAACACAACAGCCGCTATGGGTAAAGGTTTCGCTATCGGTTCTGCAGCCCTTACCGCATTAGCATTATTCGTATCTTACGCACAGGCAGTTGGATTATTCGAAGAAGGAATCAACTTATTAGATTATAAAGTAATTGTAGGTATGTTTGTAGGTGGAATGCTTCCATTCCTCTTCTCCGCATTTACAATGGATTCTGTATCCAAAGCAGCATATAAGATGATTGAAGAAGTAAGAAGACAGTTTAAAACAATTCCTGGAATCTTAGAAGGAAAAGGAAAGCCAGATTATAAATCCTGCGTAGCAATCTCTACACAGGCAGCATTAAAAGAAATGCTTCTCCCAGGTGTTATGGCAGTACTTGCACCAGTATTTATCGGTGTTGTACTTGGACCTGATGCGCTTGGCGGACTTCTTGGCGGTGCATTAGTAACAGGTGTTATGCTCGCGATTTTCATGTCAAACTCCGGTGGAGCATGGGATAATGCGAAGAAATACATTGAAGATGGACATCACGGCGGAAAGGGAAGTGAAGCACATCGTGCGGCAGTAGTTGGTGATACAGTAGGTGATCCATTCAAGGATACTTCAGGACCTTCTATTAATATCCTTATTAAGCTGATGACAATTGTATCATTGGTATTTGCACCATTGTTCCTCAAAATCGGAGGATTATTCTAAAGTCCTGATTTGTGAGGCTGCGGAGCAGACGAACTCCTGA
>ERZ791871.2499-NODE-2499-length-12126-cov-10.704664_pt1 | contig 12126 bp, 8 predicted proteins | sample MGYA00510280_ERZ791871 | MGnify/ENA primary metagenome ERZ791871 (study PRJEB30046, sample SAMN00792111) | human gut metagenome | study: EMG produced TPA metagenomics assembly of the A metagenome-wide association study of gut microbiota in type 2...
TTATCGAGCATTTTGGCAACGCAGATGCCGTGCCGCAGCCGCCGGAGCGGTGCTTGAGCCGTTAGGCGGGAATTGTGCGGTATTGCCTTTGATAAAAGCAGGAGGGAAACCAACTATGCCGCAGATCACGATCGGCAAAGGGCTTGCTTTTTATGAGGAAGCACAGGCCCTGCCCGGTGTAAAACGGGTTGCCGGAATGGTAAAGCAGGATATTGAACTGGTGACGGGCGTTTCGCCCGCCGGAATCACCTCCGGGCAGGGGAGTGGCTGTGCCGTGCTGTACGGTACCATCGGGCACAGCCCCATGCTGGATGCGCTGGAAGCCGCGGGCAAACTTGACCTGAATGCCATCCGGGGCAAATGGGAATGCTACAGCTTCCAGGTCATTGAGACCCCCCTGGCGGGCATTGGCACCGCGCTGGTGATTGCGGGGAGCGACAAGCGCGGCACCATTTACGGGCTGTTCCATCTTTCGGAGCTGATCGGCGTTTCCCCGCTGGTCAACTGGAACCATGTCCTGCCGCGGCACCAGGACACTGTGGTATTGGATGATCGGGTGAACATGGTATCCAGGGTGCCGTCCGTCAAGTACCGCGGCTTTTTTATCAACGATGAATGGCCCGCCTTTGGCAACTGGGCCAAAACCCATTTTGGCAGCATGAACGCCGCCTGCTATGCGCCGGTATTTGAGCTGCTGCTGCGCATGAAAGGCAACTATCTGTGGCCTGCCATGTGGAATTCCAATTTCAGCCTGGACGGCCCTGGGCTGGAAAACGCCGTACTGGCGGACGAACTGGGTGTGGTGATCAGCACCTCCCACCACGAACCCTGTATGCGCAGCGGGCAGGAATACAGCATGGTGCGGGGCAGGGGTTCCATTTACGGCGATGCCTGGGATTACATTGCCAACCCAGAAGGCATTACCCGCTTTTGGCGCGACGGCCTGACCCGCAACAAAGATTTTGAGAACGTCATCACTCTTGGCATGCGCGGCGAAAATGACACTGCCATTATGCAGCACGCCACGCTGGAAGAGAACATTCAACTGATCCGCAATGTGCTGAAAACCCAGAACCAGCTGATCCGGGAGATTATTAACCCGGATGTCAGGCAGGTGCCGCGGCAGATCGTTTTCTTCTCAGAAACCGAAGAGTTCTTTTACGGCAGCAAGGAAACGCCAGGCCTAATCGGTGATCCGGAACTGGACGGCGTGACCTTGATGCTGAGCGACAACAACCACGGCTCCACCCGCACGCTGCCAAGCCCGGAAATGCGCAGCCACCCCGGCGGGTACGGCATGTACTACCACATGGACATGCACGGCGGGCCCCACTCATTTGAATGGGTGGGTGCCACCTACCTGCCCAAAGTGTGGGAGGAGATGACCGCCGCTTACGAATACGGCGTGCGGGAGATCTGGGTAACGAACATCGGTGATATTGGCACGCAGGAGTTCGGGCTTTCCTACTTCCTGGACCTGGCTTATGATATTGACGTCTGGGGCGGGCAGGATGCTGCTATTACCACCCAGTACACCGCACAGTGGGTGCGCCGCAACTTTGGCGCGGCTTTTGCACCGGCGGACCTGCCCCGCATTGAGGGCATCATCACCGACTACACCCGCCTGCTGGCCCGCAGAAAGCACGAGAAGATGGGGGAGAACACCTACCACCCGACCCATTACGGCGAGGCGGAGGAAGTGCTGCAAATTTCTGAGCATATCCTTACTGAATGCGATGCGCTGAAAACCGCCTGCCCGCAGGAGGACCTGAGCGCTTTTATCTCGCTGATCTACTTCCCGGCGTGCGGCACGGCCAATTTGATGAAGATGTGGATCCTGACCGGGCGCAACCATCTGTACGCCAAACAGAACCGCGTTGCCGCCAACCGGCTGGCCGATGAAGTGCATGCCTGCATTGAAGCAGACGAAGCGCTGGTGAACGAATACCACACCGTGGACGGCGGCAAGTATTACGGGTTCGGGTTATCGGAGCACATCGGCTTTGTGTACTGGAACGACGAGGACAACAAGCTGCCCATCCGGATGTACATCACCCCGGCCAACCGGCCGCGGATGATCGTATCCCGCGTGGAAGATACCGAGTACACCACCGGCTTTTGGTGGAATGGCCGCAAGCCGCAGGTATGGCAGGACTTTTTGCGGCCGGATGTCAGCCAGGTTGCGTTTGACGTTGCCTGCGGCAGCAAGTGCCCCATCAGCTGGCACATTGAGACCGACTGCCCCTGGATGCAGTTCAGCTGCACCGGCGGCACCGTGGCCGAAAATCAGCGCGTGACCCTGACGATTGACCGCAGCCAGATCACCGGCAAAGCGGCTGGACAGTTCGCTGTGGTGAATGAGCATATCCAGGAGGGGACCGGCGCGGCCAACATCATTGTGGAAGTGGACAATACGCCGGTCAGTTACCCCAAAGGAACTTTTGTGGAAGCTAACGGTTGCATTGCCATGGAAGCACAGCACTACACTGCCAAGCGGGATGTTCCCGGCGGCGGCTTTGCGCTGCTCAAGCCGTATGGCCGCCTGGGCACCGCGCTGAAAGTGTTCCCGGCTACCGCCAACTTTGAAAACAGCGAAGAGCGCCCCTATCTGGAATATACGTTTGCTGCGGCAAAGGACGGAAACTATCATGTACAGTTCCATATGTCCGCCACCACACCGGTCACCTTTGAGCCAAAGCAGTATATCGGTTATTCGGTCAATGGCGGAGCGGTGCAGGTTGTAAACACCGTGCACGAGGAGAATCGACCGTTCTTTGGCAGCGAACAGTGGTACGCCGAGGGCTTTGCCAATGTAAAGCTGACCGAGGCCGTCATCCTGTGCCATGCGGGGGTCAACACACTGCGCTTTTATGCGGTCAGCCCGGCCATCATTCTGGAAAAGATCGTGCTTTGGCCGGACGGCACCACCCTGCCGGAATCCTACCTTGGCCCGCGGGAGAGTTACCGCTGCTGACGCAGCCAAGGCCAGCATAAAGCCAACAACAGATAAGTTCGAGGTATTGATATGAGTTCTACTATTTGCGCCCTTGCCACCCCACCGGGGGCAGGCGGCATTGCGGTCGTTCGGGTATCCGGACCGGAAGCGTATGCGGTGGTGGGGGAGATCTTCACCCCGCGCAACCCGGCAAAGCAGGTTGCGGAAGCCAAAGGCTACACCGCCATGCTGGGGCATTACCATCTGCGGGGTGAGGAGATGGATGAGACCATCGCCCTGTTTTTCCGCGCGCCGCACAGCTACACTGGTGAGGATGTGATCGAGCTTTCAGTCCACGGCGGCAACGCCATGGCCCAGGGCCTGCTGGAAGCGCTGTACCTGGCCGGTGCTGCGCCCGCCGGCCCCGGCGAGTTTACCCGCCGCGCACTGGAAAACGGCCGCATGAGCCTGACCCAGGCCGAAGCCGTGATGGAGATCATCTCCGCCGAAGGGCGGCAGGGGGCAGCGCTGGCAAAGTCCGCTTTGGACGGCGCGCTGGCACGGCGCATTGCGGGCATCCAGGCCGCTTTGCAAACGCTGGCTGCCCACCTGACCGCCTGGATCGACTACCCGGAGGAGGATGTGCCGGAGGTATCGCAGGCAGAGCTGATCGCCACACTGAGCGAGCAGAGGGACACGCTGGACCAGCTGATTGCCGGGTACGGGGCCGGAGCGGTTTTGCGCCGCGGGGTGGACTGTGTGCTGCTGGGCCGCCCCAATGTGGGCAAAAGCACCCTGCTGAACCTGCTGGCCGGGTTTGACCGCGCCATTGTGACCCCCATTGCGGGCACCACCCGCGATGTGCTGGAGCAGGCCGTGATGCTGGGGGATACCGGCATCCGGCTGAACCTGTTTGACACCGCCGGTGTGCGGGATGTGGGGGAACACGGCGATGCTGTGGAAGCCGAGGGCATCCGCCGCAGCTGGAAAAAGCTGGAGGAAGCCGGGCTGGTGTTGGCCGTGTTCGACCTGGCCGCCCCGCTGAATGAGGAAGACCTGGAAATTGCACGCCGCTGCCAGGGCCGCCCGGCGCTGGCCATCCTGAACAAGCAGGATCTGGCCGGACAGGGGGAAGCATTCACTGCCGCACAGCAGCAGTTAGCGCCTTACTTCAAGGCCATCATTCCGCTGACCGCGCGGGACGCCGCCAGCCTGCAGCCTTTGTGTCAGGCGGTCGCCCAACTGCTGGGCACCGCCAACCTGGACCCCAACGCTGCCGCGCTGTGCAGCGCCCGCCAGCTGAGCGCCGCCAAGGAAGCCCGCGATGCCCTGGCCGAAGCCCTGAACAGCCAGGAGGACGGCTTTGGGCTGGATGCTGCCGGGGTGTGCATCAGCGATGCGCAGCGTGCCCTTGCCCGCCTGACCGGTGAGGATGCCACCGAAGCTACCATTGACGAAGTGTTTTCTACCTTCTGTGTGGGCAAATAGCCCACCTGTTCTTCTGCGTTTCAAGAGCACCTGTTTACCCGCTATTTTCTGCGGGGGCAGGCGCTCTTTTATTGTGTTCCGGGCGCGGCTGTGATACAATGAAGTGACGAAAATTTCTTCCATCAAAGAGTTTTGATTTGAGGCATAGAGATTATGGATTTTTTGGGAAATTATGATGTGGTCGTGGTGGGTGCCGGACACGCCGGAATTGAAGCCGCCCATGCGGCAGCCATGCTTGGCGCCAAGACGGCGATCTTTACGTTGACATTGGATTTTATCGGCAACATGCCCTGCAACCCGTCCATTGGCGGCACAGCCAAGGGGCATCTGGTGCGGGAGATCGATGCGCTGGGCGGTTTGATGGGCATTGCGGCGGATGCCACCTTTTTGCAGAGCCGGATGCTGAACCGCGGCAAAGGCCCCGCGGTACACAGCCTGCGCGTACAGACTGACCGCAAGCGCTACCACATGTGGATGAAGCACGCGCTGGAGCTGACCCCCAACCTGGAGATTCACCAGGCGGAGATCGTGCGGCTGGATGTGCAGAACGGCCATGTGTGCGGGGTGGTAACGGCGCTGGGCGGCTATTACAGCTGCAAGTGCGTGGTGATTGCTACCGGCACAGCGCTGGGCGGGCGCATTTTTGTGGGCGAAGCCCACTATGACGGCGGCCCGGACGGCACCCATGCGGCCACCGCGCTGACCAAGGATCTGACGGCCCACGGTGTGCCGCTGCGCCGCTTCAAGACCGGCACCCCGGCCCGCGTACACCGCCGCAGCATTGACTTCAGCAAGCTGGACTGCCAGCCTGGCGACCCGGACGAACTGCTGCAGCCGTTCAGCTTTATGACCCACAAGCCGATGCACAACAAGGTGGACTGCTACATTGCTTACACCAACCCGGAGACCCACAAGGTCATCCTGGACAATCTGAGCCGCTCGCCGCTGTACGGCGGGGACATTCAGGGTGTCGGCCCGCGGTACTGCCCTTCGATTGAAGATAAGGTGGTGCGCTTTAAGGGCAAGGAACGCCACCCGGTGTTTGTGGAGCCCTGCGGCGAGGACACCGAGGAGATGTACCTGCAGGGGATGAGTTCCTCCCTGCCGGAAGCCGTGCAGAATGCCATGTACCGCACCATCAAGGGGTTTGAGAACCTGGAGATCATGCGCCCGGCTTATGCCATCGAGTATGACTGTGTGGACCCCACCAGCATGCTGCCCACGCTGGAAAGCAAAGTGATCGGCGGCATGTACGGGGCAGGGCAGTTCAACGGAACTTCCGGCTATGAGGAAGCCGCCGCGCAGGGCCTGCTGGCCGGCCTGAACGCCGCCCGCCAGGCTCTGGGCAAGAGCGAACTGGTGCTGGCACGGCATACTTCCTATCTTGGCACGCTGGTGGACGATCTAGTAACCAAGGGCGTGATGGACCCCTACCGCATGATGACCAGCCGCAGCGAGTACCGCCTGAGCCTGCGGCAGGACAACGCCGATGAGCGCCTGACCCCCATTGGCCGGGAATACGGCCTTGTGGATGACACCCGCTGGGCGGCGTTCACCCACGACATGGAAGTGAAAAAGGCCGAGCTGCACCGGCTGGAAACCACCAAAGTACCGCTGGCGGAGCTGCGCACCGTTGCCCCGCCGGAAGTGCTGGAAACGCTGGGTGAATCCGGCGGCACGGCGGCGGAGCTGCTCAAGCGGCCCGGCGTACACTATGAGCTGCTGGCCAAGGTGATTGGCCGCGGGCAGGATGTGAGTGCTGCCATGGCCTTGCGCATTGAAACCGAGATCCGCTATGCCGGTTATATTGCCCGTGAGCAGCGCGCTATCCACGAGGTACAGCGCCACGAAAATGTGGTGATCCCCGATGACTTTGATTACGCCCCGCTGGAAACCGTGACGCTGGAAGCCCGCGAAAAGCTGGCGAAGATTCGCCCCCGCACGCTGGCACAGGCCGGACGCATTCCTGGTGTAAACCCCAGCGACCTGGCCCAGCTGAGCATTGCCCTGATGAAAGCAGGGAAGACTGCGGCGGCAGAATAAGGGCTGGATACTTCCTTTTTATAATATGCAAAAGCCAATAAAGGAGCTTATATGATCGATAAAGAACGCCTTGCACAAAAATGTTCCACGTGGAACATTGTGCTGAGCGGTGCCCAGCTGGACCTGCTGGACCGCTATGCGGAAATTCTGGTGGATTACAACCAGAAGGTGAACCTGACGGCCATCACCAGCCCGGAGGGCATTGAGGACCGCCACTTTGCGGACAGCCTGCTGTTTGCCGCCCAGCCGGAAGTAACCGGCAAACTGGTGGACGTTGGCACCGGGGCAGGGTTCCCCGGTGTGGTGGCAAAAATTTTCAAGCCGGATTTGCAGCTGACCCTGATGGAGCCCACCGGCAAGCGGGTGGACTTTTTGAAGTACCTATGCGGGGAACTTGGCCTGACGGGGGTAGAGTTCGCCAAGGAGCGCGCAGAGGAAGCCGCCCGCAAAATCTGGCGTGAACAGTTTGATATCGCCAGCGCCCGTGCGGTAGCCGCCCTGCCGGTGCTGTGCGAATACTGCCTGCCGCTTGTGCGGGTTGGCGGGGTGTTCATTGCAATGAAAGGCCCTGATGCGGATGCTGAGTTGGGCGGTTCCGCTGCCGCCCTGAAAAAGCTGGGCGGTGCCTACGGCGATACCCGCGCGTTCACCCTGCCGGACGGCAGCGAGCGGCGGCTGGTGGTTTGCAAAAAGATTTCGCAAACGCCGACAGCTTACCCCCGCAACGGCGGAAAAATTGCAAAAAAGCCTCTTTAATTTAACAAAACTCCGGGTTTTACCTCGAATTGCGGCGAACGAATTTTCTTTCTAACCGGTTTGGCCTGTGCTATGCTTTTGATAAAAGGCAAGCACAGGCTTTTTTATTGCCTGTGCGGGGGAGGGAGAAGCCATATGTCCAAACCGGATAAAAAAGCCGCCAATCAGAAACCCGGCAAAATTATTTTACTGCCGGTGGAGCAGATCGAGCCATCGCCGTTCCAGGCGCGCACCGCCTTTGATGAAACCGAGATTGCGGCGCTGGCTGTCAGCATTTTACAGAACGGGCTGCTGCAGCCCATCAGCGTGCGCAAGACAGGCTACCACAAGTACCAGCTTGTGGCAGGGGAGCGGCGGCTGCGGGCCTGCCGCCTGGCGAAGCTGGAACGCATCCCGGCCATCATTCAGGACTTTGACGACAGCGAAACCGCTGCGCTGGGGCTGCTGGAAAATTTACAGCGCGCCCAACTGGATGCCTTTGATGCGGCAAGGGGCATCCGGGAGGTGATCCGGCTTTGGAACTGCACCCAGGCCGAAGCTGCACGCCGCCTGGGGTTAAGCCAGCCCGCGCTGGCCAACAAGCTGCGCTTACTTACCCTGACCACCGCCCAGCAGCAGCTCTGCACCGCTGCCGGTCTGACCGAGCGCCACGCCCGCGCTGTACTGCGCCTGCCGGAAAGCCGCCGCACCGCCGCGCTGGAAAAGATCGCACGGGACAAGCTGAGTGTGCGGGAAGCCGACCGTCTGGTGGACGCCATGCTGGCTGCCCCCAAAGACACCCCCGGCCCCTGCCGCAGCACGGTGCCGATGGTGGGGGATGTGCGGCTGTTTGTAAACACCTTACAGCACGCGGTTGACCTGATGACCCAGCGGGGCATTCCCGCCGTGACCAGCTGTGAGCAAGCGGATGGATTTTTGGAATACACGGTACGCATCCCCACCGCTACCCCTGCACCGCTGCCCGTGCCCAACACGCTGCCGGCGTGCCATGAGCCGGAGATGCCGAGCGGGGAAGGAAGCAGACTTGGGGAAGAGGATGAGTTAGTTAGGAGTTAGGAGTTTGGGCGAATGCGAAATTAGGAATTAGAAATGAGGAATTGGAGGTAGGGTGGAGGCATAAGATTAGGTTCGTGGCTGTCCGTGGATTATATATGATTTTCGGGGATGGCTGGATGGACACATAAAATATTTGTGATGAACTTGCACTTTTCTGGTAGTGCGAGGATAGACCGTTCCCTACAAGTGCATTTTATAATGGGCAATCAACATTTACTATACATTCCACCCGTAGGCCCACACATCGTACGCCCGCCGCTGTACTTCGAATGACGCGGTGAAATATATAGGCAAAGGCTCATCGTCCCCTACAAATTGACGTCAGGCACATCACAAAATTTATAATGCACAAACAAGGCAAGGTTGCGGCGGGATGAGGGCGTCCCGCCCTACAGGACAATTTCTATGTTTGCAGCGCATAATAAACATTCTGCACGCCTTACCAATGCAGTTTTCTTGTTATATATTTAGGGGCACGCTGTCTCTTCCTGCGCTTTTTCCCTCCAGAATGTTCCACGTGGAACATTCCGGGGGGATTTTTTGTGTTTTTGGGGGTTAGGACTTCCACAAAAGGGGCTGCTGTGTTATAATAAATAAGTTCTTAGCGGTTCCAAACGATACATGGAGGGTAAAATGGCAAAAGTAATTGCAATCGCAAACCAAAAGGGCGGCGTTGGCAAAACGACCACCTGCGTCAACCTTTCTTCCTGCGTGGCTGCGCTGGGCAAAAAGGTTCTCGTGGTTGACCTTGACCCGCAGGGCAATACCACCTCGGGTTACGGCGTTGCAAAAAAGGGCCAGCAATCCAACATTTACACCTGCCTGATCAACGATGATGACGTTCGGCAGGCCATCGTTCACACCAAGTTCAACGCAGACCTGATTGCTTCCAACACGCAGCTGGCCGGTGCTGTGGTGGAGCTGGTGGAGCTGCCCCGGCGCGAAAACCGCCTGCGCAGCATCCTGGCACCGCTGATTCCTTTGTACGATTATGTGTTCATTGACTGCCCGCCCTCGCTGGATCTGCTGACCGTCAACGGTCTTTGCGCCTGCGATACGGTGCTGATCCCCATTCAGTGCGAGTATTATGCGCTGGAGGGGCTTTCGGAACTGATGAATACCTTAAAGATCGTGCGCAAAAAATACAACCATTACCTGGACATTGAGGGCGTGGTGTTCACCATGTACTCCGGCCGGTTCAACCTGACCATGCAGGTGGTTGCACAGGTCAAAAAGTACTATGGCAACAAGGTTTACAAAACCGTTGTGCCGCGCACCGTGCGTCTTTCGGAAGCGCCCAGTTTTGGTATGCCCATCAATTTTTACGAGCCGAACGGCAAGGGCAGCGAAGCCTATATGGCCATGGCGCGTGAATTTTTGGAAAATAACGAGCGGGAATGACCCTGGTTTTCCTGTTTGGGAAAGGGAAGTGTGTGAATGGCAAAACGCAAATTGGGCGGCCTTGGCAAAGGGCTGGACAGCCTGTTTGAGGACCTGCCCATGACCGAAGATGCTAGCCCGGATCTGACCCGCCTGCCTGTGCGGGAGATTGAGCCGGACCCCGACCAGCCGCGCAAGAACTTTGACGAAGCCGCCATGGCGGCTCTGGCAGAGAGTATTGGCGAAAACGGCCTGCTGCAGCCCATTGCGGTGCGCGCCAAAAAGACCGGGCCGGGCTATGTGATCATTGCGGGCGAGCGCCGCTGGCGTGCCGCGCGCATGGCCGGGCTGGATGAAGTTCCGGTTTTGATCAAAGAAGTTACCGATGAACAGGCCGCTGCGCTGGCCCTGATCGAGAACTTGCAGCGCGAGGATCTGGATCCCATTGAAGTAGCCGAGGGCTGCAAAAAGCTGATCGAGCGCTATGGTTTAACGCAGGAAGAAGCCGCCAAGCGGCTGGGCAAAAGCCGCAGCGCCATTACCAACGCCATGCGCCTGCTGAACCTGCCGGAGTATGTGCGGGATCAGGTGCGGACAGGGGACATCAGCGCGGGCCATGCCAAAGCACTGCTGAGCCTTAGCTCACCGGAGCAGATGTCCGCCGCGGCGGACCAGATCATTGCTAAGGATATGAGCGTGCGCCAGGCCGAAGCGTTGTGCCGCAAAATGTCCAAGCCGCCGAAGCCCGCCAAGGAAGAGGATGCCTTTACCCGCCCGGTACTTGCCGTGGAGGTGGAGGGTGCCCTGAAAGAGACCACCGGCAGCGAAGTGCATGTGGACTACAAGGGCGGCAAGGGCGTGCTGCACATTGCATTTTATTCTGATGCGCAGCTGCAGCAGTTCGCCGGGCTGCTGGGGCAGTATGACCCTGAGCAGGCCGCCGAGGCGGCTGATCCGTCCGGTGAGGACGAGGCATAACTCTTTCATTTTATCACTTTAGATTTCAGGCATTTGCAAAATTACAAATAGAGGAAAGGATTTTGAATCATGCTGGATATTCGTTTTGTGCGTGAGCACCCCGATGAGGTCAAGGAGAACATTAAAAAGAAGTTTCAGGATGCCAAGCTGCCGCTGGTAGACGAGGTCATCAATCTGGATGCCGAGTACCGCGCCGCCATTGGCGAGGGTGACACCCTGCGCGCCAACCGCAACAAGCTTTCCAAGCAGATTGGCATGCTGATGGGCCAGGCTAAAAAGGACCCCAGCAAGGCCGCCGAAGCCGAGGAGATCAAGAAGCAGGTGACCGCACAGGCTGACCGCCTGAAAGAGCTGGAAACCAAGGAAGCCGAGCTGCAGGACAAGATCCGCGACATCATGTACACCATCCCGCAGATGATCGACCCCAGTGTGCCCATCGGCCCGGACGACAGCTGCAATGTGGAAGTACAGCGCTTTGGCGATCCTGTTGTGCCGGATTATCCCATCCCGTACCATGTTGACATCATGGAAAGCTTTGACGGCATTGACCTGGATGCTGCAGGCCGCGTTTCCGGCAACGGCTTCTACTATCTGCTGGGCGACATTGCCCGCCTGCACGAAGCTGTTCTGGCTTACGCCCGCGATTTTATGATCGACAAGGGCTTCACCTATGTCATCCCCCCGTTCATGATGCACGGCGATGTGGTGAAGGGCGTTATGTCCTTCCCCGAAATGGATGCCATGATGTACAAGATCGAGGGTGAGGACCTGTACCTGATCGGCACTTCTGAGCACACCATGATCGGCCGTTTCATTGACCAGACCCTGGACGGCGCCAAGCTGCCCCTGACCCTGACCAGCTACAGCCCCTGCTTCCGCAAGGAGAAGGGTGCCCACGGCATTGAGGAGCGAGGCATTTACCGCATCCACCAGTTCGAAAAGCAGGAAATGATCGTCGTCTGCAAGCCAGAGGACAGCATGAGCTGGTACGACAAGCTGTGGCACAACTCTGTTGAGCTGTTCCGCTCTATGGAGATTCCCGTTCGCCAGCTGGAGTGCTGCTCCGGCGACCTGGCTGACCTTAAGGTGAAGAGCTGCGACATTGAGGCTTGGAGCCCGCGTCAGCAGAAGTACTTTGAGGTTTGCAGCTGCTCCAACCTGGGCGATGCCCAGGCACGCCGTCTGCGCATCCGCTACAAGGATGAGAATGGCAAGACCCAGCTGGCCCATACCCTGAACAACACCTGCGTTGCCCCGCCGCGCATGCTGATTGCTTTCCTGGAGAACCACCTGCAGGCTGACGGCACCGTGACCATTCCGGCTGTTCTGCAGCCGTACATGGGCGGCAAGACCGTGCTGGTACCGAAGAAAAAGTAATTTTCTTTTTGGAGTTGTTTTCCAGCCTTTTTTGAAAAAAGGCTGGGCGAAAAACTTTAGGCAACACCGCACAATTCTAAGTGCCGATACGGCGAGCGAGGTGCGGCAGATGC